>Ga0335074_10001509_pt1 | contig 31519 bp, 20 predicted proteins | sample Lox_Sample_23_FD_206715 | JGI IMG/M metagenome (GOLD analysis project Ga0335074, IMG submission 206715) | Soil microbial communities from Loxahatchee National Wildlife Refuge, Florida, United States - Lox_Sample_2.3 | ecosystem: Environmental > Terrestrial > Soil > Wetlands | place: USA... | reverse complement strand
TAGGCCATTTCCAGAACGCGTTCAGGAATATGCGTGTCCTGATATTTATCGATCAGCGCTTCGGCGGCGGTTTGTGTTTCGGCGACGCCTGTAATCACGCAAATTTCCGCGGTTTCGTCGGGCTTGAGCGTCACATTCCGGCGAATGGAGACAATCGGATCCAGAACCGGACCCTGAGAATTCGATAAATCATCGTGCATCAAGGCCGCAGGCGCATGCGGGGTGCACCCGCGGCCAATGAAAGAATTGCGATCGGTCTCAAATGATGTTCCGCCGTTGAGCTGGCCCTGGATGGTCATCAGATGGATCATCCAGGGAGGTTTTTCCGACGCAGCGCGCGCACGGCGCGTGCATAAAATGGCATGACGTTCCCGGATGATGCGGGTATTGACAAAAAGATTACTAAACGCCGGATGCGCGGCGTCGGCCGATTGCGGCGCCAAAACAACTTCCGCATAGCTGGTCAATTCAATCGTGCGGTTCGATCCCGAATGGTTGGTGAGCCTGATGCGGCGAAGTTCCACGTCGTCTTCGGGAGAAACGCTTATTTCCATGCGGGTGTGAATTTCGGCGTCGGTGCGGTCAAACTCAGCGCGGCCCTGATGGAATTTGATCTGAACATTTGACCCGGGTTTGAGCGCCGGCTGGAATCCCGCCGACCAGAATGCGCCGCTGGCCACATCGCGAATATAAAGAAAATTTCCCCAGCAATCGCGCGTAGGATCGGTGCGCCAGCGCGTAACAGCCAAATCTTTCCAGCGGTTGTAACCGCTTCCCGCATTGGTGATCATGCTGTGGTATCGACCATTGGAAAGCAGATGAATTTCGGGCGTCGGCGTGTTGGGCGAGTCGAAGACACGAATAGGCGCAGGCGCCGCGGCTTCGTGCTGTTCCGGTCTTTCAATCTTCGCGGTTCGCCGGTCGATGGGCGCGACCTTCGGTACACGTTCATGCAATAGCAATTCGATGGCTTTGAACTGTGGGTTGGCCAGGAAACGCCGTTGCATGGGCCGACCGAGCAACAGATACACCAGGGACAGCAGACTCATGCCCTGGTGGTGGGCCATGAAAGATCGAATGACCACGCGCTTTTGGCCGGCGGGCATGCGCGACGGGGTGTAATCCACGGCCTCAAAATAGCCGAAGCGCCCCATCAAACCGTCCGCCGCCATATGATGGAGATTTTCCGCGGCGGCTTCAGGGGCGACCATTAAAGCCATGACCGATGCATAAGGCGCGATAACCAGATCTTCATCAAGCCCCTGCTGAATACCCAGTCCCGGAACACCGAAAGCGCGATATTGATAATTAAGCTGGCGATCCGTGAGGTTATAACCAGACTCAGAAATGCCCCAATAGACGCCATTCCGGCGGCCATATTGAATTTGTCTTTTCACAATCGCCTGATAGGTCGCGTCCAGAAGCGTGGATGGATAGGTGGGCATGACCAGCAGAGGCATGAGATATTCGAACATCGAGCCGCTCCAGGAAACCAGCGCCGGCTGACCGCCGGAAACGGAGAGCCTGCGGCTGAGCGAGAACCAGCTTTCCTGCGGTAATTGCCCCAGTGCGATGCCGACATAGCAGCCGAGCCGTGCTTCGGACGCGAGCAGATCGTAATAGCCGGGGTCACGTCGCCGATCGGTGACGTTGTATCCGATGGCCAACTGGTCGCGCGATTTGTCGAATAAAAATTCGAAATCCATCTGAACCAGTTCGTCGCAGTTTTCCGCCAAATCCATAAACAGAACCCAGCGCTGCCGGGCTCGTTCAACGGCGCCGGTCAACTCACTGCGCACTTGCGTGAGCCAGGATGTAAATTCCGTCTTGCCGGAGTTTTGGGCCAGCAGGGCATCGATCGCCGGAAGCAGCGTGTTGCGAATTTCGGCGATTTCACGCAACGTGGGAATCTTCTGAAGCTTTTTGAAAACCTCCTGTGCGCGATTCTGATGTTCCGGCAAAAATGATGGAATGTGCCAGGGCAAATCCCGGGTCGGCCCCGCTATGGCGCACCATGGGGCAAGTTCGGCCAGTTCGTCATGGAATCCGCGCGATTGACGAAGGAGCACATCAAAAGCCCAGCGCAGTTCATCATCAATCTCGGAAGAAACTTCCTGAAAAATTTGTTCGACGTTTTTGGCGATCCGCTCCAGGAGTTGGTATGAAGTCCGCAAGGTATGCGGCGGATGGTGCGTTTCATCAAGCAACGACTGCAATTGCCGGGATATATTTTCCATGCCGGTCCGCTTTTGAGGCTTTTTCCTGAACAAATCCAGGATCGTCAGAATGACGTCACCGAGGCCGGAAAAAACGCGGGCAGGCAGAATGGGGTTATCCGGCTGTTCCAAAAATCCCTGGCGAAGAACCAACAGCATCGCCGCAAGGTTTCCGCTGTCGACGCTGGAAATATAGTTCGGCGGGAGCGGTTTGAGGCTTTGGGTATCGTACCAGTTATAAAAATGGCCGTGGTAACGCTCCATTTTCAGCATCGTTTGAAATGTTTTGGAGGCTCTTTCGGCGAGTTCGCCGCCGGTGATATAACCAAAATCGTAAGCCCCCAGGATGCCAAGCAGGCCGATTCCAATATTGGTAGGCGACGTGCGATGGGCCGTAACGGGAGCGGGATATTCCTGAAAATTGTCCGGCGGCAAATAGTTGTCGTCGGGTCCCATGAGCGTTTCAAAAAAGCGCCAGGTGCGCCGGGCCGTGATTCGCAACAGGTTTTCCTGTTCGGTAGCGAGTTTAACCTTATGGATTCGCGGCGGTTTGCTGATCCACCAGGCCATCAGCGGGGATGCCAGCCATAACACAAGCAGCGCGCTCGCGGGAACCAGCGCCATGGGCCTGGTGAACAGCAGTGGAAGAGCCATGAGAACCGCCAGCGCCGGGCCGAAGAACATCGCGACATAAAAACTGCCCAGGTCATGACGCAGGCCGTCCTGCACGGCGTTATAGGTTTGCCATTCGAGCAGACGACGGCGGCTGATTAAAACACGAAAGATTGTCCGGCAAACCGCGTCGACGCTCACAAGTGCATCAAAGGGGAGAAAGGCGATCGAAAATACAATTCGCATCAATCGGTACAGCGTTCGGCGTCCGAATGACTGAAGATGAATTCTCATCGAGTGATCTTTAGGCTTACTGATCAATTCGACAAAAATCGCCAGCAGCGGCGGTATGAAAACCATGCCCAGAGCCAAAAGCGTCCAGAGCCCCGGTCCGGGCAATCCGAACCAGGAGAGCGCCAGGAAAATCAGCAAGGCTGGAGCAAACAGGCTGCGCCGCAGATTGTCCAGAATCTTCCAGCGCGAGAGCCGGGAGAGCGGATTGCGGAACTGCCGATCCTCGGGGCCGGGCACGTAGGGCATCAGCCATTGGGCAATCTGCCAATCGCCGCGAATCCACCGATGACGCCGTTTGACGTCCGCGAGGTAATGAGCCGGATGATCTTCATAAAGCAATATGTCGCTGACGAGCCCGGCGCGAGCATAGCAACCCTCCAAAAGATCGTGACTGAGGATGCGGTTATCCGGAAAAAGTCCGCCCAACACGGCTTCAAAAGCTTCAACATCGTAAATGCCTTTTCCAATGTAGGAGCCTTGTTCAAACAGGTCCTGGTAGAGGTCGGAAACAAGGTGCGTATATGGATCGACCCCCGGATCGTCGGTGAACATGCGTACAAACCGCGACTGCAGGGTGCTGGGAAGTGCGATTTCCACACGCGGCTGAAGAATGCTGTAGCCATCGGTAATTTTCCCACTCTTCGGATCGTGCCGCGCGCGAATCAGCGGATGGGCCATCGTGGCGACAAGCTGGCAGGCCGCGTCGCGCGGCAGATCGGTGTCGGTATCCAAAGTGATGACGAATTTGGCCAAACGGAGCACGCCGACGTCGCCGACGATCTCTGAAAATTGTTCCGTGCGGCCATGACGCAAGAGTGCATTGAAATCGGCCAGCTTGCCGCGTTTGCGTTCGCGGCCCATCCAGATTTTTTCACGGGAATTGAATAGCCGCGGGCGATGAAACAGGAAAAAAATGTCATGCTGATTGGTTCCGTATTTTTTATTGAGTCTATCAACACCCTGGCGGACGATGCGCAGCAGGGTTTGATCATCCGGAGCGGTTTGCTGCGGGGCGTCGCAAAAATCGGTCAACAGCGCAAAGTGGATGTTCTCATCCCGGTTGGCTATATAGCGGACCTCGAGGGACTCGAGGATGTCCAGCACGCCGCGCTCGCCGGTGAGCATGGTGGGTATTACGACAACGGTTTTATATTCAGGTGGAACGCCGCGGGAGAAATCCATGCGCGGCATGCGGCGCGGTTCAGCCAGCAGCGCGGCGGCCCAGTTGACGATCATCAAAGCAGGCTGGCTGATGCAAACGATCAATAAAACGGCCAGCAGGACGAGCTTCCAGTCCAGGACGTTATGAAAAGCGGCGTAAGAGAGCAGAAGTTCCACGCCCGCGGCGGTAAGAAGCAATATTGGAAACAGATAAAAGAAGAGCGGCCAGCGATAGACGCAGCGCAGCACGCGCTTTTTAATCGGCGGCCGTGCATTGAGCTGTTTTTCGAGCACGGGACGGCCTTTGTGAACCAGATAGTACCCGACGTGGGACATGTTCGTGGGAGATTGCGAACTTCCCGCCGGTTCAGCACGTTGCGCCGCCAGACCAACGGCTTGCTGAGCGATTTGATGTTCCGTAAGCCGGGAATACTTGGCTATACTTTCGACAGCGTGACGATACTGGTCGCGTGTGGCGAAATCCATTTTATCGTAAACGCCGGCGGGATCCTGACGCAGGGCTTTATCCACAACACTGGCATTTTCTACGAACTCGTGCCAATCGATCGAACTGAGCAGGCGCAGGCTGGCAATACTATTGGCGATGGAAACCTGGTCCGCGGCCTGTTTTTGTGTTTCATCCTGAACGAATTCCTCGACACTGCGCGATTGTCCGGAGAGACGCTGTTCAATCCAGGTCAGGGAAAGCGACAAGGCCGGATTTTTACCCTGCAGGCAACGGGAAAATTCGGCTACAAACGTGGTGCTCAACGGCGGATTGGAGCGGGCCATATCGGCAAGCACCATGATCAGATCGCCGGGTTGTGTTTCCGCCGCAGACAATAATCGCCTGGCCCACTGAGCGGCCAGATTACGGTGCTCCTGTCCCACGGCGATCCGCGCGGCGACGCGACGCAGATTTTCGATCAGGGCGAGGCGAATCATGATGGGAACGGCCCACAATTCCCCCAGACGCAATTCATGCGTGAGTTGATAGGAACTGATAAACGTATTTAAACTTTCCGCATCAATGCGCCCGTCGAGGTGTGCGATGAGTTCCAGCACGATATGGTAAACGCGAGGGAAACCCGCCATTCGACCCGCGGCCAGGCGCGGCAACTGCCGGCTGTAATGTTTGGGCAGATGGCGGCGCGCCAGGTGAATCTGATCTTCGATTAAATAAAAGTTATCGAGGAGCCATTCCGCGGCCGGTGAAATGTGGAAATCGGCAGCGAGGGCCTCGTGAATTTTTTCATAGGTGCCGGTGAGTATGATTTCATTTTTTTTCAGACGTCTGAGCAGGCGGTCGCGGCCGGATATTGTTGTAAGTTTATGCGTTTCGGCAATCACGCCGGCGTGCATTCTGATCTGTTCTATGCTGAACAATTCGGCGCGAATCGGCGATTCATCGTGAGCTTCCATGGCAACAACGCGTTTGACGGCGGCTTTGGCCAGCCTGAGAAAATGTCCGGATAATGTTCCGCTGCCCGGTGCACTCATGAATTCCGTCCCCTTTCTTCATCCGCGGAAACTCACGGCGGGATACGCAATGAAGTATTTTTTATGGATCAGGCGGCGCGGGTTGGGTAGAGGGAGAAACCCTGGTTGTAACGTTGGTCGCCGAATTTTTTATTGCGGCGATCGCCCGTGTCGCGGCGGCGGTAGTTTGCGTTGCGGCATTGTGCAAATTCTGCTCAACAGTTGATGTATCCTGCTGAATTTGAGGTTTATTGACAGTCACGGTCAGGCTGGATTGAGTTGTGCTGTTACCGGTGGAAAAATAAAACCACCCGCGGTAAATGACCAGACTGATCGCCAGAATGACCATAAAGATAATAAAGGCACGAAGCATAAAGCCCCCTTTAGCCATCCAGCTCATGCACTGTGAGCCAGATGACGTGCACGAGTTCGAGCGGCTTTGCGGGCCGAAGCCTGGCGCTCATATTTGGGGCGTGCGGCCGCAGCCGCGCCGCCCTTTCGTCCGCCTTTGTACATCGGGCTTTTATCAATGGGTTGAGTGTGACCCGAGCCGCCTTTAGTGCCGCCGCCATAAACTTTATTGACGGTGGCCCAGGCACGTCTTTGAGCTTCGCGTGATGGCACACCGCGATGCTCATATCCTTCTTCAATGTGCTCGGCCATTGTCTTTTGCTTTTCGCTGTATTTGGATTTGTCTCCGCGGGACATCATGATGCATCCTCCAACAATCGCGGACGAATATAAATCCGCACGCAAAACTTAAGAACAAATCGTATGCCATATATAATAAAGCGAAAAAAAGCGGCAAAATTGAAGGAATAATGACAAATGATGGCATTTTGTCGTAGGTTTGGACAAGTTGACTGAAGGAAAAGGAAAATGAACAGACGGGATGAAGTGGTATTAAGCAACGAATGTTTCAGAGGATCTTGAGGATTTATGGATCGCCTGTTCAATCGTGGATTGCAGGGTCGTTATATCTATGGGTTTGGTCAGATGAGCAAAAAAGCCGGCGTTCAGACTGCGCAGGCGATCTTCTTCCATCCCAAAACCGCTAACCACTATGGCAGGCACAAAAGGATAGCTGGCGCGAAATTGTCGCATGAAATCCAATCCGCTCCCGTCGGGAAGACCCAAATCGCTGATGACAATATCGAATGGTTGTGGTGCAGCGTGGCACGTGCGTAAAGCCGCCGTCACGCTATCGGCCGTGGTGACGTCATATCCGATGGTGCGCAGCAAACGCTGCAACACACGACTTGTATCATCATGATCTTCAATCAACAACAGACGGCGGTAAGGCAGAAGACGCGCATGACTCATGTGCCCGGCACCGGGAGCATCGCCGTCAGCATCATCGGCTCCGCAGGATGCGGTGATCTCAATGGGCAATTCGACCGTGAAACAGGAACCGCGATCAATTCCTTCACTGGAGGCTTGGATGGTTCCACCATGCAACTCAACCAGGGCTTTGCCAATAGATAATCCCAACCCGAGTCCGCCATAGTTGCGGGTTATGCCAACATTACCCTGTTCAAAAGCATTGAAAACGGAATTAAGTCGTGCGGACTCAATGCCGATGCCGGTATCGCGCACTTGAATGCGAAGCTTATTGTCCGGGGTATTACTGGTGAGGACTTCAACAGTCTTGCCTGATGGTGTGAATTTAGCCGCATTTTTCAACAGATTCCAGAAAACCTGCAGTAATCTGGCCCGATCTCCCATCATGTGGGTTTGCCGGGCTTTATAAAGAGCATGAACGGTGATGGCCTTTGAGCGAAAATCGGCATCGCATGTTCGCAAGGCATGCTCCAGGATATGGTGAACATCCACTTTGGAACGTTGTAGTTCCATTTTTCCACGGGAGATCCGGGTAAGATCCAGCAAATCGTCGATTAACCGCGATTCCAACTCTATGTTACGGTTTATCATGTCCAACTTTTCACGCAGATCCGGCGCCACGTTGGCGGCGCGCAAAAGTTCCTGCACGGTCGCCAATACCGGTGTCAGCGGCGTGCGCAATTCATGACTTAGCACCGCCAGAAAATGATCCTTGGCACGATTGGCTCTCTCAGCCGACTCCTTACTTTCGCGAAGTGCGCAATTAGCAGCCGTGAGCTCGGCAGTGCGTTCCTCCACGCGCTGCTCAAGCTCTTTTTTCGCGATGCGAAGAGCTTCCTGAATGTGCCAGCGCCGCTCGACTTCCTCCGCCAGCGCCTGGTTTGTTTGAGCCAGCGCGCGTGTTTTGCGAAATAATTCAACAAAAACACCTAATTTAAGGCGCAGGATCTCGGGTTTGATCGGTTTAGAGAGATAATCCACCGCGCCCACTTCGTAACCACGCAATAAATCCTCTTCTTCAATCGTGTGCGCAGTAAGGAATAAGATGGGAATATGCTGCGAGCGTTTGCGCCGTTTGATCATCTCCGCCAGCTCAATCCCGTCGACGCCGGGCATGCGGATATCGCACACGATGGCGGCGAAATCACACTTAATCAGGGCCAACAAAGCCTCATCCGCTGAACGGGCTCGAACGAGCTCATATCCCGTGGAAGAGAGGATTGCTTCAAGTGCGTCGAGGTTGCGCTCTTGATCGTCCACCAGGAGAATGGATGGTTTTTCATTCATCGATATAGCCATACACGTAAAAGCGACAAAAGCTGATCGGTATTGACCGGTTTGGCGATGTAATCGGACGCACCCGCCTCCAGACATTTTTCACGGTCTCCTTTCATCGCCTTGGCGGTCAGCGCCAGGATCGGCAACTTGCGGAACCGCGAATCTTTTCGGATTTCGCGCATGGTCTGGTATCCGTCCATTTCGGGCATCATGATGTCCATCAACACGACACTCAAATCATCCATATTTTGAATGCATTCAATGGCCTGCCGGCCATTGGTGGCACTAAGCACTTCCATTTCCTGATTTTCCAGCACGGTGGTCAGCGCAAAAATATTTCGGGCGTCGTCGTCGACCACCAATACCTTGCGACCGCGCAATACTTCGCTGGAGCCGTGCAACCGCTCCAGCATGCGGCGTTTAGGTTCAGGGAGATTGGAAACTACACGGTGCAGGAACAAGCTGGTTTCATCGAAGAGCCGCTCCGGCGATTGGACGTCCTTGAGCACGATGCTTTTTGCCATCGAACGCAAGTGCGTCTGTTCTTCGGTGGTCAATTCTTTGCCGGTGAATATCACAACCGGCACATCGCGCAAAGTACTTTCCGCCTGCACTTTTTCGAGTAATTCGAAACCACTCATATCGGGAAGACGCAGGTCTATGACGCAGCAATCGAACACCCGGTCGAGCAAGGCCGCGTATGCCTCGGACCCGTTGCTTACGGCAGTGATTTCAATGTCGTCGTGCCTGAGCAATTCCACGATGCTTGCGCGTTCGACGTCGTTATCTTCCACAATCAGCAAACGCTTGGTATGCGGCGTCAAATAGTCACGGATGCGGTCAAAGGCGCATTCCAATTCTTCAGTGGTGGCGGGTTTGACTAAATAAGAAAACGCACCATGTGAAAGGCCGTGCTGGCGCTCCTCGTCCACGGAAAGCATCTGAACAGGGATATGCCGGGTAATCGGATCAAGTTTCAAATTGTTCAATACGGTCCAGCCCAGCATATCGGGCAGGAATACGTCCAGCGTGATGGCCGCCGGCAGATATTCGCGCGCCAGGGAAAGCGCCATTTGTCCGCGGTTAGCGACAATAGCCTTGAAACCTTTGTCATGGGCCAGCCCTAACAGGATGCGGGCATAATGTGGATCGTCATCCACAATCAAAAGCACGTTTTCACCGGGCTTGATCTTCTCGCGATCGTCGGGAACGACTTCCTCTGATTTGGCCACGGCCAGCACCGGAAGCGATGGAGAAGGCGACGACGGCCCGATATTAACGGCGCTGACCGCCGGCCCCAGAGATGAACGGGCAGGGCCTGTGTACGTCAACGGCAGATAAAGCGTGAACGTGCTTCCCTGGGTCGGAACACTAAAGAGGCGGATTTCCCCGCCCAGGAGCGTGGCCAGTTCCCGGCTGATCGCCAGACCCAGACCGGTGCCTCCATATTTGCGGCTTGTACCCGCGTCTGCCTGTTGAAACGCCTCAAAAATCAGTTTTTGTTTTTCGGGAGCGATTCCGATTCCGGTATCGGTTACATCAAATGCCACCACATGCTGTGCATTGTTGAGCACAGGATGTTCCATGGACCACCCTTCCGCCACAGGCCGGATGGTCAACGATACCTGGCCCGCCGCCGTAAATTTGAAGGCATTGGAAAGCAGATTCTTGAGAATCTGCTGCAATCGTTTGGGATCGGTAGTGAATGTGCGCGGCAATTTGTCGTCGAAGTTAAGATGAAATGCCAGACCTTTGGATTCGGCCACGTGGTGGAACGTGCGCGTCACATTGTCGCGCAGGGAGGTAAAGGTGATTTCCTCCGCTTCCACGGTAACTGTTCCGGATTCGATTTTCGAAAGATCGAGAATATCGTTGATCAACGTCAGCAGGTCCGTACCGGCGGAGTGAATATTGCGAGCGAATTCCACCTGTTTGGACTGCAGATTGCCGCCGCTGTTTTCGGCAAGCTGCTGACCGAGAATGAGAATCGAATTCAACGGGGTGCGCAATTCGTGGCTCATATTAGCCAGGAATTCAGACTTATACTTGGATGTGAGCGCCAGCTCCGCGGCCTTTTCTTCCAGCGCATGGCGTGCCTGTTCGACTTCCTTGTTTTTGCGTTCCACTTCCACGTTTTGTTCGGCGAGCTGCTTGGCCTTGGAAGCCAATTCTTCATTGGTTTGCTGCAATTCAGTCTGCCGGGTTTGCAAATCGAGCGTGAGCTTTTGCGACTGGCGGAGGAGATTTTCGGTCCGCATCGTGGCCTCAATGGTATTGAGCACCACGCCGATAGACTGGGTGAGTTGTTCGAGGAATGTAAGGTAAGTCGCAGTGAACGGCCGCATCGAGGCCAATTCGATCACGGCTTTGATTTCGCCTTCAAAGAGCACCGGCAACACCACGATGCTCGCAGGATTAGCCGCACCAAGACTGGACTCAATCCGCGTGTAGGCCGCGGGTACTTCGGTTAACAGGATGCTTTGTTTTTCCACAGCGCATTGGCCAATCAGGCCGTTGCCTAACGCAATAAGTTCCGGCTGATCCTGCCGCTGGGCATATCCGGCCAGCAATCGCAATGTAGGCTGCTGATCCGTTTCGGTGGCATCGGGCCGGAGCATTTGATAAACGGTTCCCTGTTGCGCATTGATCAGTGGAGCCAGCTCGCTCAGGAGCATCTTGCCCACCGTAACCAGATCGCGTTGGCCCTGTAACATACGAGTGAATTTGGCAAGATTGGTCTTGAGCCAGTCTTGTTCCTGGTTGCGTTCCGTCGTACCACGCAGATTATCGATCATGGTATTGATGTTATTTTTCAGTTCGGCCACTTCACCACGGGTTTCCACCTGGATTGACCGTGTAAGGTCACCCTTGGTGACTGCGGTGGCCACATCGGCAATGGCGCGCACCTGATTGGTGAGATTGGCCGCCAGAAGATTTACGTTGCCCGTCAGATCCTTCCAAGTGCCCGCGGCGCCAGGTACGTTGGCCTGACCACCAAGGCGTCCTTCAACACCGACTTCACGAGCCACGTTGGTCACTTGTTCGGCGAAAGTGGCCAGGGTATCGGTCATGTTGTTGATTGTTTCAGCCAGCGCGGCCACTTCGCCTTTGGCTACAACGGTAAGTTTTTGCCGCAGATTGCCGTTGGCAACGGCAGTCACCACCTTCACAATTCCACGTACCTGATCGGTAAGATTCGCCGCCATGACGTTGACGGAGTCGGTCAAATCTTTCCACGTTCCCGCCACACCGGGAACCGCAGCCTGACCACCGAGTTTTCCTTCGGTACCCACTTCACGGGCGACGCGCGTCACCTCCGCGGCGAAGGCATTAAGCTGGTCCACCATCGTATTGATGGTGTTTTTTAATTCCAGAATTTCACCGCGCACGTCGACGGTGATTTTGCGCGACAAGTCGCCGCGAGCGACCGCCGTCGTCACTTCGGCGATGTTACGCACCTGGGCGGTTAAGTTGGTGCCCATGGCATTTACCGAGTCAGTCAAATCCTTCCACGTTCCCGCCACGCCCGGCACTACAGCCTGCACGCCTAGCCGGCCTTCGGTGCCGACTTCGCGCGCCACGCGCGTTACTTCCGAGGCAAACGAGCGAAGTTGTTCGACCATCGTGTTGATGGCCTCTTTGAGCTGAAGAATTTCACCGCGCACATCCACGGTGATTTTGCGCGACAGATCGCCATTGGCGACAGCGATGGTCACTTCTGCAATGTTGCGCACCTGGCCGGTGAGGTTGGAGGCCATTGAATTGACGTTGTCGGTTAAATCTTTCCACGTGCCGGCGACGCCCTGAACAAGCGCCTGACCACCGAGTTTACCGTCGGTGCCCACTTCGCGGGCCACACGGGTCACTTCCGCCGCGAAAGCGTTGAGCTGGTCAACCATCGTGTTGATGGTTTGTTTGAGTTCGAGAATCTCACCCTTTACGTCGACGGTGATCTTACGTGAAAGATCGCCGCGCGCCACGGCCGTAGCCACCTCAGCGATGTTGCGCACCTGATTGGTGAGGTTGGAGGCCATTGAATTGACGTTATCGGTTAAATCTTTCCACGTGCCGGCAACGCCTGGCACCACAGCCTGGCCGCCGAGTTTTCCTTCGGTACCCACTTCACGGGCAACACGACTGACTTCCGACGCGAAGCCATTGAGTTGATCCACCATCGTGTTGAATGTTTCCTTAAGTTGAAGCAATTCACCGCGCACATCCACGGTGATTTTTCGCGAGAGGTCTCCTTTGGCGACAGCGATGGTCACTTCGGCGATGTTACGCACCTGACCGGTGAGGTTGGAGGCCATTGAGTTGACGTTGTCAGTTAAATCTTTCCAAGTGCCCGCAACTCCCAATACCACGGCCTGGCCGCCGAGTTTGCCGTCGGTGCCTACTTCGCGAGCCACGCGAGATACTTCTGAAGCAAAACCATTGAGCTGATCCACCATTGTGTTGATGGTTTGTTTGAGTTCAAGAATTTCGCCCTTGGCATCAGCGGTGATTTTGCGTGACAGGTCTCCTTTGGCGACGGCGATGGTCACATCGGCGATGTTGCGCACCTGGCCGGTGAGGTTGGAGGCCATCGAGTTAACATTGTCTGTTAAATCTTTCCACGTTCCGGCGACGCCTGGCACCACGGCCTGGCCGCCGAGTTTTCCTTCTGTACCTACTTCGCGAGCCACGCGAGATACTTCTGAAGCAAAACCGTTGAGCTGTTCGACCATCGTGTTGACGGTATTTTTGAGCTCAAGAAGCTCGCCCTTCACATCTACAGTAATTTTTCGTGAGAGGTCGCCGCGGGCCACTGCTGTGGTGACATCGGCGATGTTGCGCACCTGACCGGTCAGGTTGGACGCCATTGAATTGACGTTGTCGGTAAGGTCCTTCCACGTCCCGGCAACGCCCGGCACCAGAGCCTGACCGCCGAGTTTTCCTTCGGTTCCCACTTCGCGAGCCACACGAGATACTTCTGAAGCAAAACCATTGAGCTGTTCGACCATCGTATTGATGGTGTCTTTCAATTCGAGAATTTCTCCCTTGGCATCAGCCGTGATTTTTCGTGAGAGGTCGCCGCGGGCCACTGCCGTGGTGACATCAGCGATGTTACGCACCTGGCCAGTGAGGTTGGAGGCCATTGAATTGACGTTGTCGGTAAGGTCCTTCCACGTCCCGGCAACGCCCGGCACCTCGGCCTGACCACCCAGCTTTCCGTCCGTACCCACCTCGCGCGCCACACGGCTTACTTCCGATGCAAACCCATTGAGTTGTTCGACCATCGTGTTGATGGTGTTTTTGAGTTCTAGAATTTCTCCTTTTACGTCAACGGTAATCTTGCGCGACAAGTCGCCGCGCGCGATCGCCGTGGCCACATCGGCGATGTTGCGCACCTGACCAGTGAGGTTGGAGGCCATGGAGTTGACGTTGTCCGTGAGGTCTTTCCATGTGCCCGCAACACCCGGGACCACAGCCTGACCGCCTAATTTGCCTTCGGTGCCGACTTCGCGCGCCACGCGCGTTACTTCGGCGGCAAACGAGCGAAGCTGATCCACCATCGTATTGATCGCTTCTTTGAGTTGCAGAATTTCGCCGCGAACGTCAACGGTAATTTTCTTGGACAGGTCGCCATTGGCCACGGCGATGGTCACTTCCGCGATGTTGCGCACCTGGGCCGTCAGGTTGCCGGCCATCTGATTGACTGATTCGGTAAGATCCTTCCAGACTCCCGACACGCCTTTGACCTGCGCCTGGCCGCCCAGTTTGCCTTCGGTGCCCACTTCGCGGGCCACGCGAGTAACCTCAGCAGCGAATACTGAAAGCTGGTCAATCATCCTGTTAACCAGTTTGGCTGACTTGAGGAATTCTCCTTCCAGCGGCCGTCCATCGACTTCCAAGGCCATGGATTGTGTAAGATCGCCTTTGGCCACAGCGCCCACAGCACGCGTCACTTCCGTGGTGGGCCAGACCAGGTCGTCAATTAAAGTGTTGATGGCCTGAACTTCATCTGCCCACCCACCGGAAATGCCGGGCACATTAATGCGCTGCTTAAGACGACCGTCTTTTCCGACAACGTGGCAGATATGTGTGGTTTGTTCAGCGCGTCGGGCGCTTACGCTCAAAATCTGATTGAAAACGTCGGCGATTTTTCCATGGACGCCGGTCAAATCTGTTGGTAAACGAGAATTAAAATCACCATCACGAAATGCAATCAATGCATTGAGCAATTGTGTATCAAATTTTGAATCGAGTTCAAAAGTTTCGGATACCGTCTCAGAATGTGGCTGATCAAGAGTCTCCGCGGGTTTCATTCATCCGCTCCATATTGAAGGAATCTTGCAACAATCCTGGAGGTGATGTACTAAATATCCCGAAACAACCTGGAACAATTAGTCAACGACTTCACCCCTGTCTTATCAAAATAAGCAGCTCAATCCATTGGATATATGAGCGCATGATCTACCCCAGCCCACTAAGACGAGCAGCAATAACAATGCCAATTTGATTCGAGATTTCTTTGGAAAATAAAAGTGTGAATTATGATATATAAACCATGCTTTTTTATCGCTTGAACCAAAATTAGCGGTCCTTACTTCCATGTCATATAGTCTTCGTACGTCATTCTGACGCGTGCGCGATTGTGCCTTTGGTGTGGTATTCTAAAAGAGTTGCATCTGGCCGCCGAGGTTGGGACGACGGAAATGAGCGCTGGAGAGCGGCCGGATATCGCGATTGAGTCCGAATTTACGCGTGAAGATATCGAACGTGCGGGAAATGTTTTCCACCAGTGGTCCCTGGCCACGGCGACGGTGTTCATAGGAAGCGTCGTAAAGTTTACCATTTCGTGCCTGGCGGAGCAGCGATTCAATTTTTCTGGCACGCGCGGGATCGACGCAACGGTTGAGCCAATCCAAAAACAAATCCTTAAGTTGATATGGCAGGCGCAGCAGAACCCACGCCGCTCGGCTAGCGCCGGCGTCGGCGACTGCTTCAAGAATTCGCGGTAATTCCACATCGGTTAGACCGGGAATAATTGGAGCCACATTTACGGATACGGGTATACCCGCGGCGGTAAGTTCGCGAATCGCCCGTAGACGACCAGCGGGCGAGGAAGCGCGGGGTTCGAGTTTTTGGGCCAGATCGGCATCCAGAGTCACCAGCGTCACGGTAACCCGGCCGGCGTTAATTTTTGCAAGCCGCGACCAGAGGTCGACATCGCGCAGCACCAGGGCGCTTTTGGTCATGGTCGTGACTGGTTGGCCGCAGTCTGCAAGGACTTCCAGACACCCCCGGGCGATGCGCATTTTGTGTTCGATCGGCTGGTAAATATCGGTGCTGGCGGACATGACGATAGTTTCGGGCCGCCAATTGGGCGAAGAAAGTTCGCGCTTAAGCAATTCAGGCGCATCGGGCTTCGCCATGAGTTTTGTTTCAAAATCCAAACCGCAACTAAAACCCAAAAATTCGTGGTAAGGCCGGGCAAAACAATAGATACAGCCGTGTTCGCAGCCGCGGTAAGGATTGAGCGTCCAGTCAAAGGGCACATCGGCGGTTTTGGAGACACGATTGATAATACGTTGCGTGCGATCGAAAAAAACCTGTCGTTCGACGCGATGGACTGAGCCATCTTCGTTCTGCCGTTCGATTAATTGCCGGTCCAGTTCTTCACCCAGAACATGAAGACGGACGGATTCAAAACGGTTGCCAGGGTTAAGCCCAGCGCCGCGCCTATGTGCCGGGCCGCCGGAGAGTGCGTCGCGGTAAGTAAAGTCGTCATCAGCCATACCTAACAAAATGCTAACAAGTTGCCTGATTATTGCAAGTGCGTTTAGAATCCAGGGGTTAATTTTGATAGAGGCCTTTTGAAAAAACGGAGAACTTTATGGCACAGGAAAATAATGGAATCGTGAGTATTGAGAGCAAACATTCGGTGGATGAAACGGTTACACGGATACAGACGATGCTGCGCGAGAAAGGCGTTGCGCTATTCGCGCTGGTGGATCACAGCGGCGAGGCGCAGAAAGTCGGCATGAAAATGCGCCCCACTAAATTATTGATCTTTGGAAACCCCAAAGGCGGCACGCCATTGATGGTTGCGGCACCGAGTGTAGCGATTGATTTGCCGCTGAAACTCCTTGTATCGGAAGATGCCGGTGGGAAAGTCTGGATTTCTTATAATTCACCAGAGTATTTGCGGGATCGGCATCATGTACCGCAGGAACTGATTGCGAACATCGGCGTCGTGGCCGTTTTAGCCCAGAAGGCCGCGGAATAACACGTTGTAGGGTCGCAAACGGCACAACGCGATTCTTAAACCAGATTAATAGAGACATTGATGTTGCCGCGCGTAGCTTTGGAATATGGACAGATCTGGTGAGCGGCGTCAGCGATGGCCTGGGCGGTTTCGCGCGGCAGACCCGGGATGCTGATGTTCAGGCGCACCTGGAGAACGTGACTGCCTTCGAGAAGTCCTAAGTCCACTTCCGCGTCGATGGCCGTGTCGGCAGGAAGAATAACCTTCAATTTGCCGGCCGCGATACGCATGGCGCTGATAAAACAGGCCGACCAACCTGCCGCGAAAAGCTGCTCGGGGTTGGTGCCGTTGCCCGGAGTCCCTGGAACCGAAAGTTTGACATCCAGGCGGCCATCAGAGCTGCGGGATGCACCGCCATCCCGGCCGCCAGTGGTGTGCGCCTTGGCAGTGTAGATTACTTTTTCGATGTTCATTGCAATCTCCATTATTCAACCTAATCGTTCCCATCGTCACCGGCGAGCCGGATGGCGAACCTGAGACGCTGCGCTGCTCCAAGATGAGTGAGAATTCCCTGACCGGGTTGGGTTCGGGTACAGCGCCGACGTTATGCAGCCGCCCGTTTGGCACCAGTGCGTTGATCATCACGTCTCAATCGTGATTGAGCGATTTAAAAACATCGACGCTGGCGAAGGAGTTCACTTCTTCGCCAGCGTCGAGTCCTACCGCATATTAAAATCGATTTACTGCATCAGAGCCAGCGCAATATTTAAATTTAGATTCGCATTGGCCAAATTCTGCGTTGGTTCACATTCCACACGTTTTTCTGATTGTTGAACTAAATTCTCGGCCATGCGCAAAAAATCCTGATATCGACCTTGAGGTCGGCCCTCCTGCTCCCAGATTTTGTAAGCTTCCAAAGCGATTTTAGCCTGTTGTTGAGGAGACGGGCTTTCCGACCGAGGTTCACTCATGGCTTATCCACCTTGTATTTTGAGACTTGTCTCTATACATCCCTGAAGGCTACTTTCCTAAGCAGTAATCTTATGCAATTAATATGCCTGACATTTATGAATCCATAATTAATATTTTCCATAGTGTCAAATCAATTACTTTTTTAAGGGTTTTATGGGCATCGGTGATTGGATTGTAAATTGAGATTTATGGTGGCATACAACGACAAAATGACACAATCAGGACTATGTGACATAGAGTTCCTGTAGTAACTTTTTGTTCAATTTACCCCAGAAAAACGTGGTTATAAAGCATTATTCACAATATTCCGCATAAAACGAAAATTTGGCATTGACGTTGCAATAGGTTTCCCGTGAGTGCCGAGTGGGGTGCGAGAGCGTATTCAGGAGGTGGCAATGTTTTACTGGTCCTTCATTTTTTTGGCTGTGGCCATTGCTACAGGCTTTTCGGGATTTGTGATTATGGAGGGAATGCCCTCAGAAATTGCGAAGGTTTTCTTTTTTTTATTTCTGACAACATTTGTTTGTTTATTGGCACTGGGAATTGAACGGAGATTTTTTCGCAGTGCACAAACTCGCTGAGACGACATGCCAACTGGCCAGTTATGTGATCTTCATAAACGGAATTCGTCTGCTGCCGCTGTGGAAAACAGTCGAATTAATAAAGAAGAGAGATTAAAGATGGAAGTTAAGGGATTGCATCGATTGCTTTTAAACCAAATGCAGGATTTATATAATGCGGAACAAAAGCAGATTCAGGTATTTCCCGGAATTGCCCTGGCCATTGTCGATTCGGAATTTCGGGCAATTATCGATAAACATTTCGAACAGACCCAATATCAGGTTTTCAGACTGGAACAGATTTTTGAGCATTTGGGTGAAAAGCCGGATGGACGAGAATGTTTAGCAATGAAGGTGCTGATTCAGGAAATGCAGGATATCGGCCGCAAGGATTACGGCCCATGCGCGTCGGAAGCCGCATTGATTTGTGCCCTTCAGCATATTGAACATTATGAAATCGTCGGTTATGGAACGGTTCGCAGTTTCGCCCGGCAATTGGGTGATGATGCATCGGCCAATCTGCTTCAGCAGACGCTCAACGAAGAGGCCCAGGCAGACAGATGGCTGAGTGAACTTGCCGAATATGAAATAAACCTCCGGGCGGCCGAGGTTTCCTGCAACCCCAGCTCGCTGACACTGAGTTAGACAGTAATAACAAAAAGTTTTTCATCCTCGAAAACCTTTGAAGAATCTTCCACCATTTTTATCGTCACATTAATGAGCTTCGCGACTTGTTGACGCTATGACAAACAGGCGCTGGTCAAAGAGATTTTTGTCACATAAATATTGTTTTTTATGTGGAATAGCCCATTACAGTGAATATAAATCCGCGACAAACATTGGCATGGCCTTTGCTAAATCAGTTCTTACGTTGGGGAATTTGGTAGGAACATGATGCGTGGCGCTCATTGTTTTGAGCCTGGTGTGTCGCCGGCTCAAATGGAATTGGTCTCCGTATTTGTAAGGAGAATGATATATGGATACGAATCGAAAACAGAGACAACCATCGGGGAAAACCAACAAGGAAAAAGAACGTCGCCAGCGCGAGCCCGATGAAAGCCAAAGATCGGGTCAAACCGGGACGCTTGAGGATCATCGCGAAGTCGACGAGGAAAATCGGGAAATATCCCGCCTCGAAGAGGAATCTGGAATCTCTGATGATGATGATGATCAGGAAAATGATGAGCCGAGCGAAGAGAGTTCTAGAAAGCGTTCTTCAGGGGAGGGCCGCCAAAAAAAATGATTTTCGGCATTCCACTGATTCGGCCGGTGGAGGCTGAAACGTTGCGCTTTTTAGCGCCGGGATGTCCGAGCGTGCTTTTGATAACCAACAAACCGAGGAGACCGAAATATGGACGCCAAAGGATTACATGCCGTTTTTGCGGATCAATTAAAGGATCTGTATAACGCGGAAAGCCAACTGGTAAAGGCTCTTCCAAAATTGCGGGATTCTGCTGACAACTCTGACTTGAAGGATGCAATCAGCAGGCATCTGGAACAAACTAAACATCAAATTATACGGCTGGAACAGCTTTTTGAACGCCTGGATGAAAAGCCGACAGGGCAGGAATGTTTCGCCATGAAAGGACTTATCCAGGAAGCGTACGATGTTGGCAGAAAACATTATGCCCCGCCCGCACTGGATGCGGCGCTGATCGCGGTCCTACAACGCATAGAACATTACGAGGTGGCCGGCTATGGAACGGCGCGCAGCTTCGCGAAGCATTTGGGCGACGAAGAATCGGCCAACCTGCTTCAGCAGACGCTCAGCGAAGAAGCGCAAGCCGATCGAGTGCTCAGTGAACTTGCGGAAAACGAAATTAACTCCCGAGCCATTGAAACCGGCGCCGCGGCAGGTTGATTAAACGGCGAATAACGGAAGAGAAATTCCGGGAAGCGCCGGTAGAGATAGAGAGGAAACGGCCTGGAAACATGAGGATGGACTTCCCATATTGCCAGATTGATCGGATTTAGTTCGTCCGAACCAAATCCGGAATCAGGGAACCGCCGAAGTTTCCACCGTTTCCTCATAAAAACCGCGGGGTTGAGTTCATGATTTGTGCTGTGAATACAGGGTAATCCCCATGGCCCGCGGCCCATGGAACAGGACGAGTAAATATGCGGTTTTAAGCAAAACATGTATGTCGGCTAATGCGTAAAAAGCCGATTTTAGGCGTCTTTTTTAAGAGGAGTGTGAAGATGAAACTGCATGTGCTTACATTTTTGACGCTGGGGTTAGCGATGCTGGTATCAGGCAGTGGTTTTGGTACCACAACGACCCAACCTTCGAACCAGGATCAACAAACCGTACTTGGTGACAAAGTAAACGAAACGATCAATCAATTTAAGACCGCAAACCCGGACATAAAGTTTTTTTTCAATAACGCATATGGCTATGCCGTATTTCCCAGCGTTGGCAGCGGAGCTGTTGTAGTCGGCGCCGCCTATGGCAACGGCGAAGTGTTTGAAAATGGGCTTCTCGGCGCAGATCTGACCGGCTATTGCAGCGTCACACAAGGCTCAGTCGGCGCGCAAATAGGCGGACAGGTGTTCAGCGAAATCATCTTTTTCGAGAACAAAGAAGCGTACGAGCAGTTTACGAGCGGTCAATTCACCTTTGACGCCCGAGCATCCGCTGTGGCGGTGAACGCCGGTGCGGCTGCGGCAGCCGATTATCAACATGGCGTTGCGGTCTTCACAATGTCGCAAGCCGGGCTGATGGTGCAGGCGGCCATTGGCGGCCAGTCGTTCAGTTTTACGTCAAAGTAATCAGGATGGTTTTGCAGGCCGGTCGGTTTGACCGGCCTGGTTCACCGGAAGCAATTGTGAAGCGGGCGTATCGTGAAACTCGATGGTCTTTGATCCCAATTTGCGCTGCAGTGTCCGGAGGCTGATTCCCAGGGCTTTGGCGGCACGCGTGCGATTGTTATCAAAATGTTTCAACGCCCCCAGAATGGCGTGGAATTCGAGTTGGTCCAGAGGGATGATTTGCGTCTGGACGGGCGAACCATAGGCCTCAGGAAAAACAGATTTTTCTGCCGAGGCACGAGTGTCGGCGTCAGAACGGATATAAGCCGGTATATCTTCGACTTCGAGCGAAGGTTTGTCGGTGAGAACCATCATTCGTTCGATGACATTCATAAGCTCGCGGACGTTTCCCGGCCAGTGATACCGTGAAAAGACTTCCAGCACGTCGGGATTTATAGAACGCACATTGGTTTTGTATTGATGGTTCAAATCGTCCATAAATCGGCGCACGAGCAGCGGTACGTCTTCAAGCCTTTCCCGAAGAGGCGGCAGTTCGATCGTGATTACATTGAGCCGGTAATACAAATCCTCGCGGAATTTTCCCTGCGACATCATCGTACGTATATCGCGACTCGTGGCGGCCAGAACGCGTGTGTCCACTTTGATGTCTTTTTGACTGCCGACGCGATTAATGACGTGTGATTCGAGCGCCCGGAGTAATTTCACCTGAAGACCGAGTTCAAACTCCCCGATTTCATCGATAAAGAGTGTGCCGCCGTGTGCTGCCTCAAAGCGGCCTATTCGGCGATCGGTAGCGCCGGTGAATGAACCTTTCTCATGGCCAAAAAGTTCACTTTCCACCAGAGACGCCGGGATGGCCGCGCAATTGACCGCGATAAAGGGACCGTCCTTGCGCGGACTATTCTGATGAATGGCCTGTGCTACAAGTTCCTTGCCCGTGCCGGATTCGCCGAGAATCAGCACGGTGCTTTGGGCCTGGGCGGAACGACGTATGAGTTGATTCACTTGCAACATGGCCGGACTTTGGCCAACCATGCTGTCGAGGGCAAATTTTTCATCAAGGCGATCTTCGAGCATGCGAAGCTTGCGCGACTGGTCGCGCTCGCGCTGCATGTTCTGAAGCAGAATCAGCAAAGCCTGTGGGTCAACGGGTTTGGTCAGATAATGATAGGCACCGGCTCGGATAGCCTGGACAGCGGAATCCACCGTGGCAAATCCGGTAACAATTAGAAACATGATTTCAGGCTGCCGGAGTTTCCAGTGCTTGAGAAGATCGATTCCATTCAAATCGTCATTGAGTTGCAGATCGGTAATCACAAAATCGATTAGTTCTTCCGTATATCCGACGGCTTTATTGGCAGAATCCACTGGAAAAACTTTATAACCGGCGTCGGTTAACAACCGCTCCAAAGTCGAGCGCTCAGTGGCGTCATCTTCGACGATCAAAATGTTACAAACATTCGACCGGGTCATTGTCCAATACTCCCGGATGGTTGAAAACTAAAAACGAAATTTTTATATAGCGCCTGGTCTATTTTGTTCAAAAAAATAACCTACATTCACCCCGACTGCCCAACATTTTCAAAATGAACTCCGAACGCCAGTGGAAACTATAACATTGAAAAACGAACACTTGTTCTGCACACCCCTGGCATTCGTGAGGGTTATTCTGCAGCTAATAATCCCGTGCATAAGGCACAGGCCTTAGGCTTATAGAATAACCATCTAAGCCGGAAAAATAAATCAAAATGGCTTTATAGGTATAAGTGCGAAATATCTGCGGTTTTTAGCGAATTCAGCGAACTACCAGATCACTTTTCACCGGACTGTTTTGCGTCGATTTGACCCATTTCGACCAAGCAAAAATCTTTTAAAACCTTTTCCGCTTTTTCCACGCCAGACTGGAGACTATGGAGCGATTCTTCTTCGGGGTGCTCCCGGAGCTTGCCACGGAGAAGATAGGCGTTCATTTTGATGATATTTAATGCATTGTTTAATTCATGAATCAACCGGTAAATTTTTTCCGTTTCAATATGTGTGTCTGACATCGTGAAATCCCCATTAAAGGCCATTAAAGAATTAGCAATTTCACTGATCGGTGCAGACGCTTTTATTGTATCAAACCATTGGCCGATGTTAAATGATCGATACATCTCGGGCTCAAGAGACTATGTGAAACCATTTTTTAAACGACCGCGATTGGCGCTAGGTGGAAAAAAATTTAATGCCGGCAATTTAAAATTCCGCGGCAGTTCTTATGCGTCATTTCGTCCAGATGTGTCATTTTGCCTTCAAATATCAAACGAATAATTGATCGCCAGGCACTGGGTTGATGGAAAATTTCGGTCTAAATCGCCAAATAAGTTCATTTTTTACCGCTGACGCCATTGAGTTATTTCCTGGCACGTCAGTTGCATGAGAGACCTGCCGGAATTGGGGGGCACATCATATCCCAATGGGTGCTCCTGAAACACGAGGAAAGTGAAAAGAAACGAAGCTAAGAGCGATTTTAATAAGCCAACCCCCATTTCTTCGCCCCTGTGGAGGCTCGAACCCACCGAGCCTCCACAACTATTTAAGCTCTGTTAAAAAACTTCAGGGCCACGACGACGATGTGATTTCAGACAGAGCCCAGCTTGTTCCCGATTGAACTACAGATTACACTAATGGTGCTGACACAGTGGTTAAAGAAAGATTGGGCAGCCTCTCCAACTGCTCAATACCAGAACATGGTGGAGCACCAAGTTTGAGCCCCGGCAGGAAATGCGGGGGATTGATTGGTACTTTGCCCTGATCTGTGCCCTGTGGCCAGTTGCTTAACCCAAAACATGGCCTATTTTTTCGTTGGGTTCGAATTGAAAACGATGGTCTAACAGTATGCCTATATCACTTGAAGTCATGCCTCTGGAACCCAAGCCGGCTGAACCGACGCCGCCTAAAACCATGGTGGTGCGCTATGGTTATATGAAACTCATCGGCGAATTTCAGAATGAAATCAAAACCAAGGTCGGTTGTGGAACGCGCGTTGTGGTTCGCTCGCCGCGCGGCACAGAACTGGCGGAAATGCTCACCACTGTCTGCGGCAACGGCGGATGCAACAAATCCATTACACGCGATAAGATGCTCGAATACATCGCCAATTCCGGCGGAGCGGATTATCCATTCAGCGAAGGCGGCCGCGTGCTGCGCATGGCCACCGCCCAGGACCTGACCGAGCAACACAAACTCGATGAACATAAAAAAGAAGATCTCAAGCTTGCCCGCGAGATGGTTCAGAGGCACCAGTTGCCGATGAAAATCGTCGAGGTGGAATATCTGCTGGGCGGCGAACGCGTGATTTTTTATTTTTACAGCGAGCATCGGGTGGATTTCCGGTCGCTGGTTCGTGATTTGGCTCATTCGCTGCACACGCGCATTGAACTGCGGCAGGTCGGCGCCCGCGATGAGGCCCGGCTGGTCGCTGATTATGAAAAGTGCGGCCAACATTGTTGTTGCAAGCAATTTCTGAAGGTGCTTACACCCATTTCCATGCGGTCGGCAAAAATTCAGAAGGCCACGCTGGACCCCGCAAAAATCAGCGGCCGCTGTGGCCGGTTAATGTGCTGTTTGCGGTATGAAGACCAGACCTACGAGGATTTACGCAAAAAACTCCCGAAAAAACACACCCGCGTTCGCACCGCGCAGGGCGAAGGATGGGTTATCGACGGACAAATTCTGACGCAGCTTGTTCTGGTGCAATACGACGACAGCACACAAACGGCAATACCCATTGAAAACATTGAAGCGTTCGATTTACCCAAGCCGGTTTTGCCTGGCGGGCGCACCATGCAGTTTCCTGGAGATCGGCCGCCTGAACAGCAGGCTGGACAGGGACAGAATAATCCACGCGACCGGCGCGGCGGACCAGCTAACCGTCCACAGCAACAGCCGCCGCGCTTTCCCGAGCGACAAGGACAACAAAGCCGACCAAACGCCGGTACGGAAGGGCCACCGAGCGCACCTCCGGATAATTTCTCGCCGCCGCAGTCTGCCGGCGACGACGTTAAACCGACGGAACAGCCCGATGAACCGGATGAACCTGATTTAGACTCAGCTTAACGCTTTATCCCTGCATGATGATCGTAGAAATTGGGGGCAACACCCATGGCCGGTTGGCTGGTTAAAACGGAACCCGACGAATACAGCTTCAGCGATATGGAGCGCGACGGAAAAACTGTTTGGGACGGCGTAAAAAATCCTCTCGCCCGCAAGCATCTTCGTGATATGCGGCTGGGAGACAAAGTATTGATCTATCACACCGGCGTTCAAAAGGCGATTGTGGGCATGGCTCTGGTGGATTCACAGCCGCATCCAGACCCTAAACAAAATGATCCACAAGCGACTATTATTGAATTCAAGCCGCTCAAACGTCTGAATAATTCGATTCCACTGCAGCTTATTAAATCAGATAAACGTTTCGCGCAATGGGAACTGGTGCGCATGGCCCGCCTGTCGGTGATGCCGGTGTCGGTGGAAGATTGGAATGTTTTGATGAAAATGGCCGGGGAGTAAGGCTTTATCCACCCCGTTTTTTGAGCACACGCGCGGGAAATTCTTCCGGAAGATCGTCGACAAGAAAACGTTGCGGTTGCGAATCGTGCCGCATGCGAGTTACCAGAGCTTCTGCGGCTAAGTATCCACTCCGCACTGCACCCTCCATGGTAGATGGCCATCCGGTTCGGGTGTAGTCGCCGGCCAAAAACAGATTACTAACTCCACCATCCGGCGGCGCCTGCAATGGGCGGTGCGCATCCGAACTGGGCAGCGGAGAAAAGGTGGCGCGTTTTTCAATAACGATTTTATAGCGAATTAATTCCGGCTTGCGATCAGGAAACAATTCCGCGATTTGTGCACTAAATTGCGCGGCGGCATTTTCGTGCGGCACATCCACCCAACTTCGGGCGGCGCTGATTACGCCGTGCAACGCCCGGCCTTCGGCGTCCTTTTTAAACAGCCACTGCAATGGGCCGGAAACCAGCGCCGCATGAGATAAATCCATTACCGGATTTTTAAACCACATATGCGCGCCCAGAATTGGCACACTCTGAAGTTTATCGAGCTGGCCAAAGCGCGCGTCGGAACGCCGCAATGATTCGGGAATCCAGTGCATTACAGCATGGAAATTGGTCGCCAGGACAACGGCGGCCGCATTAAGAATTTGACCGTCTAAAAGTTTTACGCCAGTGACTTTGCCATTATCGAAGCAGAGTTCGCTCACGCGCGTGCTTAGCCGGACATCCTGGCATGGTCGCGAAGCATAAAGCTCTTCGAGCGGGCAAATCGGCAGGCCAAACAAATATCCACGGCGATTGGTCAGCATGGCGTCCTGATACACAGCAATGGCGTATTTGCAGCTTGCGGCAATCGTTTCTTCATTGAGTGCGCTGATCAGAATGGGGTCATAAAATTTTTTGATCACCTCATCCGACTGATGATGTTCCCGCAGCCATTGGCCGAACGGCACGTTTTCAAGTTCGCGGCGTCTGCTGCGTCCCAGACGAAGCATACTGAGCATGGCCCGCATTACATTCAGTCGCTCTCCTGGGGTTAAAACGCCGAAGTTCGCCATAGCCGGCCCGAGATGCAACGGCGCCGCCAGAGCGGGAATGCTCCAGAGGTCAAAACCCCGGCCGGTTTTGTCCAAAAAGTGTACGCGATTTTCGAACCGGATTTTTTCGCTTACGCCAAGCCGACGATACAGATCTAGAAGATTGGTGCAGCAACCCAGTAGAACATGCTGGCAGTTATCCAGAAGTTGTCCGGTCTCGGGATCTTCAAAGGAACTGGCGCGCCCGCCGAGTTCGCGGCGCGCTTCAAGCAGCGTGATGGAAAAACCGGCAGAGCTTAGCGCGGCAGCGGCGGCGATGCCCGCCAGTCCGCCGCCGACGACGATGATTTTTTGTGCTTTTTGATCCGCGAGTGCGGCTGACGCGTTGTTCATTTCTCATCCATATGGATTTTTTGCTTTCTCGCGTTTGGCGTTTTGCCAGGCCCGAAGGGCGATTTTACTTTTGGCCCACCCGCTCAAACGCACGCGCGTGCGGAGAACTTTATCCGGTTTACGCGCAATTTTCCGGAGGATGCCCTGATAAATATCGGTCATGGCCTGCAAGGCGCATCGGCTGTCGGGAGCTATAAAACCATCCAAACGGCCAGATTGATAAAAGTAACCCTCGGCGCGCTCGATTTGAAATTTCATCATGCGCAAAAATGACGGAGATGAAATCCTTTTTGTAAACTGATCAGGCATGACCTCAAAACGCGTAAGCTCATCTTTGGGGAGGTATATCCGTCCATTGCGGGCATCTTCAGTTAAATCACGCAGGATGTTGGTAAGCTGAAAGGCAACGCCGCAGTCCACCGCCAGTGATTCGGTTGCTTCCCCGCCGGTAAAACCCCAGATATGAATGCTGGCGACACCGACCACCCCAGCCACGCGATAGCAGTAATTGTAAAGCTCCTCAAAATTTTGAGGCTGAGAAAAATTCAGGTCCTGCAACTGACCATCGATCATGGCGTCGAAGAGGCGAACGGGAATGTTATCCTGACGAACGCAGTTGATGAACGCCAGCCATCCAGGCCAGGATGAATCGGAAATCGATTCACCAGCGATTGCGGCATGGGTGTTGGCGCGAAACGATTCAAGCTGGCCGCGGCGATCAACGTCTCCGGTTTTTATGTCATCCGCCAGGTCGTCGGCGCGGCGCATCCAGGTGTAAAGTGCGAACATGCTCAGACGTTTTTGTTCCGGCAGCAATTTGAGGCCGTAAAAAAAATTACGCGCGTGCGTGCGGGTTACATTTGTGCAGAAAGCCTGTGAGTCTGTCAGAGAAAGAGCTCGTTCCTCCGCGGCCGCGGTGGTCATTTACCGCCTCCTTTTAAACAAGAGGAAACTGCGGTGGCGACCAGAGCGCGGCCTATCAGGTGCAAGTGGGTCCAGCGGGAGAGCACCGGACGAGAAGTGAGCGTATCGTAGTTTTGCCTGCGGATAGCGGCCAAAACCTCCAGTCCGCCCCGGCTGAAAAGCGAAATCTGGATACGCAGCGCGGGACGAATCAGTTTAATGAGTTCCAAGCCTTCCTCGAACATGACCTGGCAGCGGTCCACTTCAAATTTAAGCAGTTGACGATAATGTTCATCGCAAATTCCCTGCTGTAATTGTTCAACAGTTACGCCGAAACGCCGCATGGACTCCATCGGCAGGTAAACGCGATTGCGTTTTTCCAGATCGTTGCGCACATCCTGCCAGAAATTGGCCAATTGCAGGGCTGAACAGGTTTTGTCGGAAAGCGTTTGACGCTGCTGATCGCGATACCCTGCAAGATAAAGCACCAGACGGCCCACGGGATTGGCGCTGCGACGGCAATAATCGAGGACTTCTTCGAACGTTTCATACCGATTCACACGCTGATCCTGCATAAACGCATCGATCAAATCCAGAAAAGGCTCGATGGGAATATCATGCCGCCGGATGGTTTCGGACAACGCTGTAAACACAGCGGTTGAAGAATGTCCTTTGTAGCAGGCAAGCGTCTGATTCCGAAAATCCGTTAGGAATTCGAGCGACCGGGCCGGATCACCCACTTCATCACCCAGGTCATCCGCGGTACGGCAGAAGGCGTAGATGTTGCAGAAATCCTGCCGGAGATCTCGCGGGACCAGTCGTGAAACCACAGTGAAATTTTCGTAATGTTCATGGGCCAGTCGCCAGGTATAGGCGCGAGCGGCATCGGCGTCCGCAATGGGTTCAAAAGCCAGACGGACTGTCGCCGGAAGATCGGGCGAATTTGTGGTCGTATTAGTAGATTGAGCCGTAGTCATAAACTTCATTTGAGATTCATTTTACAGGAAGAGAGTTTGGCTTGGACCCCCTTTCTGGGTAATATCATCCTTTGCCGAGCCTCTTATTGTGCCGGATTCGTGCGAGGCATGCCAATCATATTGTTTCGCAATCGCGGTGATAGAGGGTGGAACTGATTTGCCAGCATTTAAACTGAATGTTGCAGCAGGTTTTTGGAGCAGCCGAATATGAAAATTCTTCTTGCCAACCCCCGCGGCTTTTGTGCCGGGGTAAATATGGCGATTGAGTGCGTTGATCGCGTATTGCAGCTCAAAGGCGCGCCGGTTTACGTTTACCATGAAATTGTACACAACCGGCACGTCGTGGAGCGCTTTACGCGGCAGGGTGTGGTATTTGTCAATTCCATCGACGAGGTTCCGGAAGGCGGAACCGTAGTCTACAGCGCTCACGGAGTTTCACCGGAAATACGCGAATCCGCCAAGCGGCGCCGCCTGGTGCAAGTGGACGCCACCTGCCCGCTCGTGACAAAGGTTCACAATGAAGCGATCCGTTATGCCCGGCAGAAATTCACCATCGTATTGATCGGCCATGCCGATCATGATGAAGTGGTCGGTACGCTGGGCGAAGCGCCCGACGCAATGAACATCGTCGAAAGCGTTGAAGACGTGCAAAATCTGCACATTCCGGACGATCACCGCGTGGCCTATTTAACGCAAACCACTCTGAGTCTGGACGACGCGTCGAAAATTATCGCCGCACTGAAACAAAAATTCCCGCACATTCAGGCGCCGCCAAAGGAAGACATTTGTTACGCTACCACAAATCGTCAAACAGCCGTTCAAAAACTGGCTGCTGAATGCGACATGGTGCTGGTGGTGGGATCTCAAAACAGTTCCAATTCCAAGCGCTTGGTGGAAATGTCCCAGAATCGCGGTACGGTCGCTTACCTTGTTGATGATTCTTCACACATAGACCACGCCTGGTTTGATAACGTCAAAACGGTATTAATCACGGCGGGCGCTTCGGCCCCGGAAGACCTGGTGCAGGAAATAGTCGACCTGCTCAAGGTACACTATGGAGCCACGGTAGAACCGCGCTATGTTACCGATGAAGACGTGCATTTCGAACTGCCGCTGTCTCTGCGAAAGCTGGAAGAGCACCACGCGGCCGTCGGCAAGTAATTCTTCCATCACCGCGGGATATAATAATCAGGTATGGGCGGGCGTTTTGCAGTGCGGTTGCGCCGACCCGAATGCCGATAATATGTTCACGGACAAAGAATGAATCGGTAAATAACACATGGCATTACTCCACCGCTTCAAATTGCTGGCCTATCTACTGGTGCTGGTGAGCCTGTTGGGATTCACCTACGCCGCCGAAAATTTCGGCCTGATGGCGCTGGTGGTGGTTTTGACGGCCCTGAGCTGGTGGCTGGTGGAAGCCGGCAATGGACCGCCCATTCCGCGCTGGGTAATCAACGCCGGCGTACTGGCCGCAGCAATCATGCTTTTTATTGAACTGGTGATCTACCGGCAGCCGAATCTGCTGCTGGGACTGGGGCATTTTATGGCGGGGCTGATTGTCTGCAAGCTCTTTGAAACCAAGACCAACCGGGATTACGGGCAAATTCTGATTCTGAGCCTCTTATTGATTTTATCGGGGGCCATATTGACGGCCTCGCCGGTGTTCGGCGTGATTCTTTTGATTTATCTGGGGTTGGGATTGTATGTATGCCTTCTTTTCCATTTGCGTTGCGAAACAGAGCGCGCCATGCGCCGCGGCTCTGCAGCCGATCCCATGATCACCATGCCTGAAAAACAAAAGGCCATGGACCGTGAGCTTAGAAAGATCGGCATCGGTTCGGGCATTTTTTTGTTTTTATTCGCGTCCGCTGTTTTCGTGCTGTTCCCGCGTACAGGTGTCCCGGGCATGCTGGCGAGCTGGCGTATCGGGCAGGCACCAGTAGAAACAGGTTTTACCAATGACGTCACGATGGGCGGCGATCAAATCAATCTTCAGTTGAGCGATGCCATCATAGGTGAAGTTCGTCTGATGCAAAACGGACAGAACATCGGCAGCGAAGGCTATCAGCCATATTTTCTTGGAACCACCAATGATGTATACGATGAGACCACTCATGGATGGCTGATGTCGCAGCAAATTCTCGACTCATCTGAGAACATACTGGCAAACGCCGGTCATACCAGCCAGCTTGTGCCCTCACGGCAATATGATTCGGATAATGTTATTGATGAACATTTCACAATTAACGATATTCAGGATAGTACTCTTTTTTCAGTGGGGTTTAATGCCACAGCGGTAACCATCAGCAGCACCAGTAACCTGGTATTAAATCGCACTGCGGATGGCGCCCTGACCTGTTCGAGTAAGGACTCAAGCTCCGTCAAAGACGGTGATTCAGTCACATATGATATTCAAAGCGCCACAACGTATGATCCTGCGGTGATCGGTCCAGCCGATCCTGAATTGTTTCCATATTCGCCGCCTTCGGAAAATCCCATCCTGCCAAACTTTGCCATTACCTCGACTGCCATACCACCGCGCATCGTCGGCATTGCCCGTGAGGTCGCGGGAAATTTGCTTAATGCAGAGAAAACTGGGGCCGACGCCGCAAAATACAACCTGCGATTGGCCGATCGCTTCAGCACCTGGCTGAGCACGACCTATCCCTATTCCCTGAGAGTATCACCGGTGGATAAACGGCTTGATCCAACCGAAGATTTCC
>Ga0335074_10001506_pt1 | contig 31543 bp, 22 predicted proteins | sample Lox_Sample_23_FD_206715 | JGI IMG/M metagenome (GOLD analysis project Ga0335074, IMG submission 206715) | Soil microbial communities from Loxahatchee National Wildlife Refuge, Florida, United States - Lox_Sample_2.3 | ecosystem: Environmental > Terrestrial > Soil > Wetlands | place: USA... | reverse complement strand
AGCACGACCGCGGCGAGCGCGAAGAACGCCACGTTGAAGTGGCCGACGAGAAAGCCGACCGCATAGGTCGGCGAGATGGCCCTCAGGATGCCCGGCTCCTTGGTGATGCCCCACACGCCGCACGCGCCGATCGCCGCGAACCAGGCGACCATCACCGGGCCGAAGAACCGCGCCACGAAGGCGGTGCCAAGGCGCTGAACCGAGAAAAGACACGCGATGATCACCGCGGTCAGGGGGACAACCCACGCGCCCAGCGACGGGCGCACCACCTTCAGCCCCTCAACGGCCGACAGCACCGAGATCGCCGGCGTGATCATGCTGTCGCCCAGGAACAACGCCGCCCCCAGCACGCCAAGTCCCGCCAGCAGCATCGTGACCCGCGCCCTCGAACCCGACGCCCACTGGCGCAGGAGCGCGATCAGGGCCATGATGCCGCCCTCGCCGTGATTGTCCACGCGCATGGCCAGCAGCACGTAGGTCACGGTCACGATGAGCGTCACCGACCAGAAGATCAGCGACACCACCCCGTAGATGTTGCCCGCCGACGGCGGGACAGGGTGCGGGTCGTGGGGGTTGAAGACCGTCTGGACCGTGTAGATCGGGCTGGTGCCGATGTCTCCGAACACCACGCCCAGCGCGCCGACAACGAGGGCCAGCCGCAGGACCCCGGCCGGCCGCGATGCACCACGAGTCACCAGACAAACTCTAGGACGCATATGACCGCCGGCGTCCTGATCAGGACGTCCCGCAACGCGCCGACGGCATCACCGGGCCGGCCGCGGTACCGGCGTTATCGGCGTGAGTAGAGCCACGGATGCCGGATGTCGAAGAACTCGGGCTCGCCCACGCTGAGCTTGCCCATCTCCTCCATCTGCGCTTTCAGCTGCGGCGGTGGCTCTTTACGCTCGCCGTCGCGTGCCGCCTGTTCCGAGGTGAAGTACGTGGCCATGGTGTAAGCGCCGCCCTCATGGCCGATCGCTACGCTGCCGACGACGTCGGGCCGGAACGCGGCCCACTCGTCCGGGTTCTGTGTCATGAGTTCCTTGGCGCGTTCCGGATCACTGCCTCGGCCCTGCATCACCTGCACGAAGCCCGCCGCGTCTGGATCGCCGCTGACATCAGCGGTGATGTCGCCGCTGTCGCGGAACGTGACATCTCCGGTGAACAGCTTGGACGTCTCCATCCACCACTGGGTCTGCTCCGGCCGGTCGCTGTTGCGGCGGGCGGCCTCCTCCGACTCGAAGCGGGCCAGCGCGACGAACCGGCCGTCGTCCGTCACCCCCGCGGTCGATCCGAGCCAGCCCACCGCCCCGGGCGCCAGTTGCTCGGCCCACTGATCGAGCGCCGAGTGCATCTGCTCCGGGTCGCTGACCTCGCCCCGTATTACCTGAACAAACATCGCGAGCCTCCCCCTGGGCGCGTGCTTCTTGCTGCCCGACTCCTATGCTCAACGCTAGCTGACCATCGCAAGGAGCAGGGAAGTCCTCTTAGTGGAGATGGGTGATGTAGCTCGCTCGGCCGAGGCCCTGCCGGGTGTGCGACGCACCACGCAGAAGGGGCTGGCCGAGTGGCGGTATCACGGCCGGCTGGTGGCGCGCCAGCTTGATGACGCTCATTTAGTGATCCGCGCCGACTTCGACTACCGCGATTCGATACTGCGGCAATTCCCCGAGACGTTCAGCGTGCCGGCCCAGTACATCAGGCACATGATGGTCGTGGCTGACCTCGCCCGGGGCGACGCTGATGCCATCGAGGACGCCATTGAAGCGGCGTGGCAGCTTCAGCGCAGTGCCGACTGAGCGTTGCTTACCGACAGAGCTTCACATACCGGCCGGGTGTCATGCCGAATGCCGCTTTGAACGTCCGGGTGAAGTGAGCCTGGTCGGCGAAGCCGGCGTGGACGGCGGTTTCGGCCAGGGGCCGTGCATCGTGCAGCCGGTTCCGGGCCACGTCGAGGCGCCGCATCAGCGAGTACCGGTACGGGCTGGTGCCGTAGACGGCGCGGAACTGGCGGGCGAACTGGTAGCGGTCCAGGCCGGTGACCGCCTCCACCTCGCCCGATTGCACCATGGTCAGGCGGCTGCGCAAGAAGTCGCGGCCGCGCTCGACAGCGGGCAGGTCGACCCGGCAGCGCAGGTTGCCGGCCGGCCCGGCCGCGCTGGACCGCAGCAGGCCCTCCGCCAGCCGCAGTACCAGGGCGTCCAGCGCCAGCGGCTCGGGCGGGTGCTCGAATGCGGCGCGGACCACGCGCGCGAGGACGGGGTCGTCGGTCACCGGGGCGGCGAAGGGCAGCGGCGCCGCCCGTCCGGTGAGGGCGGGCAGGGCCGAGGCGATCCGGTCCGGGCTGACGTAGATCTGGCGGTAGCCGAACATGCCCGGCCCGGCCGCCCGGCCGTCGTGCAGTTCGTCGGGATGTAGCACGTAGACCTGCCCCGGGAGGCTGTGCTCCACCGCGCCCCGGTAGTGGAACGCCTGGACGCCCTCCTCGGTCACGCCAATCGCGTAGACGTGGTGGCGATGGCGGCTGAACGGGCGGCCGCGCAGCCGGGCGCGAAATAGTTCCAGCCCGTCCGCCGGGCCGGCCGCCTCGACCCACTCGCCTGAGTCGCACGAACGTTCAAGACCAGCGCCGGCTGGATCACTCAGGCTGGGGGCCATAGGTCAAATCTACGGAGCGCCGCGTGTACCTCATGCAAGATCCCGCCCAGGTGGTCGCGTTTGTGACGTTCTCAGCGGTGGTCGCCGGAACCCCTGGCCCCAGCAACACGCTGCTGACCGCCATCGGCGCGAGGTCGGGCGTCCGGCGGGGCCTGACCAGCCTGCTGGGCCAGGTCACCGGGATGGGCGCGATGATGTTCGCCATCACCCTGGGACTGGGCAACGTGCTGCTTGCCCATCCCCTGGCCCTCCAGGTCCTGAGGTGGGGCGGGGCGGCGATGCTCTGCTGGGTGGCCTGGCGGATAGCGACCGCCGGAGAGGCCGGAGGGACCGCGAACCCGCCCGCCGGATTCCTCGGGATGGCCGCCTTCCAGTGGGTCAACCCCAAGGGATGGCTCGTCGGCGTCGCGGCCATCGCCACCTTCCTGGACCGGGGCACCGGCAGTGCGCTGGCCCAAGCCGTCCTCTTCGCGATCCTGTTCACGCTGGTCGCCCTGCCCAGCTGCCTGCCCTGGCTGGTCTTCGGCGCCGCGCTCCAGCGCTTCCTCCGGACACCACGCGCCCGGCGCGTCCTCAACGGCGCGATGGCGGCCCTGCTGGCCGCATCCACGATCCTGCTGCTCTGGACCCGCTATTGACCCCGGGGTCTTGGGTTTGCCCTACTCCTCGCCGATGTCGGCCAGGCTCTGGCGCAGTTCGGTGATCAGCGGATCGCCGTCGGGCAAAATGCGCTCGAGCCGGTCGACCGTGTCGCGCAGCAGCGCACGGGCGTCGCCGTAGCGTCCGAGTCGGCCGTACAAATGGGCCAGCCCGGCCCGTGTGCGCAGCGTATCGGGGTGGCGGGGGCCGAGCACACGCTCAAACCCGGCCCAGGCCTGCTCGCAGGCCAGCTCGGCCGCCGCCGTCTTGCCCGTCTTCTCATAGGCCGCGCCGAGGTTGCTGCGCGCCGTGAGGGTGTCCAGGTGATCGGGCCCGAGGACGCGCTCCCGGTCGGCCACCACGCGCTTGTAGGCCGCGACGGCCTCCTTGGCCCGCCCGCTGGCCAGGTAGGAGCCGGCCAGGCCGTGACGCGTCGTCATGGTCTGCGGGTCCCGGTCTCCCTGGGCGCGCTCGCGGTCGGCCAGCGTGCGCCGGTAGAGGGTGATGGCGTCGGAGTGCTGGCCCGCGGCCAGGTAGGCGGCGGCGAGCTCGTCCCGCGCGCCGAGCGTCTCGGGGTGCGCGGGCCCGCAGACGTGCTCGAACCCGTCAACAACGCGTTCGAGGGTGGTGATCGCGTCCGGGAACTGGTCCGCGGCCACAAGCGCGTGGCCCAGGCGGCGCCGCGCCTCGATCGTGTCACGATGCTCTGGCCCGAGCTTGTGGTCCAGCCGGTCGAGGACCCACTGGTACCACGGAATGGCCTCCTTCGTGCGCCCGGCGGCGAGGTAGGCGTCGGCCAGCCGCTCGCTGGCCAGCATCGTGTCGGGATGGCGGCCGCCGAGCAGGCGCCCGCCGGTCGTGGCCAGGTCGAGCCAGTGGTCTACCGCGGGTTCGGTCAGGCGGGCGCGGTCCAGGCTGTCCCCGGCCCGCACCAGCACGGGATGGCAGCCGCCATCCCAGAGCAGGTCTCCGGTGATCCGCCGGAGGGCCGCCACGCAGGATCGCAGGCCGGAAGCAGGCCACCCGGGCGGCTCTCCTTCCGGCCAGGCCTGGAACAGCGCGTCCGCGACCGAACGTGCCGCGTGATCGGGCATTCCTTCGGGCATCGTGGATCGCAGCCCCGCCTGCAGCACGGGGCTGATCCGGATCGTCGGCGGCGCCGTGACCAGCTCGACGGTCAGCAGGCCGACCTGTTCCAGCGCCGCCAGCGCCGCGAGGGCGCCATCGCCGCTGGCCGAGAGGAACTCGCGTGCCGCAGGAGCGGCGATGAGGGTCTGAGGGATGCCGTGTCCGTCCAGCAGCGCGACCAGGGCCAGCAGCATCTGAGCCGGTCCGCCCGAGGGCAGCTGGCCCGCCCGTTCGAAAGAGAAGGTCCACGTCACCGCCGCCGCCGCCGGCCGTGCGCCGGCCGACTGCGCGAACTGGTCCCGCCTGCGCAGGAAATGATCCCGGTACTCGCGGCATGACAGCGGGGAGTTGGCGATCACGGCGCTGGCCTGGGTCAGCGCGACCGGCTCCAAGTCCAGGTCCCGAGCCAGTTCGATGGCACCGTGTCGCTTGTCCGGGTCGGACGACAGGCGTTCGCTCAGGTAACTGGTTGCCTCACGCATGCTGAACAGGCCGACCGGCACGACCCGCATGCCGCCCGGGACGGCCGCGGCGTCGGCCGCGGTCACCAGCACCCGGCCGGCCGGGCCGCCCGGCAGCAGGCCGTCCAGATTCGCCGGGCCGGTCAGGTCATCCAGCACGACCAGCCACGAACGGTCGGTCTCGTCCAGCCAGCTAAGGAACTGGGCGGCGATCGACTCTGAACTGCTCGCCTGTTCCCGGCCGGTCGCGGCGGCCGTGGCCGCGGCATAGCCCGACAGCACCGCGGCCCGGCTCGTCGCGTCGATCCAGACCAGCAGGTCAATGCCGCCTGACTGCCACAGCGACTCGGCGAAGGCCGCGGCGAGCTGGGTCTTACCCGACGACCTCAGCCAGTCCCGCGTGCCGGGAGCCGTCACCGGCCCGGGGAAGGCAGCCGGAGCCCCGTCGCCATCGGGGACAAGCGCCACCGCGCTCCCGGCCGGCAGCGCCGCCAGGCTGGTGGCCGTCTCCGGCCTGATGCTGAAGACGTCGGCCAGCGCCGGCACGGTCCCGGACCGGATGGGCCAGGACGGCCGGGCTCGGGCGGCGCCTGCCGGGTTCGCGGGCGGCACGGCGCCGTTCACGGAGGCCATATCCGGCTCGCCGGCATCGGCTGGCCGGGCTGAAAAGGCAACATCGTTTCCGCTGTCCCCCCCGGGTGAGTTCGCCCTGGTCGGCGATACCAGCTAGCGGCCAGACTGCACCGTCGTTGCCCTAGCCTGCCAACTACCCCCACAACTACGCAATACCCCCAGTGACCAGGATGTTTTCTGGATCGGCGGCATCCGGATGGCCCGGTGTCCTGCGGCTGACCCGGGTGTGCCGGCCTGGCTCACAGGTCCTGGCTGAAGACGAGCACGGGATTGGTCCTGGTCAGGGTTTCGCGCCGGAAGAAGGCGGGGGCGGTGACGCGCATGAAGACAAAGCCGGCCACTCCGGCGATCGCGGCCAGCGCGGCGATGATGAAGATCCCGCCGATCTGCCAGTGCAGGCCCGGCACCGTCCACGTCGTGTAGCTGTTCGACGCGACCCAGTCGCTCTGCAGGCTGTAGAGGCCGGCCGCGTACATGATCAGCCCGCCCAGCCCGGGCAGGATGCCGCGCATCCACAGGTTCCGGCCGCTGCTGGTCAGTGTGCGCCGGTAGTACCAGACGCAGGAAAACGCGGTCAGCCCGTAGTAGAACGCGATGTACAGGCCGATCGCGGTCACCGCGTCGGCGATCGGGTTCCCGCCGGAGATGTAGTTCAGCGGGATGTACAGGATGATCGACGCCGCGCCCATCACGAGGGTGGACACCGTCGGGGTCAGGTACCTGGGGTGGATCTTGGCGAACGACTCGGGCAGCGCCCCGTAGGCGGCCATCGACAGCGTCGTGCGCGCGGTCGGCAAGATCGTGGTCTGGGTCGAGGCGGCGGCCGAGCTGAGCACCATGAGGATCAGCAGCCGGGACAGGACCGTGCCGAGGGCGGAGTTGCCGAAGATCGCGCCGCCGGTGACCGACAGCACGTCGAACTGGTTCGCCGGGTTCATCAGCCCGACGCCCTTGCCGCCGATGCCGGCGAATGCCTGCACGGCGATGATCACGGTTACGTAGGTGACGAGCAGCAGGACCGTCGAGATGATCCCCGCCTGGCCCGGCGTCCGCGATTTGTCCGCGGTCTCCTCGTTGACCGACAGGGCGGTGTCCCAGCCCCAGTAGATGAACAGCATCAGGATGATCCCGGACACAAAGGCCGAGACGGGCAGGTGCGACGGCGACAGCCAGCCGAGGCTCGGGTGCAGCGAGCCCAGCGGCGGATGACTGCCGTACACCCGGATCAGCGCCGTGACCGACATGACCAGCAGCATGACGATCTCGACGGACAGCAGTACCTTCTGGAAGTTGGCCGAGACCTCGATGCCGCGGTAGCAGATGTAGGTCATCGCGACGATCCACAAAACGCCGACCAGCAGGACCCAGCCGCCCGAGGCGTCGCCGCCGATCGCGCTGTTCGGTCCCTGGATGAGGAAGAACAGGTACTGCCCGGCCACCTGGGCCAGGCTGGCCATGACCAGGACGTCGGATGCCACGACAGCCCAGCCGCCGGCCCAGCCGGTCTTGGGCCCGAACGCCCGCGCTCCCCAGATGAACGTGGTCCCGCAGTCGGGATCGGACTTGTTCAGCTCGGCGAAGCCGATCGAGGTCAGCAGCATCGGCACGAACGCCAGCACGGCGACCAGCGGGGACTTCACCCCGACGGCGGCCACCACGAAGAACAGCGTCGCGGCCAGGCTATAGGCGGGGGCGGTCGAGGCCACGCCCATGACCACGCTGGACACCAGGCCGAGAGCGCCTGTTTTGAGGCCCTTCTCCCTGGATTCCTCCATTGGCCGCAGGCCAGGACTGAAGATGGCCATGGTTCGACTTCCCCCCTTGTGACCCAATCGTGCGCCGCGGGTCCGCCGCATCGTGCCCGGACCCGCCAGCGTGGTACCGCCGCCGACGACTTTAGCCCCGATAGTCCGATCTCGCCTGCGAAACCCGATTTACTGTTCGATAACGACAAGCCGGGTTCCGGTGCGGGCTGGGTTGGGAGCGATCCCAGGTCTGCCCGGCCCGCGCTGCGCGCGGTTCAGGGTTCTCTGGGCTCCCTGGCCCGGCGCTGGACGAACTCGAAGCCGAAGCGGCCCTTCACGCACAGGTGGCCCTGGCCGACGTCGTGGTCGAGGGGAGAGGTCACCTTGACGATCCGGTTGTCCTGCACATGCAGTTCGAGGTTGCAGCCGACACCGCAGTAGGGGCAGATGGTGGTGGTGACCGTCTGCCTCGACTCGTCCCACGTCCCGGCCTCGCGCATATCGTGCTCGCTCTTGAACATCAGCGCGCCGGTGGGGCACACGCCGATGCAGTTACCGCAGTAGACGCAGGCCGAATCGGGCAGGCCGACGTCGAATTCGGTAGAAATACGGGCATCGAACGCCCGGCCCGCCACCGCGATCGCGAACGTGTTCTGGGCGACCTCGCCGCATGCCTCCACGCACTTGTAGCAGAGGATGCAGCGCGAGTAGTCGCGAATGTAGCTGTCGTTGTCGTATTTGACCGGCTGGGCCACGGTGTCGGCGACGGCGCCGTCGGCTGCGTGGTGCTCACCGGGCCGGGCCGCGTCCCGCTCCCCGGCGGCATGAGCCGGGGCGGCCGGGCCGTACCGGGCCGGGTCGGCGCCGTATTGCTCCATCCAGCGGCGGACCTCCGGCGCCGAGAGGGACATATCGACCGACGACGCCAGGAACTCGAGCACCATCCGCCTGCTCGTGCGCACGCGCTCGGAGTCGGTGCGCACGGTCATACCCGGCTCCGCCCGCCGCGAGCAGGCCGGCACCAGCGTGCGCGATCCCTCGACCTCCACCACGCATACCCGGCACACGTTCACCGGGGTCAGGTTCTCCAGGTAGCACAGCGTGGGTGTGTCGATGCCCAGCTGCCGGCACGCCTCCAGCAGCGTCGTGCCCTCGGCGACGCGCAAGGACGTGTCGTCGATCGTGACGTCGACCAGCCGCCGGGGCGCCTCGAGGAATGTGGTCATCGGCCCGGCTCCTTTCCGGCGCCGGCGGCTCCGGCACCGTTCCCGCCGATCAGCCCGAGGCGGACGGCCGAGGCGGCGGCGCTGACCGCCGTCTGGCCCAGGCCGCAGATCGAGGCGTCGCGAGCAACGGCGGCGATGTCGTCCAGCAGCGCGAGTTCCCGCTCGGCCGATCCGAGCGGCCGGCCGCTCGCCAGCCGGCCCAGCAACTCCTCCTGGCGCACGGTGCCGAGCCGGCACGGCACGCACTGTCCGCAAGACTCGTCGCGGAAGAACCGGGCAATCCGCTGCAGCAGCCCGGTCAGGTCGACCGTGTCGTCGAGCACCAGGACGACGCCGGACCCCAGCGTCGCGCCGATCGCGCGTACCCCCTCGAACGTGAGCGGCGTGTCCAGCGCATCGGGCCCGACGAACGAGCCTGCGGCGCCGCCGAGCAGCACCGCCTGCAGCGGCCGCCCATCGCGCACACCGCCCGCGGCGTCGATCACCTGGCGCAGGGTGACCCCGAAGTCGTGCTCGTACAGGCCCGGCCGCGCCGCGCATCCGGACAGGCAGAACAGCCGGGTGCCGGTGGAGTCTTTCGTGCCGATCGCGGCGAACGCGGGCCCGCCGATGCGGAGTATCTCGGGCACGCAGAGCAGCGTCTCCACGTTGTTGATCGCGGTCGGCTTGCCGAACAGGCCGGACTGCGCGGGGAACGGCGGCTTGTTGCGCGGCTCGGCCCGCTTGCCCTCGATCGAGTTGACGAGCGCCGTCTCCTCGCCCGCGATGTAGGCCCCGGCTCCGCGCCGGACCTCGATGTCGAAGGCGAAGCCCTCGCCCATCACGTCCGTGCCGAGGAAACCGTGCGCCCTGGCCTCCGCGACCGCGTGCCGCAGCCGCGCCTCGGCCAGCGGGTACTCGCCCCTGATGTAGATATAGCCCTGCTCCGCCCCGCACGTGTAGCCCATGATGGTGAGCGCCTCGATCAGGGTGTACGGGTCCTCCTCCATCAGCACCCGGTCCTTGAATGTCCCGGGCTCGGACTCGTCGGCGTTGCAGACGACGTAGTGCGGCCGGACCGGGTTGCCGGCCACGGCCTCCCATTTCACCGCGGTCGGGAACGCGGCGCCGCCGCGGCCGAGCAGCTTGGCGTCCTTCAGTTCCCTGATCACGGCCTGCGGGCCGGCCGCCACCGCCCGCCGGAGCATCGCGTATCCTCCGGCCGCGCGATGCGAGCCGAGCGAACTCGGGTCGATCCGGCCCGCCCGTCGCAGGAGCCTGAGCGCGTGGCCTTCGGCGCCGGCCTGCGGTATGACCTGATCGATGCGGCGGGCGGGCTCGGCGGGCGGCCGGCCGGACAGCGCCGACCAGACCTGGTCGGGGTCCGCGGGCGCCAGCACCATCCGGGCCGGGTCGGCCCCCGCGTGCTGGACCAGCGCGGCCGAGCCGCGGTCGCACTGGCCCAGGCAGGGGCTGCGCTGCCAGGCGGCCCCGGCGCCGTTGAACGCGGCTTCGGTGCCCTCGCTGCCGAAGCGGCGTTCCATCTGCTCGCAGACCTGCTCCGCGCCGTTCACCCGGCAGGCCAGATCGTCGCAGACGTGGACGACCGCGGCCGGAGACGGGGTCGTCCGCAGCAGCGCGTAGAACGACGCCACCCCGTAAGCCTCGGCCGGCGGGATGGTGAGCCGGGCGCACAGATGGTCGAGCGCGCCCGGGCTGATCCAGCCGATCTGCTCCTGCACCGCGTGCAGGACCGGCAGCAGCAGGTGCCGCCGGGCCCGCGCCGCGTGGCCACCGTAGGCGGCGCGGCCGTCGGCGGCCTGGCGCTGCCCGCCTTCCCAGCCGGACTGCGGTGGCCCGAGCACCGAGGCGATGGCGGACCGCTCCTCGTCGGTGGCGGGCGCCGCGACCCCGAGCCGCAGGTCCACTAGCGGCCGGCCCTCGTCTGATGGGTCTCGCCGCTGCCGGAGGCGGGGACGTCCGTCTTGTCCACGCGGATCGCGGTCGCCTTGAATTCGGCCGTGCCCGACTTGGGGTCCCAGGCGTCGATCGTGAGCACGTTGGTCGCGACCTGGTCGGGGAAGTGCAGGGTCATGAAGGCCAGCCCGGCGCGAAGGGTGTCGTCGATGTGCACCGGTGCCTCCAGCGAGCCGCGCCGCGACGATATCCGCGCGACCTCGCCCTCGGCAAAGCCGAGCCGGTCCGCGTCCTCGGGCGAGAGGTTCAGCGTCTCGGGGCGCCGGATCGGAGTCGCGTACTGTCCCGACTGCACGCCGGTGTTGAACGAGTCGAGGCGGCGCCCGGTGGTGAGCCGGAGCGGGAACTCATCGGACAGCTCGTCGAGCGGCGGATCCTGCTCGACCGGCGTGAACGGGGCGGCCTTGCCTCGCTTGGCCGGGTCCTCCTCCCACAGCCGCGCGTGCAGGAACATCTCGCCCGGGTGCTGCTCGTCGTAGCACGGCCACTGAATGCCGCCAAGTTCCTCCAGCCGCTGGTAGCTCATGCCTGCGTGCATCGGGGAGAGGGCGCGCAGCTCGTTCCACAGGTCCTCGGCCGACGGATGGCCCCAGTCGGCGCCGAGGCGCCCGGCGATCTCGCAGATGATCTCGATGTCGTCGCGGGCGCCGGGCGGCGGCTCGAGCGCCTTGCGCACCCGCTGCACCCGCCGCTCGCTGGAGGTGACGGTGCCCTCGGCCTCGCACCAGGTGGCCGTGGCCGGGAGCACGACATCGGCGACCTTCGCGGTGTCGGTCAGGAACATGTCCTGCACCACGAAGTGCTCGAGCCCTTCCAGGAGCTTGCGGGTCCGGCCGGTGTCGGCCTCGGAGCGCATCGGGTTCTCGCCGATGATGTAGCAGGTGGTCAGCTCGCCGCGTTCCATGGCCTCGAACATCAGCGACAGGTGCCAGCCCCGCTTGGGCGGCAGCGGCGCCCCGTACACCGCCTCGAACTTGGCTCTGGCATCCATGTCGGTCTCGACGTCCTGGAACCCGGTCAGCTTGTTGGGTATGGCGCCCATATCGCCGCCGCCCTGCACGTTGTTCTGGCCGCGCAGCGGGACCAGGCCGGATCCGTACCGTCCGACGTGGCCGGTGAGCAGGGCCAGGTTGATCAGGGCGAACACGTTGTCGGCCGCGTTGTGATGCTCGGTGATGCCCAGGGTCCAGCAGATCTGCGCCCGGTCGGCGCGGGCGTAATCGTGCGCCAGCCGCCGGATGAGCTCGGCGGGCACGCCGCCGGTGTCGTGCTCGGCCCGTTCCAGCGTGTAGGGCTGGACGGACGCCGCGTAGCGGTCGAAGCCGGTCGTGGCCCGGCGTATGAACTCCTCGTTCACCAGGCCGGCTTCGATGATCTCCCGGCCGATGGCGTTGGCCAGCGAGACATCCGACCCCACGTCGATGCCGAGCCACGCGTCGGCCCACTGCGCCGACGTGGTGCGACGCGGATCGACCGCGTACATGCGGGCCCCGTTCCTGATGCCCTTCAGCACATGGTGGAAGAAGATCGGGTGTGCTTCGCGCGCGTTCGAGCCCCACAGGACGAGCAGGTCAGCGTCTTCCGCTTCCCTATAGGAGCTGGTGCCGCCACCGGCCCCGAACACAGCCGCCAGACCGACGACGCTAGGAGCGTGTCAAGTGCGGTTGCAGCTGTCGATGTTGTTGCTGCCCATCACGGCCCGGGTGAACTTCTGGGCCGCGTAGTTCATCTCGTTCGTCGCCTTGGAGCAGCTGAACATGCCGAACGACTTCGTGGCATCCCGCTCCCTGGCCGCCGCGAACCCGGCTGCCGCGCGGTCCAGCGCCTCGTCCCAGGAAGCCCCGCGCAGCCTCCCGTTGTCCCGGACCAATGGCTCCGTCAACCGTACCTGCCTGCTCATCGAGCACACCTTCCTGGCGAGCAACTGCCGACCAACCCAGCTTAGTTTCGGCGCTTTCATCTGGTCTATGGCGCTGCGCGCCGAACCGGCCCGGCCCATTCTCGTGCCGCCGGCCCAGGTGCATCGCACCACGACATTTAAACCTCAGTGTGGCACATGCGTACGCTGGGGAAAACAGCTGCGATGCGGGAGGCGGGGCCTTGTCCGGGCGAACGGCGCGGCGGCGTGTGCTGCGGATCACCTTGCCCGGCGGTGACCGGCCCGGCGGCACCTCGGCCCGCGCCGACCTGCTGGCCGGCGAGGAGCCGCTCGGGATCCGCGTGGACGGCAGCGCGCTGACCATGACCATGCGCACCCCGGGCGACGACCTTGAGCTGGCCGCCGGGTTCCTGGTCAGCGAGGCCGTGATCGCCGCGCGGGCCGACATCGCCGGGATCAAGCTCTGCGACGGGACCACCTGCGGCCACACCGATCACGACGGGCTGGGCAACATCGCGGACGTCACCCTCGCGCCGGGTGTCACCGTCGCCGCGGGCGCCCGCCGTAACTTCCTGACCACCAGCGCGTGCGGCGTCTGCGGCAAGGCCAGCATCAAGGACATCTGCGTTCTTCCGCACGCGGCGCTGGCCGGCGATGACACCCGCTTCGCGCCGGACATGCTGGCCGGGCTCCCCGACCGCCTGCGCGAGGCGCAGCGCGTGTTCTCGAGCACGGGCGGCCTGCACGCGGCCGGGCTGTTCAGCGCCGCGGGCGAACTGATCGCGGTCCGCGAGGACGTGGGCCGGCACAACGCCGTCGACAAGGTGGTGGGCTGGGCATTGTTCAACGGCCGGCTTCCGCTCAGCGGCTGCGTGCTGCTGGTCAGCGGCCGGGCGTCCTTCGAACTGGCCCAGAAGGCCGTGCTGGCCGGCATCCCGCTGCTCGCCGCCGTCTCGGCACCGTCATCGCTCGCGGTCGAACTGGCCGAGGAAGCCGGGCTCACCCTGGTCGGCTTCCTGCGCGGCCCTTCGATGAACGTCTACACCGGGTCGCAGCGCCTGGTGTCCTGAGGCTTCGCGCCCGCTAGGCCGTCGGCGGCCCCGGGCTTAGTGTGGGTTTGTGGCCGACCATTTGCTGGCCTGGTGAGGGTGCCGCGCGGATCGGCCCTCGGCCCGAGGCCCGGTCCGCAGGATGCCTACGCACGGTGGCTGGACGCCTGCGCCAGCGCGGGCTGGATTAATGCCCTGGTCGCCGAGCAGGTGCCCGTCGGGGGCGCGCTGGGCCGGGTGGCCGCGGCCCAGGTCCGGGCCAGGTGGCCGGTGCCGCGCTACGCCTGCGCCGCGATGGACGGCATCGCGATGGCGGCCGGCTCGGTCGCCGCCCTCGCGGACGCGCCCGGCCCGGGCCGGCTGGGGCCCTCCTCGTTCGCCTGGATCGACACCGGGGATCCGATCCCCCCGGGCCTGGACACGGTGGTTCAGCGCGAGCGGGTCGAGCTCGGCGCCGACGGCAGCGTGCTGGTCACCGGCCCGGTGCCAGCCGGGCTGAACGTGCGCGCGAGGGGCGAGGACTTCCCGGCCGGCCAGTTGCTCATTCCGGCGGGCCGCCGCCTGCGGCCCGCCGACCTTGCCGTTGCGGCCGCCGCCGGGTACCCCGTCCTCGAGGTCGTCCGCAGGCCCGTGGTCGCCGTGATCCCGACCGGGGATGAGGTCCGGCCGGCCGGCACGGTGCTCCGGCCCGGCGAGGTCACCGACAGCAACTCCCTCATGCTGGCCGCGCGGGCATCGGAGCGGGGTGCCCAGGCGCGGGTCGGCGAGGTGCAGCCGGACCGGCCGGGGGCCATCGTCGCGGCGGTCATGGATGCCGCCGTCGCGGCGGACCTCGTGCTGGTCATCGCGGGCTCCAGCGTCGGCCGCCGGGACCACGCCGCCGATGTCCTGACCCGGGTCGGCGGCCTGGCCGTCCACGGCGTCGCGGTCCGGCCCGGCCACCCGGTGCTGCTGGGCTACGCCGTGGCGGGCCGGGAGCGAGCGGGCCGGGAGCGAGCGGGCCGGGAGCGAGCGGGCCGGGAGCGAGCGGGCCGGGAGCAAGCGGGCCGGCCGGAGGCGGTCGTCCCCGTGATCGGTGTGCCTGGCTATCCGCTCGCCGCGGCGGTGATCTTCGAGCTGTTCGCGGTGCCCCTGATCGCGGCGCTGCAGGGCGAGCCGTCCCCGGACCGGGCCGTGGAGTGGGCGCAGCTGGCGTGCGACTGGACCTCGTCCCCCGATGTCGAGGACTGGGTCCCGGTGTCCCTGACCCATGCCCCCGGGAGGCCAGACGGCGGCCCGGCGGTCCTGGCCACGCCGAGCCGGCGCGGAGCGGGCGCGATCAGCCGGCTGGTGCGGGCCGACGCGTGGTGGCCGATTCCCATCGGACAGGCGAAGTTCATCCGCGGCGAGATCATTGGCGTGCATCGGATGCCCGGTGCGTAGCTCCCTGTGCGGGCCTGGCCCGGGCTAACGCACGGTCCGGCGATCGTCGGCCAGCCGCCGGGTGATCCCCGTCCGGTCGAGCCATTCGAGCAGCGGGATCACGACGCGCCGCGACGTCTCCAGCGCCCGCCTGGCCTCGGCCGCGGTGAATGGCTGCGGCAGGCCGGCCAGTATCCCCGCCGCCCGGTCGGCCGCGTCGGGCGGCAGGAGCACGTTGCCGGGCAGGCGGCACAGCAGGCCGGCGCGCTCAGCCGCCGCGGCCGCCCGTGCGTCGAGTCCCAGTTCTTGCAGGCGCTCGGAGTCGGGCGCGCCGAACGGGGCGTCCTTGAAGCCCTCGAGCACGGCCTGGACGGCCTTGGCCACCGGATCGGGCGGCTGCGCACCGCCATGGCCGCGACGGCGCAGGTAACCGCCGCCGGATTCGATCAGGTCGTCTTCCTCGTTCGCGCGCCCGGCGGCGAGGTCCTCGACCAGTCCGCGGTCGGGCAGGCCTAGTTCGGCCCGGGCCGCGTCGACGGGAAGGCCGGGAGCCACCGGATCTCGCTGCGCGTGCTCGGCAACCGCCGCGACCAGGCGCTCGCGCAACCGCTGCCAGTGCGCCGGGTCGGCCAGCCATTCCCCGCTGACCGGCGGCGGCAGGTCGCGCAGGCCCATGGCCGATGCATCGCTCGTCCGCAGCAGCCGGTGCCGCCGCAGCAGATCCGCGGCGGCCGGCCGGTCAGGCCAGGTGGCCAGCTCCCGGTCCGCGGCCTGTGCGGCGCCGTTGCCGCGCAGCTTCGGCGGCGCGACGTCGAGCACGGTCGCGCCGAAGATCGGCCGGCCGTTGGCATGGTCCGCGGCGGCCCCGGGATCGCGCAGCAGCACGTGGTCGCCGACGTGCAGCGGCAGCGGGCGATCCAGGCTCAGCCGGGCGATATGGCGGCCCAGCATCCGAATCCGAGCCACGGCCCGCGCGGCGCCGATGTGCAGCGTCAGCTTCGGCGGCAGCGGCGCTACGCCGTCGAGCGGCCACGCCGACGGCGGTGTCAGGCGGACGTCGATCACGCTGGTCATCGTCCAGCGGCCGGCCGTGGTCAGCGCCATGCCGCGGCGCAGTTCCCCGGTGCTGATGCCGCGCAGGTTCACCGCCACCCGTGCCATGCCGCTGACCTGGGCGACCGGTGAGCCGAGCGACTGCAGGCCTCTGATTCGCAGCGGCCGCGAGGCGGGCATCAGCACCAGTTCGTCCCCGAGCCGCAGCGTTCCTTCCTGCAGGGTGCCGGTCACAACCGTGCCGGTGCCCTTGATGGCGAAGACCCGGTCCAGCCACAGCCGGACGGCGTGCTGCGGGTCGGGCCGGGGGAGCCGTGCCGTGAGCCGCCCGAGCGCGGCGATCAGGTCCGGCATGCCCTGGCCGGTGAGTGCGCTGACCGCGACCGCTTCCGGCTCGGCGAACCGGCCGAGGCTGGTTTCGGCGATCTTGAGCGCCGCCTGCTGCCGGGCTGGCCGGGGATCGGCCAGGTCGGCCCGCGTGACCACCAGGATGCCGTTGCGGACACCGAGGGCGTCGATCGCGGCGAGATGCTCGGCCGACTGGGGCTTCCAGCCCTCGTCGGCGGCCACCACGAACAGCACGGCGGGCACGGGCCCGGCTCCGGCCAGCATGTTGGTGACGAAGCGCTCGTGGCCCGGAACGTCGACGAACGCGATCGGTTCGCCGGACGGCTGGGTCATCCAGGCGAAGCCCAGGTCGATGGTCATGCCCCGGCGCTGCTCTGCTTCCCACCGGTCGGGTTCCATCCCGGTGAGCGCGCGCACCAGCAGCGACTTCCCGTGGTCGACGTGGCCGGCCGTCGCGATGACGTGCATTGCTGCGACCATACGCCAAGGCCGCGCGCCGTTCTCGGGGCGCAAGAGGCCCGGCCGGGCGGCCGCGGGCTGAGCGGAGGCGGACGGGAATCGAACCCGCCGACGACGCCATGCGCCGTCCACCGGTTTTGAAGACCGGGGGGACCACCAGGCACCCAGACGCCTCCGGGCGTGACGTTACCCGCGCCCGGCGACCGCCGCTACGGTCGGGCGATCGCGGCTACGTCGCGGCGTCCGCAGGAGCGGGGCGCGGCCAGTGGTTGGTCAGGAACGCGTAGGAGTCGGCCGCCAGCTGATCCTCGCTGTCGAAGAGCTTGCGCCAGATCTTCGTGGCCGCGGCCAGGTTCGGCAGGAAGTTCCCGAACGCCTCGACGGTGAGCCAGCCGTCGTACCCGATGTCCCGCAGGGCGCCGAAGGTGGCGTCCCATGCCACGCTGCCGGTGCCCGGCGTCCCGCGATCGTTCTCCGATATGTGCACGTGCGCGATCCGCGATCCGGCCCGGCGGATAGCGGCCGCCGGGTCCTTCTCCTCGATGTGGGCGTGGAAGGTATCCAGATGGACGCGGCAGTTCGGATGCCCCACCTCGTCGATGCAGAGGATCGCCTGGTCCAGCGTGTTCAGGTGGTAGAGCTCGAACCGGTTGACGACCTCCTCGGCCAGTACGACGCCTGGCCCCGCCGCGTACTCGGCCGCCCGGCGCAGGTGCTCGACGCCGCGCTGCCACTCCTCATCCGTCGCGCCGTGCCCGGTGAACACCCCGAGCGCCACCTGGTGCGGGCCGCACAGAAGGGACGATCCGACGGCCGCGCAGCAGTCGATGACCTCTCGCAGGTGCCGATAAGCCCCCTCCCGGACGGACCGGTCCGCGCTCAGCGGGTTGTGCTCGGCGGCAATCACGGTATTCGCGGTCCGCTCCAGCCCGAGGTCGTCGAGCCGCCTGCCCCAGCGAGCCCATTTCGCCTGGTCGAGATCGAATATTGGCACTTCCACGCCGTCGAAGCCGATGTCCTTGAGCCGTTCGAGCACCGGCATAAGGCCGTCGTGCATGTCGTCGGCCCAGAGGTAGAGGTTGATGCCGAACTTCATCTGGGCCCTCCGTCGTCCTGTGCAGAGCATCCGCTCAAGCTCTGACCATCCGCTCCATTCGGAGTATCGGCCTGCGGCACCGGGCCTGGCAAGGGGCTGTCCGGGCGACGTCGGTCTGTTCCGGCCCCATCGTGCGAGCGAACGCTCAAGGTATTGACATCTGCTCAGGAATAGATATGAATGTCAGCCAGATCGTCGACACCTGCCCGTGCCTAACTCCCCGACCAATGATCCAAACCAAGGCCGTCCCCCCCGACCGCGCAACTGAGGCGGCGGGCGCCAGGCGTTTCAGAGTGGCGCACCCGAGGAATTTAGGAGCAGCCATGTCGGACTCGGCGTCGCCGAACACGGTGCGACCCGGCCCGGGCGAGTCGTCGCTCGCCGCCACCGATCTGCAGCGCGATGCGATCGGCCTCATCGGTGCCACGATGCAGGCGATCACCCACATCGCCCCCGCGATCGCCGCGTTGTTCTTCACCCAGTTCGTGGTGTCGCTCGCCGGGATCACCGCCCCGCTGGCCTACCTGCTCGGCGTCATCGTCGTGCTGATGCTCGGCAGCACCCTGGTGCAGCTGTCCAAGCACATGTCGTCGGCGGGCGGCTACTACACGTACGTGTCCAAGGCGCTGCACGCCCGGGCCGGCTTCCTGACCTCATGGATGTACGTGCTGTACTCGCCGCTGTGCGGCGGGCCGATCTACGCCTACTTCGGGTGGATCGTGTCGCAGGAACTCAAGACGAACTACCAGATCAACGTGCCGTGGCTGTGGTGGGTATGCGTCCTGGTCGGAGCGCCTCTCATCGCGTTCCTGCAGCACCGCGGCATCAAGATCTCGGCCCGGGCCATGCTCATTCTCGGCGGCTTCGAGATGATCATCGTCCTGGTGCTGGCGCTGTGGGGTTTCGCCCGTCCCGGCCCCGGCGGCTTCACGTTCTCCGTGTTCGACTTCGGCAAACGCCCGGCCGTCGAGGGCTTCGCGCTCGCCGTGGTGTTCTCGATTCAGGGCCTGACGGGCTGGGAGGGCGCCGCGCCGCTGGCCGAGGAGACCCGCGATCCGAAACGGAACGTGCCGCGGGCAACCATGCTGTCGATCTGCCTCCTCGGCGTGTTCCTCGTGATCGCCTACTGGGGCCAGATCGTCGGCTGGGGGGTTAGCAAGCTCGGCGGCATCCCGACCTCGGCCGACCTGCCTGGCCTGGTTCTGGCCCACCGGTACTGGGGCGGCGCCTGGTGGATCCTGCTGCTGGCGTTCCTGAACACGACCATCGCGGTCTGCCTGGCGACGGGTAACGTCGGCACCCGCATGTGGTATCGGATGGCCAAGGGCGGCTCATTCCCCAAGGCGCTGGCCAAAGTCCACCCGCGGTTCAAGACACCGACGAACGCGATTCTGGTCCAGCTGGCCTTGTCTTTGGCGGGCGGGCTCGGCGTCGGCGCCCTGATCGGCGCCGACGAGTCGTTCCTGCTGATCGACGGCCTCGTGCTGGTCCTGGCGGTCCTGTTCGTATACGTGATGGCCAACGTGGCGGTCTTCGCCTACTACTTCTGGCAGCGCCGGTCGGAGTTCAACCTGATCCTGCACGTCCTCTTCCCGCTGATCTCGACCGCCGGGCTGATCTACGCGCTCGTGTACTCGTTCATCCCGTTCCCCGCCTCGCCCTACAAGTACGCGCCGCTCATCGACGGCTTGTGGCTGTTGCTCGGCGTCATCGTGCTGGTGGTGATGCGCGCCCGCAGGAACGAGGCGTGGCTGGTCACCGCGGGAGCGGCGCTCGGCGAGGGCGAGGACCTCGAGGGCGTCGCGGCCGGGCCGGCCGCGCAGTTAGGGTAGGCGGCGAAGCCGCCGAGATCCCCGGGAGCCGGACGGATGAGCGTCATCTACCACATCGCCACGGCCGCCGACTGGGCGCAGGCGCAGGCCGCCGGGGAGTACACGACGTCAACGCTCGGCCGGACGCTGGCCGAGGAGGGATTCATCCACGCGTCGACCGCTGAGCAGGTGGCGCCGGTGGCGAACATGTTCTACCGGGGTCGGCCGGACTTGGTGCTGCTGGTGCTGGACACCGGCCTGGTCGGCCCCGAGATCCGCCTTGAGCCGGTCCCGGGCTGGGATGAGCCGTTCCCGCACATCTACGGACCGCTCAATGCCGACGCGGTGGTGCAGGCCCGGCCGCTCGAGCCGGATGCCGGCGGCCGGTTCTCCTTCGCCGCGGCGTACGACTGAGCCGCTAAAGCCCGACGCCGCTAAGCCGCCCGGCCGCCCGTCGCCGCCGGCCATCTGGGACGACCCGACCGACGCCGACGCCTCGGCCTTGCCGCCGTCGGTCCGGCCGTGGTCGTGCACGATCAGCACCGGCCGCTGCGCGTGCGAGGCCACCTCGGCGGCGATGCTGCCCGTCATCCGCCCGCCGAGCCCGGCCTTGCGGTGCGAGCCGAGGACGATGAGGCTGGCCTCATGCTCGTCGGCGGCCTTGATCACCGCCTTCTCGGGGGGCGTTCCCTGGACCGTCACGGGCTGAGCCCGGAACCCGGCCTCGTCGGCCAGCATCACTCCGTGCGCGGCGGTCTGCTGGGCGGCCTGCTCGACGTCGCAGGGGTTGGCCGCGTCGAAGTCCGCCCCGGGCTCCGGCACGAACCCGACGCTGAACGTCCGCCAGACCGTGAGGACCAGCGCGTCGCGCCGGGCGGACAGCTGCCGCCCGGCCTCGGCGATCGCGGCCCTCGCCATCGGGGACCCGTCGTAGGCGAACAGCACCGGGCCGACCGCACCGCGCCCGCGGACCATGGGCCGGCGGACCCGGCCCGTCGGCGCCGTGACCAGCCGCTCGCTGCCGGAGACGGCGGCCGCGGCGGCCGTCCTGGCCAGCGTGGGCAGCGCCGCGCCGGGCCGGAGCAAGGCCAGCAGCGGCGGGGACTCCCAGGCGGTTTGCGTCCCGCCCATCCACGTCGCCAGCGCCGGCGCGGCCGGCCGCACCCCGCCGAGCACGTACAGCAGGACGCCGATCACCGCCCCGCCGGCCGAGATCCCGAAGCAGGCCCACAGCACGGTGTCCAGGGCCGGGGTCGGCAGGCCCGCGAGCGAGACCGCGAAGTGCAGGAAGATCGGTACGACCAGGAACGCGGCCACGGCCCGCAGCAGCTCGAGGATGGCGAAGACGCGCTGGATCGAGGCCGCGCGCAGCGAGAAGCCGGCCAGGAACAGCGCCGGGACCACCGAGGCGCCGATGCCGATGCCGACCAGCCCGGAGCCGATCAGGGCGAGGTTGCTGGTCGGCGGGATCGTGTTGCGGAGCACGAGGACCCCGGCGGCCAGGACCAACAGCCCGCTGAGCGCGTAATAGTGGATCAGGCGCGTGCTGAACAGCGCCCCGAACACGAGCGCCGTGATGATGGCCGCGGCCAGCTCGGGCACGAACCGCAGCCCGAGCTGCAGCGGCGTGTAGTGCGGGGCGAGGATGGCCGCGGTGATCCCGATCGCCGACGTCGCCGCCGCGGCGGCGCAGACCGCGATCACGATCCCGGTCACCGGGATCGAGCTGGTCAGGCTGCGCAGGGTCAGCAGCGGGTTACGCGCGCGGTATTCGTAGACCCACAAGGAGACGATCAGCGCCACGCCGATCAGCAGCGGGACAATCACGACCGGGTCGAGGAACCCGTGGGTGGTCAGCTCCGCGGCGCCCAGGAACGCCGCCACCGAGCCCGCCGCGGCCAGGCCGAGGGCCACGAAGTCCCGGGGGGCGTTACGGTCGGCCGGCGGGGCGTCCTGGAACGTCAGCACCGACATCACCAGCGCGGCGAGGGCGATGCCGGCCACGATCCAGAACAGCGGCCGCCAGGCGTGGAACGAGGCCTGGGCCCCGCCCACCAGCGGCCCCGCCGCGACCGCGCCGAACACGCACAGGTCGATGATCACGGCCGTGGGACGCAGCTTGCCCACCGGGAAGCCGAGGAACAGCGGCGGCGCCGCGGCGATGAGCAGCAGGCTGGTGCACAGGCCCTGCAGCACATGGCCGACGATGAACATGGCCGGACCGGTGGCCGCGGCGGCCAGCACCGAGCCGATCACCAGCAGGCTGCCGTAGATCAGCAGCATCCGGCGCTGCGGCCAATGCTGGGCGAGCTGCACCGCCAGCACCGTGCCGACCGCGTAGGCCGCGTTGGCCAGGCCGAAGCCCAGGCTTATCGTCTGCGGGGTGGTGTGCAAATCCGCCCCGATGGTTGGCGCGAGCGGCTGCAGGGCGGCCGACAGGCCCAGGTACGGCACCAGGAACAGGACGACCATCAGGGCGGTCGGGATGTACCGCCCGGCCAGCGGGCCGGGACGCAGCGGCTCCCGCGGGCGAGATTCAGCGCCGGACGGCACCGGACTGGGCGAGATCCGTGCGTCTGCCATCTGCGCATATTGGCCGGCGACGGAGAAGAGTCCGCGCGCGGGCCGGCCGGTCGACCGGATTCCGCAGGTTGCGCGGAATACTCGAATCACCCGCTACGGGAGGGAGAGTGCGGGTACCCGGAAGATCACTGAGAATGCCCGAAACGGCCCCGCCTACCCCTTGACCGACCCGGCGACCGCAGCCCGGATCAGCTGGCGCTGGGTGCCCGCGAACACGATCACCAGGGGCAGGCTGGCGATCGTGACCGCGGCCCCGAAGATCGTGTAGAGGCTCTCGTTCAGCCCGAAGAAGTAGTAGATGCCGCGGGTGATCGGGAACAGGTTCGTGCTGGTCCCCGCGAACAGCACGACCGGGCCGATGATGTCGTTCCACACCTGGAGCATCCCGTACAGGAAGCTGATCAGCAGCGCCGGCCGGGTGAGCGGGACGATCACCCGCAGCAGGTAGGTCAGGTATCCGGTGCCGTCGAGCCACGCGGCCTCATCCAGTTCAGCCGGGACCGCCTGGATGAACGCGTAGATCAGCACGACGCCCAGCGGCAGGTTGGGCCCGAATCCGACGTGCAAGATGATGTACCCCGGCATGTTGTTGTACAGGTGCAGTATCCGGGCCTCGATGAACAGCGGGATGTAGGCCAGCGGCAGGAACAGCCCGACGACCAGCAGCGTGTACAGCTGGCGGTGCCCGCGGACCAGCTTGCGCGCCAGCGGGAACGCGATCAGCAGCGCCAGGACCGTGGACAGGACGGAGGCCACCACCGAGTAGATCACCGTGTTGATGAGCTCGGTCGCGAGGTCGGCGCCGGTCCAGGCCTTGGAGAAGTTGCTCAGGTCGGCGCCCGACGGCGGGGTCATCGGGTGGGTCAGGAAGTGCGCGGGGGTCTCGAACGAGATCATCACCACGTACAGCACCGGGCCCAGGAACACCACCGCGATGAGCAGCCCGGTCACCACCCGGGCCCAGAACCGCAGCCGGCGCAGCGGCGACGCCGGCCGCCGTCGCTGTGTGGTCGCCGGCCGGCTGGCCGGCCGCAGGGATGTGGTCGTCATGACAGCAGCCGCTCTCTGTGCCGCAGGTACATCATCAGCGGCAGCGCCACGATGAACGTCATCACGAACAGCACGGTGCCGAGCGCGGCGCCGTAGCCCAGGTTCGAATCGGTGAAGGCGGCCGTGAACGACAGCATGCCGAGCGTCATCGTGCCGTATTGCCCCGCGGTCAGCACGTAGATCAGGTTGTAGGTGGTGAACGACCCGACGACGGCGAGCAGCACGTTGACCGTCACGGCGGGCGCCAGCATGGGGAAGGTGATCTTCGAAAGCCGGCGCCAGCGGGTCACCCCGTCGATCTCGGCCGCTTGGTAGATCTCCGGATCGATCGCGTTGAGCCCGCCCAGGAACACCAGGGCGGAGAAGCCGATGTTCTGCCACACCTGGACGCCGATGACCAGCGGCATGGCCAGCGTGTCCGACCCGAAGAACGCCGATTTCGCGCCGAACAGTCCCCAGAGCGAGGCGGCCGGGCCCTGGCCCGGCTCGAAGAAGAGGATCCACACCAGGCCGACGATCGTGACGCCGAGCACGATCGGCAGGAACACCAGCACCCGCAGGAAGCCATTCCAACGGGTGTCGCGGACGAGCCGGTGCGCGACCGCGAGCGCGATCACGTTCTGCGCGATGGTCACGGCGGTCACGAACACCACCGTGGCTATCAGAGCCTGGATGAACCCGGGCCGCTCGGACGTGAACATGGCGGTGTAGTTGGACCACCCGGTGAAGTTCACCGGGGCGCCCGGGTACAGCGCGTAGTTGGTGAACGAGACCACCGTGTTGGCTATGGCGGGGGCGAGCCCGAAGAGCGCATACACCGCTAGGGCCAGGAGGATCCCGGACCACATGACGGCCCGGGATCCCCTGGACAGCAGCCGCGCCGGTTTCGGCGCGCGGCGCGACCAGATCACGGTCGCGGCTCCGCGACGGTCATCCCGTCTGCCAGCCGCTCTGGTACAGCTGCTCGACCTGGGCCGGCGTCTTCGAGCCCGAGATCACGTCCTGCTGCAGGGTCGGCCAGTTGGCCGGCTGGTCCCAGTAGCTGTCGGTGTCCGACAGCACCGGGTAGTAGCTGGTGTAGTAGTCGCCCTTGCCGAACCAGCTGCCCAGGACCTGGGAGGAGAAGCTGCTGAAGGTCCCGCTGTTCTGGCTGGAGGAGATGCCGGTGATGTCGACGTACTGCTTGTAGATGTTCGGCTGCGAGAAGAACGCCAGCCACTTCATGGCCAGGGCCTTGTGCGCCGAGCCGTTGAGCACCGAGAACGTCAGGTCGTTCTGCAGCTCGCTCTTGTTGTTGGCCGCGGTGTTGCTGCCCGGCAGCGGGAAGAAGCCGACCTGGGTCTTCGGGTTGGCCGCCTGCACCGAGGCCAGGTCCCACGACCCGTCCAGCAGCATCGCGGCCTTGCCGTCGGCGAACGCGCCCGGCATGCCCTGCCACGCCTCGCCCTGATAGCCCGGCTCGAGGTACTGCGCGAGCGTCTTCTCCTCGTTCATCGCCTGGGTGAAGGCGGGGCTGGTCCACTTCACCGACCCGTTCTCCAGGCCGGTGGCCAGGGGACCCGACACCGTCGGCTGCCAGACGCTGTCGATCAGGTTGTAGTAGAGGAACTGCAGGTAGATCGGGCCGACCGCGCCCAGGCCCAGCCACATCGGCGTGACGCCGTGCGACTTGAGCGTCTGCAGCACGGTGAGGAACTGGCTGTAGGTGGTCGGCGGCGTCAGGTGGTACTTGGCGAAGATCTGCTTGTTGTAGAAGACGCCTTCCTGGTACTCACCGCTGACGATGCCGTAGGTCTTGCCCTGGTACGTCTCCGCGGCCAGGGCGCCCGGCTTGTAGTCCTTCAGGAACGACTGGCCGTTCAGCGGCGCGAACACGCCGTGCATGGTGTACGTCTGCCAGTACGTCACGTTGGTGGACGTCACCTTGAGCGGCAGCGGCTGCAGCTGGGTGACGTTGGAGACGATGTCGGCGCTGCTGGCGTCCACCGTCTGCTGGAGCATCGTCTTGTACGGCCCGTTGACGTTCTCCGCGGTGCCGAGGGTGACCTTGACACCCGGATTGGCCTTCTGGAACTCGTTGTCGATCTGCTGAATGGCCTTGACCGCGGGCGGGTTCACCCAGGTGATGATCTTGAGTGTCTGAGGGCTGCTGGAGGACCCGGAACCGGACGAGCCGGAGGACCCGCAGCCTGCCGCGAGCGCCGCTGCCGCGAGCAGCGCCACGCCGGCCGTGCCGACGCGCACGCGACGGCTTCGCTGGAGGCTGGCTGAGACTTTGCTGAGGGCGGGGGGATGGGACATGTTGGAATGTTACGGGCGAAGTTACGGTTTCGTGAAGATGTTGCCAGATACTTGTTACCTAAGCGTGACGCCCCCTCGCGCGCTCAGCGGCGGGAGTTGACCGCGGTGTAGGTGCGCTCCAGGGCTCGCAGTGTATCCGCGTAATTCCGCTGCGCCACCGCCACGAACAGGGAATCCACCACGGTGAGGGCCGCGATCCGGCTGGCGGTGGCGCCGGAGCGGAAGGTGGTCTCCCGGGCGGCCGTGGTCAGCACGTGATCGGCGACCCGGGAGATCGGCGAGGCCGGGAAGTTCGTGATGGCCACGGTTATCGCCCGCCGCCGGTGCGCCTCGGCCAGGCTCTCCACGGTGTCCGCCGTCGCCCCCGAGTGCGAGATCCCGATCGCGACGTCGCCGCGCCGCAGCAGCGAGGCCGACGTGACCGCGATGTGCGGGTCCTGCCAGGCGAACACGGCGTGGCCGACCCGGTGCAGCTTCTGTTGCAGGTCCAGCGCGACCAGGGCGCTCGCGCCGACCCCGTACACGTCGACGTGGCGGGCGCCCACGACCGCGTCCACGACGGCGCCCAGCGCGCCGGCGTCGAGCTGCGCGGCGGTCTCCTCGACCGCCCTGGCGTCCGCGTAGACGATCTTCCTGATGATCTCCTCGGACGGGTCATCGGGCCCGATGTCGCTGCCGACGGCCTGCCAGCCGGCCGGCGTCGCGGCCTGAGCCGCGGCGGCCAGCGCCAGCCTGAGCTCGGGGTACCCGGAGAACCCGATCGCCCGGCAGAACCGGATGACCGTGGTCTCCGAGGTACGGCACTGCGCGGCGAGCTCGGAGATCGTCATGGCCGCGGTGCCGGCCGGGTCGCGCGCCACCGCGGCGGCGACCCGCTGCTCGGCGCGAGCCAGCGTCGGCGTCAGCGCGCGCACGTGGGCGAGCAGCGTCTGCGGGGTGTGCGAGATGTGCGGCACGCGCTGCGCCGCCGCGGCGCGGTGCGCCGACTGTGCCATGGCGTCACCCTACGCTGCGGCGGAACCGGGCCCGCCGCGGCGACTCGTCGCCCGCCGCGGCGACCTCGCCCCGGTCCGGCGGCCCTTGACGGAAAATCCGGAGGATGTTACAGATTGCCTAATCCTAAGCAGATCATGCAAATTAGTAACAAGACATGACTTGGGCCAACTGCTTCAGCGAGGAACGGCGACCGTGACAACAGCATCGCCCGAACGTTCGGACCGGGGAATCCGCCGCGCCGGGGGAAAGGTGGCGGCGGCACGTTCGCGCCGGGGAATCCGCCGCGCCGGGGGAAAGGTGGCGGCGGCACGTTCGCGCCGGGGAATCCACCGCGCCGGGGTCTCACTCGCCGCGGCGGCCATCCTCACCGCCGCCGCGACCGGCCTCCAGTTCGCGGGGGCGGCGCCGGCCGGGGCGGCGCCGCCACCCGCCGCCGTGGTCACGCCGGCCGCGGCCACCGCGGCGGTCGGGCGCGACCTCGAGCAGGCCTACGCGGCCGCGGCGCACGTCCCCGAGGCCGCGATCGGCGGCGTGCGCGCCGGATCGCTGCACGTGGCGTCGGTGTCCGGCACAAGCTGGGCCATCGCCAGCTTCGTGCCGTCCGTGCACGCCGCGGCGCCGGTCCGGGACGGCTTCCAGGACGGCGCCGCCACCGGCACCTTCACCGCCGCGAGCGGCGGGCGGTGGCGGCTGGTGCGGACCGGGCTCTACGGCTGCGGCCTCGGGCTGCCGGCCGCCGTCCGGCAGGCCTGGCACCTGGCCGACCCCGCGAGCTGCGGCGCCTCCGCCGTGTCGCAGCGAGCGCAGGCCCAGCGCGCGCTCGCCGCCCTGAAAACCAAACCCTCCATTTCGAACGCCCCGCTCGCGAGCCAGCCGGGCGCGGCCGGCTCGGCCGGGCCCGGGGCCTCTGCTGGCGCGGCGGTCGCGAACCCGCAGGCGATCGCCGCGGCCGCGCTCGGGCAGGTCGGGGTGTCCGACACGCCGGACGTGACCAGCTTCGGGGGCGTCGACTGCGACCCGTTCAGCTCGCTGGTCGCCGGTTTCTCGGCCAACGACGACGGATGCGGCTTCAACCAGGGGTTCGGTGTCGAGAACGCCAACGAGGAGTGGTGCTCGGACTTCGCGAAGTGGGCCTGGCAGCAGGGCGGGGTCACGGCCGACATGAACACGATCAACGCGGGCGCGGTGTCGTACTACGACTGGGGACTCGACCAGGGTGAGTCGCTGGCCCCGGACACCGGGTCGCCGCAGCCGGGCGACGCGATCGTGTTCTTCGGACCCGGCGCGATCACCCCGACCTCGTACGCGGACCACGTCGGCATCGTGACGTCGGTCAACGCCGACGGCACGATCAACATGGCCAACGGCGACTTCCTCGGCGCGACCAACATCAGCGTCCAGTACAACACCGACATCAGCCTGACCAGCTGGGCGGCGGAGATCTACGGGACGGGGGAGCAGTGGGTGATCGTCACCCCGCCCTCGGCCGCGCAGCAGCCGGTGCCGCGGGCCTGGATGACCGGGCCCCGCACCGCGGTGACCGGCACCACCGTTCATTTCACCGCCGGCGCGGTTGAAGCGGGCGGGACCATCAGCCAGTACTACTGGACGTTCGGCGACGGCCGGTCGACCAACACCACCGGCGCCGGCGTCAGCCACGTGTTCGCCGAGAACGGGACCTACACGGTCACGGTCACGGTGACCTCGGGCTTCGGCACGATCCGCACGCTCACCCGGACCGTGGACGTGCTCGGCGCCTCGTCGGCGGTCGCCTCGGCGCCGAGCGACGCGGTCTGGTTCGCGAACACGCCCACCGACCAGTACACGTTCGTGCCGTCCGGCTCGGGCGGGCTCGCGGCCGATGAGTGGGACGGCTCGAGCTGGCTGCAGGAGGCCGTGCCCGGCCAGCTGGCCGCGGGCAGCGGCCTGACCGCGCTCGCGTTCCCCGACCCCGCGGCGAACGACGCGATGACCCCGCACGCCTACTACCGGTCGGCCTCCGGGACGCTGGCGCAGACCTATCTGGGCCCGTCCGGCTGGGTGACCGAGCAGCTCGCCGGGCAGCCGGCGCCCGGCTCCGCGATCGTGGCCACGACGACGCCGGACGGTCCCGCCGCGTTCTACTTCACCGCCGGCGGCCAGCTCGCCGAGAGCGCGCAGCACGGATCTTCCTGGGTGAGCTCCGCGCTGCGCGGGCCGAAGGCATCGGACCTGAGCTCGCTCGCGCTGGCCGACACGGTCGCCGGGCCGGAGCTGTTCTACACCGCTGCCGGCGGCGTTCTCGTCGCCAGCTCGCCCGCGTTGGGCAGCTGGCCGCTGGCCGCCCGGGCCGCGGCCGGTCACCAGCTGACCGCGGTCACCGCCCCGGACGGCCGGGCCAGCGTGTTCTTCACCGACCGCCAGGGCCGCCTGGCCGAGGCGGGCGCGACGCCGCTGGCCGCGGAGCGGGTGCTCCCGGGCCAGCCGGCGGACGCCGGGCTGGACGCGACGACCTACCTGCTGCCGAGTGGCGCGCTCGGCGAGGAGGTCTTCTACCTCACCGCCGATGGCACCCCGGCGGTCACCGACTCCGGCGGCGGGCCATGGCAGACCGAGGCGCTCGGCGCCGCTCTCCCGGCCACGGCCTCGGCCGTGACCGGCGCGAACGCCTACCAGGTGGCCGGCCAGCCGTCGGAGCTCTTCCTGCAGACCGCCGCGGGCCCGGCCGAGGAAACCGGCGCCGGGCCGGCCGGTCCCTGGTCGGTCCAGGCGCTCCCGGATCAGCCGGCCACGTTCGCCGACTCCGTCGTGCTGTACGCGGCCACGCCGTCGGACGACTCGACCGCCGAGGCGGCCGCGACGGCGGCGGGCCTGCCCGCGAGCCAGGTGACCGAGTCCTTCGCGACCGCGTGGGACGACACGCTCAGCGGCAACTACCTGGTCATCGCGGTGGGACTGGCCGCGACCGACGGGCTCTATTTCAACGTCTGCGGCTGGGACAACCCGTCCACCGACATCCCGGGGTCGACGCCGTTCTACATCGCCGGCGGGCCGCTGGACCAACTGCCGGGCGCCGAGGCGTTCGAGGAAGCGGCGGCGGCGACGGCGTCGCAGACCCCGGCGCTGGCCACCGACCTCGCCTACTACGCCGCCCACGGCGCGCTTCCGGCCGGGGTGACGACGCTGCCGCGGGAGGCGGGCCCGCAGTACGCCTGCTCGGGACAACCCTCATAGGCGAAAGGTGCACGGCATGGTCGGCTGGATGCGGGCGCGGGCGGCAAGGGTGCACGGCACGGCCGGCGGGACGCGGGCGCGGGCGGCAAGGGTGCACGGCACGGCCGGCGGGACGCGGGCGCGGGCGGCACTGGCCGCGCTGGCGGGGCTGGTGACGCTGGCGGCCATCGCCACGGCGGCTCCCGCCCAGGCGACCGGCGCGACGGCGGCCCGGACCCTGGCCGGCCAGGCCGCCTCGGCGGGCGCCGACGGCATCCCGGCCGTCTGGCCGACCCCGCAGCAGGAGGCGGCCCGTCGCGGGTTCGTGCGCCTCACGCCCGCCGTCACGCAGGTCGCCGGCCCGGCGGCCGACCCGGCCGCGCTCGCGGCGCTGGCCACGGTGCTGCACGCGAACGGCGTGACCACGATCGCCAGCGGCCAGGCCCCTGGCCACGGCCTGACCATCTACGCGGGCACGGCGTCCGGCAACCCGTCGATCGCCGCGGCCCTGCAATCCCTCGGCGCGCCCAGCCCGGCCGGGCTCGCGGCCGGCGGGTACGTGCTCGCCGTCGGCGACAACTCGGTGGTGCTCGCGGGCGCCGACGCCGCGGGCACGTTCTACGCGGTGCAGACGCTGCGCCAGCTGATCTCCCGCGGCGCGATCCACGACGTCGTGATCAGCGACTGGCCGTCGATGCCGGTCCGGGGCGTCATCGAGGGCTTCTACGGCCCGGCCTGGACCGACAGCCAGATCGCGGGCCAGCTGCGTTTCTACGGGGCGAACAAGCTGAACACGTTCGTCTACTCGGCAAAGGGCGACCCGTACCTGCGCGCCCAGTGGCAGGACCTGTACCCGGCCGACCAGCTCGCCTCGCTCGGCAACCTGGCCACGCTGGCCCAGGCCGAGCACGTGAACTTCGTCTACGCCCTGTCCCCGGGGCTGTCGATCTGCTACTCCGACCCGGCCGACCTGGCCGAGCTCGAGGCGAAGGACCAGCAGCTCTGGAACGCGGGCGTCCGGCAGTTCGCGCTGTTCTTCGACGACATCGGGTCCGGCTTCAACTGCGCGGCGGACCAGACCGAGTTCGGCTCCTCGCCGGATCCGCTGGCCGCCGCGCAGGCCTACCTGATCAACGCGTTCGTCACCGGCTTCATCGACACCCACCCCGGGGCCCAGCCGCTGGTCACGGTGCCGACCGACTACTCGGGGACCGCCGACTCGGCCTACCGCGAGGTATGGAAGGCGCAGCTGGACCCCAGCGTCCTGGTGTACTGGACCGGCGTCGGCGTCATCCCGACCACGATCACCGCCGCCCAGGCCGAGCAGACCGCCAGCGAGTTCGGGCACAAGATCCTGGTCTGGGACAACTACCCGGTCAACGACTACCAGCCGACCCGCCTGTTCCTGGGGCCGCTGGTGGGCCGGGCCGCTGACCTGGACACCCAGGTGGCCGGGTTCACGTCCAATCCCATGCAGGAAGCGGCGCCGTCGACGATCCCCGAGTTCACCACCGCGGACTACACCTGGAACTCCGCCGCCTACACCGCCGCCCCCGATGCCGCCTGGACCGCGGGCATCGACGGCTACGGCGGCCGCGCGGCCGGCGCCCTGTCCGTCTTCGCCGCGAACAACCAGTCCACCCCGCGGATCGGCACGCTGCCCGAATCCCCCGAGCTGACCGGCCTCATCAGCGCGTTCCAGACGGCCTACCAGGCCGACGCGGGCCCGGGCATCACACCGGCGCTGCGGGCTGCGGCCGCCAGGCTCACGGCCGGCTGGGCCCAGGTCGCCGGGTCGGCCGCGGCGATCGACGCGCTGCTGCCGCACCACGATTTCACCGCTCAGGCGCAACCTTGGCTGGACAAGTTCCGCGCCTAC
>Ga0335074_10001504_pt1 | contig 31608 bp, 23 predicted proteins | sample Lox_Sample_23_FD_206715 | JGI IMG/M metagenome (GOLD analysis project Ga0335074, IMG submission 206715) | Soil microbial communities from Loxahatchee National Wildlife Refuge, Florida, United States - Lox_Sample_2.3 | ecosystem: Environmental > Terrestrial > Soil > Wetlands | place: USA... | reverse complement strand
CGTTATTCTGCTCCTGATGCTGATTGGAGCGTTTCCCACGTGGCCGTACAGTCGCGGCTGGGGCTACTATCCGAGCGGCGGAATCGGACTGATTCTGGCGATTGTGGTGGTGCTGCTGTTGTTGCAGGTGATCTGAGCAGCGCCAGGCGGCGAAGAAGAGATGGAGCGGGAGACCGGGATCGAACCGGCGACATTCAGCTTGGGAAGCTGACGTTCTACCACTGAACTACTCCCGCCCTTTGTTTTCAATCACTTAATCGATTGATGGTCGCTTACTATCCAACTTACTATCCATTTTGCTAGACTGGAACACGGAAGCAGGGCTCCCCGACGGTCCCCAATTTGCCCTTCCGGCGCCTGCGCGAATGCGTGATGGATAGTAAACATGGATAGTAAACCCGGGCGAAAAACTCACCTTAAGAAGTATCTCTCGCACAACGGGAAATGGCAATTCTTCCCGGTGGTCAACATCAATGGAAGGCCGAAACCGGAGCTCGTCATCATCGACGGAAAGCCGCGGCGTTCCACCGGCGGCACCTTCTACCTCGACTGGCGGGAGAACGGCAAGCGCCGCACGCGCCCGGTTGGAACATCGCCGCGCGAGGCGCTCGATGCGTGGCAGCTTCACTCTGGAATCCTCGCCGGCGACATCGAGCCGCCCGAAGAAGAGGCACCGGCCGCATCTACTTCGACGACGATTCGTGCCGCTGTGGACAGCTATCTCGCTGAGGTGAAGGCCACGAAAGGCGACGCCACCTGGCGCGCCTACTCGGCTGACCTCGCTTGGTTCCAGAAGGTCTCGAAAAAGCACTATGTGGACCAGCTCGGCCGCTCCGACGCGATGAAGTTGTTCGCTGCCGGCCGGGACGAGGATCTCAATCAGAAGACGATCAATAAGCGTGTGATCGTGATGCTTCAGGCCATGCGCCGCGCCGGCGCGAACATCCAACTTCACAAGGGCGATTGGCCGCGGACAATCGACAAACGTGTGGAGATTTACGAACGCGAGGAGTTGACCCGCTTTTTCAAAGCCTGCAATCCCGAGGAACGGCTCGTCTTTCAGGTCTTCCTTTGCTCCGGATTCCGATCACGCGAGGTTTCGTGCCTGACCTGGGAAGACGTGGACTGGAAAGCCGGCACGTTGAGTGTTCGGCCGAAGCCGGATTTCGATTTCACGCCCAAGAGCTACGAAGAGAGAACCGTGCCGATCCCTTCGGCGCTTCTGGAATCCCTGCGCGCGCGATGGAAGAAGCACCACGACTCGACGCTGATATTTCCGACTCCTCCACATCCGAAACGAAAAAACTATGGCGGCGACAGGCCCGACGCACACCTTCTCGAGCTGGGAAAAGAGATTGCCCACCGGGCGGAATTGAATTGCAAGCGGTGCAAGACCAAACAGGGAAATTGCGCCGACGGGCCGTTTTGTCAGAAGTTCTATCTTCACAAGTGGCGGCACACCTTCGCTACGCAGATGCTGCAGTCCGGTATCGACATCAAGACGCTGCAAACACTCCTCGGCCACAAAAACATTGCCACCACCGAGAAGTACCTAAAGTCGCTTCGGCTCGACGATCTGCGGCACAAGGTCGAATCGTCTACACTTGCAGCGATGCTGTAGAGAGGAACCAACAAGCTCAGTCAAATGCGACTGGGAGGGCCCGATGAAATTATGTGATTCGCAATTGGCACAGTCAATTTCTGCGCGTTTCACTTCCGATTTCGAACGCGAAGTCTTCCAAGCTGCACTTCGAAGTTTCGACCAAGTGGAGAATCCGCTTCGGGTCAATAATTTCGCGACCGCCCTGCGCGAGGTCGGACGAATTCACCTTGACTCTCAGGCGCCGGACGATCGCGTGAAGAAGTGCGATTGGTTTGAGCAAAAGTACAATCAGCTTGGTCAACCGATCATTGAGCGCGCGCAAAGAGTCAAATACGCAATACAGGCAGAGCTGTATGACGATTTTGTGAAAGACACGTTGGGAATTGAGGTCGATGAGGCTGTAAGAGACTACACGCAGATGATCGGTCGACTCAATGCATTCACGCATGTGAACCCGAAGACCTTTGGCGTATCAGAAGAACAGGCAACGGCCTTGGCCGAACAGGCACTTGAGGTTTTTGAACAACTCTTTACATTCGTTTCTGAGCGCAGAGAGGCGACGAGGAATGCTGCGGCAGATGAAGCTCAAGATGCTCTCAGAGATGTGTTGTATGGGGAAGTCAATGAGGAACTTGATCGACTCTCAACACATACTACTGTAGAGACCGTGGATCTATACGGCTTCAAGATCACGGCTATGGATCCTGAACATATTCGCTACGCAGGCCATGGCAATGTGGATGCCCGCCTGCAATACGGTTCCGACTCTGACGTGGCTCGAGATGATGGTCACGTTTCCTTTCACGGCTATCCTCTGACTTGCGAATTCATAGCTGATACTTGCAGCCCGCTCGAGATTGCCATCGTCCCGGGAACACTGAGGGTGGATACTGATTCCTTCTACGAGCCTCTCGATGATGAGATGAGCGAAGAAGAGTTATCCGAATGAGATTGTGATCCGTCATTGGCAAGTGCCGCGTTCAATCGCTCTCATAGGGAACTCGGACGTTTTTCGAGGAACTTTCATGGCTGCAAAATGGGAAACGCGGTATCACGAATCCGGGCACGCGCTGGTTGCCCACGTGATGGCCATGCTTCATTCTTGTGGGATGATTTTGAATTCCGATACCGATGCGTACACGTCCGTGATCGAGGACTCTGACGGTAGCGAGGCTTGGTGCATTAAGCGAGCAGCTGTGAAGCTTTCCGGACCTCTGGGAAGAATCCTGCAGCGGGGACAACCACTGGAATGGGATACGATGCGAAACGAGGGCGAATATCACACTGACTTCGAGGAAGCCGTAAAGATCTTCCGAACTCACCTTGGCCAAGGGGAGCATTTTGGACTTGATGAACGCGTCGACGAACTGATGAATCAAGCGTGCGAAATGGCACATAAGGTCATCACCCCCAATCGGCGCATAATCGAGATCCTAGCGGACGAGACGGAAGGAAGAGACCGGTTCTCTCGGGATGAGATTGTTGCGACAATTGGCGATAAGCTGTCATAGGTTCATCTTGACCATCGTGTTTCGGAATTATCTGAACCTCAGTTTTGACTGCATGACTAAATCACGCGGTCTTCAGGCGCCTAGCAGCTGCGGCTAACGACGGCTCCTTCTTCGAGAGCCATAGCGCCAAGACAGAGGGATCGAAGTACCGCGTCCCGCCGATCATCAATGACGGAATTTGTCGGCGTTGCGCCATCCGGTAAATTGAGAAGTGCGATTTCTGCAGAAGCTCGGCCACTTCGCGCACGGTGAGCATTCTGTGAACCGATTCCAGAGCGAGCAGGATGTTGTACATTGCTGGCGGTTCAGATCTCCCATTGCCTTGGGAATCAGCGGAGCTGACAGGAAATTTTGCAGTCGGAGACGCGGCTGAAATGCGACGGGGTGTGGTTGCGTTCCGCATGAACGACCCTCCATACAGGCCCATGGGCGAGCCTTGTCGCAACTCTGCCGTTTTGCTGCTGAATTGTCCAATGACGATTCTGCGCGGTGTGATGACCGGCCCGCATTACACCTTCCTTCCGGTGCACGCAAGATGCGAGTATCAAACTTGACAACAGAACGCAATCCTCGCAGAATTGTGGAAAACGAGATCGTTCGGTGGAAAAGCTGGACGTTTTTGGAAGTCTCTTGAAGCCTTGGTAACTGTTCACCTGCTGAGGGACTTCCTATGCGTCACCACATCTCGCTGGGCCTGGACGATCTTCGTACCGTTGTCGCTCTTGCCGAAGAGCTGAACTATCACCGCGCCGCGCACAGGGTTGGAAAGACGCAATCCGGGGTCACTCGCGCCGTGGCGAGAGTCGAAAAACACGTGGGCGCGCGCTTATTCGAGCGCAGCCACAGCAAGAACCATAGCGTTTCGACAACAGATGCCGGAATCCACTACGTTGCGCGCGCCCGATTGGCGATTGCCCACTCCGAAAACGCAGAGTTGGCTGCACGAGAGACTCTCCATGGAGTGAACCATCAGATCAATGTCGGAAAATCGGTGTTCACCGACCGGCGTCTGCTGACAATTCTCCGTTCCATCGAGCTGCCTTTGCACCCTGGGCTGGTGGTTCGGCTTCACACGAGATCGCCCGCAGAGCTTCCCTCCTGCGTTCGCAACGGCGAGTTCGACGTCGCGATTGTCAGCAACTCTGTTGAAGACTCTCTCCTGAGTGGCACAGCCATTCGATGTGTTCCGTTCACCGTCGTGCTGCCTGAAAGGCATACCTGCGCGACCAAGGAATATGTGACCCTCGCAGACCTTTCCTCGACGCCGTGGGTTCTCTTCGAGCGGCACCTTCATCCTGCACTTTACGATTCGTTTTTGAATCGAGCAAATCAGCTGGGGATCAAGGTTGATTGCATCCACCACATTGCGGACGCCGAAGACGCGTGCGAAGTTGTGCGCCTCTATGGAGGAGCCGCGTTCCTCAGTCCACAAGGTGCGGAACGGGCGGCAACAGACGACGTGATTCTCCGTACCCTTGCAGAGAAGCAGGTGTTTCTGAAGACCCAAATTCTTGCGCGGTCTGAGAGCACCTCGAAGCTCGTTGCAGAATTTGTCCGCACATTTGTGAAGCGCCTCAAACAAGCGGGTCTTTATCAACCCGCTCCTCTGGAATTCGCGGTCGATGTCCAGCGCGCTTTCGAGTTTCCAACCAAGGAAGCCCCATACAGCGCTCAACTGCTTCCCGCCGCGCTCGATCAGGAGCCGGTTGCAGAAGCTGCAAAGGCTAAGGTTTGCGCAGCGTGAAAAGCCAATAGACGCACAGCAATAAAAGCTAACCTTTGCTCAGCGTCAATAGCTCGCCTCTGTATGGGGTTCTCCCGGAACCCGAGCCAAGAACCCGGTGTTCCCTGAACCGATCGACGTTGTAGACAAGGAAGTTGCCGAGCAGGTCCTCCTTGAGACTCTGCTCGCCACACCTGGGCCAACATCGGATGTATAACCGCTTATCGCGTTACGAACTGCGGATCGGAATCTGAAGCACAGGCTGCAGCGGTTGCAGAATTGTGCGGTACCTCTGGGTGATCTTGTTATAGATGTCTTTCGCGTGCTTCGCGTGAATTGTTAGGACCAGTGCATATGGAATTGATTGCGCGCGCAGGTCGTTGGCACCCGCCTTGCGCGCGTTGTAATGGATATCAAAAGTCGGATCATTTAGGCTTGAGCCCCGAAACGTCTTTGTTGCCTTAAGGCACGGTTCCCACTTGTGGGCGTCCCGGCGAAGTTCATCTTCCGTTTGATACCCGCCCACCGAAAAGAATGTCTTGCTCGCTGGCTGCTGTGACACCTTGTTATCGATCTTGTTGAACTTGGCCTTGTCTGGGCGGAAAGTGATCTCCAAACCAGCACGTGTGTAATTGATCGGGTCTTGCGGGTCCGTCTCCGTGGCATAGCAGAAGGTTGCCCTCAATCTGACATCGCCGGAAACCCCAGTAGCTGGCAATGGAACGCGAGCGCGCAAGTACTTTCCAGGTTCAAGAGATCCTTGATAGAGAACATGCACGGTTCCGTCTGGACAGGTGATCATCTGCTCGAAGTCGGTCGGGACCCGCCCCCAACCGACTTCACGTTGTTCGAAGGCGAGTGGCTCACTGTGATGAATCAGCAGGGTCTTCAATGCCAGCGGATTGATGACTGGGCCAAGATGAGTTCTGATGGCGATCGCGGTACGCAAAGCAAGCGGGGCGGCAAAACTGGTTCCTTGAATTGGAACCGTTCTATCTTGCACGAGGCTATCTGGAATCCAAAAGGGATGCTTCTTGGAGCCACCGAAAGCCAGGATGTCGGGCTTAACCAATCCCGGACTTCGACCTGGGCCGATGGAACTGTAGAGTGCCCGGCTCCATTTTTCATCTGCACAATCGGCTGCACCAACTGACAGAATATTGACTCCATCTGCGGGAGCTTGAATTCGCGCATTGCCCGCATCCCAGTCGTTCTCGCCGGTGTTGCCTGCCGCAACTGTGACGAGGGTACGCCCGTCAGAGAAATGATCGTCAAGACTCGCCGTCCACACATGCACTTCGTCATCCTCGATGGGAAGATCCGGGCCAAGGCTTAGGTTCACGAAGTGATAGTCGTCTTGACGAAGCACATCCATAATGCGGTTAAGCACATCGAAGTAATGCCCTTGGGGGTCGTTAGCAGTGTCGGCGTCGATCACTCGATAGTGATCCACGGCAGCGAATGGCTGAGGCAGCGATTGTCCATGCGTCAACGAACCGTATAGGACCGCTGAAGTCACGCCGACGCCGTGCGCCTGGCACTCCGGTACTGCCGGACCGATCGAGCCCGGAACCTGCTTTCGCCGTACGAGACGATTGGGCAGGCAATCCTTGGGAACACCTCCGTCAATTACCGCGACTCTCAATTCTGAATTCAGAGGAGCTACGTTCTGCATCTTTATCTGAAAGGGCGTTGCGGATCGGAGTCCGCCTGAAAATGCTATGGGCCGCAGTTGCCGCAACTCTGGCATCTCTCTGGCAACGCGCAAAAATGAGAATTGGGCCATGGCTTCATGCTGTTCGACGGGCACTCGCACTGGCAAGAAACAAAGATCCCGCACGGTGATTCTCTGATCGAGGTCGAGGTCGACTCCTAGTTCTTCCAAATATTCGCGGAAACCCTCCAACACATAATCATCGCTCCGATGCAGAACGACCTCGAGCAAAGGGTTATCGTTTCGCGATCTCATCGGCCGAATGCGCTCTGCGGGCTGGATGAAGTGCACGTCTTCAACGCGGACGAGTTCGCCTGCCCCTTGAAAGCCCTCCGACCATCCGCTTACGCTTTGTGCCCATCGTTGAAAGTTTTGGCGGCGCCCCATCACGAATATTTCGGCTGTCGGTGATGGAACCGGAGCTTCCCGCTTCGAAAGCCTCTTTGCTCCCTTTTCTGGAACAATCTGACGCGGACGGCTTCCAACTGCATGTACGCCGATTGTGTCGAACAATCCCCTAGGGAAATAGCTCTTCGCTAAATAGGATGGATGGATTGTCACAGCCGCAATCGATTCATTATGTGGGCATGCGGAGGCAGGCAGATCCATGATCTCCGTGGCCGCTTCCCGAATGCGCGGAGCAAGCCGAGCTTTGGACTCGGCAAACGTGTAGGTATTCGCCTTTTCAGGCCGCCGACGCGGAGGGTCAATTGTCGCCGTGAGGCGTTCACCATATCCCAACAAATAGTTCTTTGGGTCTGCCATGATCTAGCTCACCAGCCCTTCTTCGCGAACCGCTTTGCGAATCGTGTCTCTACTTACCCCCGTCCATTCGTGCGTTTCCCGTTGCGATAAGCCGGCTTCCAACAATTTCAACGCGAACGAAGTGCGCCCTTGACGGTCGAGATGCCGTATCTTTTCCAGCACCATTCGACGAATGGGAATGGCAGCTGGTTGACGCTGGAGCACAGCCTGCCTTCTGATTTGCATCAATTCCCTTTCCACTTCGGCATAGGAAAGCCCACAAAGAGCACGCGCAAGCACGTCGGACCAATTCATTGCGTCGGGATCGTTCTTCAGATGCAATTCGATCGTTCGTTTCACTTCATCGAGGGTCGGCATCGGAAAGTCGACGATCATCTCAAACCGCCGCCAAACTGCAGGGTCCAAAAGCTCCTTGTGATTGGTGGCGGCAATTAGCAGGCCCGAACTCGGCCAATCATCAATCTCCTGAAGGAGGACGGTGACCAATCGTTTCAGCTCGCCGATTTCGATTGCGTCATCCCGCCTCTTGGCAATGGCATCGAACTCGTCCAATAGAAAAACGCAATGAACTCCTTTTGCATAGTCGATGACGTTTCGCACGTTATTGCCAGTTCTTCCCAGGAAACTGCTCATCACTGCCGCAAGGTCCAATACAATGAGAGGCCGGTCCAGCTTCGAGGCAAGCCAACGTGCAGCCAAGGTCTTTCCTACTCCCGGAGGACCTGTGAACAGCGCAGACTTCGTTGGCTGAAGATCAGCTTTGAATAGCGCTGCTTCCTCTACCTGCTCCAATACGATTTGTTCCACCTGTTCCTTTACCTGGGTGGTCCAGATTGGTTCAGTCTCCAGGAGCACGGGGTATTCCGTTCGTGCCAGGTGAAGCCTGGAATCCAAGTCCACAGGAACATCCTCCACCAAGGCGCCGCGAAGTACTGACTTCGCCCCCGGAACCCCACGAACCAGTTTGGTGAGCTGTTGTGCGAGCTCGGGCATTTTCCCTTGGTATCGATTTGCGAGCCGTCGCAGGAGCAATTGAACATCCTGGGTCTTTCCCGCCGACGCAAGTCGTGCCAATTGGAAGAAATCCCTCTCAATTTGTCCATTGTCTCCCATGACCCATAATATATGCTCATTCTATTCGAATTGCAAGTGGACTAATTTTTGCAAGCTATGGTATGTTTAGTCCAATCGGCAGGGCGATGCCGATTTCAGATGAGAGGAGAATGCGATGTCGGATAAAGCTAAAGAATGCCGCGATGGGCTGGATGATCGGTGCCAGGACCAGGACGGTGAGATCCGCCGAAAGCGGAGTGACACCCTTGTTGGAACGTTAAGGGAAACCTATGGACCTGGCTTTGCTCCAGGAATACGCTCCGATGCGACACTCGGAACGCTGCTGGACAGGTCTGGAGCATCATCGCTGTCGGAATACCTCAAGATGCCGAAGAAGTGAATCGGAGTCGCGAGTATCCATAACAAGGCGGTCCCGTTCCAGACGAGACCGCCTTCAGTCTGTTGCCCGTCGGGTGGGCGCATGATGCCGCTCCTGCCTTGTCGCAGGAGCCACGCAAGAGGGCGGGAAGACGGGCAGTCACAACAAAAATGCGGAGCCCTTGGTAGCGGACTCCGCACAAGTATTTCGGTTTGTTTGAGGATTAGGCTGCGACCTGTCTCTTCGTCACCTTCACCTGTTTGGCAGGTGGCTTCGGTGCGGCCTTCTTGTTTGTTTTCCCCGTCTCCTTCGCTGTGAATTCCTGCTTGACTGTCGAGGAGATAGCGTCCACATCGATCTTGTAAGCGTGAGCAGCATCGCGAAGAACTTTCGCTGCGTCGGTTTGGTTGTGCATGGACAGGAGAATGGCCACTTCTATCAAAATGCGACCCAGCTTGCTTTCCTCGGCCTTCTGGAGAGACGCTGCCAGCAGTTTCGCTGGCGCAGCATTCTCCTTGGACCTGCCGATGCCGTGCTGCCGGATGAGAACTGACAGGCGCCGTTCGTCCAGCATCGCGGTGAGACGCTCGGCTACAAACAGCAGGTCACGTTTCATCAGCCGCACTGGAACTGCCTCGCCAATTGCTTTTGAGCACACGCAAGCCGGTTGCCTGTGCCAGCGCCTCTTCGCGGCGGCGCTTCTCCTGCTCGGCCTTGAATGCAGCATCAGCGTGTGTGCGCTGTTGCTGCTTCTTCGGGTGATGGATCGGACATTCGGGACTGGTGCACACCCGCTTGGTTTCGCCCTTCTCCGTGCCTTCGGTGACGATGGCTTCGGCGGTGTACTTGCACGTCTTGTATTCGGGCAGGTCGCGCTCGTTTTTTCGCTGCGGCTTTTCCTGCCGGATTTCGACGTATTTATTGCGTGGAATCGCCGCGCTACCATCCTTCGGCTGACCATAGGCGGTGCTGATCTGTACCAGTTTCGGTTTGGCGGCGACGGTTTGCTTTACGTGTGCGTCGATCTTGGCCGCGTAGCATTTCGGATCGCTGCACGAATCGGGTTGATCGGTTCCGATCTCGGCAAATAGCAGCGTGTTGTGGCCGGTGCGCTTCGGGCACTCGACACAGGAACCGGCCTCGGGCACAAGCTGCGCGTCTTCTTTCGAGAACGGCGCGGTGGCAAGCTCCAGCAAAATGTTGTGCTCAATCCACTGCTGGAGATGGCGAACCGGGAGCAGGATGCGCTTTGGCTTGCCGTTACCGCTCGTGTATTGATCCTGATGGCAGGCGGCGAGTGCTTCTTCCTGCTGCTCGGGCTGTAGCTTCGCAAGCAAGAGAGCGTGGCCCACGCCAATCTCGTCCTTGCCGAATGCTTCGCTCACTGCTGGCGCAAGTTGTGCGAGGCGTGCACGGGCTGCGACGTATGCCTGCGATTTGCCGCACTTGGCCGCGATCTGCTCCACGGTGTAGTCAAGGTGCAAGAGCGACACATAGCCGGTCGCCTCGTCCAGCGGGTGCACGTCGCGTCGTTGCAGGTTTTCAACGATGCTGGTTTCGAGGGCTTGCGCGTCGCTCAGTTCCACGATGCGCACGGGAACGGAATCGAGTCCGGCGATTTGTGCCGCGCGATAACGCCGCGCCCCGGCTACGATCTCATAGCTGCTGCCCTTGTGCCGAACCAAGAGCGGCGAGAGCACGCCTTGCGTTCTGATGGACTCGGCCAATTCGGTGAGTGCCGTTTCCTCAAAAGTACGGCGCGGGTTGGCTGGTGACTCGGTGAGATTCAGAATCGGTAGATTGCGATACTCGGACTGCATATCAACTGTGGTCGTCATTGGGAATACTCCTATTCCGGTTGTCGAGCGTGACGGGGAGTGCGGGCACGGTTTCGAGCGCACCCGCTCTGGACTTGGGGCCTCAGCTGGCCGCTGCGAGTTGTTCCGCTGCTGTCTCCTCCTCCGGGCGGATGGCCCGGAGGATTGTGGAGGCTGTGCGCTGGATGACTTCAAGGCTTTCGGTCAGAAGCGTGGCGTTGCCCGCGTACATCTGGATGTAATCGCTGGAAGCGTTTCCCATTTCAAGACCAACCGCCTGGCCCACGATGAAAGCCACTGCTTCTGCTTCCGTCTCGCGCACGGTTTGCGTCGTCATGGTTCGGCGTTCGGCCTTGTGTAGAAGTTCGTGGGCCGTCTCATGCACCAAGCTGACGAATTCCTCGGCCTTCGACTGGCCGGGGAGCAGGGCAATCTTTCCGCCGTAGCTCACGCCAAGAGCTGGGGCTATCTTCTCGTTGAATTCGAGCGCGATATTCTGCTGTGCGAGGAAATCGATCAGCCGGTCTCTGTGTTCGCCCACTTCGCCCGTGATGGCGTGCTCGAACTCGGGCAGGTCTGCACCTTCGGTCTGCGCCACATCGAACACATATACGCCGCGAAAACCGATCAGCACGGGCTGAGGCTTGGTGTCGGGTTCCTGCTCGGCGGTTGCGTCCTTGTGGTTGCGCCGGTATCCCGTCATCGGAGCGAGAATCTGGATGCCCTTCTCGCCCTTCTTCACAAAGCGACCCATCTCGTTCCATCTGCGAATGCCAGCAACACGCGTGGCAGTCGGGCGCTGTCTGGCGATCTGCAAAATATTTCCAAAGGAATACGAATGGAAACGGGCCATTGCGCTCAGGTATGCGGACAAGGTTTCGCTCTTACCCGCTTCAAGCTGCTGAATGAGGTAATCCACTGCCTGCTTGATGAGCACTTGCGTGGGGTTGTCGCGCTGCATCGTCCGCTGCTGATAGGGCGAGTTGCTGCGGGTCCGCTGCGCCGCATTTTTCCTGTGCGGCGCGGCGTTGCGGCTGCGGGTTGTGCCGTTGCTGGCGGCATTGGCTGCTGTGGTTGTTGCGATTGGAAATGCCATCTTAGTGCTCCTCTGTTGCCCGCTGTGGGGCGATCTGCGTGCATGAGCGGAAGCACTGCCTGAAACCCAAATTTCTTTTGTTGAGTGCTCCCGCTTCATGGCTCTTGCGGCACAGCAGGGGCGAGGAGGGTTCTGTCACAGGTCGCCGCAGGCGCCGCGTCAGCGGTCGGAGCGAAGCGGAAGAACCTTGACAGGTTCCGACCGCCTCTGCCATAAAGCCGCCTGAAGCGGGGGCATTTGACAAAGGAAAGAAATTTAGGACGGATTCCGATTTGCCGTTCGTCCGTTACTCGCTCTCAACGTGGTGTCTGATTCCACGCCGAGTCACCGATATCCCATCGTTTGTTATATTTGGATGGCCACTCCACGTGTGCTTGCCGGGCTTCCCGAGCGCGAGAATGCGGTCGGTGTGACGCGTTAAGGCTTTTGTTCGCTTGAGGTTACGGCAATGACACTGGATCAGCTCAAACCGAATGTCGTGGTACGCGGGCCAATTTTTCCTGAGCCGGTGCAGATCATTACCGCGGCATCAATTGGTCGATCGGTAAAGCTCGTGGGAAGGGGCCTTAATAGCAACCAGGTCCACGCCTCAATCCTCAGCGCCGAGCAGGTATCGCAGCTTGAAGCAACTCCGGACAGCGAGCCTTTCGACGGTGACGCGAACCGATTTCGCATTGGCATAGAAGCGGCGCGTCTCGGATTGGCGTACGAGTACGATCCGTATTTTTCTCTCTCGATAGCTCGCGTCGATCCGCTACCGCACCAACTTGAAGCTGTTTATGACTACTTCCTCACCATGCCACGCATCCGTTTTCTGCTTGCCGATGATCCCGGCGCAGGAAAAACGATAATGGCGGGCCTGCTGTTGAAGGAATTGAAAATCCGCGGACTGGTGAAGCGGACGCTCATAATCACGCCTGCCAGCCTTTCTTTTCAGTGGCAGCGGGAGTTGAAAGAAAAGTTTCGCGAGCAATTCGAGGTTATTCGCAGTGATGTCCTCAGGGCCAACTATGGCATGAATCCGTGGCAGGAACGAAATCAGGTTGTTACCTCGATCTCTTGGGTCTCACGGATCGAAGATGCCAAGGACAGTTTGTTGCGCAGCCGTTGGGATCTGATCATTGTTGACGAAGCTCACAAGATGGCTGCGTATAGCGAAGATAAGAAGACTCTGGCGTATCGCCTCGGTGAGTCGCTGTCCTCCATGACCGATCATTTTTTGCTGATGACGGCAACGCCTCACAAAGGCGACCCAGATAATTTTTGCTTATTTCTCGAACTTTTGGATCGCGATGTCTACGGAAACGTGAAGAGCCTCCAAGAGGCGATGCGAAGGAACTATGCGCCATTCTATCTTCGGCGCACGAAGGAAGCTCTGATCTCCTTTCCTGATCCCGAGACAGGCAAGGTAAAGAAATTATTCACCAACCGTACGGTGAATACAGCATCCTTCGATCTCGATGGTGAGGAATACGATTTTTACGACGGTCTGACCCGGTATGTAGAGGATCAATCGATCAAGGCAGCGCAGGAAGATTCGCCTCGGAGTCGTGCGCTAACCTTTACCATGGCAATGCTTCAGCGCCGGTTCGCATCCAGCATTTATGCAGTCCATCGCAGCCTCGAAAGGATGCGCGATAAGCGGAAAAAAGTCCTCGATGATCCGCGTGACTTCCTGCGTAAGCAGATGGACATTCCCGAAGATTTGGACGACCTTCCGGAAGAAGAGCGGGAAGAGTACATCGAGCAGATTGAGAATGCAGCTATCAACTTCGATCCAGCGGCGCTGAAGCAGGACATCCAGGAAATTAGCCGCCTCATCGATCAGGCTCGGGCCTTGGAAAAGCGGGAAGTCGAATCAAAGCTCGTAAAGCTCAGGAAGGTTCTGAACCAGCTGAATATCTTCGCTGATCCGAAGATGAAGATCCTGATCTTCACCGAGCACAAGGACACACTCGATTACTTGGCCGCTGACGGGAAAGACGGTCGCCCGCTCGGGAAGCTGCGGGAATGGGGATTGCGGGTTACGCAGATTCACGGCGGGATGAAAGTCGGGGACCGGGACACGCCGGGCACCCGCATCTATGCCGAGCGCGAATTTCGGGAAGACGCTCAGGTTCTGGTCGCAACCGAGGCAGCGGGCGAAGGCATCAATCTTCAGTTCTGCTGGCTGATGGTGAACTACGACATCCCCTGGAATCCGGTCCGACTGGAGCAGCGCATAGGTCGTATTCACAGGTATGGTCAGTCGCATGATTGCCTAATCTCGAATTTCGCGGCGGTCAACACACGCGAGGGCCGGGTGCTTCAAAAGTTGCTGGAGCGCCTCAGTGAAATTCGTCGAGAGCTCGGGACGGATCAGGTCTTTGATGTTGTGGGCGAAGTCTTTCCCTCAAACCTTCTGGAAAAGCTATTCCGGGAAATGTACGCGAGGCGAACCGACTTGCCCAATATCGAAGCTCGCATCGTGCGTGAGGTGGACGCAGACCGATTTCGCCGCATCACGGATTCGACATTGGAGGGCCTTGCCAAGCGAGAACTGAATCTCGCTTCCATTGTTGGTAAGTCTGCTGAGGCCCGCGAACGGCGGCTGATCCCAGAGGTCGTGGAGGAGTTTTTCAATACGGCTGGTCCCATCGCCGGCATAAATCCTCGGCCCGCGCAGAAGGACGGCCACGTCTATCGGGTGGGCCGGGTTCCACGCACGTTATATCCAATTGGTGAGCGTCTGGAGAGCAGGTTCGGCAGGCTTGGACGCGATTACCAGAAAATTGTTTTCGATAAGGCACTTCTTCCTTCGGACCCGACACTGGAATGGGTCACGCCTGGTCATCCCTTGTTTGAGGCGGTGCGGGAGGACGTGATTGCGCGGGTCACAGATGATCTGCATCGCGGCGCGGTCTTCTATGATCTCCATGCAAAGGCCCCGTATTTGCTCGATGTGTTCGCGGCTTCGATTAAGGATGGAAGGGCCAACACGATCCACCGTCGACTATTCGTCGTGGAGACTGCTGCCGATGGCCAGTTTTCCATGCGTCAACCGACCTTGTTGCTGGACGTTTCCCCCGCCCAGGCAGGCACGGCGGTTCCCTCAGACCTATTTCTACCGGATAGAAATGCCGTCGAACAGGCGCTAGTGGAATCGGCCCTTAGGCCGTTCCTTGTTGAGGTAACCGCGCAGCGTGAGAAGGAAGTGGAAACGATCTCTCGTCACATGGAGATTTCTCTCGGAGAGTTGATTCACCGGCAGAATCTTCAGTTGGCCGAGTTGGTTGGGCGCCAGCAGGAAGGTGTGACCGTTCCCGGACTCGAAGGCAATATTGCATTGGCAGAAGCCCATCTTGACGAATTGAATAATCGTCTGGAGAACCGTCGTGCGGAGCTCCGGAATGAGAAGCAATGCACGATAGGCGACATCCATCTGCTGGGCCGCGCCTGGGTATTGCCACATCCCGAGCGCAACGCACCCGGGATCGCACCCATGGTGCGGGACGAGGAGATTGAGCACATTGCGATTCAGGAAGCGATGCGCCACGAGACGGCCCGCGGCTGGATTGTTGAGAGCGTCGAGTCCGACAATCGCGGCTTCGACCTGATCTCGCGTAAGCCACACCCCCATGATGACAAGACGTTCGTGGATGTCCGCTTTATCGAAGTAAAAGGGCGCGTTGCCATTGGCGAAGTGGCATTGTCCACGAATGAGTACAGAACCGCTGAACGCCTGAAGGGCGATTACTGGCTCTATGTCGTTTTCAATTGCGGCGCAAAGCCAGAAATCCATACCGTGCAAGATCCAGCGAAGCTGGGATGGGAACCGCTTGTGAAGATTGAGCTTTACCACACGTCTCCCGAATCGATCTTTAAAGGGGAGACTCGAACATGAGTGATTTTCCGAAGCGACTAATCGAGGTCGATCTCCCGATCAAACGTATTTCCGCGCACGCGCGGCGTGAAAAGAGTATTAGGCACGGGCATATCTCCACACTACATATATGGTGGGCGCGCCGGCCCCTGGCGGCCTGTCGCGCCGTCATTTGTGCCGCCCTTTGGCCCGATCCGGCTGATCCGCATTGTCCGCAGACGTTTCGTGATCGGGCATTGCAAATCATTTCGGAATTTGCCGCTGAAGTGGTCAGGAACAATGAGCTTGGGAAGAGTTGTGCACCAGAGACGTTCGCGAAGTGGGTCAGCTTGGCAAAAACCGAGAGCCGTCTCGATCCAACAAACCGATCGCATTTGAACCTGCTTCGTTTTGGGCTGCTCGATTTCATTGCCGACTTCGCGAATTGGGATAATTCGACCGTTCCAGCGTACTTGGAGGCCAGCCGTGCCCTGACTCAGGCCGCACATGAAGCTCTCGGCGGTGAGGCTGGATCTCGACCCTTGGTTCTCGATCCGTTTGCAGGAGGCGGGTCAATACCGTTAGAAGCTCTACGCATTGGTGCGGACGCGTTTGCGAGTGATTTGAACGCCATACCCGTTCTCTTGAATAAGGTCGCCTTAGAAGATGTTCCAAGGTTCGGCCAACGCCTCGCTGACGAAGTGCGCAAGTGGGGCACGTGGCTTAAGGCTGAGGCTGGCAATGAGTTGTCGAGTTTTTATCCCAACGACGATGACAGTGCTACGCCGATTGCTTATCTATGGGCTCGAACGATCATTTCCGAAGCGCCCGCAAACGGAAATGTTCCAGTTGAGGTACCTCTCTTGCGTTCAATGTGGTTGTCAAAACGCAAAGATAATCTGCGAGCATTGCGGTGGGTGAGAAATAGTTCCAGCGAAATTGTGACTGAAATCGTGACGGCTCTCGTTCACGGCGAGTTCCAACAAGTTCAAAGGCCAATTCTGGAAATATTTGAGCCTAAGAGCGAACGAGAGGTTCCTCCAGGCACGGCCAAGGGAGGTTCGGCAACCTGCCCTGTTTCTGGATATACGACCCCTGCAAATCGAGTGAAAGCCCAGTTGACGTTGCAACATGGAGGCGCATCCCAGGCGCGCATGTTCGCTGTCTATGTCGATCGAACCTCCGGCAGGCAGTTTCGCATCGCAACTCCACGAGACATTGATATCTATCAGAAAGCTGCGGAACGGGCGAGAAAGTACTCTGAGAGTGCTCCAACCGCCTTTCCAAATGAGCCTATCAATCCGATCCGACCCTATAAAAACACTCGCGGATTGAGTGCAGTGACTCGGATTGGGTGTACTTCGTTTCGCGATCTTTACAATCCAAGACAAGCATTTTCGATCAGCTGGTTCTACGACATCCTTCGTCGATTCGGTTGCACAGACGTTGGATTAGAACCAAATCTCAAGGCCGCAGTTCATGCAGCCCTCGCATTTGCCGTTGATCGAGCGGTATCGCAAAATACGTCGATGTCACGGTGGGATGCGTCGCGATTGACGATCAAGGGCGCATTTTCAAAACAAGCATTGGCCGTAGTGTGGGACTTTGCTGAAGCCAATCCGTTTTCGGGAGGATCTGCGGATTGGGATGGAGCAGTCGAATGGGTCGCGAAATTTATCGAGGCCAATCACGTGATCATAACCCCGGGGACGGCCGTACGGGCGACCGCTACCGCGATACCCCTTCCAGCCGATTCCGTGGCAGCCCTAATCACCGATCCCCCATACTTTGCAGCGATACCTTATGGCGACTTATCGGACTTCTTCTTTGTGTGGATGCGGCGTGGCCTTGAAGACGCTTTCCCAGATTTATTCTCGGGAGAATTGACAGACAAGAGTGAAGAGCTCATCGTTACGAACGCCAATACGGGAAAGATGGGTGAGCGAAAAGATGACTCCTATTTCAGGAAGGGGATGACGAAGGCCCTGAATTCCGCAAGGGAATGTGTCCAGCATAGCGGTATCGGCGTGGTTGTCTACGCTGAGGGTACGACTGCGGGTTGGGAGGCGATCCTCCAAGCAATCATCGATTCGCATTGGACTGTAACGTCGTCGTGGCCCATAGATACCGAGATGCAGAATCGAACTCGGGCTCAAAGGGCTGCGTCTCTACAGTCGTCTATCCACATAGTTGTACGCCCTCGGTTGAGCCGCAATGAGTCGAAGGACAAACACGAAGTTGGCGATTGGAGAGATGTATTAGCTGCGCTTCCTCGTCGGATCCACGAGTGGATGCCTCGCTTAGCGAATGAAGGAGTCGTCGGAGCAGATGCGATCTTCGCGTGTCTTGGGCCTGCTCTTGAAGTGTTCTCGCGTTATGACCGAGTTGAGAAGGCTAGTGGGGAGATCGTAACGCTCAAAGAGTATTTGGAACATGTATGGGCAGCCGTCTCAAAGGAGGCACTGACCATGGTGTTCGCCGGTGCGGACGCCAGTGGCTTTGAGGAAGATGCCCGTTTGACTGCGATGTGGCTATGGACGCTCTCGGCGACGGGGAACGAAAAGGCCGAATCGGACGAGGGTGAGGAAGACGGAGAAGAAGAGGATGATGAGGAGATCCCTGATGAGGATGAGCCGAAAGAAAGCGACAAAAAGCTGAAGGGCTATCTATTGGAGTTCGATGCCGCTCGCAAGATAGCCCAGGGATTGGGAGTCCAGCATTGGGAATCACTTTCTTCTCTCGTTGAGATCAAGGGCAAGAAAGCTCGCTTGTTGCCTGTCGCCGAGCGCACGCGAAAGCTCTTCGGCAAAGATGAGGCCGAATCTCCTTCGGCGAGCCGGCGGAAGAAATCACCGCAGCTCAAGCTTGGTTTTGTGGCGGAATTGGAGGAGGCTGAAGAAGCGGGTTCCTGGGGCACAAAGAGCACGCCGACTCTTGGCGAAACAGTTCTTGACCGCGTTCATCAGAGCATGATTCTTTTCGCAGCGGGCCGAGGCGAAGCGCTGCGGCGGTTTCTTGTGGATGAAGCCGTGGGTCGAGACGAACGATTCTGGCGGCTTGCACAGGTTCTCTACTACCTTTATCCGTCGGCCAGCGATGAAAAGCGTTGGGTTGATGGTGTTCTTGCTCGAAAGAAGGGTTTGGGGTTCGGATGAGTGAGGCGCTGGCGGCAAATTGGTATGGGCGATTCGTGGACACAGTGCAGCAGCATGAGGCAGCGCCGACGCTGCGCGAAGCTGCGATGCTAGGCCAGCTTGGACGGTGGACAACGGCATTGACATCGGTAGTTTGCGCGACCTGCGCTGAACTCGGCTGGGAAGCTGCGGCAAAGGGTCACGTCTCAAAGTTGTTGCCGGTTCCACGTTCCGAATACCTGGTGTTGGATGCAGTTGCGTTCGAGCCCTCCGGGGAGCGCCGCTGGCGTTTCCCAGTGGCCGTGTTCGAGTTGGAGAACAGCTCGGATGACGACCGCGTTGCTTATTCTGTTTGGAAGGTTCTTTGCGTACGCGCCAATTTGCGAGTCACGTTCTGCTATCGGCGCAATGCAGACGAAGGCAATGAACTGGTCCGGCACCTTGCGGATCAGGTTGTACGCGCGATGGAGTTGCAAGATCGCGCAAAGTTAACTGGAGACACCCTGGTGGTGGTCGGATCCTACAGTGAGGCTGCGACTTTTCCCTACGGGTTCTTCAAAGAGTGGCTATTCGATGCAAATGTTGGGAGATTTGCTCGTTTGTGACAGGAAGGCCAGCGAATGACGACGCAGATGAACCTAGTCAAGATTGATGCCCACGAACATACGATTTGCGACGTTTTTAGCGACAGCTACGCATTCGAGATCCCTCCCTATCAGAGGCCGTATGCATGGGAAGAGCATCAGGCCAGTGAGCTTCTGAGCGACATCCTCGAAGCTATGGACAATAGCGATGCCAGCGGGGGGATTTATTTCCTCGGCAGCATTGTCCTCATCAAGTCGCCGACGGACCCGCAGGCAAAGGTGATCGATGGACAGCAGCGTCTCACTACGCTCACGATTCTGCTGGCTGTGCTCCGGGATTTGACGACCAACCCGCTGACTCGAATGAAACGAGGAGATTACATCTACCAGCAGGAAGACCCAGACAAGGGAACAAAGGCCGAGTTCAGGCTTCTGCTGAGAGACAAGGACCGCACATTCTTTTCGAAATCTATCCAGAAGCCCGTATCAACCGATAATCTGCCGGACCCGAAAATGCTCGATGGAAGTCAGCAACGGATTGCAGAGAACGCACGCTATTTCCGAAGCCAGCTGACACAGTTCGACGAAGCCCGCCGTAACAACCTCTTTGCCTTCATCATCCAGCGGTGTTATCTCGTTGTGGTTGCGGTCCCTACACCACAAACAGCGCGGCGCATTTTTACAGTGTTGAATGCTCGTGGCATGGACCTCACCCCAACGGATGTCTTGAAGGCTGCTTTGCTGGAGCGGGCTGGTGAGCCTCTCGATACCGATCTGGCAAAGCGGTGGGAAGCAGTGGAGGACGCGCTAGGCCGCGATGGCTTTGTTGAACTGTTTGGCCATATACGCATGATCCACGAGCGGGATAAGCCCCGGATCGCGCTGGAGGATGGTTTTCCGAAATTCGTCGCTTCGTTCAACGGCGATTGCGAAAGTTTCATATCTGAAGTCTTGGAACCGCTCGGCGATGCCTATGAACTCTTGAATGACTCAGGCGACATTCAGGAGCAGTTTGGGCAAGACGCCGCGAAGGCCGTGCGATCCCTTCTGCGCATCGACAACAAGGATTGGATGCCTCCGGCCCTCCTCCGTCTGTGGAGGAGGAAGGATAATGATGCTGCTGATGTAGCAGCGTTCTTGATCGGACTCGAACGCGTGGCGTACTTCCTTTTCGTAACACGCGCGGACACGAACGAACGAATAGCGCGATTCAGCGGCGTGATGGACGAGTTCTTACCGCGCAAGAGTGATGGACAGGCTACGGTTGGACTTTCTCTTTCCCCGGCAGAGTCAGTTGAATTCACGAAAGCGCTCAATGGCCCGATCTATCGTCTGACGAGGGTCTGCAAACCGGTCTTGCAGCGGTTGGATGAATCGCTTGCTGCCGGAGGAGCGACGTACGACACGCTGGTATCGATTGAGCATGTGCTTCCGCAAACCGTGGAAAAGGGCAGCGAGTGGGAACTCCTGTTTCCAGATGAGGCAGTTCGCAGCGCGTGGACACATCGTCTCGGCAATTTGGTGTTGCTGACACATCGAATCAATTCTTCTGCCTCCAACTGGGACTTCAAGAAAAAGAAGGAAAAGTACTTTCAATCGAAGAAGGGAGCAACAACGTTTGCTCTCACTTTGCGCGTCTTGCAAGCGGAAGAGTGGACATTGGAGAAGCTCAGCCAGAACCAGGAAGAACTTCTAGGCAAGTTGCGAGAGATCTGGCAGCTGCCCACCGTAGACTCCAATTCCAGTACTTCCGCTAGCTAAGCAACTTTCGGTCGCGCCAGAAAGGACGTTTTAAATGCCGTTGAAGCCTTGGTACAAAGTCGTTACTCCTCGTGAGGACCTCCGGGAAAACAAGCCGTTGGACGCGTCCGAATTTGCTGTTCATCTTGACCACGTCCGCGATCATCGTGCGCCGGCAGATTACCAAGAACCCCCACGGTTTTTCGACCGCACCTTCCTTACGAAGAATTTAACCGAGCTCGCCGCTGGCGTTGTGCGTAGGCTTTCGGGTATTAAGGTCGAGACCTCGGCCGTTTACAATTTGACAACCCAATTCGGTGGGGGCAAGACCCATGCACTCACGTTGCTTTACCACTTGGCGCGGGGTGGGACAGAAGCCAAGAAGTGGCAAGGCGTCCAATCCGTACTCGAGTCCGCAGGCGTAAAAGACGTGCCTGTGTCCCCGGTGGCCGTATTTGTAGGAACGGAATTCGATTCAATCACGGGCCGCGGTGGGGAAGATGGAACACCGCAGCGCTTCACACCGTGGGGAGAAATTGCATTTCAACTCGGTGGCAAAGACGCATTTCAGATCGTAGCGAAGCATGACGAGGAACGGATTGCTCCATCGGCAGAAGTGATTCGCAAATTCCTACCCAAGGACAAGCCGGCCTTGATTCTGTTGGACGAGCTGCTGAATTACATGGGGCGGAATCGCAAGTCGGGGCTCACGAACCAGCTCTATTCGTTTTTGCACAACTTATCGGAGGAAGCGCGGGCACAGGACCGAGTTGTAGTCGCGGTTTCGCTGCCGTCCTTGCTGGATGAAATGACGCCGGAAGATGAGTCCGACTTCGACCGGTTTCAAAAGCTGTTGGACCGGCTTGGCAAGGCGATGATTATGTCCGCCGAAACGGAAACATCCGAAATAATCCGGCGTCGTCTGTTTGAGTGGGGAGGCCTCCCGGACGACGGCAAGAAGACAGCAACCGAGTATGGAGAGTTCATCCTCAACAATCGCGCGCAGATACCAAATTGGTTTCCTGCAGATTCGGCGAACGACGCTTTCGCGGCGAGCTATCCCTTTCACCCAACGCTGCTATCAGTGTTCGAAAGGAAGTGGCAAGCGCTTCCTCGATTCCAGCAGACGCGCGGCATTCTGCGGTTACTAGCATTGTGGGTCGCACATGCATATCAAGCTGGATTCAAGGGAGCGCATAAGGACCCATTGATCGGCATGGGAACCGCGCCACTCGATGATCCCATCTTTCGATCTGCGATATTCGAGCAGCTTGGGGGCGCCAAACTCGAAGGAGCTGTAACGACAGACATCACGGGCAGAAAGGATTCGCACGCGGTCCGATTGGATAAAGAATCTGTAGAAACGATAAAAAAGGCCCGTCTTCACCAGAAGGTTGCGACGGCCGTGTTCTTCGAGTCAAATGGAGGGCAGTCCAAAACGGAGGCCACCCTGCCGGAGATACGTCTAGCCGTCGCGGAGCCTGAAATTGAAATTGGCAATGTAGAGACTGTTTTGGAGACGTTGTCTTCTATTTGTTACTACCTTTCCGCGGATAAGAATCGCTATCGTTTCAGTTTGGCGCCGAATCTGAACAAAATCCTTGCTGATCGGCGCGCCAGCATTCAACCGAAGAAAATTGAAGAGAGAGTTCGCGCAGAAGTTCAAAGTGTGTTCCAGGTGGGAAGTGGTGTTGAACGCATTTACTTCCCGGATAAGAGCGGCCAAATTCCCGACCGCGCGGTGCTATCCGTAATCGTGGTTTCGCCAGGTCAAGCTGCCAGCGAAAAGGCGACCCGAGATTTCGTTGATGTCTCAACTAAAGAACATGGCAACTCTGCCCGAACCTTCAAAAGTGCTTTGGTCTGGGTTGTCCCAGACGCGCTGGATGTACTCCGCGACGAGGCCCGAAAAGTATTGGCATGGGAAGACATCAACGACGAAAAGGGCGATTTGCGCCTAGATGATATTCAAGAACGACAGCTCGACGAGAATCTTAAGAAGGCACGGCGAGATGTACGTGAAGCTGTATGGCGCACTTACAGGACTCTGATGCTGCTCGGAAAGGATGGGGGGTGGAAGACCATTGACATGGGCCTTGTTCACTCCAGTTCGGCTCCCTCGCTGGCAAACCTGATCCTAGAGCGTCTTAGGCAGGACGGGGACATTGAACCTGGTGTCAGCCCAAACTTTCTTGTTCGAAACTGGCCTCCAGCATTCAAGGAGTGGAGCACGAAAGCTGCTCGCGATGCATTTTTTGCCTCTCCGCAATTCCCTCGTTTGTTGGATCCCGAGAGCGTCAAAGACACCATTGCTCGTGGCGTGGAAAACGGAATGTTGGCCTATGTCGGCAAGAGTGCTGATGGCAACTACAATCCGTTTCATTGGAACTCATCACTCTCCATTTTGGACGTTGAGCTTACTGACGAAATGTTCATTGTTCAACGTGAAACGGCTGAGGCGTATCTTGCCGGGAAGAAAGCTGCCGCGGCTTTGCCATTCGCAACGGCGCCAACGCCTACTGTTCCGGCGGCGGGCCCTGATTCCGTTCCTGCAAGTGTGTCAACACCGCTGTCTTCGCCTGCTACTCCAGCGTCTCCCAATTCCCTCGCTAGCGTCACCTGGAATGGAGATGTACCGCCGCAAAAGTGGATGAATTTCTATACAAAGGTGTTGGCAAAATTCGTTATGCAGCCAGGTTTGCGGATTGGCCTCAATGTCGAAATCGCCCCTCCGGAAGGCGTGTCAGCTCAGAGAGCAGATGAAATCAAAGTCGCTCTGCGAGAGTTGGGGTTGGACGACACTCTCAAGTGATGGCTATGGTGGGAAGTTTGGACCCGAAAAGCGACTTGATTAACACTTCATTGGATAATAGCAACCATGCCAGATGCTTGGTTTACTGCCGATTTTCATCTCGGACACTTCAACATCATTCGGTACTGCCATCGCCCGTTTGCAGACACTGAGGCGATGAACGACGCAATCTTGGATCGATTGAATTCCTGCGTCAAGGCGAACGATGTTCTCTATTTTCTGGGCGATTTCTGCCTGGGTAGACACGATGACGTGTTGGCATATCGGAAGCGGATTTCGTGCCGAGCGATTCATTTCGTCGAGGGGAATCACGACAGGACAACTCGGCAGCTCCAACAACTTTTCACGTCATGGAGTTCATTGTCGGAGGTTTGTATTGGTACACAGAGAATCGTTCTCTGTCACTACGCCATGCGAGTATGGCCGCATCATGCGCGCGGTGGCTGGCACCTTTACGGACATTCGCACGGAAATCTCCCGGATGAACCGCTGTCTTTATCGATGGATGTTGGAGTCGATACACACGATTTTCGACCGTGGCACTTCGATGAGATTGAAGCGGTAATGAGAATGAAGGAAGAAGCGAGGATGCAGTCGGTGCCGAAGAATAACGATCTCTCTGACCTTGATTCGAATTGCGAAGAATAGATCAGCCAATCCCAATACCTTGGCCGGCGGAAATCGAATGTTTGATTTCGAGCGCAGCGGTCTTGGTCACGTCTGTGCCAAGCTGCTGAGCGAGTTTGGCAGCGTCGTCAGTGAATATCGTCGCTTCGTGGCTTGCGCGGGAGACGGCGACGTAGCCAAAGCGGGAACTCAGCAGGTCAGGATGGACGCCAGTGTCGGCATGAATCAGGACGCGCTCAGAAGTGAGCCCCTGAGCGCTGTGGCTCGTGACCGCGTAGCCATGATCGAAATGTCGATGCTCGGCGGAATTGAAGTCGATCTGGCGTTTGTCGTCGAGCCGGGCGGCAATCCTGCCGTCTCGTGAGATGGACTCGATCACGGCGAGATCGCGGTTGGCGACACCCAGTGATTTGTTGGGGGCTGTGAACTGAATGCGGTCGCCGACGGAGAAATCGTGAGCCGCTTCCCGAAAGACGCTTACGCCCGCGAGTCGCCGGGCATCGTATGTGATGAATTCGCCGGAGTCTTTCTGCACGGTAAGCAGGTTTTGCGCGGCATCCACTGCGGCAACTTTGGCGTAGGAACCGGCATCGATGCCGGTGGCTTTGCTTCCACGCGCATATCGCACGATGTCGCCCGTTTCGTAGTGGTTTGCCCACGCTCGCTCCGCGCCGGTCATGTCCTGCCTCTGGACGAGAATCCGTAGGCTGTGGTCTTCGGTCGAAACCACGCCGGTTGTCTTCAGCTCCGAACGTACAGCGTTATTCAGATCGCGGCGAGAGGCGTTGTCCGGCGATACGATTAGCGTATTCACAGGCGATTCAGCGTATGTACGCGCGATTGTGCGAATGCGTTCTTGGGGATTGGCGATTTCCTGCACGCGGCCCTGGCTCTGGAGGCGATCCAACGCCGCGGCGGATTGGCCATGAGCAAGCAGCTCAACTGCGGACCTGAGAGCTGGATCGCGCTGGCGGACGATCTCGTCGAGTTTGGCAGTGTGCATCCCAGCCTGTTGCAACTGCTCGAAAGGACGGCCAGCCTCGACTCCCTGGTGCTGGCGCGTGTCGCCAATAAGCAGCACTCGATCATTTTGTCCGAGATGGGCCAGGAATTCGCGCACTTGGCGAGTGCTCGCCAAGCTCGACTCATCGACAAAGTAGAGCCGCCTGTTTTCTGCGGTGGTTTCGTTTGAACGGGCGCTCGCAAGGAAGGCTTGCAAGGTTCCCGCTTCGATTCCCGCCTCTCGCAGTTGTTTTGCGGCGCGAGAAGTGGGTGCGAAGCCTTGGACTTCATAGCCCTGGCCTTCGGCTGCGGCCCGCAGAACTGACAGCGTGGTTGTTTTACCAGCCCCAGCGAATCCCTGAATGCCCTGAACTCTGTCCGCCGAACTCAGCACTTCTTCTACGACATTTTTCTGAGCTCGATTCAGGTGCGGATGATCCTGAGCAACCTGATACGCTTCGGGCTTGTTTGCCACCGGCTGCACCTGACGCTGGCCCTCTCGAACCCGATCAATGATCTCCCGTTCCGCTTCGATGGTCCGTGCAGTTGTGAGTTTCCGACCGGGCATGTTGCCCGGCCGTTCGACGCTCTGGAACTCGCCGGACGCAACGCGGGCGTTCAGATTCGCTCGAACTTGCGGATAGGTGACGTAGCCCATGCCGCGACGAAGCGCGTCGCGCACTACCGCGCGCTCATCCACGACCGCCTCACGCTCGAAGTTCTTATCGCGGGAAAAGGTGATCGACTCCCTCACGCGCTGCTGAGGGTTCATTTCCTGGCTCTGCGTCCGGGCGCGCTCCTGCGCCGTCCGCACGACGGCTTCTGCTTGATCGCCGTACTCGGCCGCCAGCTTTCGGTGCGCCGCCATAACTTCACCAAGCGAATGGATCTCCTTGTGATCCCGAGTTGAATGGGCGGCGATCTCCGCTGCTTCCTTCCCATTCCGGCCCGTTCGTTCAAGGTATTCGCGTATCTGTTGGCTTCGTGGACTCGAAGCGTCCAGATACTCTTGCGTGTAGCCTTTGATCTCCGGCGCACCACTGCGTCCGGCCGTGATTTCGTATCCAAGCTGACGTAGTCGATAGGTCAGCTCCGATTGATAGATGGCTGTCGCAAATTGTTGCGAAGCGAAAAGGCTTTGCGGCTGCAAGGCGCGGTATTGGCCGTCTTCCTTTTGAGTCATATTGAAGACGACGGCGTGCGTGTGCAGTTGCGGGGCAGCATAGCCATCGACGGGCCGTGCGGTATCATGCTCGAACTTCGCGGTGACGAACTTGCCAGTGGATTCGGCCGGGTGATTCCCGCCGATGCGGGCAAGCGTGTAATGTTCGAGGTTTTCGAGTGCCGTTCGCACGGCCTCACGGTGCGCTTCGCGCACCCGGTAGTCGCCGCCAACAAGCGCTGTGAGTGAAACCGACTTTGCGGCGGAGAATGTCGCGTCCCACCCGGCGCGGTGTTCCATCGCTTTGATCTGGTTTCCCTCGCCATCCTTATATTCATAAGAGGCGCGTTGCCGAACGAGCTGCTCGCCGGTTTGCGGATGCTGGCCTTGACTGAGGCGGGCGAATTCCTCGGCAGCAACTGCTCCAGCAAGGCCGAATTTCTCCGCCAGTCGTCCCTGCCACTCGCCCATCGTCTCGCCGCGTTGGGACCAATAATTCTGCTCCCTGGCGGTGAATTCCTTCTGGTGGTAGCACTGCGCCTGACCCGCCGAGAGCGGTTTTGAGATTGTGAGCATACGGCCTCACAGCTTGTTGGTGTCGAAAGAAAGCGCCTCTTGCTTCGGGCTCGGCACAGGCTGTTTCGAGCGTTTTGGCGCTCTGTCGCGCTCGATAGGCCGAACCACATCGCGCAGGTCGCGCTTGACGAGATCATCGGCGATCTCGGGCAACTCTACCTTTGGCAGCCGGAAACGGGTGACGCAATTCTCGTACTTTAAGTATCCGTGCAGGTCAGGAAGGCCCTCGATTTCCGAAGCCATGACCAGCGGCTCGATCTGCCGATCGAGCGAGAAGTTCCGGCCCCGCCGCGTGCCGTCATAGTGCGTCTCCTTCAAACGTTCAATCTCAACGTCTCCAACAGCTTTGCTCACCCACTGTGCCGAAGGCGGGTCGGTCACCCGGAAGTACATTTTCGACGCCGGTTGCGAAAGCATCGAGCTCGCCTGCGTGCCGTAGTTGGCTTCGAGCTGCGATGCGTTTTGGAAGCCGAGGACAATAGGATTGCCCCACTTCCTGCTCTGCGTCAGCGCTTTGTGGAGCGAAGGGAGCTTTTCGAGGTCCGCCAGTTCGTCTATGACATACCAACTCGGATGGTGGTGCGGCTCCGGCCGGCTCAAGAGACGCATGACCAGGAGGTCAAACCAGACAGTGATGAGAGGACGCAGAGCCTCAATGTAGCTGGGGAAACTCGTAATGAAGATCCAGCCCTTACGTTCCCGTGCCCACTCGCGTGCTGTCCATCGCATCTTGGTTTTCTCGACCGGCGGCAGGTAGCGCAGAGCATTCGCCACCATGCTGAGTGAACTCAAGACACCCGCACGCTGGTTCGGTGCGTAGGCGTCTATCAATTCCTCCATCTCTGTTCCCTGGACCTTCTTTTCGATCACGGCGGGATTCGACATCCATGCCACGAGGTCAGCCGGACTAGGTCCAAAGGTGAGCAGGTAGGCAAAAATCTTGCGCGGCGCATCGATGAAAAACTTGTTCATGTCATTGTCGGGGAACAAGGCTTTCGCCATAGTTTCGGCCTCTGCCATATCCTCAACTTCATCGACCGGTGACCAGTAAGGGCACCGCAGGTCAACCGGATTGAGGACGATGTCGCCGCGTTTTTCGTCGTAGAACTGCTTGAGAAATCCGGCTGAGGAGTCGTAAAGGATTGCGTTGTCTCCGCGGGCGCGGACCTCTAGAAGGATTTGGCGGATCGCTGTTGACTTGCCTGAACCCGTATCGCCGATCACGGCGAGGTGCTTGTTTTCGGCGAGTGCTGGCAGGCGGACAACGGTGCCCTTCTTGTTCACAACCAGGCCAAGTCCGTGCGGCTTGAATCTTTCCGTGAACGCAGCCGGCTCCAGCATTTCGGGGCCACGCAGTCGGCGGCCGTACCGGAGTTGTCGGCGGCGGGCGATGTCCTTCGGGATGGCGAGCACAAGTGCGATAAGCAGCAAAACAGGCGCGGCCTCAAGCGGGCGGATGAAAAGCCGGAGCGGTTCCTGACCCGCATAGACCCATCGCGAGAGCCAAGCATGGAGACCCGCGTTCCGATAGACCCGCTCCGGTTCCCGCAAAAGCGTTCGCGCGCCCGCCCTCACGGAATCCGAAGAGAGTTCCAATGGAATCGCTTTGCCACTCGACTGCTCGCTCTTGCCTTGCTTCACGTCGTCAGCCAGAGCCGGACGGAGCTTGCCGCCGGCATCGAAAACGTAGAGCAACTGGTACTTTCCCGTGGGCCGCATCGCCCCGGCCATCTCGCTGCGAAGGTAGTAGGGCAAATAGTATTGCTGGATCGGCGAGAGGTTGAAACGGAAGCAGAGATACATGAACAGCGCGCATAGAAAAGCGCAGGCAAACAAAGCCGCCCACGAATAGATGGGACCATGTGGCGGCCAAATGACGGACTCGTTCCTACCCCATTTATAGATGTTGGTCATTGGGCTTCTCCTCGGTTGATGCACGCCGGGCAAGCAGCTCGCGCGCCTTCGCTTGCTTCGTCGCCTGGATCTGTTCGACAAGTCTCTGGAACTGTTCGGGACTGATCTTCTGACCCGCCGCTAGCGGCTGCAGAACATTCAGTAGCAGCAACTGAAGGCCAACGAGTTCCGCGAAAGCGTACTCTGCTATCCGCTCTTCCGTTCCGACTCTGACAACCCTAGACAGGAATTCACGCGCCCACTCTCCAGGAGTCCGCCCTTCCGCCCACGCAAGTTTTTCAAGTGCCGCGAATTCGGATTCGCAGAGGCGGACACCGACCTGGCGGCTTCTCGTATCGGGCCGCTGCGGAACTTGGGCTACGCCGTCAATCAATGATTTCGTGGCCATATGTATTCTCCGAACGCGTCGTACCGCGACGAAACACTTGGTATCAATTGCTAGCGCGGCTCGACCAACCGGTTCATTCCAAACGCGGTGTCATTTGCTATCACGCGGTAGCAACCGCAACCCTTTCAGGGGTGGAGTGTCGAAATAAAACCGGTGCGCAGCACCGAACGGGCACTTGTACCGATACCATCAGCCCCGTGCGCGAGAATCATGCGCCACCTCGGAAGACTTGGCTAACTTGCCAGTACCATTCGTGGGCTCAGGCACCGACCCATTCTGACCAGGCTGGCGGACCCGGAGACTATGGGGAACGTGAGCAGCTTGCGGGGATTCAAGGAACTCCTGGAAGTCCTTATCTTTGGTGAAGACATAGGCCATGGCCTTGTCTACGACCTCATCAGCGGTCGTCTTCAAGAACGCGGCGTATTGGTCGATCCGTTGGGCAGTCGTGTCCTCGATGCGGATCATGGCGGAGACATAACGGCGGGTCTGGGCGATCTCAAGCAGCGGCATTACGGGACTCCTTGGGGTTGGGAATGCGATCTGTTTCAAGCTGGCAAAGCGCTTCGGCAGACCAGAGGATCTGGACGGCATAGGCGCGACAATCAGCCAGGGATAGTTCGAAGCGATGCCTGGCTTCGAGCATGGTCAACACGTCGCCAATCGGGATGCCTTCGGCGAGCCAAAGTCGAGCCGATCGGATGTCTTCGCCAGGGCGAAGCGACCGGTGATGAGCAGCGAATGCCGTCAGCCATCCATTCGATCGAGCAGTCGTTGTGCGAAGGGATCGCGGTCCAATAGCTTGGACTTCACAAGTATTCTTCAGCATGGCATCGCCTCCGTTATCGGCTGGGCTTCTGTGGGGAATGCGTACTCGGTTTCGAACTGTTGTGCGCAGCGGTCATATCCAATAACCCGCAACACCTCGCGGACAATCCTGCGGCCGGGCACGCGTTCGATATGGACGACGTAATCGACTGCCTCGGCAATCTCGGCCTCGATGTCACCGTAGGTCATTTGGGAGTTGCCGCGACGGACCAGGTTGGCGAAGCGGCCTAATGCCTTCGCCGCCGAATTGGCGTGAATCGTCGCGAGCGACCCGGAATGCCCAGTGTTGAGCGAGTCCAGCAGGGTTCGCGCCTCGGTGCCGCGGACTTCCCCGACGATGATTCGATCCGGGCGGCAGCGCAGCGCCGTGCGTAGCAGCCTCTCGAACGACAGTGGTTCCTTGAACGTATCGGTCTGGCACTCGAACGAGACAAGGTTGGGCTTCGGAATGCGAAGCTCAGCGGTATCCTCGATGGTCACAATCCGCTCGTCATCGGGAATGGATTGGGCAAGCACATTCAGCAGCGTGGTCTTGCCGGTGCCTGTCCCGCCGCTGATGAGCAGCGTCTTCCCGCCGCGAATCTGGTCAGCCAAGTAGTCGGCGAGTCGTCGCGAAAGCGTGCCGCGAGCGATCAGGTCATCAGCGGCGAAGTGCCGGCCCGTGAACTTGCGAATCGTTAAACCCGGCCTTGGCTTAACCGCGGGAGGGATGTAGGCGCAGATGCGGCTACCATCGGGGAGCTGCGCTTCAAGAACGGGATTGTCTTCGTCGAGGCGCTTGCCGAGATTATTGGCAATGACTTCGAGTCCAGTGCGAAGGCTTCCTGGATCGAACGCTATCTCTGGCTGGGGAAGCATTTGCCCCTCGCGCTCCGCATACCAGGTCGCATTAGGATTGCCCATGATCTCGCTCACGTCGTCGTCGAGCAAGAGTGGCTCGATGGGGCGAAGAAACGGAATCAGAAGATCGAAGCTCATGGCGGCGCTTCCGGCGTAGAAGCCCGGCTTTCACGCCGGGCTTCGCTTGAGAAGGAAGAGGCGGATCAGGCCGCCTCTTCCTCGGGGTTGAACTCGGTTTCCGCAGTCTCATCCGGGCCGGATTTCTCAGCGCGGTCGAGCTTGAGGATTGAAGAGACGCGCACTTCCCACACACGCTCGTTGCGGCCGGACTTCTTGTCCGTGCGTTCGCGGCTCCGCTGTTCGCCTTCGACAGCGAGGTGAGCGCCCTTCTTGAGGGTCTTCGCGTATTCGGCGAGTTTGCCCCAGACGATGCAGCGATGCCATTCGGTATGGCCGTTATACTCGCCAGTCTTCTTGTCCTTATAGGAACTCTTGGTGG
>Ga0335074_10001503_pt1 | contig 31609 bp, 31 predicted proteins | sample Lox_Sample_23_FD_206715 | JGI IMG/M metagenome (GOLD analysis project Ga0335074, IMG submission 206715) | Soil microbial communities from Loxahatchee National Wildlife Refuge, Florida, United States - Lox_Sample_2.3 | ecosystem: Environmental > Terrestrial > Soil > Wetlands | place: USA... | reverse complement strand
GTAACAAGGAAGCGGAATGCCGAATCTGGCCGGAATAATATTGGCGGCGGGGCACGGGACGCGGATGAAATCGGCGCGGCCCAAGGTCATGCACGAAGTGGCCGGCCGGCCGATGCTCGGACATGTGATGGCCGCGATGCGGGCGGCGGGTATTTCGCGTATCGTGGTGGTGACCGCAGCCGATGCGGACGAAGTTCGCGCCTATGTCGCGCGGGAAGGCGGCGAAAGCGTCATCCAGGAGCAGCAACTCGGCACCGGCCATGCGGCCGCTTGCGCGGGCGTGCTGCTGCGGGATTTTCCGGGGCCTCTTGTTATTGCCTATGGAGACATGCCGCTGGTCACGTCGGGACTGTTTGAAGCGTCGTTGCTGGCACAGTCGCAATTGGGCATGTCAATCGTTGTCTTTCAATCTGGCAATCCCGCATACGGAAGAGTTATTTTCGATCACGAGGGAATTCTGGACCGCATTGTCGAGTACAAGGACGCGAGCGAGACCGAGCGCCAAAATCCATATTGCAATGCGGGGATCATGGCGGCGCCGTCGGAGCAGTTTTTCCGCTGGGCATCGATGTTGAAGAATGACAATGCCCAGAAGGAATTCTATCTCACCGACGTTCCGAATTTCGCGAAGCGCGATGGCGTGCGATGCGGCGTCGTGGAATGTCCAGAAGCCGTTGCCATGGGCGTCAACGATCGTGCTCAGCTCAATGTCGCCGAAAGCCATATGCAGGTGCGTCTCCGGGGCGACGCACTTTTTGCCGGCATCGGTATGACAGAATCCTCCACAGTGTTCCTTTCCTGGGATACAGTGCTCGAACCCGACGTACAAATCGAACCGTTCGTTGTGTTCGGGCCGGGGGTCGTGGTGCGAAGCGGGGCGCGGATCCGTGCGTTCTCCTATCTCGAAGGCGCTGAGGTCGGCCGCAATGCGGTCGTCGGCCCTCATGCAAGGCTCCGGCCGGGCACCGTGATCGAAGAGGAAGCCCATATCGGCAATTTCGTCGAAGTGAAGAATTCGCATGTGGGACGCGGCACGAAGGCCAACCACCTGGCCTATCTGGGCGATGCGACGATCGGCGAGCGCGCAAATATCGGCGCGGGCACCATCACTTGTAATTACGATGGCTTCGACAAACATGAGACGATTATCGGCGCCGGCGCCTTTATCGGTTCGGACACCGCGCTGGTGGCGCCGGTGACGGTCGGTGCGGGTGCCTTTGTCGGCGCGGGCAGCACCATCACGAAGGATGTGGCGCCCGATGCGCTCGCGGTGGTTCGCGCGGAGCAGGCGGAGAAACCGGGCTGGGCGGAGAAATTCCGTGCCCGGAAGGAAGCCGAGAAGGCGGCGAAACGGAGCAAATAGATGTGCGGCATTGTCGGGATTTCGGGAGCGCACGGCGAAGAGGCCGCCCCCATGCTTCTCGAGGGTCTAAGGCGGCTCGAATATCGCGGCTACGATTCCGCCGGCATTGCAACGCTGGTCGGCGGCCATATCGAACGAAGGCGTGCGGCGGGCAAGCTCTCCAATCTCGCCGATGTGCTGAGCACCGCGCCGCTCGCCGGCCGCACCGGCATCGGTCACACGCGCTGGGCTACGCATGGCGCACCGACCGAATCCAATGCCCATCCCCATGCCACCGAACGTGTCGCGCTGGTGCATAACGGCATCATCGAAAATTTTCGCGAGTTGCGCGACGAGCTGGTCGCAAAGGGCCGCAACTTCGACTCCGAGACGGACACTGAAGTCGCGGCGCATCTCGTAAGTGATTATATGGATCAGGGTTTCGACGCTGCCGATGCGGCCATTGCCGCGGTACGCCGCCTGACCGGCGCCTATGCGCTGGCGATGATCTTCGACGGCGAAGAGTCGCTGGTCGTCGGAGCGCGCCGCGGCAGTCCTCTGGCGGTCGGTTACGGCGCGCGCGAATCCTGGCTTGGCTCCGACGCTTTTGCGCTTGCACCGTTCACCAATCGTATTTCTTATCTGGAAGACGGCGATGTGGCCGTGCTGCGCGGCCCGGATGTTGCGGTCTTCGATGCCGAGGGACGGCCGGCCAACCGCGAAATACGTGTCGTCAGCGGCGCGGAAGGGCTGATCGACAAAGGCGGCTTCCGGCATTTCATGGCCAAGGAAATTCACGAACAGCCGGAAGTGATCGCGCATACGCTGGCGCATTATCTCGATGCGACCGGGCCTTCCGTCGCGATCGACGACGCGCGCGCGCGCGATGCGCTTGCAGGCGCCGAGCGGCTCACTATTTCCGCCTGCGGCACCGCCTATTACGCGGGTCTCGTCGGCAAGTACTGGTTCGAGCAGCTGGCACGGGTTGGCGTAGAAGTCGATGTCGCTTCGGAGTTGCGTTATCGCGAGCCGGTCTATCCGAAGAACGGTGCCGCATTGTTTATTTCGCAGTCGGGCGAAACGGCCGACACGCTGGCCGCGCTTCGTCACGCAAAGTCCTGCGGACAAACGACGCTCGCCATCGTCAACGTGTCGGAAAGCTCGATCGCCCGCGAAGCCGATATCGTGCTGCCGACCTTTGCCGGACCGGAAGTCGGCGTTGCTTCCACGAAAGCCTTCACCTGCCAGCTCAGTGTGCTCGCGGCGCTCGCCATCGCCACCGGCCGCAAGCGCGGCGTGCTCGATGAAGAGACCGAACGCAGACTCTGTGTGGCGCTGCTCGAAACGCCGCGTCACATCGTGGAGTCGTTGAAGCAGGAGCCCGACATCGAGGAACTGGGTGTCCGGGTCGCAGAGGCGCGCGACGTACTTTATCTCGGGCGTGGCCTGAACTATCCGCTCGCGCTGGAGGGCGCGCTGAAGCTCAAGGAGATTTCCTACATTCATGCCGAAGGCTATGCGGCAGGCGAGATGAAACATGGGCCGATCGCATTGATCGACCAGAGCGTGCCGGTGATCGTGATCGCGCCGACGGATTCGTTATTCGCAAAGACCGCCTCCAACATGCAGGAAGTGATGGCGCGCGGCGGCAGGGTGGTGATGATTTCCGACGAGGCCGGGCTCGCCAAAGCCGGCGGCGAAGCCTGGGCGCAGATAACGCTGCCCCGCGTCGAGCCGATTTTCGCGCCGCTTGTTGCCGCCGTTCCGGTGCAGCTTCTCGCCTATCATACCGCGGTTGCAAAAGGCACCGATGTCGACCAGCCCCGCAATCTTGCCAAATCGGTGACGGTGGAATGATTTCCGTTCCGCGCCGGGCATTGCGTCTCGATCTTCTTGCACGCCGGGGCGCGAAGGCGCGGAGAAGAATTATTACCACAAAGAGCACAAAGACCACGAAGAAGATTTGCGTGCGGAATGCGCGCCAACTTTTTCTTCGTGGTCTTTGTGCTCTTTGAATCTCGCTTCGCCTTTACGGCGATGGAGGCTGTATGAACGATCAGCTCAAGCGGATGGCGGCGGGGCGGGCGTTAGAGTTCGTCCGTGACGGGATGAAGCTCGGCCTCGGCACCGGGACCACGGCGGAAATCTTTCTCGAACTGCTTGCTGCGAAAGTCAAAGCGGGGCTGCAGATTGCCGGCGCAACGACGTCGCAACGCTCCGCAACAGTGGCGCAATCACTCGGAATACCTCTTGGCGATCTCGACGCGCTTGCGCCGCTCGACCTCGATATAGACGGCGCCGACGAGGCCGACCGTGAGTTCAATCTCATCAAGGGCGGTGGCGGCGCATTGTTACACGAAAAGATTGTCGCGGCGTCGTCGAAACAGATGATCGTGATCATGGACGGCTCGAAACTGGTCGATCGGCTCGGACAGTTTCCCTTGCCTGTCGAAGTGACACGCTTCGGTCACGCCACAACCGCCCGTCGCATCCGCAATGCCGCAGCCTCGCTGGGCTACCAAAATATACCGATTCGGCAGCGCGCGGGATTCGTCACCGACAGCGGCAATGTCATCTATGACTGCGGATTCGGCGCCATTCGCGACACGCGCCTGTTGGCGCTGGCGCTCGCCGTCATCCCCGGCGTGGTGGATCACGGACTGTTTCTTAACCTCGCCTCGACGATGGTGATTGCACGGGACGGCGGTGTCGAAGTAATGAATAAATCACCCTGCCCTTGAGGGAGGGTCGAAATCCTTCTTCGAGCAAAGCGAGTCATGTCCAAATATGATTTCGATCTTTTCGTCGTCGGCGCCGGTTCGGGCGGGGTACGTGCGAGCCGGCTCGCGGCGAAGACAGGTGCGCGCGTCGGCATTGCCGAGGAATATGGCTTCGGCGGCACCTGCGTCATCCGCGGCTGCATCCCGAAGAAACTTTTCGTCTATGCAAGCCATTTCCGCGAGGATTTCGAGGATTCAGCCGGTTATGGCTGGACGGTGCCGGAACGGCGCTTCGACTGGAACGTGCTGATCGCCAGCAAGAACAAGGAAATCGCGCGTCTGGAGGGACTCTATCGCGAGAATGTCGGTCTCGCGGGCGTCGAGATTTTCATGGATCGCGCCGAGTTCGAGGATCCGCATACAATCCGGTTGATCAAGTCTGGAAAGCGCATCACGGCCGAGCGATTCCTCATTGCTACGGGCGGCCATCCTTCGCGCGACATGGGCGGTGCGCCGGGCGCCGAACATTGCATCACCTCCAACGAAGCATTCCATCTCGAGACATTTCCGCGGCGCATCGTGATCGCCGGCGGCGGATATATCGCCATCGAGTTCGCGCATATCTTTCATGGACTCGGTGCGGAGGTGACACTCGTTTACCGCAAGTCGAAAGTGCTGCGCGGTTTCGACGAGGATATGCGCGACGCGCTCACGCAGTCGAGCGAAAAGCGCGGCATTCGCATTCTGACCGATCGTACGTTCAAACGCGTCGAAAAAAACGACGACAAAGTCTTCGCCTTCACCGACAAGAATGAGATGCTTGAAGCCGATCAGGTGATGCTCGCCATCGGCCGCACGCCGAACGTCAAAGGCCTGGGATTAGACAAGATCGGCGTTGCACTTGGTCAGCGAGGCGAGATCAAGGTGGACGCATTCTCGCAGACGAGCGTTCCGCATGTCTGGGCGGTGGGCGATGTCACCGACCGACTCGCGCTTACGCCCGTTGCCATTCACGAAGCAATGGCATTCGTGAGAACGGTCTTCGAGAACGATCCAACCCCGGCCGACCACACCAATGTTCCGACGGCCGTGTTCAGCCAACCGGAGATCGCCACAGTTGGGTTGACAGAGCACAAGGCGCTCGCGGACGGGTTCGCAATCGACGTCTACAAGTCGAATTTCCGGCCGCTCAAGAACACGCTATCCGGCCGGAACGAGCGGGCGCTGCTCAAACTCATCGCGGATGCGAAAACTGACCGGGTGCTGGGTTGCCATCTTTTCGGGCCCGGCGTGGCGGAAATTATTCAAATGGTCGCCGTTGCAATGAAGATGGGCGCCACGAAAGCGCAGTTCGACTCTGCCATTGCGCTACACCCCAGTCTCGCCGAAGAGCTCGTGACGATGCGCAACAAGGCTTATTCCAAAGAACCGGAATAAGTAAGAGTGCGATGCTGCGCTACAGCAGCGAAGCGTAAGGCTCAAGCGCGGTTTCGACCTTTTCGAGATCGTGCGTTTCGTTTTCTTCGTCCGTATCCTGCGCGTAGCGCTCGGCGGCTTTGAGCGCGTCTTCTGTCAGCGTGAGCCTCTGGCTCGCATAATCCGCATAAGTGATTTTGCCGGTGTAAAGTTCGACACGTAGTTTGCTGCCCTCGATCCAGGCATCGGTAATGTAGGAAGTGAGCTTGGAGACTTCGGACTGGGTGGCTTCAGGCGGCACGGGGACGTTGTCGATAAGCGCGCGCGAATCCGATTGGCAAGTCTCGACATTGCGCGACCACAAATTGATCGCGGGCTGTTCGTCCGGCGTCGCCATCGTATTGTTGGTGAGAATGGCGAATGGCACCGGCGCATCCGGCGTGGACTTCAGCAGCTCCACTTTGGAGCGGATCGCGTCAAGCCCGCGGTCATGCATGCGGGCCTCGCAGGCCTGCATGACCGCCTTCGTCTTGTCGTCGAAGCTGCCGGAATCGAAACTGTATTCTATGCCGCCGATGGTGTCGCAGCCAGCAAGGGCCAGCGCCAGCGCCGGCCCGATCAATTTTTTCATGGGCCTGCTGATGAAGAAGTTCCCGTGGCCTTTTAGGACAGCGGACCGATTCGTGCCAGCGGCGCACGCCCGAAGCGCCGGTTCACCCTGCCGCAAAAACGTTTCGCCCCGTCCGGATGTTTCCCTATATACGGTCCCGCGAAAGGAGCCTTGCTTGGCCGCACCCTGGAATCCTTCGAGCTGGCGCGCAAAGCCGATCCGCCAGGCGCCCGATTATCCGGACCCCGACGCGCTTGCGGCCGTCGAAACGCGGCTGAGAACCCATCCGCCGCTGGTGTTCGCCGGCGAGGCGCGCAGCCTGAAAGCGCGGCTGGCGCAGGTGGCGGAGGGGCGGGCTTTCCTGCTGCAGGGAGGCGATTGTGCGGAGAGCTTTGCCGAGTTTCACCCCGACAATATCCGCGACACATTCCGCGTGCTTCTTCAGATGTCGGTCATTCTCACTTTCGCCGCCGCCATGCCGGTGGTGAAGGTCGGGCGGATTGCCGGACAGTTCGCCAAGCCCCGTACCGCCGATGTCGAGACACGGGGCGATGTGACTTTGCCCTCTTATCGCGGCGACAATATCAACGCGATGGAATTCGACGAGGCCAGCCGCACACCCGATCCGTCACGGCTGATGCAGGCCTATGCGCAATCCGCCGCCACACTCAATCTGCTGCGCGCCTTCGCGCAGGGCGGTTATGCGGACCTGCACAATGTACATCGCTGGACCCTGGGATTTATTGCGGGTTCGCCCGCCGGCGAGCGTTATCGCGCACTGGCGCAGCGCATCAGCGAAACGCTGGAGTTCATGGAAGCCTGCGGCATCACGCCCGACTCGACGCCGCAATTGCGCACGACCGAATTCTACACGAGCCACGAGGCACTGCTCCTGGGCTACGAACAGGTGCTGACCCGCATCGATTCCACCAGCGGCGAATGGTACGACACGTCCGCGCATTTCCTGTGGATCGGCGACCGTACCCGCGATCCCGCGGGTGCCCATGTCGAATTCTGCCGCGGCGTCAAAAACCCGCTCGGGCTCAAATGCGGACCGTCTCTCGACGACAGCGATCTCGCGCGACTGCTTGCGATTTTGAATCCGGAGAACCAGCCCGGCCGCGTCACGCTGATCTGCCGTTTCGGCGCGGAGAAGGCGGGCGAGAAACTGCCGCGGCTAATCCATGCCGTGCGGCGAGAAGGCGCCGCCGTGGTGTGGTCCTGCGACCCCATGCACGGCAACACCATCGCTTCGCATACCGGCCTCAAGACGCGCTCGTTCGACCGTATCCTCAAGGAGGTGAAGACCTTCTTCGAGGTGCACCGCGCCGAAGGCACCCATGCCGGCGGGGTCCATTTCGAGATGACCGGCCAGAACGTCACCGAGTGCCTGGGTGGCGCGCAGGCCATCTCGGAAGATGACCTTTCCCGCCGCTACCACACTCATTGCGATCCCAGGCTCAATGCGAATCAGGCGCTTGAGCTTGCTTTCCTGATGGCTGAAAGTTTGCGCGCAGAACGCATGAAGGACGCGCGTTTCGCAGCCTCGGCCTGAGGCTCGCGGCCTGCGGGCTGAAGGACAGAAGGGGCAGAAACTCATGGGCGCGGCGCGGCTGCTCGCCAAAGGTTGGATCGTATTCTGCCTCTATTCCGGCGGGCTCGCGCTCGGGCGGGCGGTGGGCAGCGGCGTGCCCCTGGGCGTCGCAACGGGTCCGATCGTCGTCTGCGTGCTGTTATTTGGGGCAATGGGCCTGTTGTTCATCGCGGGCTACGGGTTTTCTGCCGGCCATGTCCGGCCGCTGCTTCCCGCACGGGCCACCGCAGCCAGCCTGCTTCCGGGCTTCAACGAACTGGTTTTCATCGCATTCATGCTGATCGTCTTTGGCGTGCAGGTTTTCTATGCGCCGATGGCCCGCCCCAACGCCGCAGTCGATGCCGTCGAAGGCGCAATCCGGTTTGCGGTGTTGGGCCAGACTTCGCTCGAGGATGCGCTTCTTGCCTGCAATCTCGATGGCGGACGGCTGCTCGTCTCGGCGCTCTCGTGGTTGCTCGGCTTGATCTATCTCGGCTCTTCGCTGTCGCGAATTCGGTTGGCGGCCGGCATCGTGCGGCTGGAGCGCAAACAGAGGCCCGAAGCGCTCGGCGCCCAGCCTCTGGCACTCGCGCTCGGCATCGCCGCCGTGATCGGCTTCCAGCTTCTTTACATGGGCAGCGCTTACGGGTTGCTGCCCTGTCCCGCGTTAGCCGGGTTGTGGGGCGACGCCGTAATCGGTCTGGGACCACTTATGCTCAGCTATCTTGTGGTGGCGGCGTTAACCAATCTTCTGGCGCTTGGGCAAAGTGCCTGAGCGTCACAAGAACCAATGGTTAACGCGTAACAAGGCGAAACATTTTATGAGTCGCGCCCGGAGTCCATCTGTGGCTGATAAGTGTTTGCATCTACGCGGGGATTCCCGTTGCAGGCTTCCTGTAGCCAGTCCCGCCCGTTAAGGGGCGGGGTCGTGGGTATCGGAGCGTTCGGCCGCCACCATGCGGCCAAATACGCGCTCATGGACGAAGTGGAACTGGTCGGCGTTGCCGATCCGTGCGTGAAGGCGCGCCGGGCGGCGATTGCGAACCATGGCGTTCAGGTTTTTGCCGAATGGCGGGAACTCTTGGGCGCTGTCGATGTCGTCAGCGTGTGCTCGCCCGCCATGACACATGCCGCCATTGTGCGAGCCTTTCTCAATTCGGGCGCGCATGTGCTGGTGGAAAAGCCGATCGCGACCCGTTTGTCCGAAGCCGACCAACTGGTTGCGCTGGCGAAAGCTACGGGCCGCGTGCTGACCGTGGGTCATCAGGAGCGATTCGTTTTTGCCCGCACCGGGCTTCTCGATTATGTGGACGCGCCGCTCTCGGTCGAATGCTGGCGCCAGGGCGAGTGGACGGGCCGCGGGTCCGATGTCAGTGTCGTGCTCGACCTGATGATCCACGACCTTGATCTCGTGCACCGCCTGGTGCCGGGGACCGTCTCGGAGATCGAGGCAACGGGGCTCAGGGTGAAGAGCCGGCATATGGACGAGGTCGAGGCGCTGCTCGAATTCGAGAACGGCACCGAGGTCCGCCTGTCCGCCAGCCGAATCGCCAATCATCGCCGCCGCGGCATGCGCGCCATCTATATGGACGGCGTGATCGAGATCGACTTTATCGCCCGCACCGTGCGCAACACGACGCGGCGCCATTTGAACCCGCTCGTGCTCGACGATCCGCTCGGCGAGTCGCTTGCGGCGTTTGTCAACGCGGCGCGCGGCACCGCCGAACCGATCGTGCGCCCGGAAGAAGCCCGCCTTGCGCTCGCAACCGCGCTCCGGATCGAGGACAATTGCCTTCCCATGGCGCTCCCCCGCGCCACCGGCACTTACGCGCGGGCGTGACACCTCACCCTCCCCTTGAGGGAGGGTCGAAATTTGCGCAGCAAATTTCGGGGAGGGGTGATATCGCAACCGTTCAGTCTTCCATGAAAACGCGGGCACTCGGGACCATATTCCGAACGATAGAGGAGGCATTCTGTGCCTGGGCATTACCCCTCCCCGAAAATCGTTCACGCTGAAGGGCGCTCACGATTTTCGACCCTCCCTCAAGGGGAGGGTAGTATTTCATTATGACCGACACGTTCCGCATTGCGCTGGCCCAGCTTAATCCGGTGATGGGCGATATCGCCGGCAACATGGCCAGGGCGCGAGCCGCGCGCGCGCAAGCGGCGCATGCCGGCGCGGATGTAATATTGTTTTCCGAGTTGTTTGTTGTCGGCTACCCGCCGGAAGATCTGGTGCTGAAACCGGCGCTGCAGGACGATGTGCGCGCAGCCGTCGAAGGGTTCGCCCACGAAACGGATGATGGCGGCCCCGCTGTCCTGATCGGCACGCCATGGCTAGATGCCGGCAAGCTCTACAACGCGACCTTGCTGCTCGACCGCGGCCGCATACTCTCGCATGTCTACAAACACGACCTTCCAAATTACGGCGTGTTCGACGAGAAACGCGTGTTTGCTCCGGGTGCTCTGCCGCAACCTTTTGATGTGCGCGGCGTGCGGCTTGGCGTACCGATCTGCGAGGATATCTGGACGGCCGAGGCGGTGAGTTGCCTCGCCGAAGAGGGCAGCGAGATATTTCTTGTTCCCAATGGCTCGCCCTTCGAAGCCGGCAAGGAAGATGTGCGGCTTTCGCTCGTCCGCGCGCGCGTAGCGGAAAGTGGACGGCCGATGATCTATCTGAATCAGGTGGGCGGACAGGACGAGCTTGTATTTGACGGCGCATCCCTGGTCGTAAATGGCGATGGCGCAGTTGCGGTCGCGCTGCCCGCCTGGGAAGAACGCGTAGTAATTACCAACTGGCGCAGGCGCGGTGAGGGCTGGGTTTGCGAACCGGGCGAGCGATGGGGTGGCGAGGAACGCTCGCAATCCGTCTATCATGCGATGATGCTGGGTCTGAAGGATTATGTGAACAAGAATCGTTTTCCCGGTATCGTGCTCGGCCTGTCCGGCGGTATCGACTCGGCGCTTTCCGCGGCCGTCGCCGTCGATGCACTTGGTGCCAACCGCGTGCGCGCGGTGATGCTGCCGTCGCGCTACACGGGCGAGGAAAGCCTCGGAGATGCGGCGGCTTGCGCAAAGTTTCTTGGTATCGACTACGACACGATACCGATCGAGCCTGTGGTTGCAGCGATGAACCAGACGCTTGCCCCGAAATTTGATGGCCGTGCACCGGATACCACGGAAGAAAACCTGCAGTCGCGCATTCGTGCTGTGATCCTGATGGCGATCTCCAACAAATTCGGTCCGATGGTTCTGACGACCGGCAACAAATCTGAGATGAGCGTCGGTTATGCGACGCTTTATGGCGACATGTGCGGCGGTTATAATGTGCTGAAGGATGTGTACAAGACGGAAGTGTATGCGCTGGCGCGCTGGCGCAATCAGTCTTTCCCGAAGAACGCACTCGGGCCTAGAGGTCGAGTGATGCCGGAGAACGTGCTGACGCGCGCGCCGACGGCCGAACTCCGCGAAAACCAGACCGACCAGGATTCGCTCCCGCCTTACGAGATTCTCGATGGCATACTCGAATGCCTGGTCGAGAAGGAAATGTCCTTCGAGGAAGTCGTGGCGAAAGGCTATGAGCCGGCGACCGTCAGGCGCATCGAACAATTGCTCTACAATGCCGAATACAAGCGCCGGCAGGCGCCACCGGGCGTGAAAATCACCTCGCGCAATTTCGGCCGCGACCGCCGCTATCCGATCACCAATGCTTTTCGGGATGCACGATGAGCCTGCTCGTGCGCTTCGCGCCTTCGCCGACGGGTTTGCTGCATGTGGGCAACGCCCGCACGGCGATGCTCAATCATTTGTTTGCGCGCAAGGAAGGTGCGCCCTTCCTGCTGCGCATCGACGACACCGACACGGAGCGATCAAAGCCGGAATATGAGGCGGCGATCATCGCCGATCTCGGATGGCTCGGCATCGGGCATGATCTGTTTGCGCGGCAGATATTGCGCGCCGATGAACATCGCGCCGCGGCGGAGACTCTCAAATCGGTCGGCCGCCTTTATCCCTGTTACGAGACGCCGCTCGAGCTTGAACGCAAGCGCAAGCGGCAGATTGCGCAGGGCTTGCCGCCCGTCTATGACCGCGCCGCGCTGGCGCTTTCGCCCGAGGAGCGCGCGCGGCTCGAAAGCCAGGGCCGCGTGGCGCATTGGCGATTCAGGCTGACCGGCAATCGGGTCGTGTGGCGCGATCTCGTGCGCGGTGAAGTGGCAATCGAAACGTCAGCGCTTTCGGATCCGGTGCTGATCCGCGAAGACGGGCGCTTTCTATACACCCTGCCTTCGGTTGCCGACGACGCGGATTTTGCCGTGAGCCATGTGATCCGCGGCGAGGACCATGTCACAAACACCGCGGCGCAGATCGAAATCTTCGAAGCCTTGGGCGCGGCCGTTCCGCGCTTCGCGCATTTTCCGCTGCTGGTCGGCGCGGGCGGCGAGGCGCTGTCGAAACGGCTCGGTTCGCTGTCGCTCAGATCGCTGCGCGAGGAAGAAGGCATCGAGCCGCTTGCGCTCGCCTGTTACCTCGCCAAGACCGGCACGTCCGACCCCATCGAATTGCGCGATTCGGACGAAGCCCTCACACGCGAATTCACGTTCGAGAAGATCGGCCGCGCCCCGGCGCATTTCGATCCGGCCGAACTCCTGCATCTGAACGCGAAGATGCTTCACGCGATGCCTTATAAAGCGGCCGCACAACGCCTTGCCGGCATGGACATAGAAGGCGGCGCGGCATTCTGGGATGCCGTGAAACCAAACCTTACGCGCCTCGCCGATGCCACGGATTTCTGGGCGATGGTGCGCGGCCCGATTGCACCCGTTGTCGAAACCCCCGAACTGCTCGGCAAAGCCGCGGAACTGCTGCCGCCCGAACCCTGGGACGAACAGACCTGGCCCACATGGACTCGCGCCATTTCCGATGCGACGGGGACCAAGGGTCGCGCGCTGTTCCATCCGCTGCGGCTCGCTTTGACGGCCCGCGAGAATGGACCCGAGCTGAAAAAGCTGTTACCGCTCATCGGCCGCGCGAAAGCGCTCGCCCGGCTCAACGGGGAACCCGCGTGATGCAAGACCAATATTCGCAAATCGCGACCTGCGGCTGACGCCGCGCGGATCTTCCGATTGTCATCCCCGCGAAAGCGGCGACCCAGCAGAATCGACGGCAACTGGACTCTGGATTCCCGCTTGCGCGGGAATGACAAGCAGGTAATTCCATGACTCTCCGCCTCCACAACACCCTGTCCCGCAGCAAGGAAGATTTTATCCCGCTCGATCCGTCGAATGTGCGAATGTATGTCTGCGGGCCGACGGTCTATGATTTCGCGCATATCGGCAATGCGCGCCCGGTGATTGTTTTCGATCTGGTGTTCAGATTACTTCGCCATCTCTATGGCGAGGCGCATGTCACCTATGTCCGCAACATCACCGACATTGACGACAAGATCAATGCGCGCGCGCAGGAACTGGCGACGGCAAGGGGCATCTCCGTCGAAGCCGCGCGCGCCGAAGTCACGGCGCAGACCGCGAAGCAATACAATGAGGACGTTGCGGCGCTCGGTTGCCTGGAGCCGACATTCACGCCGCGCGCCACGGAATATGTGGCGAAGATGACGGCCATGATCGAAACGCTGGTTGCAGCGGGTCACGCCTATGAAGCCGAAGGACATGTGCTGTTCGATGTTTCATCGAAACCGGATTACGGCGAGCTCGCGCATCGTTCGCTGGATGAAATGATTGCCGGCGCGCGCGTGGATGTGGCGCCCTATAAGCGCGGCGCGATGGATTTCGTATTGTGGAAGCCCTCCGACGATGAAACGCCGGGATGGGAGAGCCCGTGGGGACGCGGGCGGCCGGGCTGGCATATCGAATGCTCGGCGATGGGTGAGGCGCTGCTCGGCGATACGTTCGACATCCATGGCGGCGGCATCGATCTGATATTTCCCCATCACGAGAACGAAATCGCGCAGAGCGAATGCGCGCATGCAGGCCACCCGCTCGCGCGCTACTGGATGCATAACGGCTTCCTGAATGTCGAAGGCGAGAAAATGTCGAAGTCGCTCGGCAATTTCGTCACCATTCGCGAGTTGCTCGCAGACTGGCCGGGCGATGTACTTCGTCTCAACATGCTGCGAAGTCATTACCGTCAGCCCATCGACTGGACCGTGCAGGGCATGAAAGAAAGCTGGAACGTGCTCGAGCGCTGGTACGGCATGGCCGAGCCCGTCGCTTCGCGACGTATCGGCGGCGCGTTGCTGGAAGCTCTGCTCGACGATCTCAACACGCCGCAGGCGATAGCGGAGCTGCACCAGTCCGATCCGGAAGAACTTGCCGGCGGATTGGCGCTGCTCGGATTTTCTCCCGATCCCGGCCGGCTCGCTGCGCACCCGCCAATTCCCGTGGAAGAAATTACCGACGCCATCGCTGCGCGCCTTGCCGCGCGGAAAGCGAAGAATTTCAGGGAGTCCGACCGCATCCGCGACGAGTTGCTCGCGAAAGGAATTCAGCTGAAAGACAACCCGGATGGAACGACAAGCTGGGAAGTGAAGCGGTGAGTGAGTACGTAGAACACTTTCCTCGCTCACACAAAATGCGGGGGAGGAAAGACATTGTGCGGATGGTTGTTTGAGCGAGCGTCCTCATCACGACGATCCTGCCGGCATCACTTGTGCCGTGCTCGCGTACGGCCTGTGGGGCATTGCGCCGCTTTACTGGCGGCTGCTTGACGGTGTGCCGCCATTTCAGGTGACACTCCATCGCATCGCCTGGTGCGCGCTGTTCGTGATGATCGTCGCCTTCTTTCGCGGACGGATGGCGCAGATCATGGCCATTGTCCGCACGCCCCGGCTTCTCGGCACACTTGCGCTGACCGGCATTCTCATCTCGCTCAACTGGACCATCTACATCTATTGCGTGGCGAGCCGGCAGCTAGTCGAAGCGAGCCTCGGTTACTACCTCAACCCGCTGATCTCGATCGCGCTCGGCGTGTTGCTGCTCGGCGAGCATATGTCGCGATTGCGGCTTGCAGCGCTCTTGCTGGCGACGCTTGCGGTCGCCATCAAGGCCGTGTCGCTCGGCCATTTTCCGTGGATCGCGCCGGTGCTCGCCGTGTCGTTCGGTTTCTACGGCTATTTCAGGAAGCTCGCTCCGGTCGATGCGTTGGACGGATTGCTGATCGAGTCCTGGGTCATCCTGCCGGTTTCGGCGGGCCTGCTCATCTATTGGTACATGGTCGGGACGGCTGCATTTCCGTCGCCGGACCGGACTCGCGACGCGCTGCTGATCGGCGCCGGTCCGATTACCGCGATTCCGCTGGCGCTCTTTGCGGCAGGAGCCCGCCGCATGCGGCTGTCGACGCTCGGTTTCCTGCAATATTTCTCGCCATCGATCACGCTCGTGCTGGCGATCTTCGGTTTCGGCGAAAAGTTTGCACGGCTCGATGCCGTCGCATTCGGCTGCGTCGGGATCGGGCTCGTTCTGGTCGCGCTGGAAGGCCGGATCGCGCAGTTCAGGCCGCGGACAACGTAAGCACGAGTTCAAGTCTTATTTCGTTTAACCCTCACCATGGCCGGGTCACGCCCGGCCATGGTGAGGGTTTGTGTTACTTCGACGGCTTAAGCAGCGCGTCGATCTTGTTCATCGCTTCTTGCGGCGTCGCCACGAATACATGATGTGACTTGATTTCATCGCGCGCGAAGCCCTGCGCCACGACGTGATCGAGCAGATCTCCGAGCAAAGCATAGTAATTCTTTACATCCACCACGATGATCGGCTTGGCATGCACGCGCAGCTGCGTCGTGGTGATGACTTCGAAATATTCGTCCAGCGTGCCGAGCCCGCCGGGCAGGATCACGAAGGCGTCGGCCAGCGCAAGCATGCGGGATTTTCGCAGCTGCAGATCGGGCGTGATGATCAGCTCCTCGGCCGATTTGAGCGGCGGTTCGAGGCCGCGCAGAAAGCTCGGGAGCACGCCGATGACCATGCCGCCGGCCGCGCGCGTGGCGCGGGCCACTTCGCCCATCAGGCCCACATTTCCGCCGCCGAATACCAGCCGGTCGCCGTTCTCGCCGATCAGTCGCCCGAGTTTACGTGCAGCTTCGGCATAGGCCGGATCGTTGCCCGGCGAGGAGCCGCAGAAGACGCAGATCGTGCGCGCGCGCCCGCCGCCATGCGTGCCTTCCAGGTCATGCGGGGCAGACAAATCGGGTCCGCCGGTATTGCGGTGAGCCATTCGGATACCTAATCAAAGCAGGAAGGAAGAGTAGACCGGCACGCGCTCCGTTGTCACGGAAACGCGCGAGGACCGCCCGGCGCTCCGCACCGGATACGGCATTCCATGGCACAACCCCATCCGCTTCTCGAATCCGGCGACGGCGCGCCGTCGCTGCGCCCGCTCTACATGCTGCTGCCTTATCTCTGGCCGAAGGGCAGGGCGGATCTCCGGTTTCGCGTTGTGGCGTCGATGGGCTCTCTGCTGCTGGCGATTGCCGCGACGGCCGTGTCGCCGCTGCTGCTCGGCTGGGTGACGGATCATCTCGCCCATCGCGGGGCGGCCGCGATTGCGCTGAGCGTCACGCTAAGCCTCATCATCGCCTATGCGATCGCGCGCATCCTGATGCAGCTCTTCGGGCAATTGCGCGACGGCATTTTCGCGCGCGTTTTGTATCACGCGCTGCGGGAAGTGGGCGTGGCGACCTTCGCGCATGTGCATACGCTGAGCCTGCGCTTTCATCTGGAGCGCAAGACCGGCGGCCTGTCGCGCGTCATCGAACGCGGCACGAAGGGCATCGATACGCTGCTGTCCTTCACGACGTTCAGCATTTTCCCGACGCTGCTCCAGCTCATCATCTTCACCGCGGAAATGATCTGGAAGTTGAATGTGTGGATTGCGATAACGGCGCTCGCCATGGTCGCCGCGTATGTCTGGTTTACTTTCGCGATCACCCGCTGGCGCGTGCGTTTCCGCCGCGAGATGAACGACAGCGACACCGACGCCAACACCAAGGCCGTCGATAGTCTCCTGAACTACGAGACGGTCAAATATTTCAACAATGAGCGGCACGAGACGCGCCGCTTCGACGATTCGATGGGCCGCTATGCCGAAGCCTCGATCCAGGCGCAGACATCGCTCTCGGTGCTCAACACCGGCCAGGCGGCGATCATGGCCATCGGCACCGGCATCGTGATGGTGCTGACCACGATCGGCATCGCGCAAGGGAAGTTCACCGTCGGCGATTTCGTGATGGCGAATGCCATCCTGCTGCAGCTCTACGTGCCGCTCAATCTGCTCGGCACCGTCTACCGCGAAATCACCCAGGCGCTGGTCGATATGGAGGCGATGTTCCGGCTGCTCTACCAGCCGCAGGAAGTGATGGACAAGCCCGGCGCGAAAGACCTTGCCGTATCGGGCGGCGAAATCCGTTTCGATGATGTCGTTTTTTCCTATGAGCCGGAGCGCGTGGTCCTCAAGGGAATTAGTTTCCGCGTGCCCGCGGGCAAGACCGTCGCGATTGTCGGGCCGTCGGGCGCGGGCAAATCCACTATCTCGCGCATCCTTTATCGCTTCTACGATATCAGCTCGGGCAGCGTGACCATCGACGGGCAGGATATCCGCGACGTGACGCAGGCGTCCTTGCGCGCGGAGATCGGCATCGTTCCGCAGGACACCGTGCTGTTCAACGACACGATCCGTTACAACATCGCCTATGGCCGCATCGGCGCCAATGAAGCGGAGATCAAGGACGCCGCGCGCATGGCGCAGATCGATCCGTTCATCCGCGAGCTGCCGCTTGGTTACGACTCCATGGTGGGCGAACGCGGGTTGAAACTCTCGGGCGGCGAGAAGCAGCGCGTCGCCATCGCGCGCACCATCCTCAAGAACCCGCCGATCCTCCTGCTCGACGAAGCGACCTCGGCGCTCGACACCCACACCGAACGCGAAATCCAGAGCGCGCTTGCGGCCGTCACCAGGAACCGCACCACGCTTGTCATCGCGCATCGTTTGTCCACCGTCGTCGACGCCGACGAGATCCTCGTGCTCGACCATGGCACCATCGTCGAACGCGGCCGCCATTCCGAGCTGGTCGAGCGGGGCGGCCCCTACGCGGCCATGTGGAACAAACAGAAAGAAGCCGCCGCCGCGCGCGAACGGCTCAAGGCTGTCGAGAGCGATCCGGATGTGGGGCCGGAAATCACGCGTCAAACGGTGTCGGCGGAGTAGTTCTTGGGACCGCGGACGTCCTCGCCCGGCTGTTTCAACAGCGACACAGCCAATTCCAACTCTCTGTCGCGCGGAAGAGCGGGCGGGGCAACCCCGGTCCATCGAGAGTGCCTGCCGGTCGGCGGCCGACAAGACTCCTCCGGCGTCTTTGCATTCACACCCGGCGTCAGATCATTTTTCCCACCGGGCCCGGCGAAAGATGATCTCGCGGCCCCACCCGATATTTCCCGTATGCGGCGCGTGCAGGTGTGCTGACAATCACTTCCGTTCCGACGCCTTCGCGGCTGGTGATTCGGAGGCGTCCGCCAATGCGCGCAGCACGCTCGTTCATGCCAAGGAGACCAAAGTGAGCAGCGACACAGCGGGCGGTCAGCTGCGACTTGGCGATGCCCACGCCGTCATCGCGCACAGTCAGGCGGAACGCCCGATCCCCATAGCTCAGAAGCGCATCAATGGTATTCGCGTTCGCATGTTGCACCACGTTGCGGACGGCCTCTTCGAATATCCTCAACACCTCTTCGCCCACCAGCACATGAAGCGTGCGTTGCTTGCCTTCGACCGTGAGACGAAAGCGCGATACATTGCTACCAGCGATTTTCGATGCCGCATCCGTAAGCGATTGCGCGAAATCGGCAGTCGCCGCGCAACAGCGCAATTCGCGCAGGCGGGCGCGGCCGTCGGCGAGCACAATGTCGACGCGATCGAGGGCGTCTACGATTTCATTGCGCAATCCATCGCCTGGCGGAACCCGATTGGCGATCGACTGAAGCTGCAGCAACAAACCCTGAAACCCTTGCAGGAACGTATCGTGAAGTTCGCGCGCGATCCTTTCGCGCTCGGCGGCGCGCTCTTTATGTGCGTTCGATGCCGTTAGCGCGCTCGGACAATTCCAATCTTCGGTGCCTCGTAACGTCATCTGGAAGCCTCTCCTTGTTTGTGGTCTGCGACTTCAACAAGTGCGACCGGACGGATCGTTGGCAGTTCCAAGCCGCGCGTTGGTTGGTGGCAGTCTCCCGATGCAGCTATCGCGTCACAGCGACTTTGCCGCAAGAAGATGTGTAGTTCCGGGCATTACATTCCCCTTTTTGAATATTTGGGGCCGCACGTCGCCCCTGTCGTCTCGCTAAACGCCGCTCGATGTCTTATCCAGCGCCCATCCCGACATCATGTGTCGAAACCGCCGATAACGAGGAGGCCGTCGGGCCGCGAGGCGGGGCGACTTCCTCCGGCAAGCTCAAGAAACCCGACCTCACGACTAGCGTCTCCCTGACGCCAAGCCTTAAGTTGTGCCGCTTTGCGGGAGCGAGTGGGAGAATGGTGACGCAGGTCCGGTATTCGACTGATGACTTGCTGCCGCCCGACCGCGTGAAGTTCTGGTGCGACGAGTTCGCGAAGCGCGCGCACAGCATCACACCGGGCGAAATCCCGGACCCCGTCACTTTTCACGCCGAAGCGAGCGGATCGGTTGCGGGTGAATTCGCGCTGCTGGATATCAAATCGGGGTTCGAGAGGGTTCTGCGCACCGCAGCCGATGTTGCGAGGGACAAGACCGACGCGTTCTTCATCCGTCGATTCCGCCGGCCGACAATTTGGCGGGCCGCCAAGGGCAGCACGCCGGTCGACCTTATTCACGAGCCTGGTGATTTCGGCGTGAGCTCCACAGAGTGGCAATTTAATTCCGAATCGAAGGGCACAGCCTCGTTCGACATGCTGGTCATTCCTGAGGCCGCGCTCTCGCCGCATTTGGCGGGGGGACGTTTGTCCCATCCTCTTCGGTTGCCGGGTGGCTCGCCGCTTGGTTCGCTGCTTGCGGCCGCGATGGAAGCGGCAAAGGAGCAGGCGCCGCTCCTTGCCGATGAGCTCGGCGAAGCCGTGCTGCGCAATTTGTGCGGACTGGTGACGCTGGCGATCGGGGCTTCCGACACTGGGGCTGAATGGGGACAGGACTCGATACGGTCGGCGCGTGTCGCTGCGGTCAAGCGCTACGTCGATCTTCATATTGCCGATCCAGGCCTGACTCCCGCCAGCGCCGCCACTGCGCTCGGGATCTCCCCGCGCCAGTTGCACCGGCTGTTCGAGCCGAGCGGCAGCACATTCGCCCGGTATGTCCAGCGCCAGCGGCTGCTGCGGTGCCGCGACACGATCGCGGGTGCGACGGGCAACGGCCGCTCGGTGGTCGATATCGCGTATGGCTGGGGCTTCAACAGCATGGCCACATTCTATCGCGCGTTCGTCAGCGAGTTCGGCAGCCCGCCCGCGGTCTTGCGAGCGGCGTCGCGCGAGTGAACGGTGCGAATGGTAGCATTCTGATCGGCCCTGCCGGCGCTGAATGAGACATTGCCCGGCGCTCAGCGAGACGACCGGGCGATCGCTTGTCCACTACGTCTGGATCGCTCATCGAAAACGGCGCGCGCGGAGATGAATCCTGCTCTGCAGTCGCGCCGCTTGTTGCGTAGCACAGATCGCCGCCGTGGCTGGGGCCGGTGTTACGCGAAGATGAGCGGGAAGCCCAGCGGTGCGGACGCAGAACAATGATGAACACCACGCAGTTGGAACTCGTCCGGACGACCTTCGCCCGGCTGGCCGTGATGCCCGACGTCGCGGGCGCGTTGTTCTACGAGCGGCTGTTCGCAGCCAATCCGGCTTTTCGCCCGCTGTTCAAGAGCGACATGCGCATTCAGGGCATCAAGCTCATGACCATGCTCGCCTTGGTCGTCTATAATCTGCCCGAGCCGGGCCAGTTTCTTCCGGCGATCCGCGATCTCGCCATTCGTCATGTCGAGTACGGCGTGAAGCTCGCCGACTACGATGCCCTGCGAGACGCGTTGCTCTGGACCTTCGAACAGGTGCTGGGGGATGAGTTCACGCCCGCAGTCCGCGAGGCCTGGTCGACCTGCTACGACGGCCTTGCCGACGAAATGAAGGCGGCGGTCGGCGTATGATGGGCATTGGTTCGGGCGCGGGATGAAATGCCGTCCATCTGTTTCAACAGCCGAACTGCCTGGCGTGATAGTCCGTCGGGCGGAAGTGCGGGCTCGGGATTTTTTGATGCCTTGATATCAAGAATAGACGCATCAATATTGCCCGGCATGCGGACGACTCTGACGCTTGACGACGATCTGGCCGGGCTCTTGAAGCGGCGCGCGCAGGAATTGGGTGTCCCCTTCAAGGAAGCCGTCAACCGGGCGAACCGCACCGGCCCCAGGTGAAACCACCCTTTTCTTTCCCGCGCTTTCTCCCCATGTTGGGGCCGAATCCAGCACAGGTTTTGATTGCGCATGGCATTGATTGGTCCGACTGGCAGGCCGCTGTCGAGCGGGGGTGTGAAGCCGGCGCAAGGCGCCGCGGCGGGGTCGGGCGCGTCCGGCGCCTACGTGAAAGACGGCTCCATCGAAACTTTCGCGGCCGATGTGCTCGAAGCGTCGCGGGCTGTGCCGGTGATCGTCGATTTCTGGGCGCCGTGGTGCGGGCCCTGCAAACAGCTCGGTCCCCTGCTCGAAAAGGTGGTGAACGAGGCCAAGGGCGCCGTCCGGCTGGTTAAGATCAATATCGACGAGAACCAGGAAATCGCGCGCCAGCTGCGCATCCAGTCGATCCCTACGGTTTATGCGTTCCGCGACGGTCAGCCGGTCGATGGTTTCATGGGCGCGGTGCCGGAATCGCAGCTCAGGGCCTTTGTTCAGCATCTGACTGGCGGCGCGGCCGGGCAGGATCAGACCGAGGATATTCTCGCTGCCGCCGACGAGGCTTTCGCGGCCGGCGATATGGCAGGCGCCGCCCAGGCCTATGGCCATGTGCTTCAGGAAGAACCCGGCCAGCCGCGCGCCGTGGCGGGCCTCGCGCGCTGTTACCTGAAAAGCGGCGATCTCGATCGCGCGCGCACGACCCTCGGGCTGGTGCGTCCCGACGGCGCTTCCGACGAGGCGATCCGTACAGTCGATGCCGAACTCAAACTGCGCGAACAGGCGGCGGGCGCCGGCGACAGCGCGCCGCTTCTGGCCCGGCTCGAAATCGATCCCAATGATCATCAGGCGCGTTACGATCTGGCGCTGGCGCTCGACGCCAAAGGTGATCGCGAAGGTGCCATGCGCGAGCTGCTCGATCTGGTGCGCCGCGACCGCAAATGGAATGACGAAGCCGCACGCAAACATCTCGTTACCTTGTTTGAAGCGATGGGCCCCACCGATCCGCGCACGCTTTCCGGCCGGCGCACTCTCTCCTCCATTCTTTTCTCCTGATGACAGATGAAGAGCTACACCAGCCTTGACGATTTGCCCGAGCTGCTGCCCGTCTTTCCGCTGACGGGCGCGGTGCTGCTGCCGCGCGGGCAATTGCCGCTCAATGTGTTCGAGCCGCGCTATCTCGCGATGGTCGATTCGGCGCTCGCCGGCACGCGTTTCATCGGCATGATCCAGCCCGTGGAACATGAGGACGCGGTGCTCGCGCCGGCCCTCTCGAAAGTCGGCTGCGCCGGACGCATCACCGGTTTTCGCGAAACCGACGATAAGCGCTATCTCATCACGCTGACGGGCATCTGTCGTTTCCGGATCGCCGAAGAACTGATTTCCGATATGCCATTCCGGCAGGTGCGGCCGGATTATTCGCACTATCTCGGCGATCTGGTCGAAGACTCGACGGAGCATTTTCCGCGCGACCGGCTGCTCGGTGCGCTGAAAGCTTATCTGTCGCATCGCGACCTCAAGGCCGACTGGAAGGCGGTGACGAACGCGCCGCCGGAAACGCTGGTGAATGCGCTCGCCATGCTTTGCCCGTTCGAGCCGGCGGAGAAACAGGCTTTGGTGGAAGCGCGGAACTGGCGGGAGCGCGTCGATACGCTGGTCGCGCTGCTCGAAATGGCGTCGACCGCGGCTTCGGGCAATCATTCGGTGAACTGAGCACATGGTCGAGCCGGATCCGAAACTCCTGGAAATCCTCGTCTGTCCACTGACCAAGACGGTGCTGATTTACGACCGCGAGCGCGGCGAACTGATCAGCAAGGCGGCGGGGCTTGCCTATCCCATCCGCAACGGCATTCCGATCATGCTTGCATCCGAGGCGCGCGAGCTCACCGAGGCGGAACGCAGCGCGCGATGAGCGGCGGCATGCCCTGGCCGACGGAACTGCGCGTCGACAAGGCGCGGACCACGCTGACTGTTACTTACGATTCCGGCGAGCGTTTCGCGCTCCCCGCCGAATATCTGCGCGTGGAATCGCCGAGTGCGGAAGTGCAGGGCCATAGCGCCGCGCAGAAACAGATTATATCCGGCAAGCGCCACGTGAAGATCGAGCGGCTGGAGCCGGTCGGCAATTACGCCACCCGCATCCATTTCGACGATGGCCACGACACGGGGCTTTACAGCTGGGATTATCTCTACGAACTCGGGAGCAACCAGCCGAAGAAATGGGAGACGTATCTGTCGGGGCTGCGGGCGAAGAAACTGACGCGGTAGTGGGATCGGCAGTTCAGAATGGGGAGAGGATGACGTGTCCGACACCAAACCGCTACCCGGGCCGGAAGCCGCGCCGCGGCGCGCGTCCCGGCCGCCGTTCATGAACCGCCATTGGACCGAAATTGTTCCGTCGGTCTTTGCGGTAATCATCTCCGTCATTTCGCTGTGGATCGCGATCGACACGGACATCACCAACCGGCAACTCGTCGCCGAAGCGGCGTGGCCGTTCGTGCGAATCTACAACAGCGCGCATGATCCCGACGGCCGGCCGGCCCTGTCGCTGACCATCTCCAATGCCGGCATCGGTCCGGCGAAGATCGAGACCCTCGAAGTGTTCTGGAAAGGAAAAGCGTACCGCGATTCGGACGATCTTCTGAAGGCCTGTTGCGGGTATAAGCGCGGCGCGGGCCAATCCGGCGGAGATACATCCCACGCGCTCAGCACGAGCGAAGCCGCGGGCACGGTGCTGCGGGCGGGGGAAGCGGTTCCGATAATCCGGTATGTGCGCACGCCCGACAACGCGGCGTTCTACAGCACCTTCGGCGCCGCACGGGATAAAATTACCTACCGCATCTGCTATTGCTCCGTGTTCGACGAATGCTGGCTGAGCGGCGGCAACAACGTGCATCCGCAAACGGCCAAGACCTGTCCGACGCCGGCCGTGCCTTACGACGAGTGAACGCAGCCGCAGGGCGGAGCGAAAATCTTCTCCGCACCGCCGCGTGAACCAATTTTATCCCTGCACAGGCGGATGATATTCGTGACGGAACTCCGATCCCGACCCCGGCCCCAATTTGGACCCGGAGCCGGTCGGCAATTACGCCATCCGCGTCCTACATCGCCGTGACGTCCACCACCGCCTTGGCGAACGCCTCGGGCGCTTCCTGGGGCAGGTTGTGGCCGATGCCGCCGGTGATGAGGCGGTACTCATATTTGCCCGCAAACCTCTTGCGATACGCAGTGCTCGGCGCGTGGATGGCGCCGTTGGAATCGCCCTCCATGGTGATCGTGGGCACGGCGATCGGAGGCAGTGCGGCCAGCCGCTTTTCCAGATCGTCATATTTCCGCTCGCCATCGGCCAGGCCCAGCCGCCAGCGATAGTCGTGCATCACGATGTCGACATGGTCGGGATTGTGGAACGCCGCCGCTGTGCGTTCATACGTGGCATCGTCGAAATTCCATTTCGGCGATGCCTGGTGCCAGATGAACTTGTTGAACGGATCGAGATATTTCGCATAGCCCGCTTTGCCGACCGGCGTGGCGAAATAATACTGATACCAGAACAGGAACGCCGGCTCCGGCGGCAACGGCGTCTGATTGCCCGCCGGGCTGCTGATGAGATAGCCACTGACGGACACGATCGCCTTGCAGCGTTCCGGCCAGAGCGTCGCCATCACATCCGCGGTGCGGCCGCCCCAGTCAAAGCCGGCGACGGTGGCCGTCTGGATCTTGAGCGCATCCATCAGCGCAATGATATCGAGTCCGACGGCTGACTGTTGCGCGTTGCGCATCGTGTCGGCCGAAAGAAAACTCGTCGTGCCGTAACCGCGCAGACAGGGCACGATCACCCTGTAGCCCTGCGACGCCAGCAGCGGCGCGACATCGACGAAGCTGTGAATGTCATAGGGCCAGCCATGAAGCAGGATCACGGCCGGGCCGCTTGCGGGTCCCATATCGACATAGCCGATATTCAGCAGGCCGGCATCGATCTGTTTCAAAGGAGGGAATGCGTTTTTCGCTCCGAGCGTCTTTCCCGGTTTGTGCGCCGTGCAGCCCGAAGCGTCCTGTGCGAGCGCCGCGCTGCTCATTGCCGCCGCCGCAATGGCCATCGCTGCCATTCCGAAGAATTCCCGCCGTTGCTGGTCGAATAAATCCGTTTTGCTTCCTGCGCGCATGAGAGACATCTCCATTCGCGGGTTGGAATGAGGAGCGGAGGCCGACACTGCCCTTGAAGGGGAGGGGTAACCCGGAGAAGCACAGCTATGCCGCTGGAGCGTGCCGCCGCTTGGACAACGGTGCTGCGATTTGGCGATTCCGGCCCGAATGCAGTTCATGCCCCGGTGTTCCCGGGAGGTTCACGCGGAGCCGCGGAGTGCGCGGAGATACACGTTGTTCCCACCCTTCATTGTCATGGCCCGCAGCCTGCTGCCCCCATGCCGGCGGCGCAAAGGGAAGGAGGCCGAACAATGCGGCCCAAGCCACTAAGAGGCATTCACCCGGCGAGTGGCGGCTCTTACCGTTATTCGCCGACCGCGTGTCGGCGTGGGCTCTGTGCATTCCGATCAAACTTCATCTTTAAGGGTCCATCACGTCACGAAGCCGCACAAGGAGAAGAATAGCGCATGGTGGGACTGTGATCGCCTCCTGATTTGTGCGCCGCAGCTGGAGTTTGACGTGCGCCACCCGCGGTGATGATGTGGGCACCGGCAGCCGGCGCGGGCAATGAGGGCTATAGGGGGCAACGAGGGGGAAAATCATGGGCAAGTGGATATTGGGTGTTCTGGCTGCTCTCTATGCTGCCGGCTTCATCGGGCTGCTTGCGGTGCCGGAAAACTTCTACGCGCAGACGGGCATCGCGTGGTTCAAGCCAAATCCCGAAGAGTCGATTGCGCGTGCCTATGTCGAAGATGTGCGCCACCGGAATTTTGCCTCCGCGGAAGCCGCCGTCGATCCACAATATGCGACAGATGCGATGCCGGCGCAGTTCGCCAAACTAGCGTCGTTCTTCCCGGCTGAATCACCCGTGAGCATCAAGCTGGTTGGCTGCCACACATATTATGGACCGGGCGCGACGCGCTATGATCTGGCCTACGAATACGAGTTTCCGCACAAGTGGGTGTTCGCTGAAATTATACTGCGGCGAATGAACGGAAAATTGCAGATCTATGGGTTCCATGTTGCACCGATGCTGACGTCGTTCGAGCACGCCAATGCGTTCTCGTTCGCGGGCAAGAACGACGAGCGGATTTTCTTCCTGATGGCCATGCTTTTCAATGCCGCGTTCATCTTTGTCACCGGTTTTGTTTGCCTGGCGACACCGATACCAAGATGGAAATGGACGTGGGTGATCTTTGTGCTTTGCGGTCTCGTCACCTTCCGCCTGAATTGGACCACAGGTGCATGGAACTAGCAGCTGCTGTCATTCGTCTTGTTCGGCGCCGCCGCCACCAAGGCGCCCTACGCGCCGGTTATGCTGCAGATCGGCCTGCCGATCGGCGCAGCGATCTTCTGGCTGCGCCGCGATACGTGGCTGGAGCAGGCACACGCCTTGGCGCCGGCCGCGACAGCCGACAAGTTCGTGTGAGGGAGCTATTGTCACTCCGACATGAGGTAATCGCGGCTGGCCGCTCTCCATCCTAGACTTTGATTTCGTTTGCGACGGTCCAACGATCAGGAAAGAGGAGAGCGACCATGAGTGAGTATGTTGGTTTGGACGTTTCGATGGAAGAGACTTCGGTTTGCATTACGGACGAAGCGGGTCTGACGCTCTGGGAAGGAACGGCCGAGGCGTCATCCATCCTCTGCTGGGTGCCTGGTCGGCTGGTGCCCCGCAGGTCGTGGAGACCACGATACGGGTGGAAATTTGCCAAATGATTAAGCCATCGTTCGGGTGCGTTTGCACGGTGAAATCGGATCACTGGCGGCCGCAGAAGCAACGGGTTTCTTTGGAAAATGCCCAGAGCGACCTGTTTTGGACGTCCTCGCGCCCGGCGAACCTATGGACTCCCGGCTGGCTCAACGAGGACATTAGCTCTTGCGGTAACAGCGTTAGCGTCGCAATTCCCGAATCTGGGATGTCGCCGCCCGCTAACGCTCCCAGTCCTCCGTCATCAGCCCAAGCACGCGCGCGAATTCGCGGCGGTTTTGGGTGATGAGAACCAGTTTCCGCGCGACCGCCTGGCCGGCGATCAGGACATCATAGGGACCGATCGGCGTGCCCTTCCTGCGCAGATGCGCGCGGACCTCGCCCGCCGATCTCGCATCTTCTTTCTCGAATGGCAGCACGGTGAAACGCAGCGCATCGACCAGCGCAACATTCTGTGCTGCACGCGCACTGAAGAACGCGCCGTAATAAAGCTCGTGAATGATGATGGCGGATACGCCGACATCGGCGGGGCTTTCCTTACGCGCACGCCGCGCCACCGCGCCTTGCGGGTCGTTGAGCATGGCGATGACGGCGTTGGCGTCGAGAAGCCAGCGCATCAGCGGAAAAGCTTTTGGATCTCCGGCCGTTCCTGCGGCGCCGGCTTTTCCTTCGCCGCCGCGACGAAATCGCTGTCCAGCCTTCCGCTCACGCCGTCGAGCCAGTCCCACCCATCGGCGACAGGCTCCAGAACCACGGCGCTTCCGCGCCGGGTGATAGTCACTTCTTCGCCCGGAAAGCGAAACGCCTTCGGCAGGCGCACGGCCTGCGATCGTCCGGACCAGAAGATTTTTGCCTTGGCCATGGGGCTACTGTCTCTGAGATATGACATGGATATATACCATTGAAGTCGCCGCTGCAAGGCCGGGTTAATTCAGGGACGGAAAGGTCCGTTTCAGGAAAGTGGCGCGCCGGGCCGCTTTACCCGGCTCGCGAATGCCTTCAAAAAAAGGTCGAAAATCACGCCCTTTCCGTGGCGCTCCACTACATGCACTATAACTTCTGCCGCATTCACAAGAGCATCCGTGTGACCCCTGCAATGGCCGCTGGCGCGGATCATGTTTGGGACATGACAGAGATTGCGGCGCTTATCGCGGCCCAAGAGGCTCCGGTTGCGAAACGCGGGCCATACAAGAAGAGGGCTGCGTAAAATGCTGGACGCGACCGGACGGCTGATCCGTTTAGGCGATCAAGTCAGCATTGGCGGTGGCATGGTCGGGATAGTGGTCTTTTCGATAGACACGGGTGAGTTCTCGTCTGAGTTTCCCAAGGTAGATTGGGCACACCTCGGGCGCGGCATTATGGTTCAGACAACGAAAGCTGGTTTGGTGCATCTGGCGGACACTGATGAGGACGTGCAGATCATCTCCCAAAATTCAAAATGAGCCACTACCCACGTCTTGGTCTCTGTACTTTTCCGATCGGTGCTGTCCGAATTAGGACAATAGGGCCGGGAATTTAGGACACTCGGAATTCATTAACGAGGACTAGAAAAATTCACTCCAATTGTCCGCAACCATAGATCGAAGAATTTAGCTACTTCGCCTAGCCTCCCCGTTACAACTCAGGGGAGGCTGGACATGTCAAAGAACACAGCTGGGATAAGCGAAGTCGATATGGTAGTGCCGGCGCTGCGCTTTGCTGCGTCCAAGCCGGACGGCAGGATTGCCACGCGCGATCTTATCAAGGCGCTATTTGATCTCTTCAAGCCAACAGGAAGTGATCTCGATATTCTCAATAAACGGAAGGACACCCATTTTTCCCAAAAGGTCCGCAACCTCGTCAGCCATAAGAAGGGTCCGAGCAATCTAATCGGGATGGGCTATGCGGAGCACTTCAAGGTTCCGGGTAAGCCGAAAGATGGCGGGATCGTAATTACGCAAGCTGGAAAAGATTTCCTGAAATCGCTCGGTCACTAGAGTACTTAGTCTTGTATCCCGGCTTGAACCATTTTAGTTCAGTGGGTCCGGCGGCGTCTTTATCCCAGACAAACCACGCATAAGCAGTGGTTCCAGAGCCCGCTTGTTTTGCGCCTTTCATGTAGAAAGTAATGCGCTCGCTAAACACCCATACGCGGGCGGGCGGGATGCGGGAGAAGATTGTGTTCGCCCGGTTTGCGCCTTCCAAGAAAGCGAGGCGCAGCAAGAGCGCAAACTTGCGGGCCGCTAACTTCGTACCAATCGCTACGAAGCCCTCGGCAGCATTATATGGCGGATTGGTGACGATGTTTTTCGCACGAGATTGCGCGGCAAGAAAGTCAATGCCAGATTCCCCGTAACCCCGGTCAAAAAGATCACTGCTTCGAACCGGACAGCCCGTCTCTTCCAGGACACCCGACATCGCGCCATCACCGCAGGCGCATTCCCAAATATCGCCGTGGAACTTCTCGTTATCGATCAGGGCAAACGTGGCCCATCGAGGCGTTGGGAAAAAGTCGGGACCATCAAGATCGGCGGATCGCTTGATTGTCGGTTTGAAACCGCCGTTCAGATTGTAGGTGGCGTCCGGCATAGGCCCTCCGTGGCATCCGCGAATCTGCGATTATAACCCATGTCAGGGTGAGTCATTTCGACCCACCCAACGGGCCTATCGTCAGTCCTTGCCTCCCCTGATTACCGTGAACCGCCCCTTGAATTGGCCCTCGTGGCGAACCGTTTGCAGCGTGTCCTTGCGATCAAGGTTCTGTGGAAACTCGGGACCTGTTCCTTTCGGCAGTTCGCCAGCAAGCGCCGCGTTGATCAATTGCCGGACGCTCCAAATGTGATCCGTGACGCCAATCTGCATGGCAGGAGTGATTTTCAGTGTTTCATGCACGCGGCAGAAATTGTAATGCGCGGCGTACAAGGCGAACGCCGCAACGTGATGCTCAAATTTCTTGGAGAAAGCGTTTGTGAGGCGCGTGAACCGGCGTTGTTGCATGCGCACGGTCAAATTTTGCCGCTCGACGTAGGACGTAGAAATATTGCGCGGCTGACCGATTACATCGTGGTACTCTACCGACTCTACGTTGCCCGGCGAATAGCGATGCGCTGCGTCGGCTTCGCCGCCCATAGCCGCGAATACCTTTACGACAACGCCATGGCTGCACTCACTCTTGAATGCTTCCGCAATCGCGTTGGGATAGGCATTGAGTCCATCGGTCGAAATCTCGGGAGCGCCAAGCACGCGCGCGCGCACGTCCTTGGCAAAGGCTGTAGCGGCTTCGGCCGTGCGCTTGCCCGTGTAGTAGGAGATAATCGCCTTGGACGTGCCGCCAAGCGCAACGAAGGTGTATTGATCCCCAACTGTATCGGGATCGGTAGCCTTCACCGCCTTCCGCTTTTTTCCGACGAATTGCCAGATTTCATCGAATTCCAAGCGCGACACGTTGATATTCCGCATAAGTGCGCCGTGAAGCTTTGCGCAACCCATGCCGACACGGGCGCCCAAGCGCATGACCGAATCGCGGTGGGTGTCGGTCAGGCGTTCCGTTGCCCGGATGCTCACGCCTTCGCAAAGCGCGGAGATGATTTCGACTTGCTTCTCAATGGGGAGAATGTTCACGGCCTATGCCCTTCGATTTGAAGGGATCGGCCCGATGCGCTATATTCCGCTTTGCGATCATGGCTCGGGGCTCGATCCCGGGTTGTGGTTTGGGGCCGGTGCTGCTTCCAACAGCATCGGTCCCGTCGAATTTCGGTTGCCCCGCCGGGATTCGGACCCAGACTTCGCCACCTGTAAGAGCGCGCGTCCTACCGTTAGACCAAGGGGCAGTAAGCAAAGCCGATTGCGGGGCTGTTCCCGTTCCTGCGAAAGAGCCGCGGAACAGCCCCAAATCCTCGCCCAACGGCGCTCGGCCAGCGCATCCGTGGGCTCCAACTCTCCTCATATCCGCCTCCGAAATCAACAAGACGGATATTATCCGCTGTATGCGCCGCGTCAAGAGGAAAACGGATAATATCCGCTTTTTTCTCTTGCGAAGCGGATAGTTCGCCGCTATATACCGCCCCATATCCGCCAAGGTCGGAAGGAGACGGGAAATGGCAGAAGAGAACATCGCAGGAACAGCGGAGAAGGTAGTCGCCTTGGAAAGTGGCGGCACGGCGAAGCGACAGCGTTCGTCCATCGCGTTTCCGTATCGCGATTTGGATGAGGCCGTGGCTATCGCGAAGGCGCTGTACACGAACCACGGCACGAATGCATGTTCGATTGAACAGCTCGCCGCATGGTCGAAACAGAGCCCCACGGCCAGCACGTTTCGTTCGCGGCTGTCGGCCTGCAAACTTTTCGGCCTCATTGATGCGGACCGTCTCGATGCGATCCGCCTAACAGAACTTGGCCGACTCGTTGTTGATCCCAAACGTGAACGCGAGGGACGGGCGCGGGCTTTTTTGGCGGTCCCTCTCTATGAAGCGTTGCACAACAAATTCAAAGGATTCTCCATCCCCGAGGGGCAGGCAATGGAGAAAGAACTTGTTGCCCTTGGTGTTGCTGAGACATTGAAGGGCCACGCTCGACGCGCATTTGAGAGTTCTGCCGAACAGGCTGGCTTCTTCGAAGCAGGACGTGACCGATTGGTTTTGCCTGGCGTCGGGCAAGCGCCGCCGGCGGGGGCAGCCGCTAGCGATGGACCAGAAACCGGAAAGAAGAATGGCGGT
>Ga0335074_10001499_pt1 | contig 31660 bp, 31 predicted proteins | sample Lox_Sample_23_FD_206715 | JGI IMG/M metagenome (GOLD analysis project Ga0335074, IMG submission 206715) | Soil microbial communities from Loxahatchee National Wildlife Refuge, Florida, United States - Lox_Sample_2.3 | ecosystem: Environmental > Terrestrial > Soil > Wetlands | place: USA... | reverse complement strand
TGTGCGTGCCGGTCAGCCCCAGCCCGCGGCGGATGAGATGCGCCAGCAGCAGCCGGGGCTCCACCTCGGCGACCATCTTCTTGCCGTTGATGCTGAACCGGATCCGGCGGACCGGTACCGCGCCCTCGGCCTCATCGCCGAGGTCCTCGTATACGACAGTCATGGGTCAGGCCGCCCTTTCCTGCGCCGGCTCGATGCGGCCCAGGATGCGCGTGACGAACGTGCGCACCATGTGCCGTTTGTACTCGGCGCTGCCGCGGTGATCGGTCCTGGGCCGTGCCGCCTCGGCCGCGAGGTCCGCGGCCCGGCCGATGCTCTCGCTGGTCAGCGGCCCGCCGACCAGCGCGTCGGCGGCGGCCTTTGCGTCGATCGTGGACCCGCCGACCCCGGTCAGCGCGATCCCGGCCCGGCTCACGGTCTCGCCCGAGGTCTCCAGCGCGACCGCCACCCCGACGGTCGCGAAGTCACCCACCCGACGTTCCAGCTTCAGATAGCCCCCCGCCCGCGTGCCCTTCGCCGCCGGGATGACCGCCTCGATCGCGACCTCGTCCGGCTCGAGCACGTTCTGGAACGGACCGGTGACGAAGTCGGCGACCGGGATCGCCCTCCGGCCACCCGGCCCCTGGGCCACGACCGAGCCGCCCAGCGCCATCACGACCGACGCCCAGTCGCCCTGCGGGTCCGCGTGGCAGAGCGAGCCCACGAGCGTGCCGCGGTTCCTGACGATGGGGTCGGCGATCAGCGGCGCGGCGGCGGCCATCGTCGGCTGGTAGGTCTTGAGCAGTTCCGAGCGCTCCAGGTCGGCGTGCCGGCAGAGCGCGCCGACGTGCAGCGTCCCGTCCGGGTCGGCGCGGTGGTAGTCGAGGCCGGGGACGTTGTTGATGTCGACGATCAGGTCCGGCGAGGCGAAGCGCAGCTTCATCAGCGGTACCAGGCTCTGGCCGCCGGCCAGCACCTTTGCGTAGTCCCCGCCGTCGTGCAGCATGCCGATCGCCTCATTGAGCGATCGCGGTGCCTCGTAGCGGAACCGAGACGGATACATAAACCCTCCAGGTGAACCGCTGGTCAGCGCTGATCGGGCGGGCTGGATTCGGGGAGATCTTGGGGTGTCTGAAGGAGAGAATCTTCGGTGGCGCCGTGCTCCACCGGCCCCGAAGGCGGACTCTGCGAGGACTCGGGGTCCGGTACCGCAACCGGCATCGACTCGTAGTCGGGGTCTGGCCGCGGCTCCTGGTGCGGGGGCCACGGCCCGGCCACGGGCTGCCCGGCGATCTTGAGGTAGTCGACCAGTTCGGGCCAGGCCCACACGGTCGGGCTCTTGCCGGTCTTCGGCGCGTGCTCGATCAGCTCGTACAGCCGTGGGTTGCCCCTGCTGTGCCCGTCGGACTCTATCCGCATGCACGCTCCTGCCCTGGCTGGTCCCCAAATGTCCTATTACTTCTGGTTACGAACAAACTACAGCAATGATTCATCGCGTGGGATTGCGCCGCAAGCCACGAATAAGGTCTTGCTTAAGGGGCCGGAACGGGACGCCCGGGGCCGGTCAGCTCCAGATCGTGACGTAGACCGGCGGCCGGAACCGGGACGGCGGGATCCCGGTGGCGGGCGAGCGCATCAGGTGCATCGCCTCCGGGGTGGTCAGGAAGCGGCGCAGGGCGCTGGCGACCGCGCTGCGGCTCTGCCGCTCGAGCAGGGTCGCGTGCCAGGTCCCGGCCACCGGCGTGCCCGGCACCTCCGCCAGGGAGAGCTCGCGCCGGCGCAGCTGCTGCGTCACCAGGTGCTCGACGGCGGGCGCCACGCCGGCGCCGTCGGCCGCCGCCGCCCAGGCGGCGGTCTGGTTGGGGAACACACCGATCCGGCTCTCCGGGATCCGCAGCGCGGCCAGCAGCCGGCCGGTGTCGGTGTCCGGGTCGGTCCCCGCCGGGTCCACCAGCCACCGCCACTGCCGGGCGTTGCCCTTCAGCCGGGACTCGCCGGCGGTGACCACGACGAGGCGGTAGCGGAAGATCGGCTCGCTCACCACCGGCAGCGCCGGGTCGGGCGCCACGGCCTGGCCGATCGCCACGTCGGCCAGCCGGTTCGCGACCAGCACGCCCATCTCGCTGGTCACCGCCACCCCGGCCGAGACCTCGACGACGCCGGGGAACCGACGGGTAAACGCCTCCATCAGCGGGCTGATCACGAACTCGGCCAGCGTGGACGTCGCGACCACCCGCAGCTGCTCGGGAGCGCCCTGCGCGGCACGGACCTGGGCGTGTGCCTCGGCGCCGAGCACCACGATCTGCGACGCCGTCGCCAGCAGCCGGGAGCCGCCGGCGGTAAGCGTCATGCCCGCTGGCCCGCGGCTCACCAGCTGGTCGCCCAGGTGCAGCCGCAGCGCCGACAGCGCCTGCGACACGGCCGACTCGCTCACGCCGAGCGCGTTCGCGGCGGCGGTCACCGAGCCGAGCCGGGCCACCAGCACGAAGGCATTGAGCTGGGTAAGGGTCATGGCATCCCCAGTATTACGCAGCGCCGTGCCTGGCCAGCCCCTGGCTTGCGGACCGTAAACTCGTGACACAGGGAGGGTGCATGCAGGTTCCGGCGTACGTCGAGTACGAGAAGGCAACCACCGTGGAGCATGCGCTCGCGCTGCTCGCGAGGTTCGGGCCGGAAGCCCGCATCCTGGCCGGGGGCCACAGCCTGATCCCGATGATGAAGCTGCGGCTCGTGCAGCCGGAGACGCTGGTCGACATCAACGCGCTCAGCGAGCTCTCCTATATCGACGTGGCCGGTGGTGAGCTGCGGATCGGCGCGCTGACCCGGCACGCGGAGCTGCTCGAGTCGGCGGTCGTCGGCGAGCACTTCGCGATCCTGCACGACGCCGAGCGGGTCATCGCCGACCCGGTGGTGCGCAACTGGGGCACGATCGGCGGGTCGCTGTGCCAGGCCGACCCGTCCGAGGACCTGTCCGGGACGTTCGCGGCGCTGAAGGCCACCATGGTCATCCGTGGTCCCGACGGCACCAGGACCGTGCCGGCGCGGGAATTCCACTCCGGGCCCTACGAGACCGTCGTGGCCCCCGGCGAGATGCTGACCGAGATCAGCATCGTGATCAGGCCTGGGTGCGGCAGCGCCTACGAAAAGGTGGGCCGCCGGGTGGGTGACTGGCCGATCGCCGCGGCCGCGGCCGTGGTCTGGCTGGACGGCGCCGGCGGCCCGGGTGAGCGCGGGCTGGGTGAGGGCGGGTCTGGCGAGGTCGGGCCGGGTGCCCGCGGGTCGGGTGGGCAGAGAATCGCCGAGGCTGGGCTCGGCCTCACCGCCGTCGGCGCCCGCAACTTCGCCGCGGCCGAGGCAGAGGACCTGCTGCGCGGCGCCCCGGCCACCGAGGAAACCTTCGCCGAGGCGGGCATGATCGCCGCCGAGAACTGCAACCCGGTGTCGGACCAGCGCGGGCCCGCAGACTACAAGCGCCACCTGGCCAGTGAGCTCACCGTGCGGGCGCTGCGCCGCGCGTGCGATCGGGCGAGAGCCGCATGCAGATCACGGTGAACGTCAACGGCGCCGACCACTCGCGCGAGGTCGAGGCCCGCCTGTTGCTGATCCACTTCCTGCGCGACGACCTCGGCCTCACCGGGTCGCACTGGGGCTGTGACACGTCGAACTGCGGAGCCTGTGTGGTGTGGCTGGACGACACCCCGGTCAAGGCGTGCACGGTGCTGGCGGCCATGGCCGACGGGCGCCGGGTGCGGACCGTCGAGGGCCTGGCAGTGAAGGGGGAAGGGGAGGCCGGCGGGGGGGTGCTCGACCCGATCCAGCAGGGCTTTGCCGAATGTCACGGCCTGCAGTGCGGCTTCTGTACCCCGGGCATGATGATGACCGCCCGGTGGCTGCTCGACCGCAACCCGGACCCGTCAGCGGAAGAGATCCGCGAGGCACTGTCCGGGCAGATCTGCCGCTGCACCGGCTACGAGAACATCGTCCGGTCGGTGCTCTGGGCGAGCAAGCACCGGGACGGCAGCGCGGCCGCCGGGCAGGATGCCGAATGACCGAGCCGGCAAACACGGCGTACGGGCCGGTCAAGCGCAAGGAAGACGCCCGTTTCGTCCGCGGCCTGGGCAACTTCACCGACGACATCAAGCTGCCCGGCATGCTGCACGGCGCGATCCTGCGCAGCCCGCTGGCGCACGCCAGGATCGTCTCGATCGACACCCTGGCAGCCGAGGCCCACCCCAGGGTCAAGGCCGTCATCACCGGACAGACGCTCGAGGAGCGCAAGCTGGCCTGGATGCCGACCCTGTCCCAGGACGTGCAGGCGGTCCTGGCCGCCGACAAGGTGCGCTTCCAGGGGCAGGAGATCGCGTTCGTCGTCGCCGAGGACCGTTACTCGGCCCGCGACGCGCTGGAGCTCATCAGCGTCGAGTACGAGCAGCTTCCGCCGGTCATCGACGCCACCACGGCGCTCGACGCCGGCGCCCCGGTGATCCGCGATGACCTCCCGGGCAAGCAGGACAACCACATCTTCGACTGGGAGGCGGGCGACAGGGCGGCCACCGACGCGGCGTTCGACCGGGCCGACGTCGTCGTAGCCCAGGACATGCTCTATCCGAGGTCGCACCCGGCACCACTCGAAACCTGCGGTGCCGTCGCCGACTTCAGCGAGGTGACCGGCCAGCTCACGGTGTGGACCACCAGCCAGGCCCCGCACGCGCACCGCACCCTGTACGCCCTCATGCTCGGCCTGCCCGAGCACAAGATCCGGATCATCTCGCCGGATATCGGCGGCGGGTTCGGCAACAAGGTGCCGATCTACCCTGGCTATCTGTGCGCGATCGTCGGCTCCATGATCACCGGCAAGCCGGTCAAGTGGGTCGAGGACCGCTCCGAGAACCTCATGTCCACGACGTTCGCGCGGGACTACCACATGCACGGCGAGATCGCCGCGACCTCTGATGGCACCATCCTCGGCGTGCGCGCGCGGGTGCTCGCCGACCACGGCGCGTTCAACGGCAGCGCGCAGCCGTCGAAGTTCCCGGCTGGGTTCTTCCACATCTTCACCGGCTCCTATGACCTGCGCGCCGCGCACTGCCAGGTCACCGGCGTGTACACGAACAAGGCGCCGGGCGGGGTCGCGTACTCGTGCTCGTTCCGGATCACCGAGGCGGTGTACCTGGTCGAGCGGATGGTCGACCTGCTCGCGCTCGAGCTGGGCATGGATGCCGCGGAACTCCGGATGAAGAACCTGCTGCGCCCCGAGCAGTTCCCCTACACCTGCCCGACCGGATGGGAGTACGACTCGGGCAACTACCCGCGCGCCCTGCAGGTCGCCATGGACATAGCCGACTACCCGGAGCTGCGCCGCGAGCAGGCGGAGAAACGGGACCGCGGCGAGTACATGGGCATCGGGATCAGCTTCTTCACCGAGGGCGTCGGCGCCGGGCCGCGCAAGCACATGGACATCCTCGGGCTCGGCATGGCGGACGGCGCCAGCCTGCGGGTGCACCCGACCGGCAAGGCGGTGCTCAGCGTGTCATGCCAGACCCAGGGCCAGGGGCACGAGACCACGTTCGCGCAGATCGTCGCCAACGAGCTGGGCCTGTCCCCGGACGACGTCGACGTGGTGCACGGGGACACCGACCGGACGCCGTTCGGGCTCGGCACCTACGGATCCCGCTCCACCCCGGTCTCCGGCGCGGCCGCCGCCGTGGTGGCCCGCAAGGTTCGTGAGCGCGCGAAGATCGTCGCCGCCGCGATGCTCGAGGTGTCCGCGGACGACCTGGAGTGGTCCGGCGGCCGGTGGCAGGTGCGCGGCGACCCGGAGAAGGCTCGCGGCATCGCGGAGATCGCGATGGCCGCCCACGGCGCGCTCGAGCTGCCCGACGGCGTCGAGGGCCACCTCGACGCGGAAACCGTCTACAACCCGCCGAACCTGACCCACCCGTTCGGCGCGTACATCTGCGTCACCGACGTGGATCCGGGCACCGGCCAGGTACAGGTCCGGCGGTTCGTGGCGGTCGACGACTGCGGCGTGCGGATCAATCCGATGATCGTCGAGGGGCAGGTGCACGGCGGCCTCGCCGACGGCGTCGGCATGGCTCTCATGCAGGTCATCGCGTTCGATACCGATGGCAACTGCCTCGGTGGCTCGTTTATGGACTACCTGCTGCCGACCACGATGGAATGCCCGTCCTGGGAGCTCGGCGCGACCGTGACGCCGTCGCCGCATCACCCGATCGGCGCCAAGGGCATCGGCGAGTCGGCCACCGTCGGCTCGCCGCCCGCGATCGTGAACTCGGTGCTGGACGCGCTCCGGCCGTTCGGGGTCCGGCACGCCGACATGCCGCTCACCCCGGGATGCGTGTGGACCGCGATCCAGGGCGGCAGCCTGCGCAGCGACCTGGCGCTCCCGTGACCCGAGCAGCGTCCTACCTGCAGCATGATGGAATGATGCGGTACTTCTGTGTCATCCGGACATCAGCGAGGTGCGACAGCGAATGACCAGCCTGGCAGAGCAGCTACCGGACGTGGACGCGCTGCTGAGCACTCTTGACACCGAGGACTACCTGGCCGACCCGCCACTGGGTACCGCGCTGTTCCTGGCCGCACGGATGGGCCAGCCGCTGCTGCTCGAGGGAGAGCCGGGCGTCGGCAAGACCGAGGCGGCGAAGGCCCTGGCCGGTGCCATCGACACGCCTCTGATCAGGCTGCAGTGCTACGAGGGCCTGACCTCGGCCGAGGCGCTGTACGAGTGGAACTACCCCCGGCAGCTGCTGGCGATCAGGCTGGCCGAGGCCAGGCACGAGACACCGCGCGAGGCTGACCTGTTCGGCCCGGAGTACCTGCTCGCCCGGCCGCTGCTGGCCGCGATCGAGCACCCGGGCCCGCGCCCGGCGGTGCTGCTGATCGACGAGGTTGACCGGGGCGACGACGAGTTCGAGGCGTTCCTGTTCGAGCTGCTGGCCGAGTCGGCGGTGACCATCCCGGAGCTCGGCACGATGCGTGCGAAGTTCCCCCCGGTGGTGGTGCTGACCTCGAACCGGACCCGCGACCTGCACGACGCGCTGAAGCGGCGCTGCCTCTACCACTGGATCGACTACCCACCCGCCGTCCGGGTCGCCGAGATCATCCGGCGCCGGGTCCCCGGCGCGGCCACGCCCCTGGCCGGGCAGGTCGCGAACGGGGTAGCCCGGCTGCGCGGCCTGGACCTGGCAAAGCCACCGGGCGTGGCCGAGGCCATCAGCTGGACCGCGGCGCTGCACATGCTCGGCGCCGAGAAGCTCGACGAGGAATCGGCCGAGCGGACCGCCGGCGCCGTGCTCAAGTACTCGGAGGACCTGCAGGCCGCGCGCGAGGCCGGGTTTGGCGCGCTGGTCACCGGCGATGGCTAGCAGCGACCTGGCCGAGGTGACGGCGCGGTTCGGCGCGGAGTTGCGGCGCGCCGGGCTCCCGGTCGGGCCCGGGCGCAGCGAGCGGTTCGCCGCCGCGGTCACGATCGCCCGGCCGCAGACCCTGGACGCCCTGTACCGCTGCGCGCTGGCGACGCTGGTGTCCAGCCGGGACGACATCGCGGTCCTGCGGGCGGTGTTCAACCGGGTCTTCGGCGGTGGCCTGGAGGACGCGCTGAGCCGGCTCGGCGCGCCGAACTCCCCGCCGATGCCGTTGCGGCCGCCCGTCAGCCCCGAGAACCTGCTCGCAAAGGCGGCCCGGGCGGCGAAGTCCCACGTCAGCGACATTGAGTCGGCACAGACGCCGGACGCGGGCGAGGATGGCGCCGACGAGCCGGAGCGCGAGATCGAGCACCGCTACCTGGGCAGCACGGTCGAGCGGCTGGCCGGGCAGGACTTCGCCGAGCTGTCCGAATCCGAACTCGCGCTGCTCGTCGGCCTGATGCGCAGCATCACCCTGTCCGTTCCCATGCGCCGGTCCCGCAGGGAACGCCGCAGGCCAGGAGGGCCGCGCACCGACCTTCGGTCAACGCTCCGACAGGCCAGACGAACCGGCGGCTACGCGTTCCGGCTCCTGTCGAGGGCCCCGACGCGGCGGCCACGGCGGCTGGTCGTGCTGTGCGACATATCGGGATCGATGGAACCGTACGCGCGGGCCATGATCCAGCTGCTGTACTGCGCCGCGGGCGGTGCGCGGGCCGAGGTGTTCACGTTCGCCACCCGGCTCACCCGGCTCACGCCCGCGCTGTCGCGGACGCTGCCGAGCGTGGCGCTGCAGCGCGCGGGGGAGGCCGCGCCGGACTGGCTCGGCGGGACCAAGATCGGCGAATCGATCAAGGAGTTCAACGACGTCTACGGCCGGCGCGGGATGGCGCGCGGCGCGATCATCGTGATCATCTCCGACGGCTGGGACACCGGCGATCCCGCGGTGCTGCGGCGCGAGATGGAGCGCCTGTCGCTGCTCGCGTTCCGCATCGTCTGGGTGAACCCGCGGACCAAGAGCTCCAGCTACCAGCCGCTGGCCGGGGGCATGGCCGCGGCGTGGCCGCACTGCGACGCCGTGGTCAGCGCGCACACGCTCGCCGCGCTCGACCAGCTGGCCGACGCGCTGGCCGACCCGGTCCGCCGCCGCGCCCCGGTCCGCCCCGGACGCTCCGGACGCTCCGAGGAACCCGCCGCCCAGCCGGCGTAACCCCGCCCGCCCGGCCGGAGCTCATGAGATCGCGTTGCGCCTGTCCTCGCGCTGCTTGTGCTTGATCGAGATTCCGCCGAACACGCAGGCGCCCTTGATCCTGAGCACCGGGGCATTGGGGGCCTCGGACTCGGGCGTCTCAGCCGCGACGTCCCGGCCGCCGAACACCGCCACGCCCGAGTCGACGACCCGCATCTCCGGCGGGACCGTGATCGACATCCCGCCGAAGACGGATGTGGCCCTGATGACGACTTCCCGGCCCGGCAGGATCGCGTCGCGCAGGTCAAGGTCGGCCCCGCCGAAGACGGTCACCACCGTGCTCGATGGCGGGACCCGCCAGCGGCCCTTGCGGACCGCGCCGCCGAAGATCGCGACGATCGGCCCGCCGTGATAGGTGCGCTCCGGCCCCGTGCCGGGCGCCGGGGCCAGCGCGGCGGCCGGGACCGGCAAGTCATCGAGCACCGGCACCAGGTCCGCCTGGGTCTTGGCCGCATAGATCGAGTCGAGCCGCTCCGAGTGCTCCTCGGCGGTCAGCCGGCCCTCGGCCAGGGCCTCGTTGAGCACCGACGCGGCGCGGTCCCGGTCGGCGTCGGACGCCCGCAGCCGGGAATTTGAGTTGAAGGCCTGGGGGTCCATCCAGCTATTGTCGGGCGCGAAGACGCGTCGTGGATAGGGGACCAGGTGGGCCACATCGAGGTCGCGCACGTGACCCACACCCTTCCCGACGGGCGCGTTCTCCTTGACGACGTCTCGTTCCGGGTGGGCGACGGGATGATCGCCGCGCTCGTCGGGCCCAACGGCGCGGGAAAGACCACGCTGATGCGGCTGGCCGCCGGGGACCTGGTGCCGCAGTCCGGATCGGTCAGTTCCAGCGGCGGCATCGGTGTCATGCGCCAGTTCATCGGCGGAATCCGGGACGACTCGACAGTGCGCGACCTTCTGCTGTCCGTCTCGGGGCCCCGGGTGCGGGAGGCCGCGGCGCAGCTCGACGCCGCCGAGATCGTGATGATGGAACGCGACGACGAGCGGGCTCAGCTGCGCTACGCGGCGGCGCTGGCCGAGTGGGGCGACGCCGGCGGCTACCAGGCCGAGGTGCACTGGGACGCCTGCTGCACGGCCGCGCTGGGCGTGCCCTACGACCGCTGCCGCTGGCGCGAGGTGCGGACGCTGTCCGGTGGTGAGCAGAAGCGGCTCGTGCTCGAGTCCCTGCTGCGCGACCGGACCGAGGTCCTGCTGCTGGACGAGCCGGACAACTACCTGGACGTGCCCGGCAAGCTGTGGCTCGAAGAGCAGCTCGCCGCGACGGCCAAGACCGTGCTGCTGGTCAGCCACGACCGCGAGCTGCTGGCAAACTGCGCCGAGCGGATCATCACCGTGGAGGACCGCAACGTCTGGGTGCACGGCGGCGGGTTCGCGACGTACGCGCAGGCGCGGCGGGACCGCAACGAGCGGCTCGACGAACTGCGCCGCCGCTGGGACGAGGAGCACGAGAAGCTCAAGCAGCTTGTCCGGATGTACCGGCAGAAAGCGTCGTACAACTCGGACATGGCGTCGCGGCTGCAGGCCGCGGTGACCCGGCTGCGCAAGTTCGAGGACGCCGGGCCTCCCGAGCTGGCGCCGCGGGATCAGAACGTGAAGATGCGGCTGCGCGGCGGGCGCACCGGCAAGCGCGCGGTGATCTGCGAGGACCTCGAGCTCACCGGGCTGATGCACCCGTTTGACCTCGAGGTCTGGTACAGCGAGCGGGTCGCCGTGCTCGGCTCCAACGGGTCCGGCAAGTCGCACTTCCTGCGGCTGCTCGCCGGCGACGAGGTGCGGCATACCGGCGTCGCCCGGCTCGGGGCGCGGGTGGTTCCGGGGCTCTTCGCGCAGACGCATGCCCGCCCGGACCTGGTGGGGCGGACCGCGCGGGAGATCCTGATGACCTCCCACGCGATGCTGCCCAACGAGGCCATGGCGGCGCTCGCCCGGTACGAACTGCAGGCCAGCGCCCAGCAGCCGTTCGAGACCATGTCGGGCGGGCAGCAGGCCAGGCTGCAGATCCTGCTGCTCGAGCTCGCCGGGTCCACGCTGCTGCTGCTCGACGAGCCGACCGACAACCTCGACCTGGCCAGCGCCGAGGCCCTGCAGGAGGGCCTGGAGTCGTACTCGGGCACCGTGCTGGCCGCCAGCCACGACCGGTGGTTCGCTCGCTCCTTCGACCGGTTTGTGGTATTCGGTGCCGATGGTGACGTGTATGAGGCGCCAGAGCCCGTCTGGGACGAGGCTCGCGTGGACCGGCCGCGCTAACCGCGCACTTGCTAGGCTTGCCGAATCATGGAACTTGGCTATCGGGCGGCCGGTTCCCCGGTAGCCAGGGTAGAGAGGTGCGCCTGTGAAGAAGCTGCTGTTGCTGGCCGTCGTAGCGGCCGGGGTCTTCGCCGTATGGAGGAAGGTGCAAGCCGACCGCGCCGAGCTTGACCTGTGGACCGAGGCCACAACGGACGACGACTAGCTCTACCCTGGCCCGGCCGTGTCGGCGCGTGAAGATGATCAAGCGAGCGGCGCGATACCGGTCTCGCTGGTCTGCTGTGGCCTGATCGGCACGGTCGTCACCGATGGCGGCATGGTCGACCGCGCCTATGCCGAGGCCATCGCCACGCAGGGGGTCGTGACCGGGACCGCGGCGTACGCACGGTGCATGGCGCAAGTGCACCAGCAGCGCGGGCAGTCCACGGTGGACGTCCTGCGGACCATGTTCCCCGACAGCCAGGCGCGGGGGCAGGCAGCGCATCTAGCGCTCGACCGTTCGTTCTGCGATGCCGTAGGCCGCACGGGCGCGACGCCAGCGCCGGGGGCGGTGGACGCCATGGAGCGACTGGCCAGCGCCGGCATCAGGATCTGCGTGATCACCAGCTTCTCCCGCCGGGTCATGACCGTGGTCCTCGACAGCCTTAGCTGGTGGGACCGCATCGACCTGGCGCTTTCTCACGAGGACGTGCCCCGGGGCTCGCCAATGCCGGACCTGATCCTGGCGGCGATGCTCCGGCTCGGCGTGACCGACGTACGCGAGACGGCGGTGGCGTACGACACCCAGGCTGGCATCCTTTCCGGGCGCCGCGCGGGGGCCGGCATCGTCGCCGGAATTCTTACCGGGCCCCACAGCGCGGACCGCCTCCGGCAGGCCGGGGCCACCCACCTGATCGACGGCATTGCCGAGCTCCCGGACCTGGTGATCCCCGCCGGTCACGGGCTGCCGGATCGGGCACCGACGGCCACATCTGCCGTGGCGGGCACCGCGGCGGATGAGCCCGCCACGCAGACCCATCAGCACGGCGGGGCCGGAGGCCGGATGGCAGGGTAGCCGGGGCCGTTCGGCACCACGGCCACGCTGCGATCAGCGGTTCGCGCGGGTACCCTGTAGGGCGGCGCGCAAGCGTTTGGGGCTATAGCTCAGCTGGAAGAGCACCTGCTTTGCAAGCAGGGGGTCAGGGGTTCAAGTCCCCTTAGCTCCACTTAGCGAATTTGCAGGCCTGGCGTGGGCCGTGGACGGATGATCCGATCTTGCGCGAGTTCAAGTTCTGCAACGTCTACAGGGCCGCCGACCGGGTCTCGCAGTACATGATCCGCGACGTTTGTTACCACGGCGAGCCGTGCACTGATGAGGACCGGCTGTTCCAGATCACTGCGTTCCGCACCTTCAGCAAGACCGCGACCTGGCAGACCGTCCGCGACATCCTCGGCCGCTACCCCACCCTCGAGGACCTGGCCGACGGCTCCTTCGGCAACGCCCTAGACCAAGCCCGGCAGCGCAACAGCGGCCTGTACACCGGGGCGTTCATCTTGTGCGCCACCGGCGCGTACGGCCAGTCCGCCAAGCACCGCAACCACGTCGAGCTGTTTCGGCACATGTTCCTGCGCGACCAACTAGGCGCGAAGCTGCTGGAGACGAAATCGCTGCGCGCGGTGTATGACCTGCTGCACGGCTATCCGCTGATGGGCGACTTCATGTCCTACCAGACCACCATCGACCTGAATTACTCCGCGCTGATCGCCTTCAGCGAGAACGACTTCACCCAGGCCGGGCCGGGCGCGCTGCGCGGCATCAAGAAGTGTTTTGAGGATCTGGGTGACTACAAGCCCACCGAGATCGTGCCGTGGATGACCGAACGCCAGGACAAGGAGTTCGCTCGGCTCGGCCTGCCGTTCGGCGGGCTGTGGGGTCGGCCGCTGCACGCCATCGACTGCCAGGGCTTGTTCTGCGAGACCGACAAATACTGCCGCCAGGCCGCCCCAGAGCTGGCCAGCGCCCGCAAACGGATCAAGGCCCGGTTCACTCCCACTGCCGACCCGATCCGCCTGTTCTTCCCGCCCAAGTGGGGCATCAACGACAAGCTGCCTAGCCAGCCGGTACCCAGCGCCTGCGAACAGGCCGGCGATGCACAGGCAGCCTTGTTCTGACCTGCTCTTCTCGCTGGCGGCGGCAGCGTCGGCTGGTGAGCCGGGCTGGTTAGCGTTAGCTCCGGCGCCGTCTCGCCCAGCTCGCTGCCATGCGTCGGCATCGAGAATTCGCTGATGCCTTGGCAGACCGCCTGAACGAACACGACCGCAGCAGAAGCAGAAACAGCCGGGCAGCGAGCCAGGGAGATGGTCGATGACTTTATCGCCACTGGCCAGGCATGCCCCGCACACGGGATCAGGGCTTGTCGGTCAGTGAATCGTTACGTACACAATTCCAAGAATGTCGATGAATGCGATAATAAACAAAAGAGAGTACAGAATATTCTGGACCCTGCCGAGCCGCGACACGAAGTCAACACGTTCGTTGCGGATACCAGGGGTTGTTGCGACGCCGGTGTCTTGGAGTTAAGCTGGCTGGCCAGTGCGACCATCCTATCGCGTGTGCTTCTGTAGTAGGTGTGTTGTAGATAGACTGCAAAGATGGAAAGCGTGGCGGCAACTAGCCCCACGACAAAAATCCCGATCAGCAGGGGCGTGGCAGCACTGTGGCTGCCTATCTTGATCAGCCCTGTTCCCACGCCGATTATTGCGGTATTAAAGCCGAGCAAGTACTTCGTACGATCCCAGTTCAGCTGCACCTGAAACCGATACTTCTACCGCGACTTTATACAGGTCTAGGAGTTCGTCCCTGTACGGTGCATCGTCTTTGGCACCAGCTGCATCAGGGGTTGACATGCACTACTCGACCCGATCTTTTCAATTAACTGGTAAGGGCTGGCCTGGCTGGCCCTCGCTGATCCAGTAGTCCAACACATGACGAAGTGTTTCTGTGTACGAATCTGGCTTATTAGAGATACCTTGCACGATTTCGCTGAGGGGACGAAATTGGATTGCCTCGATATGTTCGGGCTCAGCCACCTGTGGATTATCGGCAACCGTTGTGTACACCCCAATGAATTTAGTTACTCCATCATCATTCATAGGAGTAACATCGACTTCCCTGAGTAGTGTGTGAAGTCCGAGCTCTTCTGCCAGGCGTCGTTGAGCTGCGTGCCTATATGTCTCACCCGCGTGCATGTACCCCGCAACCGACGAACCCCACTTGCACGGGTTGCGTTCTCGTGTAGGCGCCAGCTGCTGAAGCAGGAGATCCGCGTCATCATTGAAGACAAGAACATGTACCGTACGAAAATTCGCTCTAACTCGGAAAACGTCGCCACGCATGACGACGCCGATGGGACGGTTCGCATCGTCCACACGGTCGATCAGCGAGGTCGGTCCAGGCCTTGGCATGTCTAGCTAGCTGCCCTGCTTATCCATCGATATGCAGCCGCCTTCGAGGAGACTCGGTTGCGGAGCCCAGCTGATCGGGCACCGCTCTTGGTTCTGCTGACGGAGCCATCGTAGATCTGTCCGCTTTGTCCCACACCAGGACACTACAGATATGAAGTCTCAGACCGAAGTTGACACGCCGAGGCACAGCAGAGGTAACCGCCTGCTTAGAAGAGTGCCCCACAGGTGTCCTGGGCGGCGGCCGCTTACCTGAGCTGGCATCTTGGCGGTGACCAGCCTTGGGCGCAACATCCAGGCTTGTCAGTGATCGTCGAGCCCGGCACTGGCGACAGGGCCAAGCTCCGCAAATCAGGATCAAGAACGCTACCATGCGGCTGTTATCGGAGAACGGAGCATGTCAATGCAGGACCTAAGCGTTATAGCTGGGACTGTGGGTGCTCTGGTCGGGGTAGTTCTAGGCGGATGGCTAACCGCGCGCTCGCAGCGAGAACTACTGAAGGAGTCCCAGCGCCAGTCTGGCATTCAGACACGGGAATCGGTTTATTCAGACTACCTAGTAGCATACCGAAGATTTCGTCGGTTCCTCATGACTGAGCCGACCGAAGTGCGACTAGTTGAACGGTCTGGAGGGCAGAAGGCTGCATTGATAGATGGAGCCGGAAACTACTGGGAGGCTGTCGACAATGCCCGGGCCAGGCTAGAACTGCTGGTTGGCGACAGGATACCCAGTGACACATGGTGGAAAGTGCACAACTCTTTTATGGCCATTGCACGTGCCCGAGCGACTTACGGCCCTGGTGAGGTTCCCGATGAGCTGGTACATGCTGCACACACGGCCGAGACGCAGTTCCTTCAAGCCGCTCGGGAGGACCTAGTCAGATCCGGAGCAGTTACTCAATTCGTATCCGGGACATAGATTCCGACCACATACGATTCAGGTGCCCGACGGCCAGAAGGAACGACGCCACGGCCGTGAACCATGATGGCCTGCCGTGATCCGCACGAGTTCGGCGTCGACCGCTTGCTCGGAAAGTACGTCCGAGCTGTCGGGAACAGTCGCTCGCATGGGAGCGTGCTTCGCGAGCCTCGGGCCGGGATCGGCGTCCCTTCGGGCGCTGTCGTGGTGCTGCCACGATCCGGCCAGCAAGGTGCCGACCAGGCGGTAGTAACGGAGCACCTCGCCGACACTCGCCCGCACTGGTCCTCTGACACTCCCAGCTGGCTGACCGACTCCCTGACGGCCCAACCCTGCCTTAACCTGCCCGCAGGTGTGCAGACCTCCACGCGAAGTAGCTACACGCACGCTTGGACAACAGGTGCCGAAGTCAGCCACCACCACATACCAGCAGCTCACAGGGCACATCCACGGCAGTGCTGTTGATCTTCACGAGACGGGGCCTGCAGGCCGGGTCGCTCGTCAGCTGAGATCGGGCTGGGGTGCCAGCTTCAGCCCTTTCCAGGTCACGCGACGTACTGTAGTTGTGCGATCTGCAGAAGGGTGAGCCGTCGTGGGAGTGCCGGGCCCATCGCAGGATTCTGAAGACCAGGCCCAGAGGCGGGCGAGACTGCGGGCACCGATGAAACTCCGGAACGCGGGGGGCGTCATCGCGTTCTCGGTGCTGGGAGTGCTGGGGATCGTTGGACTGGTTACGGGTCATGAGCGCAGCGGGGCTGTCGCTCTGGTGATCGGCGGCCCCGCGCTGATCTTTATGGTCGCGAGGCTGGTTAGCCGTAGGTGACCTTGGTCTGACCAGCCGGACTGGCGCAACCTGGCCGTTGACACGGGGCGGCGCTAGTCGACGCAGAACTCGTTGCCTTCGGGATCCGCCATGACCACGAAGTAGCCGTCTTCCTTGACTGCGCGAAGCCTGGTGGCGCCAAGCGCTGTCAGCTGCTCCACAAAGGCGTCGATCTCTTCGGCGCGATCCGAGCTGTCGGCTGCAGGGGCGGCGAGATCGAGGTGAACCCGGTTCTTGACCGATTTCGGCTCAGGAACCCGCTGGAAGAACATCCTGGGCCGCACCCCGGCGGGATCTTCGATGGCGAACGTGGCGTTGAGATCCTCCTCGGCCCGGCCCTGCGAGCGGAGGAAGTTGTGCCATCCTTCGACATCCGGCGCCGGATACCCGAGAGCGGCGGCCCAGAACGTTCCTGTTCGCGCCGGATCCAGGCAGTCGAACGTGATCTGAAGTCGTCCAGGCTCCATGACTGAACCGTAGCCAGCGCAAGGGCCCGCGGGCCAGCCTCCGGGCCTCGCCGAATACCCATCGTGTCCGCAGCGGATTTCATGCGCCGCGGGACCTGCCTGCGGACACCGTTAGCCGTCAGTCGTCGATGGCCTGGTAGGCGGCCGTCCAGAAGTCGAGGAGGATCGGCAGCCCGGGTGGCGCCGGCGCCCGCTGGATCATGAGGATTGTCGTCATGTCCTCGGCAGGGTCGTTGTACCAGCCGGTGCCGTATACGCCGGGCCATCCGTAGCTCCCAACCGACGCGGCCCAGGGATAGGACACGCCCGGTGAAGGTCCGACGTGCGTGCGCCGGGTGCGGACCGATACCCCAAGGCCCCAGCCGATGTCGTCGAAGTAGCCCGGCGTGAAGCCGGATACCGCCTTCTGCGCCGGCGTCAGGTGGTCGCTGGTCATCAGCGTCACCGACGGCCTCGAGAGCACGCGCTCGCCGTGGTGGGTGCCGCCTGCGAGCAGGGCCGAGGCGAAGGCGAGGAAATCGGCGGGGGTCGAGACGAGGCCGCCGCCCCCCGATTCGAACGCCGGCGGCCGGCTCCAGTACCCGTCGGGGCCGTCTTCCGCGACGACTTCGCCGGTGGCGTCGTCGCGCTGGTAGGCGGTCGCCAGCCGGCTGATGCTCTCGCCGGCCACGCTGAAGCCGGTGTCCTTCATCCCGAGCGGCCCGCAGATCCGCTCGCGCAGGGCGTCCCCCAGGGACATGCCGGTGGCCCGGGCGATGAGCACGCCCGTCACATCGGCGGCGGTGTGGTACATCCAGCGCTCACCCGGCTGGCAGACCAGCGGAAGCGTGCCCAGCCGGCGAATCCACTCATCCGGGGGCAGCGTCGGCTCGAGCGCGGCCAGCGCGTCGGAGATCGGGACCGTTCCCGGCTCGGCGGGGACCATGCCGGTGCCGAAGGTGAAGGTGAGCAGATCCCGCAGCGTTATCGGGCGTTTCGCTGGGACGGTGTCGTCCAGGGGTCCGGCCGGATCGGCGAGCACGGTCATGTCCGCCAGTTCCGGGAGGAACTCGTCGACTGGGTCGTCGAGGCCGAGCGTGCAGTCCTCGACGAGCGTCATCGCGCAAGCGGCCACGACCGGCTTGGTCATCGAACCGATGCGGCAGATGGCGTCGGCCGCCATGGGCGTCCCGGAGCCTGCGCCCTCGAAGGCGAGACTGCCCGTTGCCTCGACGTGGACCTCGCTGTGGCGCGCGACGATGGCGACCGCACCCGGGACGTAGCCGGCACCGACGTGACGCTCGAGCACGTCTCGCACACGAGAGAGCCGTTTCGGCGAGAAGCCACCGGCGGTCGTCCGCTTCTGCACGCTGCCTCCTTCCGCACTGCGCCGGGCATCAGCACATGTGACGTATGGCAGGTAGACGATAGGCGTTGCGGTTACTCATCGCCCCTGGCTGCGGCCTGGAGCAAGAGTTTCTGGCATCGTGGTGTCGATTGGGCGGCGGTTACTTCGTAGCGGGAGTGAGGCGGCCAAAGACCGGCCGCAGATGACCAACAGGAGTGATCATGACGCAGTACCTGCTTGCGCTCTACCGTGATTATGACGCCCCGATTCCCGCGGAGCAGACGCGGCGGGTGTGGGACGACGTCGGCGCGCTGGGCGAGAGGCTGACGGCCGCCGGCGCGTTCGTGTTCCAGGGCGGAATGAACGGTGGCCCGGAGTCCGCGACGGTGGTGCGCCGGACCGGTGACGACTTCCTGATCACCGACGGGCCATACACCGAGACCAAGGAGCACCTCGCCGGGTTCTGGATCATCAACGCCGGCGACCTGGACGAGGCCCTGGAGTGGGCCAAGCAGACCGCGGCCGCGCAACAGCGGCCGATCGAGGTCCGCCCGTTCTTCGACGGGGACCTCGACGACGCGATCGATGCCTCGTCCAACGGACGGTGACCGCACCCGTGCATCGGCCGTAGGCCCCGGCGCAGTTACCGTCGAGGCCGTCTTCCGCCGCGAGTACGGTCGCTGCGTCGCCACCCTGATCCGCTTCCTCGGCGATATCGACGCCGCCGAGGAAGCGGTCCAGGAAGCGTTCACCGTGGCGGTCGCCCGGTGGCCGTCGGAGGGTCGGCCGCCCAATCCCGGTGCGTGGATCGTCACCACCGCCCGGAACCGGGCCATCGACAGGCTGCGCCGCGAGTCGGTCCGTGACGAGCGGCACGCCCAAGCGCATCACCTCTACGGTGCCGCCGTTGAGGCCGCGGCGAATGATGCCGCTGCACAGGAGGAGACCGTGCCCGACGACCGGCTGCGCCTGATCTTCACCTGCTGTCATCCGGCGCTGAACCAGCCCGCGCAGGTCGCGCTGACATTGCGGCTGCTCGGCGGGCTCGAGACACCCGAGATCGCTCGGGCGTTCCTCGTCCCCGAGCCAACCATGGCCCAGCGGATCGTCCGGGCCAAGCGCAAGATCAGGGACGCCCACGTGCCCTATCGCGTGCCGGCCGAAGCCGAACTTCCTGCCCGGCTCAGACCCGTCCTCGCCGTCGTCTACCTGATCTTCAATGAGGGCTATGCGGCGACCACAGGCTCGCTGATGAGGCTTGATCTGTGCGCCGAGGGAATCCGGCTCGCCCGCGTGCTCGCCGAGCTGATGCCCGACGAGCCTGAGGCGCAGGGGCTGCTGGCGCTGGTGTTGCTGCTGCACGCCCGCAGTGCCGCCCGGGTCACCGCCGACGGCTCGCTGGTCCTCCTGGCCGACCAGGACCGCCAGCTCTGGGACCGGGAGCTGATCGCTGAAGGCCAGGACATCGTGCTCGCTTGCGTCCAGCGCGGTCGGCCCGGCCCGTACCAGATTCAGGCCGCCATCAACGCCGTCCATTCCGTTGCGGCCAGCTTCGGCAGCACCGACTGGCACGCCATCCTGACGCTCTACGACCAGCTATACACGCTCACGCCCACTCCCGTTGTCGCGCTCAACCGGGCAGTCGCGCTCGCCGAAGTCCGCGGCCCCGCGGCCGGCCTGGCCGCAGTGGACGACCTGCGTTCGACGGGCCTGGACAGCTACTACCTGTTCCACGCGTCACGCGCCAACCTGCTCCGCCGACTCGGCCGCACCGCCGAAGCCGCGGCGGCCTACGCGGCCGCCCACGCCCTCACCGCGAACCCGGTCGAACAGACCTTCCTCGATGCCCAGCGCGCCGCGCTCAGCTGACCAAAGCCGGCGGGGCCGCCGCGATCGGAGAATGCTCCCCGAGCTATACGTGGGCCCACACCTGCTGCGGCGTGCCCGAACGGATGGCACGGCTCGTTCCGCGGGCCCGTCTGGTCTATGTGGTGCGCGACCCCATCGCCCGCATGCAGTCGATGTATATGCATCAGGTGTCAGCCGGCCGGGAACGACGCCGCGTGGAGGTGGCCTTGCTCGACGACCGTTACCTGGGGCCAAGCCGGTATGGCTTCCAGCTCGCGGCCTTTCTGGATCACTTCGACCGCAGCCAGCTGCTCGTGATCGCCACCGAGGTGCTCCGCGATAGGCCACGTGACGCGACGAGCGCAGTGTTTGACCATCTCGCGGTCGATCCGTCCGCGATTGACCTCGATGCGCGGCATCACGACCACCGCTCCATCGACAAGCCCGTCCCGCGCCTGCACGACCTGCAGTGGCTGCCGCGACGCGAGGTCAAGCTCGATCCGCGATGGCGACCCGATCAGCGCACGGGGCTGGCACGGCTCGTGACGACCCGCAGGGCGCGCGCTGGCGACCGCGCGATCTCGCGCGAACTCCGCGACCGGCTCGCCGAGCGCCTTGACGCCGACCTGCGCCACTTCGAGCAACTCCTCGGCCACCAGGTGCCGAGTCACTGGGGATGGTCACCTTCGGGGTGAAATGTCACGGGCGCGGTGATTACGCGCCTTCGCCGTTCGGTTCCGGGCACTTCCACGGCTGAGACGGGTCAGTCCGCAACCGGACGGCCGAAGGTCACGGCCTTGCGCACCTCCGGGGGCAGGGACTCGGCGAGCTGCGCGTCGGGCTGAGCGCCGAGGGCGTCGTTGATCGTCGAGAACGCCAGGCGGAGGGCCACGAAAGCGGTGATGGCGAAGATCTGGTCGTCGTCGAGCCCGGCGTCGCGGAGTTCCTGGACGTCGGCGGGCGTCGTGGCGTTCGGGTCCCTGACGACCTTCCGGGCCCACGCCGCCATGGCCTTCTCCTGGTCGGTCAGCCCGGTTTCGCTGCCGCTCAGAATCCCCGCGGCGAGGCCGGCGTCCGAGACTCCGGCCAGCTTCCCGCCCCACGCCAGCGAGCAGTACGCGTCGCCAAGGGCCGAGGCGGCGGCGGTCACCAGAATCCCCCGCTGGCGGAAGCTCAGGCCACTGGCCTTGAATGCCTGAGACATCAGATCGAACAGCGCGCTGACGGTTTTGGGCTGGTGGGACCACAAGCGAGACACGTTCCACACGTAGCCACCGTCCGCGAGGTCCTCGTCGTAGAGCGCCTGCACTTCGGGGGTCACGGGGGGTTCTTCAAGAAAGCTGCCCGTCATGCGCCTTCCCCTTCTTCGGGCCGCCGGGCCAGGTAGCCCACGACCTTGAGCTCGGCCCGCAACGGCAGGCCGTCCCGCTGGTGCTCCTCGGCCTGCTCGACGGCTACCCGGTGAAACTCGGCCTCGCCGACGTTCTGGATGGCCTCATAAGCCGGGCCGGTGGAGGCGAGGGCGCGGGCGTACAGTTGCGGATCCGCGAACTCCAAGGCGAACGGCACGTCCACACGCTCAATATCGCGGAATCCGTATGCCTCGAGGAGTTGCTCACCCGCACCAGGCCGGCCGAGCGACACCATCACCGCCTGGTTGTCCACCTTCTCGGTGGCAGCAAGGCGGAACGGTGCCATTGCCCAGGCCCCGGGAGACACCTTCAGGTGTCCCCACACCGTTATCCCGACGCGCCCCCCGGGGCGAAGCACCCGGTGAATCTCGGCAACAGCGCCGGGCGTGGTGCCCCAGATGCCCCGGAAGCTGGTCACGACGTCGAACGACGCCCGATCCCAGGGCAGCGCGTTCATGTCGCCGACCCTGATGTCACATCCCGGGTTCCGGTCCCTGGCGACGGCGACCAGCCGGGGCGAGGCGTCGATGCCGGAGCACACAGCGCCGCGAAGGCGAGCCAGCTCGATCGAGAGCCCGGACCCGCAAGCCACGTCGAGCAGCCGGTCTCCGGCGTCCACGCCCAGGCGATGGTGCAGGGCGACGTACTCCCGGCAGTTGCTCGGCTCGCTGAGGGCCGAGAAGTCCACCGCCTTGCGGCCCCAGCCCTCGTCCACCATCGTCCACTGGGCAGAGTCTGTGCTCTCGCTCACCGCAGCCCCCCGATGCTCGCAACGAGTATGCCCCACCTCATGCCCGTCCGGCCAAGACAAACGTTTGACCAATGTGATTCTTTCGTGCTTGACCGGCATCATCCGGTGTCGTCAGGTAGTCGTGGCGGGATTTATGCGGCCGAAGGGATGGGTGATGGAGTCAGTTCGCGCAAGGCGCCCTCGACCAGGATGGGTTCGGCCGCGGATGGCCGTCGCGGTGGCTGGGGCCGCAGCCCTGGCGCTCGTGGCCGGAGCCTGCAGCAGCAGCAACAGCACGTCCTCGGGGACGACGCCGCTGAAGGGCGGGACCGCGGTGATGTCCGAGCCGCCGTCGCAGACCCCGAACTACATCTTCCCGTTCATGGACCCGTCGGTTTCAACCAATCAGAACCTGTTCGACTTCACCTACCTGATGTACCGGCCGCTGTACTGGTTCGGCTATGGCAGCCAGCCGGTGGTGAACACGTCGCTCAGCCTGGCCAGCACGCCCACCTTCAGCGGCCGGAACGTGACGATCACGCTGAAGAACTACAAGTGGTCGAACGGGACGCCGGTGACCGCGCAGGACGTCATGTTCTGGATCAACATGATGAAGGCGGTGCCGGAGGACTGGTTCGGCTCTGTGCCGGGCGGATTCCCGACCAACGTCTCCAACGTCAAGGTGGTCAGCTCGACCGAGCTGACCATGACGATGAACAAGCCGTACTCGTCGACCTGGTTCCTGTACAACAACCTGAGCCAGATCACCCCGATGCCCGCGGCCTGGGACCGGACCGCGTCCGGGCCGAGCCACTGCGACACGACGGTCAGCGACTGCGCCGCGGTGTACAACTACCTGGCCGGGCAGGCCAAGGACTTGAGCACGTACGCGACGTCTCCGATCTGGGGCATCGTGGACGGGCCGTGGAAGCTGAGCTCGTTCAACGCCGATGGCCATGTCACGTTCGTGCCGAACAAGGCGTACTCCGGTCCCATCAAGCCGAAGCTGTCGGCGTTCGAGGAGGTGCCGTTCACCACCGACTCGGCAGAGTACGACGTGATGCAGTCGTCCAGCAGCAGCACCAAGATCGATTACGGTTACATTCCCGCCTCTGACCTGCCCGCCAAGCCGGCCGGTTCATCGCTCGGGGCCAACCCGCTGTCCTCGAAGGGGTACACGCTGGCGCCGCTGTATGCGTGGGGCATCGGCTTCTACGTGATGAACTTCCAGTCCACCACCGGCAACGGCCCGATCATCCGGCAGTTGTACTTCCGGCAGGCGATGGCGTACCTGATGGACCAGCAGGGCGTCATCAACGGGCCGTTGCGAGGCTACGGCTCGGTCACCGTCGGCCCGGTAGGCAGCACCCCTGTGAGCAAGTTCCTGTCCGCGGAGGGGAAGCAGGGTGATCCGTTCCCGTTCAGCATCGCGAAGGCCAAGGCGCTGCTGACCAGCCACGGCTGGAAGGTGGTCCCCGGCGGCGCCACCAGCTGCGTCGATCCGGCCAAGTGCGGGCCGGGGATCGCCCAGGGCAAGACCCTGACGTTCAACTTCCCTTACGCCAGCGGCTTGAGCTGGCTCGCCTCGGAGATGACGGAGCTGCAGTCGAACGCGGCGCAGGTGGGCATCAAGCTGAACATCGAGCCCCAGCCGATCAATCAGGTCACCTCCGTGGCCGCGGCTAACTGCGTGGCCGTCAAGGTCTCCTGCGACTGGGACATGGCCAACTTCGAGGGCTTCACGTTCTCGCCCGACTACCTGCCGACCGGCGACGTGCTCTACCTGACCGGCGCGACGTCAAACTACGGTGCTTATAGCGACGCGCAGAACGACGCGATGATCGAGAAGACGCTGACCAGCTCGAACCTGTCCTACATGTACAGCTGGCAGGATTACCTGGCCAAGCAGCTGCCGTTTGAGTGGCAGCCGTTCCCCGCCTACCAGATAACCGAGGTGGCGAACGATCTCAAGGGCGCCCTGCCGCAATCACCGACGCTGTCCATCAACCCGGAGAACTGGTATTTCGTGAAGTAGGAGAACTGATACCCCGCGAAGTAACTGCGTAGTGCAGGTGGATGCTCGGGGTCCGGTGCTGCCCAGTCGAAGTTGCCGTTCGTGTCTTCGACGTATCCGTCGAGCGACGTGATGGCCGAGTAGATCAGCTTGGACATATCAGCCCTCCCCGGGGCGAGGATGCCGCATGGGTTATGAGCTGCCGGCTTGCCCGGAATCCGCGGGTTGCCGGGGGTGCGGGCCTGCCGGACCGTGTTGGTGTCGTTGAGCTTAACCAGCAGGTCGCGTAGCTGGGTCAGCTGGGTCTGGCCCAGGTCTTGCTCGAGTTCGGCACGCAAGACGACGCCGCGAGATCAGGCCCGGTTCATGATCCCGTGGCTTCCCGCTCACTCCAACTGAGCCGTGCTGTTCGCTGGGGCGCAGAGCGCAGCGATCGTGCGCTCGGCCCATTCAAGACTGGCCCGGTGGACGGACAATCCGTGGTCAAGCGCGAGGCGCGGGTGGCCGGTACCCAGATCGCCGGATGCCGCGTACTGCTCGAGCCCCGTGATGAATTCGCTGAGCGCGTCGGCAAGGCTCCGCAAGAACGTGATCACCTCCTCCGGCGAGAACGCTTGCTCCATCATCACGAAGCGCATCAGGTGCACGCCGAGGTCGCGCGCTACCGTGGCGGGGTCCACCGGTTCACGCAGCCAGGTCGCGTGGGCCGCGCGGCCGGCCTCGGTGGGCTCGTACACGCGGCGATGCCGGGCTGACGGCCCGCTGCGGCCCGTCGGACTCTGCGCCTGGACCACCCCGATCAGCTCCAGACGTCGCAGCGCCGGGTACAGCGTGCCGGAACTGGGGTGGTAGACGCCCATCGGTGTTGAAGCGAAGATCCGCTTCAGGTCGTAGCCGGACGACGGCGACAGGCAGATCAGCCCGAGCATTATGTGCTCGAACGCGGTGAGCCGCCGTCCATCCATGGCACAACCCTACCTTGCCGCATAGATCGTTTCGACCTATGCTTCCTGTTGCGCGAGGGCAGGCGGTCTTCGCAGCATCACGGAAGGTCGTTCGCGTGGGCACCAGCGGTGATGATCGGCCAGACGCCCGGAAGGACGCGGCCGGAGGTGGCCGGATCCGCGCGATCGCGATGATCGCGATCTTCGACGTTGCGGCCCCGCTCGCGGCCTACAGCCTGCTGCGCTCGGCCGGGATGTCGACGGTGTCCGCGCTGCTGCTGAGCGGGGTGTTTCCGGCCCTGGGCCTGACCATCACGGCCATGCGGAGCCGGCGGCTCGACGCTGTCGGGGCGCTCGTGCTCGCGGGGATCGTCGTGGGCACGATCCTCGGCCTGGCGTTCCACAGCGCCAGGCTGCTGCTGGTCGAGGGATCGGTGCCCACGGCGATTTTCGGCGTCGCGTGCCTGGGCTCGCTTCGGGCCCGGCGGCCGCTGATGTACAGCTTCGCGCTGGAGCTCACCGGGCCGGATACCAAGAAGGGCCGTGAGATGACGGGGTTCTGGCAGTTCGAGGAATTCCGGCACATCTTCCGGATCATCACGGCCGTATGGGGTGTCGGCTTCCTCATCGAAGCCGCCCTGCGGGTGGTCATCGTGTACAACACCTCCACCGGAACGGCCCTGGCCATCTCGAAGGTCTCGCCGTATGTGACCGCGGCCATCTTGTCGGGATGGACGATCGCGTACAGCGCGCGCCTCAAGCGCAAGGGCGAGCACGCCGGCGCCGTCGCGGGTGAGAAACCAGAATCACGTGATGCGGATGCTGCTTCTGCGGACGTCGCGAGGGCGCCCGACGTCCTGTGATCGGCGCACTCTCGCATCACCTGACGGTGCGGGAGACCGTGTAACCATGGCTGCATGACCGGATCTGACCCAAAGGCGGAACTGCATCGGTACCTGCAGGAAGCCCGCGACGCGATGTTGTGGAAACTCGACGGGCTGTCCGAGTACGACGTCCGGCGCCCGCTGGTGCCCACCGGAACGAACCTGCTCGGGCTGGTCAAGCACCTGGCGCTCGTCGAGCAGGGGTACTTCGGTGACACGTTCGGCCACCCGTCGGACGACAAGATTCCCTGGGACGAGGCCGACCCGAACTCCGACATGTTCGCGTCGGCGGAGGAATCACGCGCGACCATAACGGGCCTGTACCGGCGGGCGTGGGCGCACTCGGATGCCACGATCGCCGCGCTGCCGCTGGACGCCATCGGGCACGTGCCCTGGTGGGCGCCGGACCGCAACGAGGTGACGCTGCATCACATCCTGATCCGCCTCGTCGCCGAGACCAGCAGGCACGCCGGTCAGGCAGACATCGTCCGGGAACTCATCGACGGCGGCGCCGGGCTCAGCGCCGGTGTCTCCAACCTGCCGTCCGACGACCAAGCGTGGTGGGCAGCACACCATGACCGGGTGGAACGCGCCGCACGGCAAGCGTCAGAAGACGTTCGGCTCCCGAGTGGCAGCGGCGAGTAGGCCCAGGCGGCTACGAGGGGACGGGCACCTGGGCGGGCGAGGCCTCGAACAGCAGCAGCGCGATGTCGTCTTCGAGCCTGCGGCCGGTGTGCGCCATGAGCCGCCCGAGCAGTTCGTCGGCGGCGGCCTCGAGATCGGGGTTGCGCAGCGTGTCCGCGCAGTCTTCCAGCCGGAAGAACCGGCCGGCCCTGTCGCGCGCCTCCAGCAGGCCGTCGGTGTAGAACAGCAGCCGGTCGCCCGCGCCGATCGAGAACGTGGCCGACTGGACGTCCGGGTGCAGGCCCAGCGGGGTCGCGTACGCATTCGGGGCCAGCGTGCGCAGGGTGCCGTCCGCGGTCAGCCGCAGGGGCGGCGGGTGCCCGCACGTGACCAGCTGAAGCCAGCCGCGCGGGTCGAACTCCGCGAACACGGCGGTCACGAAGCCCTCGTCGCCGACCGCGCGGGTCACCGACTGGTCCACGACCCTGGCGATCTCGGGCAACGCCAGGCCCGGCCGGGCGCACGCGTCGCGGAAACTGGTCATCGCGATGCTGGCCAGGCGGACCGCTGGCAATCCCTTTCCGCGGGTGTCCCCGATGAGCCATCGCGAGCGGCCTCCGTCCGAGACGACCTCCAGCAGGTCTCCGCCCACCTGCGCCTCGGCAGCCGCCGAGAGGTAGCGCGAGGCCAGGCGCCCCGCCGCCACCGTGGTCGGCACCTCGCGCAGCACCGCGCTCTGCGCCACCCGGGCGACGGCCCGGACCTGCCGGAGCCGCCGCTGCGCCGCGGCCCGCATCACGGCGTTGACGACGGCGAACGCGGCCAGCAGCACCAGCACGCCCACCCGGGACGCGAGGCCCTCGGGATGCCCGGGCTGGTCCAGCATCAGGCCGACGCCCAGCAGCACCGACCACGCGGCCAGCACGGCCGTGGCCAGCGGGGCCAGCAGCAAGGAGGCCAGCAGCGGGCCGACGGCAAGCCACGTGACCGGGATCAGCACCTGGGCCACGCGATAGTGCACCGCCACGGCGGCGGCCGTGATCGCGAGCCACAGCAGCAGCGCGAACACGCGCTTGGCCCCGGCCCGCGACGGCTGGGCGGGACCAGACGCTCCCAGCGGGATGCCGCTGCCCGGGCGCGCGAGGCGCAGGTCGCCGGGACGCCAACTCCGCCCCAGCCGGGGCAGACCCGGCCGCTTCCGGCCGGAATCGCCGTCAATGCTGAACTCTGCGGCTTCCCCCATCGCGCCCTTCACCTGTCTCGCGTCTGGGTCCCCTGCGCTGAAAACGACTATGCAGGTCAGCCCTTAACAGCGGCTCTCCGCAACCTGAGAGCCCGCTGATAGAAGATCAGCGCCCACTCGGCATAACCTGGACGCTGCAACGCGGCGTTGTCACATTCGCTGGCCGCCGGGTGTCAGCACAACGACACCGGCAACGAGGGAACACGCGCGATGGCCGACACGGACCTGCTGGCAGCCGTCTTCGGGGAGCACCGCGAGCACCTGCGGGCGGTGGCCTACCGGCTGCTCGGCTCGATGAGCGACGCCGACGACGCGGTCCAGGACACCTGGCTGCGGCTGACCGGCACGGATACCAGCGAGGTCGCCAACCTCGGCGGCTGGCTGACGACGGTCGTCGCGAGAGTATCCCTCAACATGCTCCGGGCGCGCCGGCACCGGCACGAGGAGCCGGTCGGTGATTCCTGGCCCGGGGTTGCCGAGATCGCGGCCATTGCCAACGCCCCGGGCGGACCCGGTGCCGTCCCGCCGAGCCCGGTCGGCGATCCCGAGGGCGAGGCGGTGCTCGCGGACTCGGTCGGCCTCGCGCTGCTGGTCGTGCTCGACACGCTCACGCCGCCCGAACGGCTCGCGTTCGTGCTGCACGACATGTTCGCGATGCCGTTCACGGAAGTCGGGGCCGTGCTCGGGCGCTCGACCGACGCGACGCGGCAACTGGCCAGCAGGGCCAGGCGCCGGGTGCGTGGTGCGCCAAACCCGGATCGCGCCGACGACCTCGCGCGGCAGCGAGACGTGGCGGCCGCGTTCCTCGCGGCTGCCCGCGGCGGCGACATGAACGCCCTGATAACACTGCTGGATGCGGATGTCACGCTGACCGGCGATTCTCATGTCAGCGGGTCCGGGCGGCCGATGGTGCTCCAGGGCGCGGACAAGGCCTCCAGGGGCGCGATGCTGGCCTCGGCCCGGGCCGCTCAGTCCCGGCTGGCCCTGGTCAACGGCTCCGTCGGCATCATCTGGGCGCCGGCTGGCCGGCTGCAGGTCGTGCTCACCTTCGCGGTCAGCCCGGCGAGCAAGATCACCGCAATCGACGTCATCGCCGATCCCGCGCGGCTGCAGCGGCTGCGGCTGGCGGTGCTTCCGGGCGAAGCCGCGACGGGAATCACCGGGTCAGCAACGTGATGTCGCCCGTCGCGGTGTCCTTGAGGCCGGCCGACGTCACCTGTGCCGTGATGGGCTGATAGCCGGCCAGCAGCCCGAATGCCCTCCCGGCCTCCGATCGGTCCAGCCCTTCCGCGAGCGTGCAATGCGGTATCCAGTTGCCCGGAAGGTAGTACGCCCAGTGCCGGATCGGCTGCCCCGCGAGCGCCGCGTGCGCGTCGGCGTGGAACGCCAGCAATTCCGCGGTCACCTGGACGCCGAGAATCAATGCCCCTTCGCTTCCCGGGAAAGTACCGAGGATGTAGAGGCCCAGGACCGGCGGGCGGGACGTCAGCACGGTGCGCAGGGGCGCCAGGTCCGCGTCCGCCAGCGACTCCGCCACGGCGAGGGACACGTGCGGCCGGTGCAGGCGATGGGTCCGGGTCGCCAGGCTGGGCAGGCCGGCGTCGGCCAGCATCTCCCACAGCCGGCGAACCGCGGCGTCCGCCTGGTCGTCAAAATACATTTCGATTGCATGAGCCACGTGCTCACCATGCCAGACATGCCGCTGCTATGGATATCCAGATCTTTCGCCGCCTGCCCGGGGGGGGCAGCCTCCGGAGTGGCTGTGAACTTCGGCGTTATGTTTGCGGCGCCACCGTGCCCACACTAAAATGCTCGACGCGTCTACGCCGAGATTCCTCGGCGTACTTGCTGCTCTAGCTGGACATCCCGGCGCGACGGGCTCGAGTTACGGGCCGCTGCCAAGGCCTTATCCAGAAAGCCTTCCGAATGGAGTTCTACTCGTGAATAACGGCCAACATGACAGTAATTCCACGGCACCTTCCGGCGGGCTGCGGATCAGTATTGTCAGCGGTTACTTTAACCCGCTCCACGTTGGCCACATCCGCATGATGGAAGCGGCGGCCGAAATGGCCGACCAGCTGATTGTCATCGTCAACAACGACGAACAGCAGGTGATGAAGAAGGGCCGGGTCATAACCCCGCTCGACGATCGCCTCGAGATCGTCAGGGCGCTGCGCATCGTCGACCAGGCGGTTGCGGCCATCGACGAGGATGCAACGGTCAAGCAGACGCTCGCCTCGATCCGGGAGCGGTACCCGTCGGCGTCCCTCACGTTCGCGAACGGCGGTGACCGAAGTTCCGCGTCCGTCGTTGCGGAAGCGAAGGTGTGCGAGGCGCTCGGCATCGGTCTGCGGCTGGGCGTGGGCGGCACGGAGAAGGCCGACTCCAGTTCGAGGATCAACGCCGCGCTCGGCATTCAGTAGGGCACTCAGGCAACCTCCCGCGCGACCACGAACGCACGTGGCCAGGCTGGAGGGCGCAACGGGGCTCCGACTTCACGATATATCTTGCGACTCGGCACAGACGCGATGTATCTTGACCACAATGGCACGACGGGGGAGCCTTACAGAACGGAGCGGTCCATGTTCGGGCGGTTTACCGACGAGGCACGGCGGGTTCTTGACCTGGCCCTGGACGAAGCCAGTACACGGGGCAGCAACCGGATCGGCACCGAGCACATCCTGCTCGGCCTGGTCACCGAGCGCGACGGGATAGCTGCCGAGGCGCTCGAATCTGCGGGGGTTGGCCTGGACGCGGCGCGGCAGCAGATCGATACGATCAGCGGCCAGGGCCATGAGGCGCCCGCTCCCAGCCACCAGCAGTACACGCTGCGGGCCAAAAGGGCGCTGGACCTCTCGCTGCGGGAGGCGCTGCAGCTCGGCCACCACCACATCGGCACCGAGCACATCCTGCTCGGCCTGCTCCGGGACGGCGAAGGGCCGGCCGCTCAGGTGCTGGTCGAGCTCGGAGCCGACCGGAAGCTGGTCCGCGGGCAGGTGCTGCGGCTGCTCGGCGACGCTGAGGGCGCCGGGAACCCTGAAAGCGGCACGGGTGGCGGCCAGCCCGCGCCCACGGCGCCCGCCGCGCCCGGTCCCGTCCCGCCGGGCGCCGGTCCCGGCAGCACGACGCTGGAGGGCCGGATGCTGGCCCAGATCCTTGGCCAGATCGAGGCCATGGACGCCCGGCTGTCAGCCGTTGAGCAGCAGCTGGGCAGCGGGCCCGACGTGGGCGACCTCGACCGGCAGATCGCGCAGGCGCGCCAGGACAAGGAGTCGGCGGCCGGAGCCGAGGACTACGAGCACGCGGCGACGCTGCGGGACGCCGAGCGCAAGCTGGTCGCCGACAAGGCCGCACGGCAGAAGGAATGGGCGGACGCGCACCCGGACCTCCCTTCCCTTGCCGAGGGGCTGCACATGCTGAGCGACGAGGTCGGCCGGCTGCGTGGCCTGCTGACCCAGCAAGGCGGCAAGTCACGCGACGGCGCCGCGTAGCCGGTGGCAGGCCCGGCGGCACGCCAGGCGTTACGGGCGGTTTTTCGCGCCGCCGAGGGGAGCCGGATGAGCCGCGGCCCGCTGCACCACGTGGAACTGTGGGTTCCCGACCTCGGCCGGGCGATCGGCAGCATCGGCTGGCTGCTCGAGGCGCTCGGCTACGAGAAATTCCAGGATTGGGACGACGGGCGGAGCTGGCGGTTCGGCGAGACGTACGTTGTTGTCGAGCAGTCCCCGGCGCTCACCAGCGGCACTCACGACCGGCAGCGCCCGGGGCTGAATCACCTCGCCTTCCACTCTGGCTCCCGGAGCGAGACCGACCGGCTCGTCGCTGACGCCGCCGCGCACGGCTGGACGCTGCTGTTCCCGGAGGACCATCCCCACGCCGGCGGCCCCGATCACTACGCCGGGTACCTCGCCAACGCCGACGGATTCGAGGCCGAACTCGTCGCCGACGATTCCTAGTGCGGTGACCACGAACGTTCACCTGGCCGGTTATGCGGCTTTGGGTTTGGGGCGGCCCCAGCGTTGCTGGCGTTCGCTGCGGATGCGGGCGCGTTCGCGGCGCTGGGCGGCCAGGACGTCGGG
>Ga0335074_10001498_pt1 | contig 31662 bp, 25 predicted proteins | sample Lox_Sample_23_FD_206715 | JGI IMG/M metagenome (GOLD analysis project Ga0335074, IMG submission 206715) | Soil microbial communities from Loxahatchee National Wildlife Refuge, Florida, United States - Lox_Sample_2.3 | ecosystem: Environmental > Terrestrial > Soil > Wetlands | place: USA... | reverse complement strand
GGAACTCGGTTCAATGACCGAACTGCCTCAAAAAGGTGCAGCGAGCCCATGATGTTTGACTCGAAAGTTCCCACCGGATCCGCCCAAGAGACCGTGGGTAGGCTCTGCGCGCCCAAATGAAATACGTACGTCGGCGTGTACTGGGCCAGAACCTCTTTCAAACGCTTCCCATCGCGTAAGTCGCATCGTACGAAGTGCAGGTTTGGCACACGAGCCGGCGCTTTGGGGTGTTCCACCATACATCCGCCAATAACTTCCCAGTTTTTTGAGCTCAAAAATCTCACCAATTCGGATCCAATAAAACCCTCCGCACCGCTCACAAACGCCGTTTTCTTGATCGCCATAAGGTTACTCGGTCGCGCCCGCGACCAGGGGTGTTGTCGGCATCATTCTGGATTTGCGAACCAGATGCCCGAACGCCCTGATTTCCTCTCGCATCCCAGGGATAAGAAGCGTGAGCGAACTGCCCGCAGCAAAGGTAATGGCGGTCATCAGAATCTGCCTGACCAGGGACGATTGCGGAGACCAGTGAAGTGTAAGCTCTGCACTGGCCACGCCGGCAAGGCAAAATATCAAGGGAAGTAAAATGGCTATTCCCATTCTCCGCAGTGTGAGCCGCGTGCCCTGGAAGCTGAAACTCAAAATCCATGGAAAGATTGCGAGCAAGACGAGTGCGCTGCATAGTGCCACTCCCTTGATTCCGAACGGCAGTCCGACCGCATAGCTCGCCACAGTGATAGGGGAAGCGATGAGTGATAGCTTCAAAAGCCGCTTGCTTTGTCCTCGGCTCACGAGGAGCCACACCGTGGACTCATACAGCAACTGGCCCAGAGCGAAAATGGCCAGCAACTGGAAGACGGGAGCGGCGCCCCGCCACTTGGCTCCCAGCGCAAGCACAATCACGGGAGTTGCGGAGACGAAAAGAAAGCCGAATATCGGGGCTGTGATCCACATGATGAGGTTCGCCGCGCGCAGATAGAATCGCGCCAACCGCTCCGGATCGTCCTGAACTCTGCTGAATGCGGGCACGGCAACGGCCCTCGCCGGCGCTCCAAGTTGACGCACCGGCAGCAGCAGCAGGTTCATAGCTCTCGAATAAAGTCCAAGCGGACCGGCGCCCCAGTACCACCCGATTAAGACACTGTCCGCACTGCGCGTTGTACTGAATATGAAGTAGGATGCCGCGACTTTCCCGCCGAACGCAATCAGCGAGCGAATCTTCGTGCCTCGCCGCGGCAACCCGGGGATCCAACGCGCCAGCGCCCACGAAAGCAACATCTGTGTTCCATTCAAAATCAGCGGCAGCGCAATGATCGCCCAATATCCGGCGCCCCGCCAGGCCAGAAAAATCGCCGACGGAACGGCGATTGCCCAAGAGGCGATGTCTCTCCCAGCGAGTGCTGCGAATCGCATTTGACGCCTTAGAAGAGCATCATGCTGCACCCTCAAACCGCCGATGATAAAGGTCAAGGACAGAAGCAGTGTGATCCTTGTGAGTCGCGGCTCTCGATAGAACCACGCGAGCACCGGAGCCAGCGTCGCCGTGATTGATGTGAGGGAAAAGCCAATCGCTACGTTGACCCAAAACAGCTTGCTGACTTGATCGTGGTCAATCTCCGGGTGCTGGATCGTCGCCTCGGAGAGGCCAAAGTCAGCGAATGACTGGCCAAGCATCGTGATCGCCGTAACCATCGCAACCAGGCCGAAGTCGGCAGGCGTGAGCAGACGCGCCATGACTACGGTCGACACGGATTGCATGAGAAACTGCACACCCTGTGAAGTGACCGTAAGCAACCCCCCGCGGACGGACCGTCCCTTCAGATCCGCGTGGAGATGCGCCGTGCTGAACGCACCAACTGCCTGCTCTTGAGCCGCCATAGTCGTCATCAGTTCAGTATCTTCTCACCAGATCGGCTGTCGCCTAAGCCGCGGCCCTGCAGGGCACCGAACTCTCCCATTTGTGGCGCATGCAACGCCCCACATCGCCGATGCAGGCCGCTCACAAAAAATAGCCGGCTTTCTCATCTGCGCTGCGAAACAAGATCCGAGTACACTTCAGAGATCTTCTCTCCCACAGTCGCCCAGGAATTCTGACTCTCCGCCAGAGCCTTGATCACTGCTCTCCGTTGTTCCAGCTTTTCGAATAACTCGCTCGCAAAGTATTTTTCGATCGTGCGGCAGAGATCGCCATCGTCGCAGGGACGGCAAAAGTATCCTGTCTCGCCCTCGACAATATCCCGGCTCAGCGAGCCTACCTCGGTGGCGACGACCGGCAAACCAAAGCTATAAGCGAGAAACAACACCCCACTCTGAAAGACATCCGTATACGGCAATACGAGCAGGTCGGCAGCCTTGAAATACAGCTCTGTATCCTCATCCGGGATAAACTTTACTTCCCGGATAATCTTCCCTTCAATCCTCGATTGCTGGATCCTGTCCCGCACACCCTCCCAATACAGCATGGACTCCTTCTTCGGCTCGCCCGCAATTATGAGGCGGTAACTCTGATCGGCCGACGCCAGCCGCTCAAATGCACTCACGAGATAGTCAAGCCCCTTATAGCGGCGTATGCGGCCGAAAAACAGTATCACCTTATCTGAACCGTCCAATCCGAACGATTTCTTTGCTTCCGCGGAGGTGATACCGGTATTCGGAACGGAGTTATTGATTCCAAATGGAATGACGCTCACGGCCCCCGCTTGGACGCCATACTCATTTGTCAAATCCATCATCATCTTTTCGGTATGCACAAATATGTGGTCCGAAAGCCTATATTGAATCTTGAGCGACAATCTATTTAGCGTCGAATCGAAACCGTCTCTCTGAGCGGTGTTCACATTGTGGGCGGTCAGCACAATCTTCTTTCGCAAAAGCTTGAAATACAGCATTAATAGGGTTCTGTCGAATAGCTCAAACTTGTTATTCCATAGAATATGAAAGATCCTCGATTTTGCTATTGCCGCATAAGCGATTAGCCGCACATAAACTGAAAGGTGCCGGGTGATCCGCCTAGCCTTGCTGACATGCCGAGCCTGGATATTGTAAAAATTACAATAGCTGAGCTTCGCGGCATCTCTGACAGCAGGGCAATCGAGTTCGCTGAAGCCGAGGACGTCCAGACTCACGCCTTTCGAGCTAAGCGCCATGCTCATGCCGTATGCGTACGGCCGGTCGATTCCTCCGGTCAAGAGCACAACACTGGGACCGCCCGTCGAGACGGCCGCGACTCTCGAATCGCCGGAGCTTATGTGCTGGCTGATCCGGCCGCCTTCCGAATGCATCGATTCCGCGGCCGCTTCCTGTTGAACAATAGCCATCGACTTCTTCGCAGTCTCGAGCTTTCCGCGGTTTCGGCGTCACTCCTGAGCTAGATCGCGTGCGCATCCCCCGCTGAAGCGCTTACTTGACCTCTCAGTTATGATACAGGCGACTTGCGGGCCCGAACGCTCTTGTTCAGTCTGAATTACCCGAAGGAGCGCGCTTGAGCTTAGGTCATTCCTTTTCCGTGAGATTCATTGGGTACGACGCGGAAGCCGACAGTCCCCATGATTCCAACTTCAGCATAGTTTTGTCATATTCTCGCGTCAACGACGCCTTCACCGCGGGTAAAACCTTCTGGGCCCAATTCGCTGCGCCCCATCCGAGCACGTATTTGATCCAGGAGTATTTCCGTCGCAGACGCGGGATCTCTAGTTTTCCTTGAAGCCCTGCGGCAAGAACGTCAAGCTCGGCTAAAATGTCAGGCCGCACAGGATATAGTTCGGAATACCAATTCTGCAGGTACTTCACGCAAGCTTCCCGCACTCGGTCGCTCTCTTCAAGAGAGCGTAAATATTTGATTTGCAGCTTCATCGAAACGAGTAGCGAGTCTCTCTTCTTCTGTGAACGACCAATATAGCTCACTCTATTCATGCCACTCAGTCGATAAAACACCGCTGGGCCAGAAACAAACCGGGTACCTTCAGACGCCAGGAGGACCCGAGCAAAATACTCTCCGTCCTGATCGTAGTGAAGATCCGTGTTCCATGGGCCCGCCGCTTCGACAAGTTCTCGGCTTACGAGCCACGTTGCATTTTGCATGTGAAGGTTTTCGCCTAACTTCCTCAGCATCCATTCAACGGGAGAAAGATCCTGGCACAAGGAATTGCTCACGAAACGCGCCCCGCGGGTTCGATAGAAAAACCAGGCCCACGGCGAAGAAAGGACTATGCGCTTGCTCTCCCCTGGGCGCAGGGCCGAAAGCTGCCGCTCGATCTTATCGGCCACCAATAGGTCGTCCGAGTCCAACTCCTGGATATAATCTCCATTGCAGAATCCAAGTCCCGTGTTGATGGCGGCGGAAAGACCTCGGTTTGCGGTGGATATCACCTTGACTTTGGGGCCAAAGCTAAGCGCTATCTTCTCTGTGCCGTCTATAGACCCGTCGTTCACCACGATGATTTCTTTCTGCGGCCAGGTCTGCGCAAGCGCCGACTGAAGCGTCTCTGCGATCGTCGTTTCCGCGTTATAAGCTGGGATCAAAATTGAGACTAGTGGCTTCATGGACATGATTCTCGTGAAAATCGGCCTGTCGACTTTTTCAACTCTAAAGTGTTCTCACTGGACCGCGTTAAGAGCCTGCAACACCAGCTTGTAATGAGCGCTTTGCCCGCGTCTTCCCAAACACGCTTTCATAGGCTGCAAGAAGGTTGCCTACGGAGTGCTCCCAAGCCAGCTCTTCCTTCACTCGTCTACGACCGAATTCACCCATCCTCTCTCGCTCCTCCGGGTGATCGAGGAGCCACAGAATTCTTTCGGCGAAGCCGCCGACCCCGTCCTCCTCATCGCAGTAGAGAGAGGCTTCCTGCGCGCTGATTTTGCCCTCACGCAGGTCGAACTGCACGATTGGTTTACCCAGCGCCATGTATTCCATGATCTTGATCATGGTCGAGATGTCATTCATCGGGCAGGGCCGGTCAGGATTAACGCAGACATCCGCTGTGGAAAGCACCCGCAACAAGTCGCCGTCTGAAATCCTCCCGGTAAAATTAAAGATGTCCTGGATGCGCTTTTTGCGCGCCAGTTCCTTCAGTTCCGCGAGCCCCGGCCCGCCACCGACACAAGTGAAATGCACATCCTCGCGTCCAAGGTTGCGGATGTGCTCGGCGACTTCGAGCAGAATATCTAGCCCCTCCTGCGTGCTCATCGTGCCGACATAGCCCACTAAGTAGCGCCTTCCGTATTTCAGCGGCAGTTCCGCTGGGACGGCGATGAACGTGCGCAAATCCGGTCCGTTGCGAACCACAAACACATTCTTCGGATCCTGCCGGCCACGCGCGATGGCTATTTCTCTGTAGCTATGATTTGTCGATATTACCACATCACTAAAGCGAAATGTGAGCCATTCAAACCATACCTGAACGCTGTAAAACAGATCCTTTCTGTCGTATTTGGATAGATACAGTTCAGGAATCACGTCATGATGATCGAACACATACTTCACGCCAAGGAGCCTGAACGGAAATGCCACCAGGACAATGTTGTCGGGAGGATTGCAACCTTGGATAACATGAAATCCACGCCGGAAAAAAATCCACCACGAAAAAAGAAGCTCCCAAAAAAAAGCGCAACCGTACTCGCACAAATAGCCCAACGGGCTGTTGCCCTCAGTAGGCATAGGGTGGCGGTAGATATGAACCCCTTCGAGCAATTCATATGTTCGACGGAATCCCTTGGCTTTGGGGCACAAAACCGTTACTTCGTATCCGGCTGCGTGCAAAGCCACCGCCTCTTTCCAGACACGAGTGTCAAATGGAACCGGCAGATTCTCGACAATAATGAGAACTTTTCTCTTCACGCAGGCCTCGTCCCGCTGCAAATCTTTTTGTAAAGTCCGCCCAGCGCGCAAAGCATCGTTGCCTGGCCCCAATGCAGCGTCGGAGTCCGGTTCACGATCCTTTTCGAGTAGCGGCGATAGTGGAAATAACCGGTCTGGTTCTGCATATTCCGGATTGTCCATTTTGCGACCTTGATCGCCAAGTCCAGGCTCTCCCGGTCGCGGTCGGAAAAGAACACAAGAGTATCAATTGCCTGAGAACAGCACTGGATATCAATGGGAAGCGTCTTGTGTCGATAATACCTCGGCGTTCCATCCTCTAAAAAAAACCGGCTCTTCCAGTAGTCGTAGCCGCGCTCCGTGGCCAGGTCGAAACGATGGTCGCCCGTTGACTCTGTGTAGTACTTGAAGCAGTCCAAGACATAAGCAGTATGAAAGCTATCTACCCACCGCAGGTCAGCTCGTTCTCCGTACCACCAGGCGCCATCTGACTGTTGATATTGGGCAGTATATTGCAAGGCTCTCTGCGCGAGCGTCCGATATTCTTCATTACCGGTGTGCGAATAGACGCGCGCCAGTAGGCTGGCGCCCAGAGTATTTGCATTATGCACCCGGCATTCCAGCTCTGGGATGTAGCTGATGCACACGCCGTCCCCGTCCGGAAAAGTCTCCAGATCTGTCACGATGTGGCAACAGGCGGATACGGCAATGTCGAGATATCGTTCGTCATTGAAGCAATCATACCCATCGAGAAATGCGTGTCCGATCAGTGACGTCCACACAAGCGTGGGCACCCCCTTGGCCAAATAGAAGCTTCTCGATTGGTAATCGAAATGATTACCCCAGCTCGATCCGTGAAAGCCGCTAGATTGGTGGTCGATTAGCCATTGCAGTGCAAACTTCGCCTTCTTCGCCCAATGTTCTTCGCCGGTACACTCGTGCAGCCGCATGAAGCCGCGAGCGAGGAACGCCATACCCTTGCTCGAGTGGCTCTTTCGAATCCCCAACAGGGGTCGGAGATTTAAGGGAAAGCGTCGCACTCCTTGCTGCAAAACCGTGCGAAGAAACTTGCTTTCGAAAGTGAGCGGGCGCAGATACGGTGCGTTGAGTCCGTCGAACGTATCGTAACCTTTGTAATCGTTTCGATCCAGCCATCCCGACAGGTGGAGAATTGATTCATAAATTTGGCTCTTCACGATTCCGCTATCACTGCCGGTTTCGAGCTGATCACCAGCAAATCCCTTCGTATTTCCCATTCGCGCACCCGCCATCCGTTATCCGAACAAAATCCACAACCGATTGACCGTCGCGCAAACTGTGTGGCACAGTGCGGAAGTCCGGGTCTTGGTTCCCGATCACGATGGTCCGCGCATGATCGAGTACCGCATCTATTTGGTTCACCATGAGCCTTGATATATGCGGAATGCGGTTGAGTATAAAGTCGCGATTCGCACCTACTAAACTGGCGATGCTGACATTCTTATCGTAGATTCTTAAGTCATAACCCTTGCCCAGTAACCGCTCGATGACTTCGATCATCGGGCTTTCTCGCAAGTCGTCAGTTCCCGCTTTGAAGCTAAAGCCGAGAATCCCGACTTCCCTATGCCCCCTGTCCATGATTAGCTTGAGCCCTCGTCTTACCTGGATCTCGTTGCTCGGCAAAATGGACGTCAGAATTGGAAGCTCCAGGTCATGTGCCTTTGCCTGGTAAGACAGGGCGCGAAGATCCTTGGGGAGGCATGAGCCACCAAAAGCGAAGCCGGGGAGAAGATAGGCCGGTGAGATATTCAACTTCTTATCCTGACAAAATATTTTCATGATTTCATGCGAATCTATCCCAAGACTCTTACTGAGGCTGCCTATTTCATTGGCGAAACCGATCTTCAGCGCATGCCAACAATTGTCCACATATTTAACCATTTCCGCGGACTCGAGACTCGTACGAATGAGCGGCGCATCGAGCTTGCTGTAGAGTTGAATCAGCAAAGATCCGCTTGCCGGGTCCAGTTCCCCGATTACCGTTTTCGGCGGCGCGTTGAAGTCTCTTACGGCCGACCCTTCGCGTAGGAATTCAGGGTTATGGCAGACACCGAAGTCCACTCCCGCTTTCTTTTCTGAGAACTCCTCAAGGACAGGGATTACAATTCCATGCATTGTCCCGGGCAGGACAGTGCTCCGGATGATGACCGTGTGGCGATCTGCTTTGTCCTTGAGCGCATGGCCAATCTGCTCGCAAATGCGGCGAATGTACCTTAGGTCGAGATTACCGTTCGGTAAGCTCGGCGTGCCAACGCAGACGAATGAAAGATCGGTTTGGCGAATGGCTTCCTTCGGATAAGTGGTGGCGCGCAGCCTGCCTGCCTTGACCGCCGCCGCGACGAGCTCGTTGATCTCAGCTTCGACGATGGGAGAACGTCCCTCGTTGATCAGGTCGACTTTTGTCTGAACCGGATCTACCCCGACGATTTGATGCCCGTCATTAGCGAGGCACCCAGCCGACACCGTGCCAACATATCCCAAACCAAATATGCTAATTTTCAAGCTCTGTCCTTTTCCCGCTCGCTGCGCGGGTCTGGAGTTCCATGCCGATGCCGGCTCGTCCATCATCGATGCCAACAGAGTCCGGGTGACGCAGCTAGGTGCGGAACAACTTCTTGTTTCACCGCTCTATTGAACTGAAGGGGCCGGCATAGGTGCGCAGAATCGCAGTGCGGAGTATCCCCAGAGATGGCAGCCAAGTGGGAGGATGTGTGCGCGAGGAGGAAGTCAGGCCTTGAGTCGCCCTGCCGAAACCGCCAATCATCTCACAATTGCGAGCGGGCAGACATTCCCGTAATTATCTGTGAACAGCGCGGTGCATGGTCATGCGCAGTTCGCCGCACTCGGGGTAGTCGGGTACATCCAAGCTTGCCGGAATGATGTTCATGACTGAATCCGGCAGCCAGATCCGCAAAAGCCGTCATTAGAGCGAATTGTGTGTTTCCGCCGACGCCGCTTATTGACTCGTCGACTGCCAGGCGGCCTTTGTGTTTGAAGGGGAGCCCGAATTAGGGGTGCTGCCTCCTGTGGAACCACCCCCATAGCACTTTGCGGCGTTGAAGTTAAGTACGTTCCCCGTCCCATCCGGTGGTCCAGTCATCGTGTTCAAATAGCAAGTCATGGCCATGTTTGCGTTGGCGTGTCCCGCCCACGCCGTCACCAGGGTGCCGCCCGATCCGCACTGCGCCGTGCTCAACGCCGCCATGCCGCTGTATGGCCCTCCCGAGCAGATGCCCAAATCCCCGCTGGTTACGTCTGGTCCCGCCACAGGCCACGCAATCGAACCGAGAAAGGTGGGCTCGGACGAGTAGTAGAACGAGGGGGGCATAACCGGCTGACCTGCGACCGTATCTCCGTAGCTTGGAACCTGATTGGAGTAAGATGAAAGTGTGGTGGGCACTTCCGAGGCGCTGCCGCATGTCCCCGACCATCCAGTGTCATTCAAGTTACCGCAGAACCTCGCCGCCCCGGTTACGACGTCATAGTTTCCCCAGCGCATTAAGTAGGCGCTGACTTGAGGGTCCCAGTCGTTTGGGGCCAAGGGGCCGCTGCCGGTCGTGGTGCAGGAACCCGCCGGCAGCGAGTTGCAAAAGCTGTACTGCACGGAATAGGTGTTATAGATGTAGTTCAGTGAATAAATCACGACGTCTGCTTTGCCGTTGACGGCGTAGAACGCGGAACATAAGGTCGATGAAGTGACAGCGGCGCACTGGTAGGTCGTGTGATAGTTAGGCTGCCCGAGCACGTTGCCCACGATATTCATGTACCGGCTTCCGGCTGTAAGCGTGATGGGAGTGGTCTGAACAAAGCAGGAACCGCCCAGGCATTGCGACTGCCAGCCGGGAAGGACGTTCCGGTAAACAGTCTCAAGATGATGTGTCCCGTGAATGTTGTCTGTGGAATATCCTGGGCCGATATTCCCTTCCCATAGGTTGAATACATCACCGCCGGAGTGCTGAAAGAACGGCGGAACGATGTAGCCGGTGCCTGAATAGGCATTGTCCACGTCAAAGTTGTAATCGATCACGTTGCCCGCGCACGGACCAGTGCAGCTGGGGTCGGAATCCGTAATCTGCTGCGTAATGTTGTTTTCAAGCAGATGATACCAGCCGCCTCCTATCTCATAACCGTAGCTGACCGTCCCCCCCGTCTGATTCTTGTAAAAATAGTTGTCCCGGATTACGTTGTGGACGGAATAAATCGTCCGAACGTGGCTGCGGTTGGTGTCGACACTTCTGACTCCAGCTACCCAGCACATGGAACAAGCCACAAGATTTATGGTGGAGTTAAACCCCGTGGCATTGGTCGTGTCTACCGAAAGGTTCTCCACTCCGACCTCGCTCACCGTATTCGTCGGGAACCATGCCTGCGGCTGCTGGCTGGTGCGCCACTGTGAGAGGAAAAGCGGTTCGGCCACCTGCACCACTGAGCCGTTGATCCCAACCACTGTAAAACCCTGCACCTGCACCCGTTCGCACGTTGATCCGTTGCAGGGGCCATCCGTCCTCATGCCTCCGCCGTCCCCGTTGCCGGCGCAGCCTCCTGGTCCACTCGACACGGTCGTAGCACAGTTCCAGATCGTTCCGGTGTCGTTGGTCTCCGCCAGCTGATCGACAAAGATTACCCCGCCCACCTTAAGATTAGAGAGGCTGCCGGTCGCCGGTGTCGAACTTCCACAGTTGGTGATGCTCAGGTAAGTTGAACCTTTCATGTAGGTGCCCGCCGTGACTGTTGAGCTCGTGCTGGCTCCGGCGAACACGCAGACGTTCTGCTCGCCGCCGCCGACGTAGATGCAACTGCCTTCCAGACTAATGACGTCTGAGTAGCACCCACCGCCCGCGCCTGATCCGCTGTAGACAAGTAGAGTTTGGTTTGCTCCGGCCCCCCGCAAGACGACATTCGAGTGCAGACTTGAAAAGTCGGATATGACGATGGGGCTGGTGACGTCATAGGTTCCCGCTGTCAAGCCCACGTAGGTATTCGATGGCGCCGAGGCCAGGGCTGCGTTGATCTGGGCTATCGTCGCGCTGCTGCCTGCCGAAGTCACCGCCTGGCAGGCCGTGGTCACGCACTGCGCCCACCCCGAATCGGGAAGCGTGCCGCCCGGAAATCCCGCCACTCCCGTCCAGGTTACCGCCCGCGATGGGTCGATGATCTGGTTCCAAAGTTGTCCGAAAACAGGGAGTTGGCCAAAAAGGGTGAAAAAAGACAATAGCAGACAAGCTCTGCGAAGCATAAGAAGTTCCTCGCACCGGAAAAGGCGGCAATCAAGCCAACTTCCCGTCTGACGCTTTCTCGGATGAATCCCGAGTCGACTAGGAAGGAGTATACATATTTTCGCTTCGAAAGTAACACCCAAAGGTAACTACCTGACATCCCTGTTTTAAAATGGTCTTGCCGGTCAGATCCGGGAATCCCTCTGATCTCTACCAGATCGCATCATCAAATCGGCCCATGTCCTCCGAAAATCGCATTTCCTTCAAGCACTTACGACGTAGCGGTCGGTCCGCCAAAAGCGCTTTGAAGGATTATCGAGGCGACTGCGAGGCTGCCATGGCTTCCCCACGCTGTCCCTCCTGGTGCAAAGAAGTCCGCCAAAAGACCTCAATGGTCCCCTCACTGCACTGCTCCAGTAGTTTCGAAAACTCCTCTGCACCGATCCAGTTGCCTAGCGCGCCCCGCTGGAGATCACTTGCATAATTGAACTCCCCTTCTCCCGACAAACGCCCAAGCAGGCTTACGCATTCGAGGCCCTCCTGCCTGAATTCAGGCAGGTTAATCTCAAACGATAGAAATGGAACGGGCCGTTTCAGTCCCCGAATTACGCATACTTCATAACCCTCAACGTCGATCTTTACGAAAATCGGCACCCCGTAAACGCGAATAAGATCTTCGAGAGTTGTGGTCTCCACGGTCTTGCGCCGCGCGAACTCAAGGCCAAAGTGTGAGTGCTCAAATTTGTCCCGGTTCGTTTTCAGGGTGTCTGCCCATTTTTGGCTGAGCGTGTTCACCGACGATCCCGGACCGTCGATCCACATTGTCTCCACCGCGCTCTTGTCGCTGAGCGCCTTGCCAACGATCACCACCGGTTTCGGAGTCAATCTGTAATTCAGGAATTTCTCCCGCAAAACGCTTTGGTTGAATTCATCGGGGTCGACGCTGACCACGCGCGCTCCTAATCTCAAGAAGACCTCGGTCTTGACTCCTTCGTTTGCCCCGACATCGAAGATCAGGTCGCCCGGACGAAATCCATTCAAGAAGCTTCCATAGAATGCGACTTCTTGATCTCGGGCATCTATGAGTCGCCTATCGGCGAATCTCCAGTAGAGATCGTAGAGCACGGAATTCTTCAGTCGATAGTAGAGTCCCAACCGCTTTAGCATCGATTGGAGACGTAGCTTAAATGCTTGCATCCTCGTGATTTCCCCGGATACCAGTTTGCCGGCGCCTTCGCCGCCGGACCTAACCGAGCGATGACAAATTTGCCGAGTACGCTTCCCAAACGGGTTTGGGCTGTCGGCTCGGCTGGGACGGCGAAGGGCTCACACCGACCCTGCCGAACCGCCCCGCAGCTAGCACCGCCAAAACGATGAAAATCCATTCTGGGCCAAGCATCCTGAAACCAGCTTCGGTGACGTTATATGTGACCGCGGTAACGACGTAGGCAGTCAGCAGAGCGCCCAGCATTGAATCGCGGCGAAAGGCGGCGACGGCGGTGCGATAACCTTGCCCGAGAACCAGAATGATCAGGCCCACGCCAATCCCACCCAGGTTCAGCCAAACATCAAGATAGCCATTGTGCGACTCATTGATGCCAGGGAATTCGCGGTTCATGTATGCGAGGCGCGTTCCGGTCCAGAAGGTTTCGAAACCGGTGCCTACGATCGGGTTCGTATCCATTCCTTCTAAGACCTTCCAGATTTCCGTTCGCCCGGTAAGATCCGATTTCCTTCCCAGCGCCCTCGTGACATCACCCCGGAGGCCGAGAAGATTGACCAGGCCGCCTCCGAGCAATATGCCCAGAACCAGCAAATGGAGGGTCGCCGAGCGTTTAATCCGCGAGATCGCAAGCATCAAAAAAGCGCCAAAAACAAAAGAAGCCCCGGCTGTGGCGGAATGCGCGATGACCAGAATCTCCAGGCCGAAGAGAAGCACCGTGGACTGCGCAACCAGGCGGCGCATCCGATGAAGTTGCTTCTTGTCCCTAATTAAACAGAGAACCTGCCACAGCGCTCCCAGCGCCAAAAGGAACGTTCCCACGCCAAGTATGTTCTTATTGGTCGTCACTCCGCCAATAAGTAGCATCCCCTCAGGGGTATAGTAGCGGCTCAGGGTGGGGAAATACTTGACCAGAAGGATAGAAGCCGGAAACAGAACGAAAGCAGTCCGCGAGAAGAAACGCTTTAGGGCAGCGGACGGCTGAGCCTCCGTAACTATCACCAAAGCCATGATGAGATCGCCCAGACTTCTGCACCACCGCTTGAGACCCCATCCAGGATCATCGGAAAAGAGCAGGCTGAACAGGCAAAATGAAAAGTAAAGTGCTACCGGCCAGCCGGCTTTGAGTACGGCGATCGAAATCTTGCGTCGCTGGATGATCGCGATGATACCCAGGAACATCAAAAGTCCAGCAACAGACTGATCGAGCAAACTGCTGGCTGATGAGGAGTCACCGACCGCCTGATAGCCCCTACCCAACCAAACGGAGATAGGCCGCGAAGCGCTTATCCAAAACCATAGAACGGGCACCCATAGAAATTTCGAAGTGCGCGCGGTCTTGTCGCGGTTGAGGAAAAAAAGACCGCCAACACCAACCGCAAAAATGCAAATTGCTATCGTTGGTCCCATCCGGTACTCTGTTATGCCGCCGAAGCCGTATCTCTTCGTGCATGATTCGACATCCCTTGCCAAATCGACATCACTGAAACGCCGGCCGGGATCGTCAGCAATGCAACCACCGGGACACTGTAACGGGCCGCCGCAATCACCGCCATATGAATGGCCATAATGGACAGGCCGAACGCCACAATAATGCCCATTTTGCGCAGACGGCCACGCCTCCATAGCAGATAGAGGCCGTGGGCCGCCAAAAGAAGCATCGGCAACTGTAGGACCACGTCAACCGACGTAACTTCCCGGGTCTTGCCCAGAAACCAGAAATTGAGTGCATTCCTCGCGGCGCACGTCGCAAACAGCCCGGGGCGTCTGGCGTATTCTGCTTCGGCCCCTTTAAGCAAGGCATGGTTAAGCTTCCACTCGTCCTGAGGGTCGGCGAACACTTGGTAGTACTGGTCCCCTGCCTGAATGCCAAGCTGATTCGCTAACGCATCCCGCTGCTGGCCGGCCTCTGTCTGTAACATGTAAAAGCTTCGACCGGAAGAACGGTTCTCGCAGGTGTATTGTCCTTCCTGAAGGGCTAGCCCCTGGACGGTCGCTGTGGGTACGAATTCATGCACTAAGAGATAATTGCGAATGATCCATGGCGTCATCACCGCCACCATGCCCAGCGTGAGTATAGCAACATTCCGAACCGCCCTCAGCCGCTCGCGCGTGCTTTTGGAAGTAAGAACGAGGAAGAGCATCAGTAGTCCTGGAAACAGCAGCGGCGTGCTGCGGACCTGCACCACTACTCCCAACGCCAGGCCTGCGATCAAATAGCGCCACGGACTTTGCCTCTCCACCGCTCGATGGAGAAGGAGCATAAACACAAGAATGACGAAAATGAAAAGAACTTCCACGCCCCCCCTCGCTTCACAAATGAGGGTGCCTGGATTAAACACGAAAAGCAGACTCGCGATCAGGGCGATCCTCTCGTCGTCCGTGAGCAGGCGCGCCAATCTCATAATCATGATGGCGATGCCAATCGACAGCAGCCAGTTGGCAAACCGGGTCACTTCGAGGTTGTAGCCGCCAAGTTTGAACACGACAGCGAGGAACAGTGGATATCCAGGCTCTCGAATCATCGTCTCACCCATGTTCGCGTCCCAGCGGTATCCATGCCCATGGATGAGATTGTTGGCTATCAGATCATAGCCGTCCTGAAACAGCACGCTGTACTTCAACGCAAAGGCGCTTTGCAGCCGCGGCACCACTAGAAAGAGAAACACGGCCGTGGCAAGGAACGCCGCCAGCAGCACCGGCCACGCCGAACTTGCTTTCACCTCTTTCGAAACTGTCTTCTCCTGCAACCCAATCATCTGGTCCTAGCTCCGGTGCACGCCATCGATCATTGCAGAGTTCTCCGCCTGCAGCGCGGGCGGGCACGTGGAAAGCGCAGCCTTTTCGGCGCGTCTGCGCTGCGTGTAGTCCCCGCGGCTGAAATATTTTTCCAGCCAGCAGTAGAGCGTGATAAACAGGTACCGGCTGCCCATTTCTTTGATCTTGAGCTTAGAGATCCCGGCCCGCCGGTTACGCCAGGTGATTGGCATCGTGGTCCAGGAGTACCCGCGAACAATGACCTTCAGCGGCAGTTCCACCGTGAGATTAAAGTGCGGCGAAAGAAATGGCCGGCAGCCATCCAGGGCCGTGCGGCGATAGGCCTTGAAAGCGTTGGTGAAGTCGTTCAACCGTACGCGGAACATCACCCGCAAAAAGGCGTTCGCCAGCCGATTGACGAGGAGTTTGTGCGGTGGATAGTCAATCACTCCCCCGCCGCGGACGAAACGCGAACCGAAAGCCGCATCCCATCCGTGCCCCAACAGCTCCCAGTACTCCGCCACATCACGGCAGTCATCGGACTCGTCGGCCATCATAATCACCACGGCGTCGCCTTGGCTGTGGTCTATGCCGAAGACCACGGCATTTCCAAATCCGTTGGCGCCGGTGTTCTGAACCGGCGCGAGCTCCGGAATCTGCCTTCGGAGCTTGCCCAGCAGCTCCCACGTCGAATCGGTGCTGCCGTCATCCACCACTACGATTTCGTGCGGAATGCCTCGCAAGCGGAGCTCAACATGAAGATGTTCCACCGCGCCGGCGATACTGCCCTCCTCGTCGCGGGCGGGAATCACTACCGAGAGGAGCCGCAACGGCTCCTTTGAAGTGGGCCACGTGGGCTTCGTCATACCATGCTCCTTTGCAGCCAGTCGGGATTGTTCTCCGCATGCTGCGCCATCTCTTCTAATAAATCCGCGGTTGGTGTCTCCATCTTCCAGCCGAAGTCGCGACTGGCATCGTGACTGTCCATCACCACCCAGGGAATGTCGTATGGGCGGTCCGCGGTGTCGGCGGCGGGCGTAAATGCTCCGAATCGGGCATCGCACCAGGACGTTAATTGCGACAGCGACATGGCGTTGGCCTTTCCACCGCCGACCGTGTAGACCCGCTGTCCTCCCGACCGCGCGCACGCCATCTGTGACTCAAGCAAGCTGGCCAGGTCCCGTGGGTGAAAAGCATCGCGCACCTGCCGACCGGTCCCACCGAAACCGATGTAGCGCAGCGGGTGCCGCCGCCGGTGCGCATTGATCCAATAAGAAAAGATACCCTGGTCCGGCGTTCCAAACTGCCCTGCCCCTGCGAGTACGCCGCAGCGATTGACCCAAACAGGAAACCCGAACGCCTCGCCGTACTCGAGTGCTACCACTTCGGAAGCGAGCTTGGTGCTGCCGTAAAGTGAGATCGGAGGCGAGGTGGAGAAATCGCATCCGATTCCCTCCGGCGACAGGCCGGCAGGCAACTTGGCTGTTTCGTCCAGAACGAATCGATCTTTTTCCGCGCGCAGGGGAAGTGATACCAGGGCCGGAATGGAATAAACCCGGCTGCTGCTGAGCAGCACTAATCCGGCGCCATGCGTTTTGGCGAACTCGAGTACGTTTACCAGGGCGCCCAGATTGTGCTCGAAAAGTTGACGGCTGGAAAAAGCCCCGCGCACGCCCGCCAAAACGCTCGGATTCGCCGCCGCGTCAATGACCCAGTCGGCGGGGGGCAGAGCGGCGAAGTCGCTGGTGGAGCGGATATCCCCGTGTGTGACAGTGACCCCGAGACCACGCAGCCTGAGGCGATTGACCTCCGAGCCGGGGCGCATCAGGTTGTCGATTCCCGTAATCCTGAGCCCAGTCTGCCGCTGCAGCATCCACTCAGCAATGGTGCTTCCGACGAATCCGCAAATTCCGGTGATCAGGATCCGCATCAGGCGATCTGCGCCCGCCGCTCAATCCAACTCTCGGCAATCTCGTGGAATATCGTATCCAGCGGTTTGGTGATGTCCCAATTCGGATAGTGTGCCTTCATCTTCCGCAGGTCGCTGTAATAGCAGATATGATCGCCGATCCGATTCTCCTCCACGTAATGCCACTTCATGGGTTGGCCGGTCGCCGCTTCGGTCATGCGGAAGGCCTCCAGAATGGAGCACGCATTGCCTTTGCCGCCGCCCAAGTTGTATACCTCTGCGATGCGCGGAGCTTTGGCGAATTCGTACATAAAGCGCGCAACGTCCTCGGAATGGATGTTGTCGCGGACCTGCTTCCCCTTGTAACCAAAAACCTTGTACTCGCGCTCCTCTACGTTGCACTTGATGAGGTAGCTGAGAAAACCGTGTAACTCCACGCCCGAATGCCTCGGCCCGGTGAGGCAGCCCCCGCGGAGACAACACGTCGGCATGCCATGATAACGGCCATATTCTTGCACCATCACGTCCCCGGCAACCTTCGAGGCGCCGAACACCGAATGTTTGCTCTGATCGATCGAGAAGCTTTCTCCAATGCCGTTCGCGTAGGTCGGATCGGCATAATCCCACCGCATTTCCAATTCCACAAGCGGGATGGTATTCGGCCGGTCCCCATACACCTTGTTCGTTGACATGTAGATGAACGGAGTCTCCGGACAAGCCTGGCGCGCCGCCTCCAGCAGGTTCAATGTCCCTACGGCGTTTACTTCGAAATCGAGAAAAGGAATAGCCGCTGCACGGTCGTGAGAGGGTTGCGCGGCCGCGTGGATGATAAGATCCGGACGCAGTTCCTTCATCAAATCCAGTACGCCATCTCGGTCGCGAATATCGAGTGCTTCATGGCGATAGCCGGGAATTTCCTTCTGCAAACGGCCCCGTACCCAGCTTGTGTCCCCTTCCGGCCCGAAGAACACAGCGCGGTGGTTGCTGTCGATGCCCGTAACACGGAACCCCTGATCGGCGAAAAACAACGAGACTTCGGAGCCGATCAGGCCGCACGAGCCTGTTACCAACAAATGTGGTGAATTCGACGTTCTCATGGCTATAACCTCCAGCGCGTTGCGCGACCAATGGCAACGGAATTTAAGAAGCAAACAATTGCAGCAATCGCCGTCTTCATTGAACGGAACCGCGGTGCCAACGATCCGCGTCGCCGGGAATCAGTTCCCCTTCAATAAGTGCCGCTGCAGCAGTTCCAGGGAGAGCAGTTTGTGAATCGCCAGGGTATGGTTCTCCGTTCCCTTCAGGTGTGACTCGACCAGTGACTCGAGCGTTCGCCTCTGCAGGTACGGCCGCGAAAGCGTCAGCGGATCAAGCAGAATCTGGCGTACGTAGTCGGAAAGTTGATCGCGGTACCATACTCTGAAATGAGTTAGCTTGTGGCGCCCCAGAAACAGGCGCTCCAGACGCAGCCGCGAAAACGTGTGATCCACCCGGGCCAGCCGCTGCGGCATTCCATAGTCGTAGGCATATTCCGCTTTGAAACTAAACTCCCGGCAACTTCGCACCAGGGCGGATGCGAGCCCTGCGTCGCCGCCCATCCCGCGATCGGAGCGAATCCTGCCCAACTCTGGGCTCTGGTCCTTGATGAGCCGCAGCCGCACATCTCCGTTGGATAGGCTCCGCTCCGGTGCGCGATATACAGTTCGAACGAACTCGTTGTCCATAAACGGAGAGCGGACGGTCAAATGACTCTGTTCGATCGCTAGGATTCCATGGTGGTACCAAGGCGACTGGCTAAAGGCGGCAAATGTGACTGGATGCTGAGTACGGAGCACCCGGTAGGTTTCTCCTGCCCTTTGAACCTGCGAGAGAAACTCAGGATCAAATAACCCCGCCATCGGCTGCGCGGGTTTGAACATTACAGCTTGGCGCACGATTTCGCTGCCATAAGTCCCGACAATCTTCGCTGGAGCAATCTCGCGAACTTTGCTGCTGACGTACAGATCGGAAGCCCGATAAACGTCGACCGTCCCTTCGGTAAGGCGCATGGTCCGTTCCGCGTACTCTGCGAACTGTTTCAGGAAGTCCTTGCCAACCTCAATGACCGTATGAGGCTGTTTGAGAACTCCGGCAATCTTCCGTCCAATGCGAACATCGTGCGAATCGCGGAACATTCCCCCAAACGTGTAACTGGGGAGATCCCCCGGCAACGGCGGATGACAGGCCAGAATGACGCGAGTGTCTAATCCACCTGTCATCGCAATGCCTAAGCGCTGACTGCCGGCGAAGTAGCTCGGAAGTCTCCTTGACAAAACCGAGCGAAGCTCCTCATAGTAGGGCTCCTCCGAAAGCAATCCCTGCGCTTCCCACTCTTTGGGGGTGAAATAGGTATGCTTCGCCTCGCAGCGGCCATTCCGGAAAGTCCATCGGGAAGCCGCAGGCAGAACATAAATGCCCTGGAGTATTGTCCGATTCTCGAGGACACAACTGCAGGCCACAAACTCTCCAAGCCCGCGCGGATCGCCTGCCCCGAGTTCCGGGCGCACAGCTAAAATTGCCTTCACCTCGCTCGCAAAATAAAAGCAGTCTTTCGACTCATGGTAGTAAAGCCGATGCATTCCATAGCGATCGTTGAAGAGGGTGATATCCCCTCGCGCACGATCTGCAACCACCCCATGAAACATTCCATTTAGGCTCGTGACGAAATTGCGATCTCTCCCGTATCGCTCGATCAGATATTGAGGCTCGCACTCCCCTGGCCATCCGCCGTCGTCGCTATAATCCTCTCCTGAAAACACCAGCTTTGCATTTCGCTGAGAATCATAAAGAGGCATCTTCTCGGAAAACGAGCCCTTCAATGCCGTCCACCCCACGTGCAGACCGAGGGCGCCGTCCACCAAAGTCCCCGACGCATAGAACGCCTCGTGGTCGATCGTCTTCAGCATTTCCTGCAACTGAAACACTGCGTTGGATTGGGCAGATTTTGAAATGAAGCCAACGATCCCGGGCATGCTTCCTTTCAGGACTCCACTTGTGCCTGGAACCTGCGCCCGTACCACGCCTTGCGCAGGTCGCGGAGCTTACCCGCCATAGATTCCGGAATTCGGTCGGCGAGACGATGATGAAGCCCGAGTCGAAGCCCCATGCGGCCGAGTAACGTGACGGGCACGTAGTAGCGCGGCACATCCACACGCTGAAAACCATTCACCTCTTTGAAGTGAGAAAGGCTGTCGCCCACCTTCTTGCCGTAGTTAAAGTGTTCGTAAACGAGGTATGCGATCTTCTGCTCCGCGCAGGTACGCACTGCCTGAGCTATCAATGCATTGGTCGGCGCCTTGTCCTTGTGCTCCGCCATGGAAAGAATGTGCACAAGGCACGCCTGCGTGCGCTTCCTGTCCATCGTCAACTTCGCGAATCCGATCATAGTGTCCCCGAGAAATGCCCCGAGATAGATGCTGTCCTGCAAGAACGTTCCCGCATATTCTCGAGCCCTCTCCGCCGTCATTCCATAATGAGGAAAGGCTTTTCCCTGGCGCACCGGCGTCTCATTGTAGATCCCGCAAATACCCTGAATAAGCGCGTCGCCGAATGGGACTTCGCGTAACACAACACCCCGCTTCTCCGCCTGGCGAGCGCGGTTGCGCGGGTAGGAGCGTATTTGCTCGTTCCACCAGTGATCGAAAGTCGAAACACGAAGCACGGCAAAGTTGTCGAATTCGTACGAATACGGGTATCTTGGAACCGGATCAGAGACGCCCTGAAGAAACGTGAACACGTCCGCCCGCGCGGAGGTCTTGCGCAGTCCTTCAACCACCGAGGCGGGATCATCGGGGAAAACATGTTTTTCCCCTTCGATGTGAGCGATTCGAATCAATTGCCCGCGAACCTTGATTTCCTGATCGCAGACCTTGATCATTTTATTCTGCATTGCGACTCTCTCCAGGCGACGACGAGACCAAAGACCGAATAATTCGATCGTTTGCTCCTGAGATTAATCAGTTTGCAAGTCGATTTTTGGGGCGAAAGACAAGCACCGTTGGGTGCCCAGCCACCGGATACTTGCCTTTCTCCAACACATCGAACTCCCTCTCCATGATATTGAGCATAGTCGCCGGCCTCGGCTTGTCCTTGCTACTTACGTCTTCCCTGCTTGACGCAAACAACCTTACGATAAATACACCGCCGTCTTCGAGATACGCCGAATAGCGATCGAGCGTCGACTTGATTCTATTGACGGGCACATGATACATGGACTCCCGGAAGAGAATAACGTCGTACTTTTTCTTCGGAACGTAATGCATTAGATCGCCGCATTCAAAACTGTTCTTGTTCTGGCGTCCATTCGTGACTGACCGCATTTCAGCTTTCGCCAACGCCGCCTCGGAGATATCGACGCCGTGGTAGCTCTTATACGAGGCGATTGCCATTTCGTTTGCGGTATTTCCTGAACCGCACCCCATGTCCAGAATGCTTCGATCTACGGCAAATTTCTCCAGGTGAGTGTACACGCAGTCGCCGGCAGTATCATCCGCAAAATTCCATTTATCCCCGGAATACTCCTTTTCCCAAAAGAATTTCTTGATATTCGTTGGACCATAGGCTTTGAGAAAAGACTCCAGCATCCTGACGCTTCGTCCCACTATATACATGTCCTCTCCTGCGATTGGGATAGTTCGTGGCGGTCTTTAGTGATTGACGCCCTTGCGCGTGAGCAATGCCTTAATCGAGGCGAGGTTGCGGAAGTTATCGGCAACAATCTCGTCGACATCCACAAAGATGCCATAGCGCGATTCCAGCGCCGCAACCAGAGCCGTCATGTCGAGAGAGTCGAGAATGCCCTGATCAAAGAAATTCTCAGCTCCGGCGTAGTCTTGCCCCGCCCTTACTTCGTTAAGCACCTCAATCAATGGGTCCATGAAAGATGCTGAGTACTGGCTGTGCCTCTCAGCCTTCCTCCTTCAGAGAGATTTGCGACGGAACGGCTACCCTGGACGGATCAATTGAGCCGCCATCGCCGCTGAGATACTTGGCAGCAAAGAACTCTTTCGCGGGCTGATTCCGGGGTCCGTCGACGGGTGCCGCGATCACTCGGCTCGAACCTGCAGCTTGAGCCCGTGAAACCGTGTATCCGAGCAGCGCCTCTTCCACTTTCTTGCCCATCACGCGGCAACTCATGACAAAATCCACGATTCGCGCATCGCTGCCCGTGCGCGAGAGACTTGCCAGTCCAACAAGACCGAAATCTCCGAAGCGGTCTGAGACGTTGAAAGTGTAGGCGGAGTTGCTCGGCTCTTGCGTCCACTCCCAGAAGCTCTTCTCATCTAGACGCCGCAGGGAGAGGTTGAACTGGTTTGTCTTATTCAGCAACTGTGCCGCCCGTGGCAGGCTGTCGCGCCGCAAGGGAGCCGCGCGCACTTCAATCTGTAGCGAGCGCAGCCAGTTCTCTACTTCGCCGCTCATATCCTTCACTTCGTTGCGGCCGGCTTCGGCCCGGTACATCGTGGTCCGTTCAAAGTCCTCTTTTCCCAAACCAAGAGTTTCAAAGCAATTGAGCGAACACAAAAACGGTGCCAGTTCCGACGGAGACGCCGGGAGATCTGGAACGTACACTTGGGGCAGCAACTGCCGCACCTGCTCGCGTTCCTGGGCACTGTCATCGAGAAAGACAAAGGAGTCGAGACCAAGATTCAACTCTTCTGCCAATTGCGCAAGATTTTCTGCTTTGCCACTCCAGTTGATTCGCCAGGCAACAAAGTCTCTCTTGCGCAGCACCATTTCAGGATGGTCTTCGATCGTGGAGAGTGCCAGGGTCTCGTCATTCTTGCTCGAGATCGCGAGGAGAATACCGCGCGAGCGGAGTCCCTTGAGTGCCTCTTGGAAGGTCTGAAAACACTCGCCGACTGGATCGGGCGCGCCCAGCTTGATGTTTTGCGGGCCATCGTCTCCAACCACCCCCCCCCAGAGCGTATTATCAAGATCGCAGACCACCACCTTCTTTCCTCCGCCAAGCGAACCGCGCAACACCGCCTTTATCTCCGCAGCCGCCTTTTCAAAGAGGGCTGGCGAATAGAGTATCTTCGCCACCGCGAACATCCGCGAATCGTACGCCGGCTTGCTGATGCTCGCCTGCCAGTAAGCTGAATCGAGCAGTACTATGTTTGGCTGCGCGGCACACCGCTCGGCCAAAACCAGATTGGCTTTGGCAAGTAGATTGGCAGGACCTGCTCCATGGCGCCACGCAAGCGTCTGTATCCAACGTTCGTGCGTCGGCAGAATCCACGTCGGCATCAAAACCGTGCCGACTCGCTGGGCCGCTGACACAATCGCATCGGCGAACTGTTCTGCCTCGCGAAGTGCCGCATCGTAAACTTCCGTCACAGACCTGTAGTCGAAACGGAGCATCTGCGCAAGGGACGGCAGCGTCAGGTGAGGGGCCGTCCATACCACAACGATTTCCGGCTCGGAAGACCAGACCGCATGGTTTGCGTCGAGAAGTATCTGATATATCTGGCCGAAGGGCGCCGCAGTCGTTCGCAGTTTCGGCAGCTCCGGACCGCGCGCCAACATCCGCGCCAGCGGGTCGAGAGTGGTGTCGCCTACCAAGAGCACTCCCCGTTCGCCGGTCTTGTTTGTGATCTCGCTCATAGCACTTTTCTTGGTTCGCGCACCCGCTATTTGGCCGCCGCCACAGCGTTGTGATTGACTTCAACATTTCCGTAGAGAGTGACGCCGCGGTGTGCTGCGTCAACCAGCCGTTCCGTCACCGCGCCGGCACTCGGTACCACGAACATCGATACTCCGTGAAACCGCCATTCCGCAAGTTCATCCTTTGAAAGGATTGACCACAGAACCCTGAGGTCCAGCTTCCTCGACCGATCCGGAAGCCCGAGTTCATACTCGTAGCGTCTGCCATCGTAGTCCACCAGGGTCACTTGCGTCGAACGCTTCACAAACTTGATTGGGTACTCATCCCCCATCTGAGAGGTTGCGGTATGCACATGGGTCAGGCAGCGGTAATACTCCACGCCAAGACCCAGGATTGCGGTTGGGCGTCGAGTCATGACGCCAAACGGGCTGTCCGGGCTCAGGCCCGTCTTTGAAATGTGATGACCTGTAGTCAATTCCCTCGCCCGCGGCCCAAATGCACACACGCTGCACGTGGGATGAAGGCTTCGGAGAACCTTGGGTGTTCGCCGGAAAATCTCGGCAACCACTCCCATCTCCGATGGTGTGATGCGAACGTCGAATGGCTTTGATCGGAAGTACTCCGCGGTATCGTAAGTGCGGCCCCCCATCACAAACGAGGGCATAACCAGCGTGCGCTCCGGTCCGCAAATATTCATAAGCGCCGTAACCAGATCCTTAGCCGTGCCCTTATACATCGGCAAAAGTCCATCAAAGGAGCTGTGAACCATCAGGATCTCAAAGCTCCGGGGCAGACGGAGCTTTAGCTCCGCAACTAACTCATCCGTCCCAAAGGTTCCGTGCACGGCCGAAAGTACCGGCCCCATGCGTTTCCGCATCGCACCGTGCAAGCGCTTCAATTCAGTGCGGCGTTCCTGGCTGAAGACACTGCGCATCATGGATCGCACACCCGCTCTCGCGGTGTTCAGGCTTCGTGTTGCGATACTCATCTGCGTTGCCTCCACCGCACCGCCCGCATCGACTCAGCAGTCATCGGCTGTGTCCTTCCAGGTGGGATGACCGGTGCGGCCCCGGCAGATGAGGTCAAACCGTGTGTAGCCTCACCGTTTCTCTGTCTGCGGCGCTTCACCCCGCCCAGGAGTTCTCTCAGTCTCCCCATCTGCTCCCGGCGAACGAACGCCACCAGCTCCGGCGACAACGGAGTCTTCTCTCTCTTCAACGCCGACCACGCAAAGCCCCACCCCAGCACCAAGCCTCCAACTATATAAGGACGATTCTTCATCTGGTAGACGGTTCTAAAAAGCTCCCAAAGGGGATGGTTCCTCACAGAATAATCTTTCGCGCCCATCCTGAACTTCGCCTTCAGGCTGCCTTGGAGCGCCGTACCCATTACCCGGTGATGGAGGCAGACTTTCTCAGGAAACGTTCGTGTCTGCCAGCCGTGCAGTCTTGCCGAAAGCACCGCCACGTGATCGATACACCCGCCCTTGAGCGGTATGTAACCGCCGATTGCCTCGAAGCATTCGCTTCGAAAGAGCTGGCAACCGCCCCACACGTTCTCGATATTCGTGAAACGGTAGTCGTATTGAAAGCTCCCTTCGCGGAAGGGCGCCCCGGCGACACCAAGCTGCGGATTCTCACTCATTCTTGCAATCAGAAATTCGAAGTGCTCCGGCTCAAAAGAGACGTCAGCATCGAGATTGCCGATCACATCCGCACCCAGGTCCTTCACGCGATCATATCCGGCATTGAACGCATGCACCTTGCCAGCAAAATGCCTCTCTTTGCGCTCCGGCATGCGCAGCAATTCAATCCACGGGTAGGCGGGCACGTACTTGCGGACGATTTCATCGGTTCCGTCGGTGGAACTGTCGCTGACGATGACCCATCGGACAGGAGCAAGGGTCTGCGCAATCATGGAACGGAGCGTCAACTCGATATACTCGGCCTCATTACGAGCCGGAGTCACGATCGCATACGCTAATGGTTTTGGCATGTTCTTCGACCACGCGTGGGCTTGCCTTGAACGGCTCAAAGCAATCTTCGAAGCGTTCACCGCGCTCCGACGGCAAACCTCGCTTAACCTCGACTGCCCTCCGCCGCAAATGCTCCCTCTTGCCTTTCGGCAACGAACGCAGAAAGCTCATTCACCACCCGTGCCTGTTGCTCCGCGCTGAGATGCGGAAACATGGGTAGAGAAACGATCTCGCGGGACACCCGCGCAGACACTGGAAAGTCGGCGGGGCTGTAATTCATCCACGCATACGCCTTTTGCATGTGCAGCGGTACCGGGTAATGGATGCCGGTGTCGATTCCCGTCGACTTGAGGTGCGTCATCAGGCCTTCGCGGTCCCCCGCGCGCACAACGTACAAGTGATACACCGCCCGCGACCAGGAAGGCTCATACGGGCAAGTCACGCTGCTGCATTCGGCCAAGAGCCGGTTGTATTCTTCGGCTCGCTCGCGGCGCTGTGCGTTCCATTTTTCCAGATGCACCAACTTCACTTGAAGAAGCCCGGCCTGGATCGCGTCTAGCCGCCCGTTATAGCCTTCTACATCGTGATAATACTTCCGGTCTTGGCCATGGTCGCGCAGCATCTTCATCTTGCGGGCGATCTCGCTGTCATTGGTGACGGCGGCCCCGGCCTCGCCGCAGGCGCCCAGATTCTTGCCGGGATAGAAACTGAAGGCTGCGGCGCGTCCCATGGAACCGGCTGTCATCCAACGGTTGAGTTTTTGGGAAAAGTACTCGGCGCCGTGTGCCTGACAAGCATCCTCGATAACACAGACGCCAAATTCTTCCGCCAGTTCAAGAATCGGATCCATGTCGGCCATCTGCCCGTACAAGTGGACTGGAACGATCGCGGTCACCGGCCTGCCATGTCGGTCGCTGATGAGCTGTCCCAAACTGTTGCGCGTGCACCGCTCGTTGAGCCAGCGCTGAAGTTCCTCCACCGACATGTTGTAGGTCCGCTCGTCGATGTCGATAAATTCAGGAACTCCTCCGGCCTGGGAAATGGCCTCTGTGGTGGCGATAAAGGTGTGCGGAACGGTCAAGACCACGTCACCGGCGCGCACGCCACAGGCCGCAAGCGCAAACCGTAACGCATCCGTGCCGCTGCTTACGCCCACCGCATGTCTTGTGTGGCAGAAGGCCGCAAAGCTCCTCTCGAACCCTTCCACCATGGGTCCGCCAATGAAGCCGGCAGTATATAGCGCCTTACGAAACACGCCGGCAAGCTCCGCTTCCAGCTCAATGTGCGGCGTTACCAGATCAAGGAAAGGAATACTGTTAGCGCTTGACATTCGACATCTCCGTTTTCTGATCGATATAACGCATGATTCTCGCCGGATTTCCGGCCACGATTGCGTTGGCGGGAACGTCTTTTGTAACTACGCTTCCGGCTCCAACGATGGCGTTTTCTCCAATGCTGATATTGCAAAGAATGGTGGCTCCGGAGCCGACGGAAGCTCCCTTCCGAACCACCGTCCGCTCCACCTTCCAGTCAGCCTCAGTCTGCAGGGCACCGTCCGCGGCCGTAGCGCGCGGGTACATGTCATTGGTAAAAGTCACGCCATGCCCTATGAATACGTTGTCTTCGATCACTACTCCTTCGCAGATAAACGTGTGGCTCGAAATCTTGCATTGCTTGCCCACAACCGCATTCTTCTGGATCTCGACAAATGCGCCGATCTTGGTGTCGTCTCCCACTTCGCAGCCGTACAGATTAATGAACTTCGATAGTCGGACATTCGCTCCCAGTTTCACGTCCTCGCTGATCGCGTTGTAGGCATTCATAGCCGGACAAGGACTCCGCGCTTCTTTAAAGACACGCTCGCCGCTTCCAGCATGCGCACCACGCGTAAACCGGCGATTCCGTTATTGAACGGCTCTATTCCCGAAGTAACGCACTCCACGAAATAGCGCATTTCCTGTCGCAGGGCCTCCACCTGCTCCAATTGCGGCGCCCACATGTCACCCGAACGATAGTTCACCAGCAGTTCATACATGCCCTCCCGGCTGGTGATGTCCACTCCTTTGTCATAAATCTTCAACTTCTCGTCGGCTTCAAGATCGTTCCACACCAGCATGCGCTTCTCGCCGCCGATAAGCGTGGTCCTTACCTTGACCGGCGAAAGCCAGTTCACGTTGATGTGCGCGATGACGCGGTCAGGAAAGTAGAGAGTCATATAGGCCACATCCTCGTGTCCGTTCAGATGGCCTTCACCAGTAGCTACTATGGCTTCAGGGCTGGTCTTGAGGAGATAGTCCATGATGGAAAGGTCGTGCGGCGCCAGATCCCACAGCACATTGATGTCGTGTTGAAACAAGCCAAGGTTTACACGCGTCGAATCGTAGTAGTAAAGATTGCCCAGTGTACCTTCCTCGATCAGCTGGGCGATTCTTTTCACCGCTCCCGTAAACAGGAAAGTGTGATCGACCATGATCCGCAGGTTTTTCTGCGCAGCCAGATTCACCAGCTCTTCCGCTTGCGCGGTCGTGCTCGTAAACGGCTTTTCCACGAAAACATGCTTACCATTTTCAAGAGACGCTTTGGTCAGATCGTAGTGCGTCCACACCGGGGAAATCACGGCAATCGCATCGATTTCCGGCGAGGTGATAACCTCTGTGGCGCCTTCCGTCACCCTTATTCCCGGATGCGCCTTTTGCGCCCGCAGACGTGCTGCGGGGCTGATTTCCGCAATCGCCAGCACCTGGGAGCCTTCGAGTCCAACCAGGTTCCGTACTATATTTGGACCCCAGTAGCCGTATCCAATTACACCAAAGTTCATATCGCCCATTTCTCTCTCGTGCGAAATTTATCTAAGTCGGATTTCGCCGCGAATGCGCTAATAGGCCCCTGAGCCCTTGATAACTGCCAGGGGTGTCCGCACCAGGATCCTTAGATCGAGCCAGGGAGTCCATGTGGTTGCGTACCGAAGATCCAAACGAACCATCTCATCGAACTTCACCCGACTGCGCCCGGTTACCTGCCACAAGCCCGTGATACCGGGCTTCACATCGAGAAGTCTCCTGCGATGCCAGGTCTGATATGCGGCAAGCTCGTAGGGGATGGGCGGACGCGGACCAACCAGAGACATGTCTCCCCATAGAACATTCAGGAATTGCGGCAATTCGTCGAGGCTGGTCCTGCGTAGGAACTGTCCCACGCGGGTGACTCGCTTGTCATCGCGAATCTTGAACACCTTTTCTCCTGATTCCTCGCCGTGCTCGCAGCTCGCGATCAGCCTCGTGACATACTCACGGTGGACGCTCGGATCATTGTTCGCATACATCGTCCGGAATTTGAGGAAGGTGAAGCTCCGGCCATATTGGCCTACGCGCCTTTGTCGGAAAAACACCGGACCCTTCGACGACATCTTCACAGCCAATGCAATGACGAGAAAGGAAGGCGAGCAAAGCATGAGCATCACTGTGCTGCCCAAGATGTCAATTGCCCGCTTCACGATCAGCATCGGACGCCGGTTCTTGTTGTGATTGTGCAAGTCGGGATAAAGAGCCGGATTACTCTGCCGGCCCGGCCGGTCGTGATCCCAATCATCCGGGAAGAAATGCATGGAAATGCTGATCTGTTCATATCGCTCCAGAGTCAGCTCTACCTTGAGCGTCGCGCTCACTCTTTCGATGATCATGTTCGCGATGGATGTCCGGTCGCCCCCGACGAGCCCGGTGAAAATCGCGCCCACAATGGCATTCTCCCTGTACCAGCCAATGATGTCCGTGCCTCGGCTCGATAGCATGAGAGCAGACACTACCGCATTTAGGGTCGCCCCTTTCTTCTTGGAATCTTCACGGCCGACGGTCTCCAAGAGCATGAGCAAAAACGGCGACTTGGACCGCTCCGTGCGTTTGCGCTCAATGGCAATTGTCCGCCGGAATTCTTCCTCGTCCAGGGGCACGCGGTCAGAGAACGATATGGTCTCTAACAGAGGATCGGAGACGGTTGAAGCATCTTCCTTGCTTCGCGTAGTCAATGTTGGCTCCTCCTTTGACGCAAAGTAGAGTCTTTACCGGATCGTCGAATCAGGGACGATGTTCGGAGAATAGGGATAGGTATGCGGCTTTAGATCGGACGAACCTATCGTTGCCGCCTGTTCACAAGGCAAGCTGCGAGTTAACATTAGGTCGATTCTTGATCGCCGAAGAATTGGCCTGCTATGGCCCTCTTCCCGGCGTGATGAGTTAGTCTTAAGAAACAGCGGGAGTCTTGTAGTAATAGCTGCTATATGTGGAGACGTTCGAACAATTTAATAAAGCTCCAATTACTTTGCCGGGCTCTAGGGCACGCAACCCTCGTTCAAGCTGCTTCTTTTCCGTTATTCCCTGGCGAGTGACCAGCAAGATTCCGTCGACGATCCGGGTCCAGATGCTTGTATCTGCCAGGGGCAGGATTGGCGGAGAATCAATGATGACCCAATCAAACAACGCGGCTAATTGATCCATCAAAGCCGGCAATTTCTTTGACTGCATGAGCTCGAGTGGAGTGGCTGCGGCCTTTCCCGCCGGAAGGACCCAGATGCCGGTTCCTTCGACCCGATATATGCATTCAGTCAGGCTCCGTTCTCCCCTGAGCCATTCGCAGATACCGGCCACCTCGCCTAATTTGAAAATTGTCGATAAGGAGGGCCGCCGAATATCGCCTTCCAGCAGCAATGTCTTCTCGCCGGTTTTGTGGGCCAATGTGCAAGCCAGATTTGCAGCGACCGTGCTCTTGCCCTCTTGCGGAACCGTGCTGGTAATCAGCAATTTATTCAAGGGCCGTGTTTGCCGCAGGTCCTTCAGACGTACGCCAAGGAGCCGGAAGGCCTCCGACGTGGCATCTCCCTGCTCAGCGAGGCATACAAGCCTGCCTTCAGCGGCCGGTGTCACGGAAATGGACTGGAACTGGCTCCAGATGCCTGGCCGCTCCGCGTGCCAGGAACCGTGGAAGATTCCGTCCGCTTCAAAGGTATCCCCATGCGCGGGATCGGCGGCCGCGTCGAATACCAGGCGCGCCTCCATTTCGGCGCCATCTCGCAAGTCCTCGACCGCCGGAGATCCCCATTGAGACGAAGCCTGATTTTCAACGCTGCGCAGGAGTTCGGTGGCTTCTGCCTGTACAGCCGGATCATTCCCGCCCCGTTCCGCTTCTGATCTTAGCAACGCATCAAATATTTGGCTCATAACTACTTTCTTCTACGGTGACAGGCGCTTCGAGTTTAATGCTGCTGACGATCGGAGTCGCGGCCACTGGATAAGAATCACTCTTGGAGCCAACCGTCCACTTCCCATCCGCCCTGTTTGCCATTCGTGCGTCAGACGCGATCCTCGATCCAGGCGAATCGAGACGAAAATCTCTAGCGACCTCGTCAATGATCTCCGCGGTCACGCCAGGCAAGCGTCGGGCGTAAGCGGTGATCAGCGAATTCTCGCAGATGGTATTGATCAGCCGCGGCAATCCCTGCGAGTAGCGATAGATTCTTTCCACCGTGTACGAGGGAAACAAAGGAGGCGAAGATGGATCCGCTCCAGCGATCCGTAATCTCTTTTCAATATATGTCGATGTCTCCTGGGGAGTAAGCGACCCCAATTGCGTTCGCAGGGCGATTCGTTGCTTCAATTGCCGAAGGCCGATGGAGTCAAGCTTCTCGTCCAACTCCGGCTGACCGACCAGCATGATTTGCAGCAGCTTTTCTGTCGGCGTCTCCAGATTCGAAAGCATGCGAATCTCTTCGAGCGTTTCCGCCGACAGCTGGTGAGCCTCATCGACGATGAGCACACTGGTCATCCGGTGGGTGCCACGCTTCACCAGAAATTTACTAATGTCCGTCAATAATTCGCATTTGTTCTTTCCCGAGGCAGGAATCCCAAAATCCGTGAGAGCATATTGCAGGAACTCCGTCGGACACAATGTGCTGTTAAATAGGTACGCATAGGCGACGTCTTTGCTTTGCTCCAAGAGCCGAAGCAGACACCTCAGAAGCAGCGTTTTCCCCGTGCCTACTTCGCCCGTAACGACTACCAATCCCTTACGCCGGCGAACGCCATAATAGAGGG
>Ga0335074_10001497_pt1 | contig 31665 bp, 28 predicted proteins | sample Lox_Sample_23_FD_206715 | JGI IMG/M metagenome (GOLD analysis project Ga0335074, IMG submission 206715) | Soil microbial communities from Loxahatchee National Wildlife Refuge, Florida, United States - Lox_Sample_2.3 | ecosystem: Environmental > Terrestrial > Soil > Wetlands | place: USA... | reverse complement strand
CGGAGCGGATCGAGCGAGACCCCGGTGTCGACCAGCACCAGGATCCGCAGCCACTTGACGCTCGGCTTGGTGGCGTAAGTCATCATTTCTGTTGGCAGAAAAACATCGGTGACCGTACCCGGCTCAGTGCCGGTAAAGGACCGCGGGCCCACTCCGACGATCTCGTAGAGCTGATTACCAATGCGGAAACTGCGGCCAATAACATTGGGATCGCGGCCGAAGCGTTGGTTCCAGTAGTCCCAAGATAGGACAGCGTAAGGGCCAGTACCCGGAGTGCGGTCGTCGGAGGCGGTGAGCAGTCGTCCCAACGTAGGCTGAAGGCCGAAAAGCGAGAACATCGTACCAGACACATACTGAACGTGGGCCTTCTCCGTTTCGTTATCGGAGGTAAAGGTGAGATCAGTACGTTCGGAGTAAGAAGCAGCGATCAGTTCGGCTTCTCCTTTGGCAGCGTCGCGCATGAGGTCGAAGGCGCGGGTAGACCAGAAGTCGTATTCCGATGACTTTCCGTCGAAACCGATGACTCGACGTGTGAGGGCGAAAAGGCGATTCGCATGGGCGACGGGAAGCGGTCGCCACAGGAGAGCGTCGACCAGACGAAATGCAGCTACACAGGAGCCCATCCCAAGTGCCAGAGAAAGCACCGCGGCCGCGGACGTGACCTTGTTGCGGCAGAGCTGCCTCCAACCGTAGCGTACATCGGCGAGAAGTGACTCAAGCCGGCCGGCAGCACGGATGCTGTGGCTCGCCTCGCGGATACGCAATGCGGACCCGAATGCACAGTGCGCTTCCCTGGCATCGCGTCCTTCGGCAATGGCTTCTTCAATGTGGGCCTGCAACTCTTCCTCAATCTCGCGATTGAGGTGCTCGCCGTGCGCGGCATTCGAGATACGCGACCACAAAGACATCTCATGCCTCCCGAAGAACTTGATTGATTGCCAGGCTGACTGACTGCCAGCGTGACTCTTCCACACCTAGTTGTTTTTTGCCTGCGGCGGTCAGTTCGTAGACGCGTGCCCGCCGGCCGGAGTCCTTCTTGATCCACTCGGCGCGAATCCAGCCCGCTTCCTCCATCCGATAGAGCGCGGGGTAGAGCGAACCTTCCTCGGCGCGCAGCACTTCGCCCGATGTGCTGGCGATGGCAGTCATGATGGCATAGCCGTGAAGCCTCGGGCGCCGCGACAAAATCTTGAGCACGAGCAAATCGAGTGAACCCTGTAAAGTATCGGATTTAGCCATAGATAGATGTCTTTATATAGTTGTCTGAGTAAAGATGTCAATTGAATTCTTTGGTGCATTCGGCGCCGACCACTCAATAACAGGAGCGCAGTAGGGTCATAGGAGGCCAAACGGCGCTCGTCCAGGCCAAAGCATCCGTGGCGCGCGGTCCGGAAATAGCGAAGGTGCCGGTTTACCACTCTAAAAAGGAAGGGTGGCCGGTAGGTCCGAAAAGACGAATGCCGGATGGCTCAGTTCGGAGAAGGTCTTTCAATGTGGTCGATCACGATGGTTTCGGTTGGCACCTTGATCCTTACAAGTCTCAGGCCGAGCGCACGCACATTCCAATCCACGCCCGGGTCGCCAAGAGTACTCAGGCGCAATAAGTTGAAGTCGTATTCGCCGGTCAGACCGGTCCTATCTTCAACAGGGGTGCGCCTGGAAAGGGACGCTGCCAATTCAGCCATCGAAGTGCGAAAGTAACGCAGCACTGGCTGATCTGGTGACAGTATCGGAACTATCCTCGCGCTTTCCCCGATTTTCTGCGCCTTGGAAGGAATCGCCTCGTCGGGTTTCGACTCCTTAAGTTCCTTCCAGTTTGGCCCGTGTATACCAACTACAAGCGTGTAGCCGGGAACCTCTAACTGAATGCGATGCACAACGAGCTTGCAGCGCTCCGCGAGGGCCCTTTGAAGCATTTCCTGAAGCATTTCGTCGCGGCCCATTGGGTTTATCAATGGGTTTTGGTGTCGAAGCAGCTTCTGCCACTCTGCCAGCTCGGCCTCACTGACCTTGGCTTCAAAATCGTAGTAATCGTGCCACACCCAGCTCGGTGCTCCCTGCAACCTTTGTGGGCGAATTAGCGAATAAGGAAGAAATGCCATTTCGATGGTGAAGTACAAAGGAAAATTCCGGGCGTGATACTCATCACCATTCTCCGGTAGCCAGATGAACGAGTTAGTGTCCCCCGGCTTGCCCGGCTTGATCGAGACCACTTCAAATGCCGGGCCGTGGGCCCGCGCGGCTTGCGCACTCCCGGTCCGATTGCCAACCCCCACGCTTGCTTGAGCCGTTGCGGCAGAGGCGAACAAACTCGAACATGCGGCAAGTATAAGCGATACGAACCGGATTGGGATCGCGGTTGCCCTGTGCATAAAGGATTCTCCACCAGCCATCTTAACTCTCGATTAGCAGATAAGGCCCTGTACCCGACACCCCTACGTCATTCGAGAGAGTTCTGCTTGGTTTGTCAGCTAGTGGGAGAATGCCCCAGAATCGTTTCTTGGGGCATCAACCGCGGTGCCGCCGCTGGAAGTTGTTTACCACAATATAAAGTCACAGAAGGCGGTAAACATGGACCTTGCCCGAATTCAGAACCTCGAGCCTGCCTGCTGCGCCATCGATTGGCGACGAACCCGTACTCGGAGGATAGTCCGGAGATCGGCGGATAAAACCGGAAGAGGAACTGGGTCGAATACACTCTCCTTGACAACTTAGGAGAGAAGCGCTTATATTCCTAATCTAATATTCCTAATCTAATTAGGAAGACGATGGCTGGTGAAGCACAACTCCTACCCGGAACACTGGATCTGCTCATCCTGAAGGCTGTTTCTCTTGGTCCGTTGCATGGATACGGAGTCCTAATCCGCATCGCCCAGATTTCGGGTCAGGCACTGTTGATTGAGCAGGGCGCGCTCTATCCGGCTCTGTTCCGGCTTGTGCGGCAGGGACTACTGAAAGCGAGCTGGGGGACGTCGGAAAACAACCGGCGTGCCAAGTTCTATGAACTGACAACTGCGGGCCGAAAGCGGCTCAAGGAAGAAACTGAAGGCTGGAACCGGCTGGCGACCGCGATTGGCTCGGCACTAGCCACTCGTCCGGAGGAGACTTGAGTCCTCTCGCCTGGCTGCGTTCTGTTTGCATGAAAATCTTCCGCGGCAACGCCCTTGCCAGCGAAGTGCTGGAAGAATTGCATGCTCACATTGCATTGCGTACCGAGGACCTTGAGAGGCAAGGCCTCAGCCGCGCCGAAGCCGAACGTCGCGCGCGAATCGAATTTGGCGGAGTGGCGAAGTTCCGAGCCAATCGCGCGAGGCGCTGGGCGCTCAGTTTGTCGATGGTTTCTTGCAGAACGTACGCTACGCCCTGCGTCAGTTGAAGAGCACTCCCGGTTTTGCGTCATCCGTTGTCATTACGATTGCGCTGGCTGCGGGCGCGAATCTGACCGTTTTCAGCTTTTTTCAGGCAATCGTGACGAATAAGCTACCGGTCCGCAACCCCGATCAACTCTTCTCAGTCGCCATTGTCTACCCCGGCGGTCGGAATACGCACTTTGCGTACCCTGATGTGCGTAAGATGGCGAGAATCTGCAAACCTGCGGAGCTGGCAGGGTTCACCGACGAGGTCCAATACCACGTTCTCGATGCGGACGGTACCACGAGCACGGTAAACGGTCAGTTGGTCACCGGGAACTTCTTTTTATCTCTAGGCGCACGTCCATTTCTGGGGCGGACCTTTTTACATCGAGACAACACGAATGGGGCGGAACACGTTGCTGTAATCAGCTTTGGCTTGTGGTCGCGCAAGTACGCAAGAAATCCGGAGATCGTCGGGAACCATATCATCGTGCAGCGAGCTCCAGTCACAATCGTTGGCGTAATGCCGAAGACATTTTCCGGTGTCGATCCTGGGGAACGGACCGATATCTGGATGCCGCTTTCGGTGCAGCCTGCTGTTGGCTTCCAGGGCTTTGCGGATTTGGAAGGTATAGATCCGTCGAAGCCATGGCTCAACCAGAATGTCTGGTGGATTCGGCTGATTGCTCGAGACCCCGCCGATCCCGGGGCAAAGCGTCTCACCGCTCAGCTCGGTGCCTACATTCAACGCGAAGCGAATACTGAGCTGGCGAAAGTCCACGATGCGGCCGAACGTCAGGTTCTCAAGCACGTTCGGATACAAATCGAGAGCGCGGCGGGCGGAACAAGGGGTTTGCGCGACCGGTTCTCTATGCCGTTGATCATCCTTCTTTCCCTGGTGGCACTGCTGCTCCTTAGCGGATGCCTGAATATTGTCAACCTTGCATTGGCTCGTTTTCGCGCAAGGGAGCACGGGATGTCTGTCAGGGTTGCTCTCGGCAGCAGCCGCGGGCGGCTGATCGCACAGCTTACCGCCGAAAACCTGGTGCTTTGTATCATCGGAGCCGTTGCCAGTGTTGTACTCGCCTGGGCAGCGTCGTCCCTGATTCAGCATTGGCTCGTTACAGACCAGTCGATACAGTTCCAGGCCGGCATCGGGCGTAGTTCTCTCGCATTGGCAGCAGCCCTCACCCTCGGAGCTTGTCTCGTCATCTCAATCGCTCCTGCGCTTCGGGTTCGGGATCTCACGGCTTCTCGACTCCTCGGGTTTCGGACATTTATCGCCGGCGCCCACCCATCTCGTGCCTCGTCCGGCCTCATTGCTCTTCAACTTGCATTTGCAATCGTCACCGTGGTGGTAACAAGTCTGCTCGCCGGTACCCTAGGGAACTACGCGCACGTGAAACTGGGTGTCGATGGGGCGCACACGCTGAGTGTTCCGCTGGATCCGTCTGCCGCCGGCTATACCACTTACGGCCAGGAGCAGGCACTCTATTCGCGGTTGACGCAAGTCATCGACCGGATTCCCGGTGTCATCTCCAGCTCAGTTGCCGGATGTGGATTGATGAATCACGGCTGCGCGTACCTGAATGCCGTCGTCTCAGGATCGGATGCCAAGGCACCTCTCGTGGAGCGAAATTACGTAGGGCCGGGCTATTTCTCCACGACAGGAATGACGATGCTCCGGGGAAGAGCGTTTTCTCTGGACGACGCTGCCCACGCGGAACGGGTCGCCATCGTGAACCGCGACTTCGAGAGACAATTACTTCGCGGTCAGAATGCAATCGGCCGCACGGTCCGTGTCGATGGAGGGAAGCCGGCGTTGATTGTCGGAGTTGTGAATGATGCCCGAACCGACAGCATCACGTCGGCGCCGGCTCCGTTCATATTCCTGCCCATCGCGCAGGCGGGCGGGTGGAACATTTCCCATGTGGAAGTCCGGACGGAAGGCAACCCGCTGCGAATCGCCCCGTCAGTCCGCCAAGCCATCTTAGGGATTAACCATGAGATCCCGGTCGGGCGAATGACGACAGTAGAAGCGGAAGCAGATCGAGATCTCGCTCAAGAGCTTATGATGGAGCGGTTGGGCATCGTTTTTAGCCTTCTTTCTCTGTCGATATCCGCTGTCGGAGTATACGGCTTGATCAGCTATGAAGTAAGCCAAAGAAAGACCGAGTTCGCGATTCGGATGACACTGGGAGCTGCGCGCGGGGACATTCTGCGTCATGTATTCATGCGATCTGCACTCCTGTTGGGCGTCGGGGGCGCAGCCGGTCTGCTGATCTCCGCTGCGTTTTCGAAGCTCGTTGCCTCGCTTCTCTACAGAGTCAGTCCATTTGATCCAGGTATTTATGCTTTGGCGCTCCTGACGGTACTGGTCCTGTCTGCCAGCGCGGCATTTTTGCCATCATGGCGAGCTGCATCTGCTGATCCTGTTCCCTCGCTTCACAGAGGGTGATCCCTTCAGGCTGATCCATTCGTCTCAGATTTCTTGCAATTCGGGTCGTTTCAACGAGCACGCCAATGCAAGCCCAGTCCGAAGCTAATAATCATCAATCGTCGGCAGTGTCCCGCGATGCGGACAACCACTCCGCTATCCATTCTGAGAACGTCGCTTACTTTCTAACGCGAGAATAGATGCCGGTCACACGACCCTGCGGAGCTTTTCCCTTCTTGATCCGTACACCATGCGTAGCTCGTCTGCTATTCACTCCTAAGTGCCCGCATGGGATCGATCGAGGCGGCACGTCGAGCAGGAAAGAAAAGCGCGACAGCAGAAACCAGCAGGATCACGCCAGCACTGATCAGGTAGGCCGGTGCCCCTGCGGCTGAAACACTCTCCAACAGATGCCGAATTCCCCGCATCAAGAAAATGGTTATCGCCGCCCCGGTGAACAAGCCAATGCCAATCTCGATGAATACTCTTCTGGCAACTGACATGACCGCCTGGTTGCGCTTTGCACCGAGAGATACGCGTATTCCAATTTCCCTGGTGCGGAGTACCACGCTGCGCATCAGCAACCCATACATGCCCAGCGCTGTCAGGAGCAGTGCTATAATCGCAAACACACCAGACACGTCGACCAACATGCGCTCCCGGTTCAGGTCCGAGTCTTCCATTTGATGCAATGTCCGATATCTGACTGCCCTGGCACCGGGAACGACTTCTTTGACGGCATTGCGGAGCGCTGCTACTCCCAGAGCGCCGTTCTCAGCGTGAACAATGAGATTGATGCTTGAAAAAGCTTCCGAACCTGCCTCTCCTCGCACGTCGGGTGAAATAACGTTGTAAACAAGCTGCGGCGCCGGGGTCCGCAGAGAAACCACTCGTGCATTTTCCGCAACACCGACAACAAGACAGCCATGTTTTGGATCAAGATTGCTTCCATCAGGTTCTCCCGCAGTCGATGCGTAGACGATCCGGCCGATGGCACCTTCGCCCGGGAAGAACTGTGAAGCGAGATTGTAGCTCAAAACGCAGTGCGCCATGGCGCCTTGGGCAACCGGCGCGGTGCTCTTTCCGGCCAGTATCCGCGTTCCTATGGCCGTAAAGTAGTTGGGAGAGACCCATCGATCCAGAACCTGGCTCTCGCTATGCAGATTGCCATGCGAGTCGATCGCAAATTGCCGGCTGGTTCCACCGGAGTATCCCGAAAGAGGCGGGTCTCCCGTAAAGCCAGACGCAATTACACCGGGTTGCTCCCGGAGCTTCCTCAGCAATTCGGCGACGAGCTTTTGTTCCTCTGTGGGGTTGGACCGGAGGTTGGGCAGATAAACTGATGCCAATGCTGTTCCCCGAGCGTTCAGCCCCGAATCCCGCGTCAGCAGACGTGCCAACGTTCCTCCCAGCAGTACGGCCGACGTAACCAGACTGACGCTGACCGCCACTTGTGCCGCGACTACCCATCCGCCCAGCCGCTTCGCTGAGACACTGCGGTCGCCTGCTTTCAGGTCCACGGCGGGATCGACTCTTGCCGCGCGAAATGCCGGCCAGAGACCCGCGCCGAAAGCTACGAGGAGACAAACGCATACGTTAAATCCCAGAATGATCCCATTGGGGCGCACGTTCATTGAAGATGCGCTGCCCATTGCTCCCAGCATGGTTACTAATTCGTGTGCCGCTGCCCAGCCCAGAAGCACGCCGCCCGCCAGACCGGGAGCGGCAAGAAGAGTAGTCTCCGTCAGCACCTGCGCGATGAGCCTGCGCCTTCCCGCTCCCAAGGCGCTTCGGACCGCGTATTCCTGTTGTCTGCCACTTACTCTTGCCAGCATTACCAAGGCGGTATTGAGACACGTCAACACCAGGAGAAAAGCAACCAATAACTCCAGCACGAGAAGCGGACGGGAATATACCTCCTTCACCCACGAAATGCCATTTCGTCCGCTTCGCGCTCGTAGATGAAAGTTCTTGAAAAATTGGTTTAGGTAAATGCCGCTAGGATCCGCTTCTCTGCGGATTGCCGGTCCCATTGCCTCGACTTCAGAATTCGCATCGGCAATGGATACCCCGGGCTTCAGCCTGCCAAGGACATAGAGTCCAAAATGCTTTGGATTGTTTAGAAAACCACGACCATAAAGAAGATCGACAAAAGAGAGCGGCACATAGACTTCCGGGTGGAAATTCGCGGTCAGGCCATGAAATCCCTTCGGCATCACGCCCACAACAGTTACGGGATGGTTGGCCAGAAGAAAGGTTTGGCCGATCGTGTCAGAGTCTCCATGAAACTTCTCCCGCCAGAAGTCATAACTCAATACGGCAGGAACACCCACCCCGCTTCCCGTCTGCTCGCCGAAGAAGTTTCCAAGGTAGGGTTGAATCTCCAGGACGCGGAATGCGCTCCCGCTCAACATCTGGAGGTGAACCTGTTCCGATGCGCCCCCGCTTCGGAAATCAGTCATATCGCTTGCCCAGGCAAGCAGCCCTGTGCACTCTCTTTGCCTCCTCTCCAACGCCTCATACATCGGGCCGCTCAATCCGATCGTTGTCGGTTGGCCGTTGTCCATGACGTATTCGACCAGCCTTTCGGGTCGAGGCACAGGCAGGCCTTTGAGAATGACAGCCCAGGTCAGTGAGAACACAGCCGTGTTTGCGCCGATGCCCAGCGCCAGCGTTGCAATCGCGACCAAACTGATGCCTGGCGCCTTGTATAGTTGCCGCGTCGCGTAGCAGGCATCGCGCCAAAGACTCTCCAGCAAGACAAAGCTGTTCATTTGCCAGATCCGCTCTCGAATCACCGTGGGATTACCGAACTTGACATAGGCCTGACGCCGGGCTTCTTCAGCGGAAAGACCCCTCGCCATGTTGTCGTCGATCTCATGCGCAATATGAGCTTCCATCTCACGGACCCGTTCCTGATCCCACTGGCGGCGGCGAAGAACTCGACGAAGGCTCATCTTTTCCTGCTCGCGGCTAATCCGCAACGGTTGTGTCGCCCAGAATGCGGCCGATGGCCTCAACCAATGTTCGCCACCGCCGCGTTTCCGCACGGAGTTGCCTGCGGCCGGCAATAGTCAACCGGTAGTAGCGCGCTTTGCGGTTGTTCTCACTGGGCCCCCAATAGGAAGAAACCCAGCCGCGATCCTCCAGCCGGTGCAATGCCGGATAAAGCGACCCTTGCTCGACCTGCAAAACGGCGTCGGAAGTGCGCTCTATGGCGTGAGCGATCGTATGGCCGTGAGCCGGCCCCAGAACCAGCGTGCGCAGGATAAGCATATCCAGCGTGCCCAGGAGCATCTCTTGTGATTTCTGCAATTGCGCCATGGCGCACCCCTAGAACCTCGATGGGACAATACTACACCAATCGAAAGTCTAGGAGAAGCCGAAGCGCCAACCGGGTTCAGGTCCGGTACGCGGCTTCGCTCAGGCCAAGGCATTAAGCCGACGGCACAGGATGAAGGGCTAACGTACCCAGTCGAGGTGTGACGCATTCTCCGCCAAAACGAGGTGAGACATTGACTACTTTCTAATCTCTCCCTTGGCTCTCCCTTTGCGGTGAACGAGGCCCTTGCCCATTTCATGACGGGCGGTCAACCGATTCCTGAGCCGAGTGAGGCCCTGATTTCGCTAATTTGCTTCGCGTGACGAGTGGGATGAACCGCCATAACTCCGAGAACCTCATGGCGTTGTTTATGCATTATGAGAGAGCGCCCGTGCCTCAGAAGAAAGGTCGGGTGTCAGGGAAGGATGTCGGGGCTTTGCCCCCGCGCCCCCAGGATTTATCGCTTTGGTGCATCTCCCGATCGGGACTTCGGCAGCAGAGGTAAAAGGGAGATGCCGTGGCACACCCCTAAATACGAAGGGTGGCCGGTAATACTCCGCAACTGCGGCGACGAGCTTCTGATGAATTGGAATCGGGGTCGATGCTTGCAAACGCGAAGCCGCAAAGGGTGGTCTCATCGGTGCGAGAACGGTTCAAGCCCGACCGATCGCGTCCAGGCGTATATTGACACAATGGCATCCGCTCGAAGGACAACTACCTTCTATAAGGAGCAATAACCGCGATGCGTGCATTGGCAGGACTACTTTTGTTTGCACTTGTTTCCGGTCCTTGTTTTGCTCAGGATCAAGCCGCCTCCAGCGCCTCCGCCGCAGAGCCCGCCTTCGAGATCGCCGACGTACATCTCAGTCCAAGCTCTGCCTATCCACCCTTTCAGCATGACGGCTATCTCATCGGCGATCGCTATATCCTCCGCCAAGCCACGATGCTCGACATGATCTCAATCGCATACGACGTAAGGCGACGCAGTGTGCGTGGCGGACCAAGCTGGCTCGATTGGAATCGCTTTGATGTGGTGGCAAAGGCCCCGGCAACCACTTCGCCGGCTACTGTGAAGCTGATGCTCCGGTCATTGCTCAAGGAAAGATTCACGCTCATGGTCCAGAACGGCACGGTGCCCATGCCCGCTTATGTGCTCTCCGTCGCAGCAGGCAAGCCAAAGATGAAACCCTCTGACCGCTCGGGCCATTCCGGATGTCGGAAGCAAAGTTCACCAAACGTCGCACCCGGCGCTGCGTCCTTCATCGAATTTTATTGCCAGAATGAAACCATGCAGCAATTTGCAGGAGAAATCCGCGCTTTGGCGCCCACCTATCTGGACCACCCAGTGGTTGATTCCACCGGCCTCAAAGGCTCGTGGGACTTCGACCTGAGTTGGACGCCACGCAATCGCCTCAAGCAGGCAGGCGCCGCGGCCATCCCGATCTTCGACGCGGTGCGGACTCAACTCGGCCTCAAGCTTACTCTCGGATCTGCACCCGCCCCGGTACTCACCGTTGAGAAAGTGCGTGAGACGCCAACTCCAAACCCTCCTGATATTGAGAAGCTCCTGCCTCCGCTGCCGCCTGCCAAGTTGGAAGTCTCCGTCGTCCGGCCATCCAAGCCAGGAGAAGAAGTGAACGGCGGAAGCGGCGGCGACCGGATCAATGTCCACGATTTCACTCTCAAGGAACTGATTGAATTTGCCTGGAATCTCGGCTCAGACGATAGCGAGACGCTTGTGGGCGCTCCGAAATGGCTGGGGAGCGACCGCTTTGACATCCAAGCCAAGATCGCGGGCACCAACGCGGGAAACACTCCGACCAATTCCCCACGCATTGACAAGGATCAATTCCAGCAAGTGATCCGCGAGGTTCTTGAGGATCGCTTCCATTTAAGAGTTCACTTCGAAGATCGCCCCGCCACTACATATTCCCTCGTCGCAGTTGACCCGAAAATGGCTAAGGCCAACCCGTCGGAAAGAACCGGATGCGTATTCGGCACGGAATCAGACGGCAGAGACCCTGAACTCATCGATCATGCGCTCGACCGCCTCATTACCTGCCGCAATATCACTATGGCCCAATTTGGCGAAGCACTTCGCGGCTCTCAATTTGGATATTTCTACTACCCAGTCCTTGATCAAACAGGATTGAAGGGTGCCTATGATTTCACCTTGAGCTTCACTTCTCTTTACCGTCTCCAACCTCGTGCGCCCACCCGCGCAATTCCTTCGGCACAGAAAGAAACCACCGCATCCGAACCCACGGGCGCGCTCTCGCTCTTCAGCGCCATTCGCAAAGAGCTCGGCCTGAAATTGGAAAAAGCGAAACGACCCGAATCGGTCCTCGTCATCGACCACATCGACCAGCAACCGACGCCAAATTAAGTCGCCATACTTGAGATCTTGAGCCCTTCGTCGCGATGGGGAGACTGCGAAGCCTTCACGCGCGACCCGGGCAGAGATTCCACTTGGCGATCACTCGACCGCGATTCGAACACGCGACGAAACTAACGGAAGATTGAGAAATCGAATGGATTTCCTTCACGGTCTCAGCTCTCGTCATTTGTGCGCAACAGGCATAGTACCTGGCGTAGAGATTCGCAGACGAAGATTGCGCTGATCAATGGTGATGACGAGTAGATTCGACACGCGCGCAAGATCGATGTAGCCCGGCCAATCGGAGATGAGCACCGTGGGATCAGGCAATACAACGTCCCCTAATATCATGTCGCCCGTTAGCCTAGCTCTGCGCGAGGGGAATTTGTTTCCCGCCACGTCCGACACGTTGATGGTCGATTCCGTCGGACCAAGCGGGAGTGTTGCGGCTATCCTCGTTGGGACAATCACATCTGCATTGAGCTTTCGTGCGCCCGTATCCAGCTGAGCAGGCAGGGTCTGCCCAGCTAGCCGAATCATGATGGTCGGAGTGTTGTCATCGGCTTTGGGACCCGTCGTGTACGCGGTGACATCGTGGCCGTTTGGGAGCGGCAGTGCGCCATCAGTAATGCTTAGGCGATCGTGCGGATAGTCGAGTGTAAGCAGGACATCGCGAAAGAGCGCCATCCCGAGTGTGCCGTCGCGATGCATGTCGGGCAAAGTAACGCCCTCGGAATTTTTGAAAGTGTGGCCCGCCACAGTGATTGTTGCAGCTTGAACGATCTGGGTCTCTATCCCCGGAACATCCCGCCGGTCGGAGGTATGAATCGTGTGATGACCGGTAACCGGCAAGCCGAGTTTCTGAGCATTTTCCGGAGTGACGCTGAAACTCGCGGAGAGCCCTGTATCGAGACCAAAGTGCATCGGTGCACTTCCGTCGATGCTGACGTTGATGCCGTGAAGAAAGGGAACGCCAGAGAGCGGAGGCTTTGTTTGAGCTGCCGCGCTTGTGCTCAATGCCAACAGCAATCCGACGGCCAAGACCGTGGAGGAAGCACTTCGGAAATGCATAAGAGGATTCTAATCGACACCCAAATGCTCACGAGTTCCAGCAGACTGGTGTTTTGTTGGCTATCTGGAGATGCTCTGGAGCGGCTCCGCCCGGGCCGGAGCATCCGAGGGGCGCGTTCGGATAGATGGACGAGGTAGCTTTCATTTTCCAAACGTCACCTTGGCCGGTACATGGGGCTCTTAGGATAGCGACCCGGTCTAAGGAAGAAAAAAATCTGCGAGTCGTCGAGCCGATAGACCGTTGATTGAACAGCTCAAAGGCCTTCCGAGGCTAAGCGGCAGTCATTTGTCGATTGACAGACAAATGAAATCGCATGTACTCTCCTACACGAGTAGGTGTACTCAGACCATGGTAGGAGTACAGTCGATGAACGCGAGACTCAGCAAGTTGGAGTTTTCCATCATGGAGACCCTTTGGTCGAAGGGCAGAGTTTCGATCCGAGAAATCCTGGAAGGACTCCCCGGGAAGAAACGCCTTTCCTATAACACCGTGCAGACAATGGTTTACCGCCTTGAGGCAAAGGGAGCTGTGACCCGTCTTCGGATGTCCGGCAATTTCCATATGTTTGAGCCCGCCATCACGCGGGAGGCGGCACAGCGGTCTGTCATTGATGAGTTGCTGGCCCTTATTGGTGGTGAGTCGCGACCGGTTGTAACCCGGTTGATCGAGACCGGAAAGATGACGCTGGAAGACGTCGAGTACGCCGAGAAGGCGCTCCAGGAAGCAAGGAGAGGGAGAAAGCGGAAATGAATGGCTATTTGGCTTCACTCGGACCAGCTGTCGCGAATCACCTCTGGCAGTCCACCGCGTTTGCGGCGGCGGCCTGGTTGCTGACCCGAGCACTTCGCGGAAATCAGGCTCGAATGCGTTACATGGTCTGGCTCGCAGCGTCCGTTAAGTTCCTGATGCCTTTTGCCCTGCTCGTTTCCCTCGGCAGCCTGCTGCCGCATCCAAAACAGCCGGTAGCGCCCGCCGTTTACTCCACCTTCGGTGCGATAGAGCAACCCTTCGCTGCTGGGATTCCGCCACTCCTTCCTCAGACGCTTCGTGTCTCCACTCTGCGCGAACAGGCTGTGGCCCTCCTACCCGCCTGCTTTGGGGGACTCTGGTTGGCCGGCTTCGCTACCGTTCTCTTTGGCTGGTGGAATCGGTGGCGGGTCGTTTCGGTGACATTGCATCATGCAAAGGAAGTGACTGAAGGGCGAGAGCTTGCGATTCTACATCGGCTTGAGGCTCGTTATTCGCTTACCCGGCGCATCCGTGCTCTCCCTCTGTTCATGTCGCAGGATCGGATGGAGCCGGGAGTCTTCGGCGTGTTTCGTCCTGTGCTTGTCTGGCCGGAGCAGCTCTCAACTAGGCTTGACGATGAGCACATCGAAACCGTCATTGCCCACGAGTTGGCCCATGTCCGCAGACGGGATGGTCTGACTGCGCTGGTTCACATGCTTGTCGAAGCGGTGTTCTGGTTTCATCCGTTGGTGTGGTGGATGGAACGCGAGATGGTGAAGGAACGCGAGCGGGCGTGTGACGAGGCAGTATTGGAACTGGGCGGCGATGCCGATGTGTATGCCGAAGGTCTGCTGAAAACCTGCCGGTTCTGTATCGAATCGCCGTTGGTGTACGTGGCGGGCATGACCGGAGCTGATTTGAAACGGCGTGTAGCCGAAATCATAGCTGGACCTGCACGGCTGCGCGTGACCTGGCCGAAGAAGCTGCTGATTGGAGCGACGGCAGTGTGCGCGGTGGCAGGTCCGGTAGCTCTTGGCTTGATTCAGACGATTCCGCTACGCGGCCAGGTACTGCATGCCGATGGTCAGCTTCCCTCATTTGAGGTTGCGACAATCAAACCTTTAGAAGGCGCCCCTCCCCCAATGCCGGGAGGTCCGCCGCGGATGCCTCCCGACGAGGTGCGACTTTTCGTGAATACGAGAATCCTGATTTCGATGGCATATAACGTCCAGGGATTTGCCAGGAGCGAAGTCGTCGGAGGACCGGGTTGGCTAGACGGTCAGATCTACGAAGTCTACGCGAAGATCAATGGACCGCTTAGCGAAGCGCTTCAGAAAATGCCCAACCGGAAGCGCAGACGGGAGATCGAACTCATGGAGCAATCGTTGCTGGCAGAGCGGTTCCATTTGAAGGCGCATTTTGAGACCAGAAAGCTTCCCGAGTATGCGCTCATTGCCGCAAGCGGTGGCTCAAAGCTAAATCCCGCCAATCCGTCACTTCCGCATAACGCAACAACTCGTGTCGCTCAAGGACAAAATCAGGAGCTGAAAGCTACCGGAAGCACGATTCAGAATCTGATCGAAATGTTGCAGTCTGAGCCTGAGACTGGCGGGCGTCCGATTCAAAATAAGACGGGGCTCACCGGCTCATATGACTTCGCTCTGAAATGGACACGAGACCTCACCGCAGACATGTCCGGACAACGTAACGGCGGGCCATCTCTGTTCACAGCCTTGGAGGAACAGCTTGGGCTGAAGCTGGTTCCAGTCAAAGGGCCGGTAGAAGTAGTTGTCATCGACCACATCAACAGACCCTCGGCAAACTGAGATTGATCAGCACATTCGGATGGCTTCGAACATCATTGAAAGCACGATGCGATCGCATGGCTGAATGAGCCCCATATTGCCGAGCCCGGTCGGATCGTCGATGATCTAGAGATGTCCCGAAGCGCCTTCTGCCCGATTGGGATGTCCTGTAACCGCAATCCGGATCCATGCAAGAGCTTTCGCGCCGCAGTTGTTGTCATGTTTAAATTGAAGCATGGCCGGTCAACCAGTCCCGTGCCGAATTTACGACGGGCGGTCAACCTGGCCCGTGCCGATTCAGAACCCCCAGGCCCGCGTGCTGCGCCATCGATTGACGACATCCCCGTCTGGCGGTACTTGTTCTAATCAAGCAAGATAAGCCACACGGTTGCCTCAACATACTGCCCGTCTGGTGCCGAGGAATGGATTGCTGCGTGTATCCTGGCGCGAGATTGAAACCTTCGATCAAATCCGAGGCATTCAGGCCAGAGGATAAGCGTCGCCGATCAACCGAACCGGTAATTTACCGCAGCGATCTATAATGGTCCGCTAACAAACGTCACGCCGTGGGCCTCGGGTATAAGGAGAATGAATTGCGCCGCCCCTCGCTGGTCTTGCCGCTGTTGGTTTTGGGCCTTGTGCCCGCTATCCATGCCCAGTCCTCCTATCAGCTTCCAGGATGCGAGGTAAATCCTCAGGTTCAGAATGTCATTGATCGAGACTTGAGCCCTACGCTGCTGGACAGGATGACCTTTGCCGATCGCCTGGCATTCGAGCGCGAGACACTGGAACGACTGATAGCGCAATATCCCCGAGAGCTCGAGCCGTATACAAGATTGCGAGATCTGTTGCACCAATACGCGCCCGACCAGTATCCGAAACTACAGAACGAATGGATTCGGATGGAGCAGAAGAATCCTGACGATCCACTGGCGCTTTTGCTCGCAGGCGAGGCACTCGATGGAAAAAATACTCCGGAAAGTATTCGTCTGCTGAAGGAGGCCAGGGCGACGGCTCCGGGATTTCCATGGCCGGCGAGGGACCTCGCCGGAGTTTATTCCGACACGAAATTTGCCGACGCGGCCGAGGCAAAGGAAAACATCGACGCATTCTATGCGCTTTGCCCCACATCGCCGGATGGGTCTGCGCAAATCCTGATTACCAAGGCCGATCCTTCGCTGCTGCCGAAAGTGACAGCGGCTCGCGCGGTTGCGCTGCGTAGAAGGCTCGAAAAGGAAGCCGATCCGAAGGAGTTGCTGGGCTACAGGACCTTGTGGACACTGGAATTCCGGACTCGGAAGCCGCAGGAATACGCCGCCGAAAGAAGGCAGATTGCTGCGGACCTGGCAAGGATGGAAAAGATCGAGCCCCGGGGAGATGCGGAATGGCAGGCGCTGCTGATCAGCGGCTACAAGCAAAGCGGGGCTCCGGAGTGGAAGATTGAGAGGCTGGAGGACAGGCTCATCGCCAAATATCCTCACTCGCGCGAGGCCTACGAGATTGTCAGCGACCGCTGGGACAAGGCCCATCCGGAACCGCGAGACCAGGGCGATACTGCGGCGTGGAATACGTATCGGAAAGCCTACGAGAGGGCGTTGCAGGGATGGATTCGGGACTACCCTGACGTCATCTACCTGCACCGCAAGGCCTGGTTTTTTCTTGTCGTGGAAGATGACGACACGATTCCGAAGAAGAGCGCCCTGATGGCGGTGAATGCTTTTCTTCATGCAGTCGATGTCTACGATGGGCCGACTTGGCAATGGGCCTACTACCCGCCGGCGGCTCAGCTTTTGGTCGAACGAGGGTGGGAGCCGGACCGGGCTATCAGTCTGCTGAAGGAGGCGAAGGCGAACTATGTAAGTGACTGGATCCGTGCAGCAAAGATCGACAACACCTCTGACAGGGAACTGAGCAGACGCCTCGAGTATGAAAGGCAACAGAAACAATACCTGGACGGGTTGATGCTGAAGGCCGCCATTGAAGCCCACAAGCCGGAGATTGCGGCGGAGTTGCGCCCTGAAGTCGACGCGCCGCCTCCAGCGGAGCGAAAGCTGATGGAGAGCTACTGGACGGATCGCGCGCGCCTTGCGCTGCTAACGGGCAAAAAGCTTGATTCGCTGGCCTATTATCAGATGGCCCTGCGAACTCGTCTGCAAGCCCCAAAGCCCTACGAGGGGAGATTGCACGACGATTTGGCTGATGAAGCCCATGCCGTCTGGAAACAGGAAGGCGGAACCGAGACGGCCTGGGCCACCTGGAGAAGAATGCCCGCGGCCAGGAAAGCCGCACTGGGCTCGGGCCGATGGGAGAAGCCGAAGCAATCCATTCCCCCCTTCGAACTGACGGATCTTTCGGGAAACATCTGGCGGCTGAAGGATTTGAATGGTAAGTCGGTATTGATTGACGTATGGGCGACCTGGTGCGGTCCTTGCCAGGCAGAACTGCCGGACCTACAGAAGCTGTATAACCAAGTGAAGAACCGTAAGGACATTCAGATCCTGACCTTCGATGACGACAGCAACCCGGGAGTGCTTGCGGCGTATCTGAAGAGAAAAGGTTATACGTTCCCGGTGTTGCCGATAGCGGACGCCGCAGGCATCCAGAACGCGGTGGATGACAATGGAATCCCGCAGAACTGGATACTCGACGGGAGTGGCAGATCGGACTGGCGGCAGATCGGATACATGCCGGAAACCTACGCGGATTTCTCTCGAGATATGCTCACGCGTCTCGGATCTGTGCCTGCGCAGAAGTAGGCGCGATCATGAAGGTGCAAATAAACGCACGACTGTTCCTGGAACCGGCAAGGTTTTATATGAGGAGACCGTGAATCCATTCTTCGGAAGCAGTGATGCCCCCGATTTGCCTTTCGACGATAAATGGCCGCGCCGGGGAATGAAAGCGGTTTCGTAATCTTAAGTCGGCCAGTGTCCCGCGAATCGGCGCTGCGGCGCCCCAGAGTGCTCAACTGGTAGACATTGGCACAGGGGAGCATGGGCGGTCAACCATAACCGACAAAAGCGGCTGTCATCCTGAGCAGCCCGACTCGACTGCGTCGCGTTGCGGATGGGATGAACGGGGATCGAGGGACGTTAAGCTGGAGTCACTGAGGGTTGCGGAAGTAAGCCGGCTGCGTAATTGGTGCGTTTGAGCCCGATCCTGAGCATGGCTCCAGATTTTGTGATCGCGATTTAGGTGAGGTTGGCCGCTTGCGGTCTGCGATCCCGTTGAGGAGATTACCCGAGGCACAGTCTGGCCCGATCCCAGTAGCGGAGGAGCAGTGGGGAAACCGATCAAGGGAAGAAGTTTGAGTCTGGAGTGCATCGAGTCCAGCGCGGCGGGGATCGATGTGGGCGCAACGGAAATCTACGCGGCCGTGCCGCCGGATCGGGATGCGGAGCCGGTGCGTTGCTTCAAGACCTTTACCAGCGATTTGCAGGAAATGGCGGCGTGGCTAAAACAACGCGGCATCACCACCGTGGCCATGGAGTCGACGGGAGTCTACTGGATTCCACCTTACGAAATCCTGGAAGAGGCGGGCATACGTGTCTGCTTGGTCAACGCGCATTACGTGCGCAACGTGCCGGGACGCAAGTCGGATGTGAGTGATTGCCAGTGGCTGCAGTACCTGCACTCGGTGGGATTGTTGAAGCCCTCTTTCCGTCCCGATGCAGCCATTTGCGCCCTGCGTTCTCTCAGCCGTCATCGCACCAGTCTGGTGGAAGGCGCCGCCGTGCATATCCAGCATATGCACAAGGCGCTGACGCAGATGAATTTGCAAATTCATCATGTGTTGTCCGACATCACCGGAATCAGCGGCATGGCTATTATCGAGGCCATCGTGGCCGGCCAAAGCGACCCGCTGGAACTGGCCGGCTTGTGCCATGCCAAGGTCCACGCCGACCGGCAGACGGTGGTCAAATCGCTCACCGGAAATTACCGGCCCGAACACCTGTTCACGCTCAAGCAATCGCTGGCCGCCTATAAAAGTTACCAACAGTTGCTGGCCGAGTGCGATCAGGAGATCCAGCGCCTCACCAACTCCATGTCTGGCAAAATCGACCCTGGCGCACCGTCCAGCTACACCAAGTCCAGCCCGCAAAAGCGCCGCAAAAATCAGTTCCATTTCGATATGCGCTCGGAACTGCATCGGCTGTTCGGGGTGGATCTGACCGCCGTACCGGGCATCAACGCGCTCACCGCGCACACTCTGCTGGCCGAAGTCGGACCCGATCTGAGCCGCTTTCCTTCCGCCGATGCGTTCGCCAACTGGCTGGCTCTATGCCCGGGCAACAAAAAGAGTGGCGGCAGGGTTCTATCTTCCAAGACCCGCCCCACCAACAGCCGCCTCAGCCACGCCCTGCGTGTTGCCGCGCAGACGCTGGCACGCAGCCGTTCTTATCTGGGTAATTTCTACCGCTCCATGCGTGCCCGGCTCGGGGCTCCTCAGGCCATTACCGCCGCTGCTCACAAGCTGGCTCGCATCCTCTACCACTTGCTCACCACTGGCGATGCATACGACGAATCGGTCTTCGCCCGAGAACAACTCAAACAAAACCTCCGCCTTCAAAAGCGGCTTTCCAAGCAAGCTCAAAACCTCGGCTTTCAACTCATACCCATTACCCCAGCAGCGCCTTGTTCATGAGGAGGAGGCGCAGCCGAAGGATCTGCGGTTGTTTCTCCGGTCACATCCCGTCCGGCCAATGCGGCGTAGGATAACTCCCATGCAGGAGGGCTCCTACTTCACTTACATCATGGCCAGCCGCAGTCACACGCTTTATATCGGAGTAACAGGCGATCTGCACAAACGCGTTTTCCAGCATAAATGGAAAGAGCACGAAGGCTTCACCGCGCGCTACAACTGCGATCGCCTGGTTTGGTTTGAACGGTATCAGGACGTGCGCAACGCCATTGCACGCGAGAAGGAACTGAAGGGATGGCGGCGCGCCCGGAAGATCACGCTCACCGAGTCAGTGAATCCTGCCTGGGTTGATCTCAGCCGCGACTGGTACGAGGTTGAGCCTGCCGATTACCGTCGAGCGCTTGATCGATTCGAAGCCTAAAAGCAACCGCAGATCCTTCCCCTTCGCTGCACTCAGGGTCAGGATGACAACGCGTTGGGGAGACGCGAATCCTAGCTTTTCAGGGTCGCGGCCGGGTGGTCGGCTATCGTTACCTGACGTGACGTGGATCACTTCTTCCTCTGTACACGCTGATGCGTCCGATGCAAGCACGAAGCTGGCCTTGCAGCTTGGCGCCAGCCAGCGTGGTTCCCGCTGCCGCCAAGCGAAGGCTTCCAGTATCGGGAATTGAGTCAACATCGCTCCGGATGACTCAAAGTGCGAATCGAGCAATTTGCCGCGCGGCCAGGATTTTTCCAAAGAAGAAAAACTGCGTACCAGGCTTTTGTTGCAAAACTCCTACGTGAGCATTCCCAGATTCTGGAGGCGATTGGACATTGCCGCGGTGCTCACCTGGAACCATTTGGCTAAAAGCTCAATGGCTTCATTGTCATCCAGATCCAAATCCTGCGTGCGAACCTCCTGCTGAACCAGGCCGCGTGGCATCAAAAGCGCCGCGCCGAGCTTGTTGGCTTCAACCTCCTCGCTGTTCATTCCGCTGGAGGAATGCTCGTCGCGGCGGAACGTCACCTGCTTATCGATGAACAATTCCGCCTTCCCGCTTCGCCTCGCATGTAGCAGATAATGGGCGATTTCGTGAGAAATCGTAAATCGCTGCCGGACTCGCGCATGGGCCGAGTTGTATCCGATCGATCCCTCGTCCCCTTCGACGACGAGCATCCCTGAAACTTTGTCGCCAAGCGCCGCAGCCTCCAGGGTCAGGTTCAGACGCTCGGCGACATGATGAATCGGAACCGGGACCCGATAGCAATCCGTATCGCGCAGCGTCTTTTCAGCTCTTTCTTCGAGGTTGTATCTTGCCATGCGCTTTCCTTTCCGTATCCGGCGAAATGACTTTCCCTTTGAGCCTCTTGGTCACAAACCCTGTCAGGACTTTGATTGTGGCCGGGTCGCCGTTGGCCACTTCCTCGATCTGCTTCATCAATTCTCTATCAAGCAGCGTCTGGTTCTGCGGACGAAGCAGTTCTTCCGGCGAGGGAATGAGTAAAAGCAGTTTCGTTTCAAGCAGTTCCGCGATCTGCCACAGCAAGTGCAGCGGTGCTCGCTGCCGGCCGGCCTCGATATTGACCATCGACGTGCGGCTGATCCCCAGCCGTTTGGCCAGCGAATCCTGGCTCAAATGCTGGTTCTCTCTCGTTTGACGGATTTTCCGTCCCACTCCACGATAAATCTCGTCGAAGTCCGTCATCAGAACGGACAGTACCGTTTTGGACCAGGGAAGGTCAACTTGGATAAACACGTGTTTATAGCAAACGTGTTTATGATGCATCATAGTTGACGCAGGGAAAGAATTGGAGCACGATGGTAGCGATTCGGGGCGCCCGCTGCCATCCGGGCCTGAACGCCGCACGAGGCCGATTTATCTGGCCACATGTATTCGGGCGCCCCTCGAAGTACGCGGCAAGAATCCATTCGCAAGAAACGAAAGAATGACTCAATCGTGCTGGACCAACGTCGATGCGACGGGTCCGGCAAAAGAAAATCTTGCGAACGCACGTCCGTTTTTGGCGTTTTCCCCAGCCTTCATATGTAGAGGGTCAATTCTGCTTGCTACCCGTACTTCCGACAATTGGAGTAGCTCTCATGAATTTTTGGCGAACATCGCAGCGGCTTTGGCTGCTAACCCTTGTCTCTGAACCTAAGAAATCTATGCGGCATTTGATAAGCCGAAAAAGGGTTTTGATTGTTCCCCACAAAGCGCTTCTGGAAATGCCTTTAGCGAGTAGAGGGGGATCTCGATCCTGCGGTTCCCTTTGAACTATTTCAACCTGGTGGTGAACTCATGTCGGTAACTCCCCCACTCCGAAAGCTCCAATATGTTCTCGCTGTTGCGCACGAGCTGCACTTCGGGAAAGCGGCGGAAAGACTTCACGTCGATCCGTCAACTCTGAGCCGGCAAATCAGAGAAGTCGAGGAGGAAGTTGGAATCCAAATCTTTCTTCGAAAGAATCACTACGTTGCCCTTACGGAGGAAGGCGCGCTGTTTGTGCTGGCACTCGAACAAGAGTTAGCCAGGTTTATCGCTGAGTTCGAGAAAGCGAAGGATCTGGCCCGCCTCAGAGCCCGGCGTAAGGCATCCTCGTTTGTGATCGGCTATTCACCTTTTGTCGTCCCATTCATCCCGAACCATATCCGGTCTGTTCATAGCCGCAGGTTTCCCTCGATACACCTCGAAATGCAGCGGGCATCTGTTCAGGAATTAACCGATTCTCTGATTGCGGAGGCCCGCCAGGCTTGCGTCATAGTTCGACCAACCGGCACGCGCTACTTCGAAGAGATCCGGCTGGGTTCAGAGCGTCTCTTCGCGGTGTGGCCGCGCGCGTATCAGACGTATCTTAGCGGCGCCATTGCGCTCACCGATCTCAGAGCCCACCCGCTAGTGCTCCCATGCTCGCACCGCACCGACCCGGCCTTACAACGATGGTTTTTCGACCGGTGCGCTGCTGCCGACTTCAAGCCCAAGGTCGCGGCGGAAGCGAGTACTCCGCCCGAGGCGTTCAATCTCGTTCAAGACGGTGTCGGTATCGCCGTCATGCCGGGCGGAGTCTGTGCCGACGCCTCTCCGAATCTGGTTTGTGCTCCAATTGGCGGCATCGACGCTCTCGAAATCATCCTGACCTGGCGCAGTAACGTCTCCTATCGCGTGCAGAAGATGGTTACCGAAATCGGGAGTGAGCTGCGCCGGCTGAATTTGGAGATCGCAAGCTGATTTTTTTCCACAAGCGCGAATTACAGAGTCTACTCGCTCATTCCACACGACTCCGAAGCGCGCCGTGGTGATGCGTTTTTCGCAACAACACGTGCGAAGAAAGCCTTGGACAAGAAATCGAGTTCGCGGCAATCTCTGGGCATGACCAGCTCGATCGGGGTCAATTTCAAGAGCAACGGAGGTACATGCATGAACCTTTCGCCCGCATGGCGGAAGCGTTTTCGGGTTTTGCAAGATCCGAAAGCGATTCTCCTGCTTCTTCTGCTCGTGCCGGCCGCCTTGCACGCGCAAGCATTGGGCGGCTCGCCTTTTGACACGGGTTTTACCGCCATGCAGAACCTGTTCACCGGAACGGTCGCCAAAGTCGCAAGCCTGATTGCGATCGTAATCGGCGGCTATCAATTCGCTCACGGCGAGCCTGGCGCAAAGAGAGCCCTGGCCGGTGTCGTAGCCGGCACAGGCATCGCCGTGCTCGCCGCTAACGTTCTGACCTGGCTCTGGGGAATCTGACTGTACGAGATTTCTTTGGAGCGCAACCGCAACCATCAACCATGTTCATCGAGTGTGAGGGGCCTGATGCAGACACACGCGACAATCCGGCAACGAACCCGAATCAGCGATGCAGGGCCTATAGGGGAAGGAGTTCGCACGGGGGAGGCGAACGGTAGGTCCTCATCCTTGAAGCGGAGAAACCGGGTTTATAAGAGCCTGCACAAGCCCCTCACGTACCTGGGCGTCGAACGGACACTGTTCTTTTTCGTCTGCGTTGCAGCGGTAGGAGCGTTCAATCTCTTCAACAGTCTGCTGGCCGGAATCGCCGTCTTCCTGGCCGGCTTCACCTTCGGTCATTGGGTCACGAATATGGACCCCGCCTTCCTGCGCATACTCGCACGATCCGAGCGGTACAACACGCGTTACGACCCGGCAAAGCACACCATCCCCGAAGTGGAGGTGCGGTGATGTTGCGTCTCGACAAGATTCTCAAGCCGTGGAAGGATGCAGCTGCTTTCGGCGACCACATCAACCTGTACGGATTCTGGAACGAGACGGCGTTTCTAACCAAGAGCGGCGATCTGGGGATGGTGCTACGCGTGCGGGGCGTCGATTACGAAAGCCTTGATTACGGCGAGCAGGAATACGCCGTGAAGCGCCTCGAAGCCGCACTTAAAAACTTCGGGCCCGGCTTCCACGTCTACCAGTACCTGTTCAAAACAAACAATCCAGAAATTCCTTTCGCAGGCTACGAAGATCCTGTCGTGCAGACGGGTCAGGACCGCCGCCGAAAGCTCTTTCGGGAAAAGGCGGACCGGCTGTTCGAAATCGAAATTTACTACTGCATCCTGCATGAAGGCGCACGGTCAAAGACCGGCATCGGCGCCGCGATCCATCGTCTCTTCCACGATCCGGCTGGGGCCCTGGACGAGTTGGGAGCGCAATTCTCTAATCGTCGCATGAAAACTTTGCTGCGAACACAGATCGAGCGCGATCTGGCGCGGCTTGAACAGCGAGTGCAGGCTTTCGTGCGCCAGCTTGCCGACTTCGTGCAGATTGAGGTGTTGGACTACAAAGGCCAGTTTCGCTTCTTCCGCCGCCTCGTGAATTATGACGACTGGCGCATTGCCGGAGAGCCGGGACACTCGCAGTTCCTCTGCGACCAGGTCATCAATTCGCTGCTCGAACCGGAACGCGATCATCTGCGCGTCGGGGACGACTACGTTCGCATCCTGACCATGAAGGAAGCAATCAGCGAAACGCGGCCTTTGGCGCTGGACGCGTTGCTGAAGATTCCAGCTAACTTCATCGCCGTGACCGAATGGGCGCCGCTACCGTCTGCGGCGGCGCGCAAGGAAGTGAACAAGCGCCGCCGGCATTTCAACATCGCGAAGACCGGCTTCATCTCCCAGCTCGGCAACGATCCCGCGAAGACCAACCCGCGCGATGTGCTGGTGGACGAGTCAAAACAGGCCGACATCGAAGACCTCGGTGACTGTCTGCGCACTCTCGGCGACGGACAGCAGTTGGGTGAGTTTTCGCTGACCGTCGTGCTGTACGGAAAAGACCGGCACGCGCTCGACCTTCTGGTAGGCGAATTTGCGGGCATCTTCACCAACGCCGACGGCACGCTCTTTGCCGAGACGTACAACCAGCTCAACGCCTACTTCGCCATCGTGCCCGGCAATTACGCGTTCAATTTGCGCAAGCTGTACCTGCTCAATTCCAACTACGCCGACCTGAGCTTCCTGTTCACCATTTTGCCTGGCGAAAAGGTCAATGCATACCTCGGCGCCGAGTATCTGGCGGTCATGGAGACAGACAACGACACGCCGTACTATCTGAACTTCCATTGCGGCGAAGTGGGCCACACCCTGATGCTCGGCATGACAGGAGCAGGAAAAACTTTCGCGTCGGTGTTTCTGGTTCAGAGCTGCCAGAAATATGCTCCGCAAACCTACATCTTCGACATCGGCGGCGGCTACGAATGCGTCACCGCGATCTATGGCGGCACTTACCTGAATGTAGGCCGTGAGTCGCGAGACTTCAACATCAACCCCTTTGCCCTCGATCCAACGCCGGAGAATTTCCAATTTCTTTTCAGCTTCTTCCGCGTCCTGATCGAAGGCCGGGACCAGCGCTACCGGATGGACTTTAAGGAGGAACAGAAACTCTGGAGCGCCATCGAGCGGCTCTACGTCCTTGATCCCGGCCAGCGCACCGTCTCGAACCTTGCCAATATCGTTGGCGAACTCAAAGACCGCCTGTTCCGGTGGACACGCGCCGGGCAATACGGCTTCCTCTTCGACAATGCCGAAGATACGCTCACTTTCAGCGATTTCCAGACCTTCAACTTCCGTGGCTGGGGCGACGCTCCGGAGTTATTGGAGCCGCTGCTCTTCTACATCCTCCATCGGGCGTCGAATCAGATCATGGATCCCGCCAGGCTTGGAACCTTCAAGATGTTTGTGATGGACGAGGCGTGGCTGTTCATGCGCAACGAAGTTATCCGGGACTACATCCTGCAGGCGCAGAAGACTTGGCGCAAGCACCGCGCGGCGATGGTCCTGAGCACGCAGTCGCTCAAGGAGTTGGAGGATTCGGGGCTGTTGCCCGTCGTTGCCGAGTGCTGCCCCACCAAAATCTTTCTGGCCAACCCGGAGATGGATCGCGCGGTGTACGCGGAAGCCTTCCATCTGAACCCCATGAAACTCGATCTGATTGCCGGCCTTGTCCCGCCGGGACAGATGGTTATCTGCCAGCCGCAGGGCGCAAAGAAAGTCCGTCTCACCGCCGATTCCGTTCTCTATTGGATTGCCGCCAACGGCGCCAACGAAAACCTGAAGAAGTGGAAGTATTTCGATCGATACGGCTTTGCTGACGGCCTGCGCCGTCTTGCCGAAGAAAGGGACGCTCGGCCTTTGGCGTCCAGTGCCACCACACCCGAACCTGTAGGAGCTTTGGTATGAAACCCACTCTGATCGTCATCGCCGTGCTTGTCCTGGCATTTCCTTCCGTCGAGGTGCGGGCGCAGGATGCCTCCGCACGCACCGTCGAGTACCACTCGCAGGACATCGTTCCCATCCACGCCAAGCTGAAATATACGACCCTGATCGAGCTGCCACCGACCGAGAAGATCGTGGAGGCCGCGGTGGGCGACAAAGATTTCTGGATCGTCGATGTGGTGGGCAATTTCTGCTTTCTGCATCCTGCCAAGGCTGGCATCGCCTCGAATCTCAACCTGATTACCGACAGGGGCAACATCTATTCGTTCACTCTGCAGGAGGTTTCAGACACTGGGCAGGTGCCGGACCTGAAAGTAATCATCCACCCGGCCGATCGCTCGTCGATTGCCGCCGCCAACGACCCACCGCAGTTTGTGCCGGCGGCGCAACTCGAACAGTCGAAGCAGCAGCTCGCGGCTCTTGAAGCACATCTCACCGAGACTGTTGACGCGTACAAAAGCGCCTATCCGCTCTCGCTCAAATTCGATTACACGTTCCATGCGAATCAGGCGCCGTTCGATATCGAGGCCATTTACCACGATGACAAGTTCACCTATATCAAGACCGACGCACCGGAGAAGTTTTCGATTTATGACATGCGCGATGGAAAACCCAATCTGGTCACGTATCAGCTCGAAAAAGGGACCTACATCATCCCAGAGGTGATGGACTCCGGATACGTAGAACTGGGCAAGAAGCGGATGGACTTCTCGCGCAAGGGATAAAGGGGGCGTGTATGCCAGAGCCGATGACGAATACGCAGAACACTTTGCCAGCCGAAGCGGAGTTGCGGCGAAGCCAGCCCGCCCCCAAGGGCGTACTGCCGAAAAATCTGAAACCTTGGCTTTACCTGAGCGCTGCACTTCTGGTCATCGTTGCGGCGGTCTTAAGCGATACCGGCAAGAAATCCGCCGCCCAACATGGAGCGGCATCGCGCCAAGCGCCGGTGCCTCTGCTTGAGGACAACACGGAGAGCAATCAGCAGGAACTCAGGAGCGATGCCGCGGCGGCGGAACAGACGATGCCGGATCAAGGCGCGAACTCGGCAGACCCGCCCACCCAGACTATAACACCCGCGCAGCAGGATGCTGCCGCCGGTTATGCCCCCAACGGCGAGCCCAATCCCTGCATTCCCGGCCAGCCGTGCGCGCAGGCGCCCACGGGGTATGCGCAGAAGCAATTATCTCCAGCACAGCAGGAGGCGCAGCAGCTTGCCGCCAGAGACCGCGAGTTAACATACGAATCGCGGTTTGCATCTAACTTGGTCTACACAAGAGCGCCGGAACAGCCTTTTAAGAAATCATTTTTTCCTGCCTTGGCGGAAAGCGCAGGCGCAACCGGCCCACAGCAGAACCCCGCTTCTTCTCTGACATCTCAGAATCAGGCCCCAAGCAGCCTGATTGCACCGCAGGCTGGCGGCGATCCGCCGGCAACTTCGTCTGCCCCGGCTACGCAGATGCAAAATCAGCGCAGGCCGGAGGTCAACATCGACTCGGCAACCGGGAAGCCTTTTGTGATCTTTGAGGGAACGACAGTGGACGCCGTATTGATGAATCGACTCGACGGAGATGCTCCCGGTCCTGTGAAAGTCCTCGTGTCCGATCCCGTCTATTCGCATGACCGCCAGCACGTGCTGATTCCGGAAGGAACCGTTGTGCTGGGCGAAGCCAGGGCGATCGGCTCGCCGGAAATCGGTCATCAACGCCGGATGGCGCTAGTCTTTCACCGCATGATTATGCCGGACGGGTATTCGGTGGACCTCGACAAGTTCCAGGGGCTCGGCCAAGCTGGCGCCGAAGGAGCGAAGGGTAAGGTCAACAACCATTACCTCAAAGTTTTTGGGACATCCATTGCCCTCGGCACCATCGCCGGCGCTGGTGAGATCGAAGCTGGCGGTGGCATTATTTCGACCAATGGCTCTCAGGCGTTTGCCACTGGAGCTTCGGCCAGCATCTCGCAATCGGCGTCGAGCGTTCTCGACCGCTTTATCCAGATTCCGCCCTCGATCACCATCCGCGAGGGCCACCGTATCAAGGTCTATTTCTCGCAGGATTTGTTGCTGCCTGCATATGAGAACCACACGATACCGCAGTCGTTTTGAAGGAGAAGAAAATGCACCGGACGGCATTATGCGTCGCACTCGGATTTGCTCTGGCCTTTGCCATCACCGGATGCCGAAGCCATGAGGCAAAGGTGACGGACCTCCAAAAGCAGTACGACCAGCTCAACCAGCAATTCGGAAAGGATTGCTCAGCAGAATTTCTGAAAATGCCACCTTCGCTAAGCCCAAAATGCAAAGCCGAGGATAAGCAGGTGAAAGCAGCTTGGGATCGACTTCAGGCTGAACGCGCGAAACACTAAACCAGGATTGGGAGAAGCCAATGAAATTTCTGTTCGCGACCGCCATCTTGGCGGCCATGCTCAACGTGTTGCCCGCCCGTGCTCAGTTCGGTTCTGGGATCGTGTATGACCCCACGCAGTCGGCGCATGCTCTCCAGCAGATCGCCCAGGCCAACCAGCTCTATACGACCACAATCCAGACCACGCGCAATGTGATTGCCGCTTACAACCTTGCCATGCGCATGGCGTCCCTGCCACAGGCACTCTACACCTCCTACGGTAATCTCGGGCGGCAAGAATGGAGCGCATTGATGCAGCCTGCGAATATCTACGGAAACTCCGCAGCCTGGGTGAATGCCGCATCCACCGGCTTCGGCGCAACTCCAGCCATCCAATCCGCCGGGATCTCCAAAATCGGAAAGATTGCAGGATACAGCTCACTCAGTGCCGAGGGCCAACGGATGATCGCTGCCCAAGGCGCCAGCGTTGACCTCGACAATGCCGTGGATGCCAGCAGTCTGCACACCATTGGTACGATCAGGGCCGAATCTGCGCAGCGAGAAGCGGACATCGCGGTACTCGAAACCGCCTCGCACTCGCCCGATCCTGCGCAGCACACGGAGATGGCAACCTTGCAGCGGATTAATCAGGCGCTCCTGATCGAGCTGCGCACACAGCAGGAGACCAACGAAATCTTACAGGCGCAGGCGTTGCAGCAACTCGTCGGGCAAAAAGTGCAGCAAGACAATTTGAAATCGTTGTTCGTTACTGCAAATAGCTATCAACAGAATTTCGATGCTGCAACGCCGCAACAGACGAGCGCTGGCACCGAGTGGGCATTCCACTACTGATTAAGGATATTCGTTATGGAATTCCTCATTCTTATCAAGAACGGATGCGACAATCTCACGGCAACAGCCGCGCCTTCGGTCGATGCACTCGGCCTGCACATGCTTTTGGCGATGGCAACCATCATGCTCGTCTGGTTCGGAGTTCAGGAGGCGCTGGCTTCGGCGCAGGGTGGTCCCGGGTTCAATGTCGCTCACTTTGTAAGCTTTTTTCTCCTCATCACGTTCGCCTACTGTTTCGTGAAGTTCTATGACAGTTCGATTCCGGGCATCGGGTATTCACTCAAGGGGTTCATCAGCGGTGGCACCAGCAGCCTCGTCAACTACATCGGTACCGATGCCACGCAACACGTTCAAGACACGATTCACAAGGCGCTGAGTCAGGTTGGTGCGATGTCTCCTTCATTCACAGAGCCATACACGTTGTTATGCACATGGACTGTCCAGGTAATTCTGTCAATTCTTACGGCACTGATCGGAGTGATCATCGCCTACGGAGCAATTGGCGCTACCGTCATTGGTTTGGTGGGCCCAGTATTCATCCCCTGGATGGTATTCGGAAAGACAGAATTCCTCTTCTGGGGTTGGCTGAAGGCGTTTGTCGGTTTCGAGTTCTACAAAGTGGTTGCTGCCGCGACCCTGAGCGTCATGAGTCACCTGCTGATCACATATCTCACGAGTGGAGCAGCCAATATAAACAGCCCGGCAAGACTTATCTATCTGATGCCCGGGCTGCTCATCCTCTGTTTGATTGCGGGATTTATTCTGCTCAAAATTCCGACTATGACGGCATCACTATTTTCCGGCCATGTCGGAGGGCATGGGTTCGGCGCGGGTGGAATTCTGACAGCCGCGATTCTAAGGATGTTCTAGCGCGGAGATGTTCAATATGGCGACTATGACGAAACCAACCCCAGCAATCACACGCGCCGCCGAGCGCTATTTGGAACAGTACGGCGATCCGCTGGTGATGAACACGTACCTGAAGATCACAATATTCGTGCTCGCTGCTGTCAGTCTCGTCCTTGCCGGCCTGATCTATCGCAGCCAGATGGCCCTTGCCAATGTCCATCCGCTGATTGTGCGGATCAATGACGCCGGACAGGCGCAAGCGATCGACTATCGCGATTTCAAATACCGCCCCGAGGAGGCGGAAAACAAATATTACCTCACACGCTGGGCGGAACTGTATTTCAGCCGTGACCGGTTCACTATCGAGCGCGAACAGACAAATGCTCTTTACTTCTTCGATGGCGACTTGCAGCGCGCCGTAATCGACCAGGAACAGAAGAACGAAGTCATCGCCGACTACACCAAAGACAGCTCGTTGCCGTTCGTCGATGTGGAGGTCAAAAACCTCATCCTCGACGATCTGGAGAAGTCGCCCTATTCTGCGCGAATCGAATTCGAAAAGGTCTTCACGAATCCCATGGATCAGTCGGTGATCAAGCGGGAGCAATGGACTGCCAGTGTGACCTACGTCTTCCGGGACAAAGTGAAGAATGAGGAACTGGCGGTGAATCCGCTCGGGTTGACCATCATCCGTTTCCGGGCAGATCAGGGGTTCAACTGATGAACGGCTCAAAATGCAACTGAGGACGAAGAATAATCATGGAGCAAGGCACAAATCTCGAACGCGACCTGGCCCCGGAGGTTCCCGGACGGAGTGTGCCAGCTTCGATAGCCCAATCAACGTTGCCCGGGAATTCCTCTCAAACGTCCCCACTCTGTTCCAAAGGTCGTAGCGTAACCCGGAAGCCGCGGCGGTCTGTCACAGTACCAACGAATCGAGTAGAGAAGTTCGGAACGCCACTAGCGTGGCCCCACAATGCTCGCAGGCAAACCAGCTCACAATTGAATCCTGAATCTGAAACGCTCGCTTCTCTGGTGCGCAGGAGGCGTACAGCGTGGACAGCGGAGGAGCTGGCAGAAATTCTCTCGCTTAGCCGGAAACACATTTACAAGCTGGCAAAGAAAGGCAGGATGCCGTCACTGCGTATTGGCGGCGCGATTCGCTTCGATCCGCACGCTACA
>Ga0335074_10001496_pt1 | contig 31707 bp, 29 predicted proteins | sample Lox_Sample_23_FD_206715 | JGI IMG/M metagenome (GOLD analysis project Ga0335074, IMG submission 206715) | Soil microbial communities from Loxahatchee National Wildlife Refuge, Florida, United States - Lox_Sample_2.3 | ecosystem: Environmental > Terrestrial > Soil > Wetlands | place: USA... | reverse complement strand
CCAAGATCGACCTTGATCCCGGGTAGCACGCCGTGGTCGCTCAGGTACTTCGGGAACGGCACGCCGTCGCGCGTGCTCTGGCGGATCGTCTCGTCGAACAGGATGACGCCGCTCAGATGGTCCGCGGCGCCCGGCGCGGTGAACAGCATGTCGCGATAGGCGCGCCGGTGCTCCTCCGTCGACTCGAGCTTGATGGTGTCGAAGCGCCGCTTGATCGTGCCCGAGCTCTCGTCCGCCGCCAGAATACCCTTGCCCTTCACCACCATGGCGCGTGCGACGCGCTCCAGCTCGCTGCGATTCATCGTCGGTCCTCCGGATGTGCTCATGCGGGCCTGCCGGCAAGCAGGCAGCTTCGTGCCGAGACGGGCGCGAAGGATAGCAAAATGGATGCCATCCACGTGACCGTCGAGCCGCACGGAAGTGCTGTGCTCTTGGCCCGGAACACAATCAGTACTAAAATGGTCCTACTTAAGGGGACGACGATGCTGCGCATCAGCAAGCTGAGCGATTACGCGATGGTGATCCTGGCGACGCTCGCCGGGGAACCCGGGCGCGTGCAGACGGCCACCGCGCTCGCCGAGCGGACGCGTATTGCAGCGCCCACGGTCAGCAAGCTCCTGAAGCAGCTGCACCGCGCGGGGCTCGTGAGCTCCTCGCGAGGACTGCACGGGGGCTATCAGCTTGCCCGACCGGCGACCGAGATCAGCGCCGCGGCCATTCTCGATGCGCTCGAGGGCCCGCTTGCACTCACCGACTGCGCCGCGGCCCGGGGCCAGTGTGGCATCGAGGATACGTGCCGAGTCAGCCACGCCTGGCAGCGCCTCAACTGGGCCATCCGGCGGTCGCTGTACGAGGTGACGCTCGCGCAGCTCGCGGGTCTCGATTCCATGCAGGCGAACCTGCCGGCGATGGAGCAGGAGATCAAGCTCGCCGCGGGCGTGAGCCACGCGGCGGCGACCAATGCGCTCGCCAGCAATCGCAGATGAGATGAGGGTCGAACGACATCATGAATGAGACTGCAACGGAGCTCGAGCAGCTCGTCGCGCGCCAGTACAAGCATGGGTTCGTGACGGAGATCGAGTCGGATACGGTGCCGCCCGGCCTCGACGAGGACACGGTGCGCCTGATCTCGCGCAAGAAGAGCGAGCCCGCCTTCCTCACCGAGTGGCGCCTGAAGGCGCTGCGGCACTGGCTCACCATGCGCGAGCCGCACTGGTCCCACGTGCGCTATGCGCCGATCGATTATCAGGCCATCTCGTACTACTCGGCGCCGAAGCTCAAGACGGACGGCCCCAAGAGCCTCGCGGAAGTGGATCCGAAGCTCCTCGCGACCTACGAGAAGCTCGGCGTGCCGCTCCACGAGCGTGCGCGCCTCGCGGGCGTCGCGGTCGACGCCGTGTTCGACAGCGTCTCCGTCGCGACGACGTTCAAGGAGCGCCTGGCCAAAGCGGGGGTTCTGTTCTGTTCCTTCTCGGAGGCGGTGCAAAAGTACCCCGAGCTCATCGAGCGCTACCTCGGCTCGGTCGTGCCGCCCGCCGACAATTTCTTCGCCGCGCTCAATTCGGCCGTGTTCACCGACGGCTCGTTCGTCTACGTGCCGAAAGGCGTGCGCTCTCCGATGGAGCTCTCGACCTACTTCCGCATCAACGAGAAGAAGACCGGGCAGTTCGAGCGCACGCTCATCATCGCCGACGAGGGCGCGTACGTGAGCTACCTTGAAGGTTGCACTGCCCCGCAGAGAGATGAGAACCAATTGCACGCCGCGGTGGTCGAGCTCGTCGCGCTCGACGATGCCCACATCAAGTACTCGACGGTGCAGAACTGGTATCCGGGCGATGCGCGCGGCGTGGGCGGGATCTACAACTTCGTGACCAAGCGCGGCGAATGCCGCGGCCGCCGCTCGCACATCTCCTGGACGCAGGTCGAGACCGGCTCGGCCATCACCTGGAAGTACCCGAGCTGCGTGCTGCGCGGCGCGGGCTCGAGCGGTGAGTTCTACTCGGTGGCGACGGTCAACAACTACCAGCAGGCCGATACCGGCACGAAGATGATCCACATCGGCCGCGACACGCACAGCACGATCATCTCCAAGGGCATCTCCGCGGGCCACGGCCAGAACACCTACCGGGGCCTCGTGAAGATCCTGCCCTCGGCGCACGGCGCGCGCAACTTCACGCAGTGCGACTCACTGCTGATGGGCGCGGACTGCGGCGCGCACACCTTCCCGTACGTCGAGGTGAAGAATCCCGCGGCGACCGTCGAGCACGAGGCGAGCACCTCGAAGATCAGCGACGATCAGCTGTTCTACTGTCTGCAGCGCGGGATCTCCCAGGAGGACGCCGTCAACATGATCGTGAGCGGGTTCTGCAAGTCCGTGTTCAAGGAGCTGCCGATGGAGTTCGCGGTCGAGGCGCAGAACCTGCTCGCGGTGAGTCTCGAAGGAGCCGTCGGCTGATGCTGGCGATCGAGGATCTGCATGTCTGCGTCGGCGGCACGGCGGTGCTCAACGGCGTCACGCTCACCGTGCCCCGCGGCGAGGTGCACGCCATCATGGGACCGAATGGCTCGGGCAAGAGCACGCTCGCGTACGCGCTCGCCGGCCGGCCCGGCTACGAGGTCACCCGCGGCCGGGTGAGGTACGAGGGCCGGGACCTCCTCGCGCTCGCGACCGAGGAGCGCGCGCGCCTCGGTGTGTTTCTCGGCTTTCAGTACCCGGTCGAGATACCGGGTGTCCACAACGTGTACCTCCTCAAGGCGGCGCTCAACGCCATGCGCAAGGAGCGCAACCAGCCGGAGGTGGATGCCTTCGAGTTCCTCGCCCTGGTGCGCGAGAAGATGAAGGTCATGCGCATGGACGAGGGCTTCCTCTCGCGCGGCGTCAACGAGGGCTTCTCGGGCGGCGAGAAGAAGCGCAACGAGATCCTGCAGATGCTCGTGCTGGAGCCACGCCTCGCGATCCTCGATGAGACCGATTCGGGGCTCGATATCGATGCGCTGAAGATCGTCGCCGACGGCGTGAACAGCATGCGCTCGGCCGACCGCTCGTTCGTCCTCGTCACGCACTATCAACGACTGCTCGATCACGTCGTCCCCGATCGGGTGCACGTCCTCGTCCGGGGACGGATCGCGACGAGCGGCGACCGCTCGCTCGCGCTCGAGCTCGAGCGCCGCGGATATGACTGGCTCGGCGAGGCCGCCTGAGGAGGAGCGCATGAGCAACGCCCTGACCGAACGCATCGCGCAGGAGCATGCGGCTGCGGAGGAGTCTCTGCCGTCCGGTGTCATCGCGCGCGCGCGCCGCCGACGGGCGATTGCCGCGCTGCTCGCGCGCGGCTTGCCCACCCCGCGGGACGAGAACTGGCGCTATGCGAACCTGCGCCCGCTCGAGCGGGCGCGATTCGTGCCGGCCCCGCGGGGGGCCGAATGGAGCCCCGCCGACCTTCCGCCGGGCATCGTGGGCTACGCGCGATACCTCTACGTGGATGGCGTATTCGTCCCGGCGTCGTCGGCGCCTTTGACGCCCCGGGACGGCGTCACCGTGCGCGCGCTGAACGCCGCATCGATGCCCGATGGCGCATCGCTCGACGATGACGCCGAGCTGCCGGCCGATGCGGCCTTTGGCCTGCTGAACGAGGCCTTCGCCGTCGATGGCGCGCACATCCGCGTTGCCGCCGCCGGATCCGCCGCGGCGAGCGAGCTCCCCGTCGGCATCGAGGTCGTGTTCGTGGCGCAGGCTCCCGCGCAGCAAGGCGCCACCTATCCGCGGCTGCGCGTGCAGGCGGCGCCGCGGGCGCAATTGCGGCTGATCGAAAGACACCTGAGTCTCGGCAGCGATGCGAGCTTCGCCGTCGGGTCGGTTGACGTGCACGTCGGTGAGGGAGCAACCGTCGACCACTACCGCGTGCAGCAGCTCGGCGCGCGCGCCGTGTGGCTCGATACGCTCTCGGCCTGCATCGCTCGCGCGGGCCGTTACCGCCTCCACGGCTTCGCGCTCGGTGCGCAATCGGCACGCTCGACCCAGCACGTGCGTCTCGAGGGTGAGGGCGCGGAGCTCACCCAGCGCACCGTCGCGATCGGCGATCGGCAGCAGGTGCTCGACAGCCACACCGTCGTGGAGCACGCCGCGGCGAGGACCCGCACCGAGCAGAGCTTTCGCGGGATTGCCGCGGGGCGCGCCCGCGTCGCCTTCAATGGGAAGGTCATCGTGCGTCCCGGCGCCCACGGGACCGATTCCACCCAATCGCTCCGCGGACTGCTCGCGGGCCCCGAGGCGGAGATCAACGTCCGGCCGCAGCTCGAGATCTACACGGACGACGTGCGTTGCAGCCACGGCGCGACGGCGGGCAAGCTCGACGAGGCGATGATGTTCTATCTGCTCTCGCGCGGTCTCGAGCGCGACACGGCGCAGCGGCTGTTGAAGTGGGCGTTTCTCGAAGACCTGGTCTCGAAGGTCGAGGTGGTGGAGCTGCGCCGCCAGATCGAGCGGGGCCTCGCCGGACAGATGCCGGAGGCGGCTGCCTTGAAGGAGATGCTGTGATGGCCGTGAACGCCCGCGACGCCGGCGCTGAGCGCGCCCCCACGCCGCTCCACGCACATGCGAGCAGGGTGCTCGATGCCGAGCGCGTGCGGCTCGATTTCCCGATTCTGGCGCGCACCGTGCACGGCCGGCCCCTCACCTATCTCGACAGCGGCGCTTCGGCGCAAATGCCGCGCGCCGTGCTGCAGGCGGTCGAGGACTACGAGATGCGATCGCACGCCAACGTGCACCGCGGCGTGCACTTGCTCAGCCAGGAGGCGACGGCCGCCTACGAGGGCGCGCGGGACCGCGTGCGGCGCTTCCTGCACGCGCGCTCGGCGCGCGAGATCATCTTCGTGCGCGGCACGACCGAGGCGATCAATCTCGTGGCGCAGTCGTACGCGCGCCCGCGCGTCGGACCCGGGGACGAGATCCTGATCACGGGGCTCGAGCACCACGCCAACATCGTGCCGTGGCAGCTCGTGCGCGAGCAAACCGGATGCTCGCTCGTCGTCGCCCCGATCAACCGGCGCGGCGAGGTGGCGCTCGAGGAGATCGTCGAGCGCTTGACGCCGCGCACGCGGCTGCTCGCGGTGGCGCACGTGTCCAATGCGCTCGGAACCGTGCTGCCGGTCGAGGAGATCGTCGCCGCGGCGCGCAAGCGGGGTGTACCGGTGCTCATCGACGGCGCGCAGGCGGTTCAGCACCGGGCAGTCGATGTCCGCGCGCTCGATTGCGATTTCTACGCGTTCTCGGGACACAAGCTGTACGCACCGACCGGCATCGGAGTGCTCTACGGGCGCGAGGAGCTGCTCGCGCAAATGCCGCCGTGGCAGGGTGGCGGCGACATGATCCTCAGCGTCTCGTTCGAGCGGACGACGTACAACGAGCTGCCCTGGAAGTTCGAGGCGGGCACGCCCAACATGTCGGGCGCGGTCGGTCTTGCGGCCGCGATCGACTATGTCGAGGGCCTCGGCTTTGAGGCGATCGCCGCCCACGAGGACCAGCTGCTCGAGCACGCGACCGCCGAGCTCACGCGCATCCCGGGTCTCACGATCATCGGCACGGCGGCGCGCAAGAGCGCGGTGCTGTCGTTCACGCTCGAGGGGATTCATGCGCACGATCTCGGAACCATCCTCGACAGCGAGGGGGTCGCGGTCCGCACCGGGCACCACTGCGCCATGCCGGTGATGGAGTATTTCGGCGTGCCGGCGACCGCACGCGCCTCCTTCGCCTGCTACAACACGCACGAGGACGTGAATCGCTTGGTCGCGGCCCTCGAGAAAGCCCGCGAGGTGTTTCGCTGATGGAGCTGAAGGATCTCTATCGAGACGTGATTCTCGACCACAACCGTCACCCGCGGAACTTCGGCCGCTTGGAGGAGGCGAATGCGCGCGCGGAGGGTCACAACCCGCTCTGCGGAGATCGGCTGACGCTCTCGGTGCGCCTCGACGGAGACCGTATCGCGGACATTCGCTTCGAAGGACGGGGATGCGCCATCTCGACCGCATCGGCCTCCCTCATGAGCGAGGCCGTGAAGGGCAAGGACCGTGCATCGGTCCGCCGACTGTTCGAGCGCGTGCATGCCCTGCTCACTCGAGCGGACGCCACGGCCGGCGCCGACCTCGGCAAGCTCGCCGCCCTCTCCGGTGTGCGGGAATTTCCGGCGCGGGTGAAATGCGCGAGCCTTTGCTGGCACACGCTGAACGCCGCGCTCGACAGCGGCGCGGCGACCGTGACGACGGAGGTTCCCGATGAGGTGGCATCCGGGCGCTCGCAGCAGCTCGCCGGGGAGCCGTGATGCGGTCGAACACCAACGAGCCGGTCGTGCTGTATCGCGACGTTCGCGCCGTGATGGTTCCGGCCGGCGCGGAATTGACGCTGAAAGCCGGTCAGGCCGGCTACATCACACAGGCGCTCGGGGGAAGCTTCACGCTCTACGTGGACGGGAATCTGTTCCGCATCGCGGGTGAGGACGCCGACGCGCTCGGCAAAGAGGTGGTGAAGCCCGTCGAGCTGCCGCCCAACGCGACGGACGCCGATGTGCTCGCGGCGGTTTGGGATCAGCTGCGTACGTGCTACGACCCCGAGATCCCGATCAACATCGTCGATCTGGGGCTCGTGTACGCATGCGAAGTGCGCGCCCGGGACGACGGCACGCGCAGAGTCGAGGTGCAGATGACGCTCACGGCGCCGGGCTGCGGCATGGGCGACATCCTGGTCGACGATGCGAAGGACAAGATCGAGCGAATTCCGACGGTGAGCGAAGCGCAGGTCGAGCTGACCTTCGACCCGCCGTGGAATCCCTCGATGATGACCGAGGCCGCGAGACTGCAGACGGGCATGTTTTGATCATGAGGCTCGGGACCGGCTGATGGCGTCGCAGTGGGTGGACGTGGGCGAGGCGAGCGCGGTTGCGGCAGGTGAGCCCTTCCCCGTGGAGATCGACGGCATACCCGTCGTCGTCGTCCGCTGCGGTGATCGCTACTACGCCGTGGAGGACCGCTGCACGCACGACGGCGAGCCGCTCGCCGGCGCGGAAGTCGACGCGCAATCGTGCGAGATCGTCTGTCCGCGACATGGCGCGCGGTTCTGCCTGAGAACGGGCGAGGCGCTCACCCCGCCCGCCTACGAGCCGGTGCGGACTTTCACGGTGCGCGTGGAGCGCGGACGCCTCGCGGTCGAGCTGCCGGAGTAACGCGCGGGCCGAGCTACAAGGTGAGCAAGCTCGCGTTGCCCCCGAGCGCGGCGGTGTTGATCGTCAGCGTCTGCTCCGTCGCGAAGCGCGCCAGGTAATGCGGCCCTCCGGCCTTCGGCCCCGTACCGGACAGGCCGCAGCCGCCGAACGGCTGCACGCCCACCACGGCGCCGATCATGTTGCGATTGACGTAGACGTTGCCCACGCGCGCGCGCGCGGCAATCCGCTCCGCGACGCTATCGATTCGGGTATGGACGCCGAGCGTCAGGCCATAGCCCTTCGCGTTCAGCGCATCGACCAGGTCGTCGAGATCGCGCGCTCGATATCGCAGCACGTGCAGGATGGGTCCGAAGACCTCGCGCTCGAGCGCGGCGAGACTTTCGATCTCGACGGCGAGCGGCGCGAAGAACCGACCCGCCTGGCGCCGCTCGGCCGAAAGGGGGGTGCGATGCGACCAGGGCGCGCTGGCGGCGATCCGCGCCGCATGGGCCTCGAGTGCGGCCAGCGCATCGTCGTCGATGACGGGGCCGACATCGGTCGCGAGCAGCGCCGGATCGCCGATGTCGAGCTCGTCCATGTGACCGGCCAGCAGATCGAGCACTCGCGGCGCGATATCCGCCTGGACGAGCAGCACACGCAGCGCCGAGCAGCGCTGGCCGGCGCTGTTGAACGCGGACGTGACGGCATCGAGCACGACCTGCTCCGGAAGCGCCGAGCTGTCGACCAGCATCGCGTTGATGCCACCGGTCTCGGCGATGAGTGTCGCGATCGGCCCGGGCCGCTCTGCGAGGCTGCGCTCGATCAGACGTGCCGTCTCGCCCGAGCCGGTGAAGGCGACGCCGGCCACGCGCGCATCCGCGGTGAGCGCAGCGCCCACGGTGGCGCCGTCTCCGGGCAGGAACTGCAGCACCTCGCCCGGTACGCCCGCGGAGTGCAGGATCTCGACGGCGAGCGCCGCGGTGAGCGGGGTCTGCTCGGCGGGCTTCGCGAGCACGGCATTGCCCGCCGCGAGCGCCGCGCTCACCTGACCGGTGAAGATGGAGAGCGGAAAGTTCCAGGGACTGATGCAGGCGAACACGCCGCGACCCCGCAGGCGCAGCGTGTTGCGCTCCCCGGTCGGTCCGGGCAGCGCCGCCACCGGGCCGAATTGCGCACGCGCGCCGTACGCGTAGTAGCGCAGGAAATCCACCGCCTCGCGCAGCTCCGCGACGCTGTCGGGCACGGTCCGGCCGGCCTCGAGCACGCAACGGGCGATGAGCTCCGCGCCGCGTTCCTCGAACAGCTCGGCCGCGCGCTCGAGGATGGCGGCGCGGTCTTCGGCCGCACGCTCGTCCCACGACACCTGCGCCGCCGTGCCGATCGCAACCGCCTGGACCACATTCTCGCGGGACGCCTCCATCGCCGCCCCGACGACGCGCCCGTCGGCCGGATTTCGCACCGTGGCGGCATCCCCTCGCCGGCGCTCGCCGCCGATGAGCGGGGCCGCCTGCCAGCGCGCTTGCGCGGCGTGCTCGCACGCCCGCTTCAACCGCTCGAGCTCGGCGCCGTCCGCCAGATTGATGCCGCGCGAGTTGCGCCGCTCGGGTGCGTAGAGCTTCTCCGGCTCGACGATCTTCGGGTGCGCCGCCGGCCGTACGTCATCGACCTCCTGCACCGGATCGTGCACCACGTCGGCCGCGGGAAGCCGCGCATCGACGATGCGATTGACGAACGACGTATTGGCGCCGTTCTCGAGCAAGCGGCGCACCAGATAGGGCAGCAGATCCTCGTGCGGTCCGACGGGTGCGTAGACCCGACAGGCATCGTGCGCAACCAGCGGCTCGTACAGCTCCTCACCCATGCCGTGCAGGCGCTGGAACTCGAACGCATCGGGCGCACCGCCCCGCCGCTCCATCAGCTCGAGGACGTACGCGACCGTATGCGCGTTGTGGGTGGCGAACTGCGGAAAGATCACATCGGTCGAGGCGGCAAGCAGGCGCGCGCACGCGAGGTAGGACACGTCGGTGTTCGGCTTGCGCGTGAATACCGGGTAGCCTTCGAGCCCGCGCTCCTGCGCGCGCTTGATCTCGCTGTCCCAGTACGCACCCTTCACCAGGCGCACCCACACGCGCCGGCGCAGCACGCGCGCGCGTGCGACCACCCACTCGAGCACGGCGTAGGCGCGCTTCTGATACGCCTGCACGGCAAGCCCGAAGCCTTCGTATCCCGCGGTGGCCTCGCTCCGCAAGAGCGCATCGACGAGCTCGAGGGACAGCTCGAGGCGATCGGCCTCCTCCGCATCGACCGTGAGGCCGATGTGCGCGTCCCGGGCGAGCCTCACGAGCGTCTCGAGGCGCGGCGTGAGCTCCGCGAGCACGCGCCGGCGCTGCGCGGGCTCGTAGCGTGGATGCAGCGCCGAGAGCTTCACCGAGATGCCCGGCCGCGCCGGAAGATTCGCGCCGGCCCCGCCGTCGGCGGGCGCCGCCCCCGCGCGCGCGTGAGCGCCGATGACGCCGATCGCTTCCCGATAGCGCTCGAGGTACTGCTGCGCATCGGCGCGCGTGATCGCCGCCTCGCCCAGCATGTCGAACGAGTACCGATACGAGCGCTCGCGCGCGCCGGCGGCGCGCGCGAGCGCCTCCTCGATCGTGCGGCCCATCACGAACTGCTGGCCGAGGATGCGCATCGCCTGCCGCAGCGCCGAGCGCGCGACCGGCTCGCCGATCCGAGCGGCGAGCCGCGCGAACCAGGCGCCGACCGAGGCGATCTCGCCGCGGTCGACATCGACGAGTCGACCCGTCAGCATCAATCCCCATGTCGAGGCGTTGACGAGCAGCGAATCGCTGTCGCCCAGGTGCTCTGCCCAGTCGCCCGCGCCGACCTTGTCCGCGATGAGCCGATCGGCCGTCTCGGCATCCGGGATCCGCAGCAACGCCTCGGCGAGGCACATGAGGATCACGCCCTCGCGCGAGGCGAGGTGATACTCACGCAGCAGGGCATCGAGGCCGCCGCCGCTCGGACGGGCGCCGCGGACCGCCTCGACGAGCTGCAGTGCGCGCTCGCGCACGGCCGCGCCCCGCGCCGCATCGAGCCGCGCGAGGTCGGCGAGCCGGCGAACGATCGGCTCCTCGGCGCTCAAATACCGCGCATTGATGGCACGCCCGACCGGCGACTCGAGCGAGCCGGCCTCGGCGATGAACACCGGTGGTGAGCCGCCGCGGATCAGCGCTCGGCTCCCGCGGACGGCGCGGTCGGCGCGGACGATGCCGCCGCGCGCGCATCCCGCGCCCGGAGACGAGCCCGACCGCCGGTGTCGATGCGCGCCACCTCGAGCGAGAACGGCGTGAAGTTCGTGTCGCGGTCGAAGTAGTCTTCCTGCTCCGCTCGCTTCAGGAAGCCGACGATCCGGTAGGTGAGCGGTGTCGCGACGATCTCCCACGTCGTCTTCAGCACGTACTGCGCCGCCATGACGCTCAGCAGCTCCCTCGAGGGCCACAGTCCCGCGAACGCGAGCGTGTAGAACAGTCCGGAGTCCACCAGCTCGCCGCAAGCCGTCGAGCCGATGGTCCGCGTCCACAGCCAGCGCCCGCCGGTCCAGAGCTTCATTTTCGCGAGCACGTAGCTGTTGACGAAGGAGCCGCACCAGAAGGCGATCATCGATGCGGCCGCGATGCGCGGCGTGTTACCGAAGATCGCCTCCACGGCGGACTGCTTGTCCTTCCAGAAGTCGGCGGGCGGCAAATGCACGATGACCGCGGCCATCGCGGCGGCGAACACCAGGGCCCCGAAACCGCTCCATACGGCGCGCCGGTCCCGTGCGTAGCCGTAGACCTCCGTCAGGATGTCGCCGAAGAAGTAGGAAATGGGGAAAAAGAGCACCCCGGCCATGAACTCGACGGGGCCGATCCACGGGAGGTGCACGACGGACACCTTCGCGGGCCCGATCAGGTTCGCGCACAACAGCACGCAGACGTATGCGCCGAGTATCAGGTCGTAGTACTTGTAGGACTTCATGACGGTGACTGGGATCTCGGTTCCGGATAGGCCACGCCCGACGCAGCGGTCTTGCGCCGAGGAGTATAATTGAGGCACCAACGAGGAAGCGCAGATCCCGTGAATTCATCGTTCCTGGAGCGCTTGACGGCCGAGATCGCCGGGCTGCGCGCACAAGGGCTCTACAAGACCGAGCGCGTCCTCACGAGCCCTCAGGCGGGCGTCGTTCGCACCGGCGGCCGTGAGCTCATCAACCTGTGCGCCAACAACTATCTCGGACTTGCGAACCACCCCGCCGTCCGCGAGGCCGCGCATCGGGCTGTCGACCGCTACGGCTACGGGATGGCCTCGGTTCGCTTCATCTGCGGAACGCACGAGGTGCACAAGCAGCTCGAGGCGCGCCTCAGCCGGTTCCTCGGCACCGACGATGCCCTGCTCTACTCCTCCTGCTTCGACGCGAACGGGGGCCTGTTCGAAACGCTGCTCGACGAGCGTGACGCGGTGATCTCCGACTCGCTCAATCACGCGAGCATCATCGACGGCATTCGGCTGTGCAAGGCGCAGCGGCTGCGCTACGCGAACAGCGACATGACCGAGCTCGAGAGCTGTCTCCAACAGGCCCAGGGAGCGCGCACGCGCCTCATCGCGACCGACGGCGTGTTCTCGATGGACGGCATCGTCGCGAACCTCGCGGCGATCTGCGAGCTCGCGGACCGCCACGATGCGCTCGTGATGGTCGACGACTCGCACGCAACCGGCTTCATGGGCGCGCACGGCCGCGGGACACCGGAGCACTGCGGCGTCGCGGACCGCGTGGACATCCTCACCGGCACGCTCGGCAAGGCGCTCGGCGGCGGCGCCGGCGGCTATACCGCCGCCCGCGCACCGATCGTCGAGTGGTTGCGGCAGCGCTCGCGGCCGTATCTGTTCTCGAACAGCATTCCCCCGATCGCGGCGGCGGTGAGCTTGCGGGTGCTCGACCTGATCGAGCACCAGCCGGAGCTGCGCGAGCGGCTCCGCGCGAACACGCGGCGCTTCCGCGACGGCCTCACGCGCGCCGGTTTTCATCTCCGTTCCTCCGAGCACCCGATCATGCCGGTCGTCTTGGGTGATGCCGCGCTCGCCGCGCGCATGGCGGAACACTTGCTCGAGCACGGCGTGTACGTGATCGGTTTCTCCTATCCCGTCGTTCCGAAGGGACAGGCTCGCATCAGGACGCAGATGTCGGCGGCGCTCACCGCCGATGAGATCGACCGCGCCGTCGAGGCATTCACCATCGTCGGGCGCGAGCTCGGCGTGCTCCACTCACAGGGGCGCTCGTGAAAGCGCTCGTGAAGAAGGAGGCCGCGCCGGGAATCTGGATGGAGGAGATTCCGGAGCCCACCGTCGGTCCGAACGACGTGCTGATCGAGATCCGCAAGACCTCGATCTGCGGCACCGATCTACACATCTACAAATGGGACGCCTGGGCGCAGCGGACCATTCCCGTGCCGATGGCGGTCGGGCACGAGTACTACGGACGCATCGTCGAGGTCGGCTCGGAGGTGCGCGGGCTCGCCGTGGGCGACCGGGTCTCCGGCGAGGGACACGTGACGTGCGGCCACTGCCGCAACTGCCGCGCCGGGCGCCGCCATCTGTGCCGCAACACGGTCGGCGTCGGCGTCGACCGGCCCGGCGCGTTCGCGCAGTTTCTGTCGCTGCCCGCCGTGAACACCTTCAAGCTGCCCGATGCCGTGTCGGACGATATCGCCGCGCTTCTCGATCCGTTCGGCAACGCGACCCACACGGCGCTCGCCTTCAGCGTCGTGGGCGAGGATGTGCTCATCACCGGGGCGGGTCCGATCGGCATCATGGCCGCGGCGATCGCGCGCTTCGTCGGCGCGCGGCACATCGTGATCACCGACGTGAACGACTATCGGCTCGGGCTCGCGCGCCAGATGGGCGCGAGCCGCGCGATCAACGTGCAGCGCGACTCGCTCGACGCCACCATGCGCGACCTCGGCATGCAGGAAGGCTTCGACGTGGGCCTCGAGATGTCCGGCAACACCGCCGCGTTTCGCGAGATGCTGCGCACCATGCATCACGGCGGCTCGATCGCGATCCTCGGCATTCCTTCCGCGGAGGCCGCGATCGACTGGAATCAGGTCATCTTCAAGGGCCTGACGCTGAAGGGAATCTACGGGCGCGAGATGTTCGAGACCTGGTACAAGATGGCGAGCCTGCTGCAAAGCGGCCTCAACCTCGGGCCGGTCATCACGCACCACTTCGGCGCACGGGAGTTCGAGCGCGCCTTTGAAATCGCCGGATCCGGTCAGTCCGGGAAGGTGATCCTCGACTGGTCGGCGCTGTAGCTACTGCGTCGAGCAGAAGCAGTACGCGTACAGCCGATTGGGCAGCATGAAGCGGCTCAGGCGCTCGACTTCCCGCGTGAGAGGATCGAGCCGCTGGGCGACGAGCGTCGCCGAGCGCATGCCCGGATCGGCGGATACGAAGGCGGACGCGAGGATTCGCGCGGCTCGCGTCTCGACGCTGAGCGCGAGCGCCTCGGCCCACGAGACCTCCGGCTGGATGAACTGGATCTTGTACTGACTCACCTTGGCGAGCCGCGCCGCCGCCTTCACCGCATCGTCGAACGAGCCGAGGTGATTGACGAGACCGATGCGCACGGCATCGGCACCCGACCAGACGCGTCCCTGTCCCACGGCGTTCACCTGCTGCGCGGTCATGTGACGCCCGGCCGCCACGTGCGCCACGAACTCGTCGTAGCCGTGGTCGACCGTGTCCTCGAGAAAGGCGCGCGCCTCGCTGTTGAGCGGCCGCTCGAGCTGCAGCTGGCCCGAGAAGGGCGTCGTGCCGACCCCATCCACCCCGACCCCGACCTTGCCGAGCGTCCGGTTGATCGTCGGCACGAGGGCAAAGATGCCGATGGAGCCGGTGAGCGTCGCGGGGCTCGCCCAGATCTCGTTCGCCGGCGCCGAAATGTAGTACCCGCCGGAGGCCGCAAGGCTCCCCATCGACACCACGACCGGCTTGCCGGCGGCCTCGAGCGCCTTGATCTCGCGGTAGATCTCCGCGGATGCCGCCACGCCGCCGCCGGGGCTGTCCACGCGCAGCACGACGGCACGAATCTTCTCATCGAGGCGCGCCTCGCGGATCAGCCGCGCGGTCGAGTCGCCCCCGATCGTGCCCGGGGGTTGATCGCCGTCGAGGATGTCGCCGGATGCGACGATCACGCCGATGCGCGTGCGGTCGCGCCGCCCGAGGGAGGTCTCTCCGTGCACGAAACGCACGTAATCGTCGCTGGAGACCGCATGGAACGACCCGGTCGAGTCGTCCTCGCCCACCAGATCGATGAGCCGCTGCTCGACCTCCTGCTTCGACTTCAGGCCGGTGACGAGACCCGCCCGCAGCGCGGCTTCGGCGGTGGAGTTGTCCGCCGCGGCCGTCGCCTGGGCGAGCGAGTTGACGTACCGATCGATCGCCCCCGGCTCGAGATGGCGCGCGGCGGTCAAATCCTGCTGATACGCGGACCACATGGCGGCGAGGTAAGCCGTGCTCTGCTCGCGGTCCTGCGGCGACATGTCGTCGCGGGTGAACTCCTCGACCGCGCTCTTGTACTGGCCGACGCGAAACACGTTGAGGTCGACGTCGAGCTTGTCGAGCGCGCTCTTGAAGTACAGGGGATAGTGTCCGTAGCCCTCGATCAGCACGTACCCCATGGGGTCGAGGTACACCTCGTCGGCCTGCGCCGCGAGATAGTACTGATCGCGCATGAACGCGGTGCCGTAGGCGATCACCTTCTTGCCCGAGGCGCGAAACTCGCGGATGGCATGCGCCAGCTCCTGCAGCGGCGGCAGCCCGTCGGCGCCGGCGAACTCATCGAGGTCGAGCACGAGGACCTTGATGCGCCGATCGTCCACGGCACCGTGAATGGCGTCGACCAGGTCCCACAGCAGCGTCTCGGAGTGCTCCGCGCCTTGCACCCGTGAGACGGCGCGTTGCAGGGGCTCGCCCGAGAGCTGCTCCACGAGCTCCCCTTCGGGCTTGATGACGAGTGCTGCGGTGTCGGGGATGCGCGGAATGGATGCCCGCAGCGCACCGACGATGACCCCGAGGATCGCGAGCAGCAGCAGCAGATGCAGTCCCTTGCGCAGGCCGTCGAGACCGCGCCAGATTCCTCGGAGCACGCTGCGCAGCACGTTCATCGCGTTTCCATCGCCTCTCGTTGCGGGGAGGGCTCGGCGCCCGGGAGCGCGACCGGCTCCTAGACCTTTTCCTCGATTCGCGCCGCCTTGCCGGAGAGATCACGCAGATAGTACAGCTTTGCCCGCCGCACGCTGCCGCGCCGCTTGACGGTGATGTCGCTGATCGCGGGGCTGTAGGTCTGGAAGACCCGCTCGACGCCCTCACCATGGGAGATCTTGCGCACGGTGAAGGAGGAGTTGAGCCCGCGATTGCTCTTCGCGATCACGACGCCCTCGTACGCCTGCACACGCTCGCGGTCGCCCTCGACGACCTTCACCTGGACGACCACCGTATCACCCGGATTGAAATCCGGAACGGGGCGGCCCATGCGGCTCTTCTCGATTTCCTGGACGATCTTGCTCATGACGTTCACCTTCGCCTATCGGATCGCCGGCTCGACGCGCGGCGAGAAACTCGTTGAGCACCCGGGCCGCTCGCGGAGCGAGCCCGTGCTTCACAATCCAGTCGGGTCTGCGCATCCAGGTGCGCGCGACCGACTGTGCGTAGCGCCACCCTTCCACCGCGGCATGGTCCCCCGACAGCAGCACGTCGGGGACCCGCAGTCCTTCGAACATCTCCGGGCGCGTGTAATGCGGCCAATCGAGCAGTCCCTGCGTGAAGGACTCCTCGACGCTCGAGCGTTCGTGCCCGAGTGCGCCCGGCAGTAGCCGCACGACCGCATCGATCACCGCGAGCGCGGCCACCTCCCCGCCGCTCAGCACGTAGTCTCCGATCGAGAGCTCGCGGTCGACGCCAAGCGCCATGATCCGCTCGTCCACGCCCTCGTACCGCCCGGCGATCAGCAGGAACCCGGGCAGGCGCGCCAGCTCCTCTGCGCGCCGCTGATCGAACACCTCACCCTGCGCCGTGAGGCAGATCCGTGGACTGCCCACCGGCAGCCTCGCATGCGCGGCCCGGATGGCCGCGAGCATCGGCTCCGGCTTGAGCACCATGCCCGGGCCGCCGCCGTACGGCCGGTCATCGACCGTCCGGTGCGCATCGCGCGTGTGGGAGCGCACGTCCTCGGTCTCGAGCGTGGCGAGACCACGATCGAGCGCGCGCCCCACGACGCCGAATGCAAGCCCGCCCCGGATCATCTCCGGGAAGAGCGTGACGACCCCGATGTGCATGTCGAGGATCCTCACCTATTCGAGCACGGCCGGCCAGTCCACGACGATCTGACCCGCCGCGAGATCCACACGACGCAAGTGCCGGGGCGTCGCGGGAACCCAATGCTCGCGTTCGCCCCGCACCACCATCACGGCATGCGCCGGCGCATCGAAGAAATGCTCCAGCCGTCCGAGCTCGACGCCCTCGAGATTGCGCACCGCGAGCCCGATCAGATCCACCTGGTAGAACTGACCCTCTCCGGCCGGCGGCAGCGCATCCCGTGCCACCTCGACGAAAGCCCCGCGCAGCGCCGCCGCCGCCGCCGCATCGTCCACCTCGGCGAGCCGGGCGACGAGTCCCCTGCCCTGGCGGTGACCCTCGAGGAGCCGTACGTCCCGCCGCTCCTCGACGCCGACTCTCAAGCTCCAGCGCCTGAAACCGAGCAGCCCCTCGGGAGGCTCCGTAAACGACTGCACGCGAACCCATCCCTTGACGCCGAAGGGTCCGCCGATGCGCCCGAGCTCCACCCAGCGACGCGCGCTCGAGGGGGTGTCAAGCCTGCTTTCGATAAGTGCGCACCAACGAGCGCACGCGATCGGACTGCTGCGCACCCCGACCGAGCCAGAAATCGATCCGCGGCAGATCGAGCCTCAGCTTCGTCGCTCCACGGCGGGCGATGGGATTGAAAAACCCCACGAGCTCGAGCGTGGCACCACCCTGCCGCCGGCGACTGTCCGTCACGACCACGTGGTAGAAGGGCTGATTCCGCGCGCCGCGGCGCGTCAGACGAATCGTAACCATGGCACCTCTCGAGTCCTAAGCCTACCCAGCCTGCAAAAAGAGCGCGGATTCTACGCAAACACCCTGGAATTATCTATTCGCGCGTGTCCGGGTGGGGACCTCGCGAACCGGGTCCGCAGCCGGGTGGGTCGGTGAGGCTCAGGAGCCCGGAAACCGCGGGGGGCCCCCGCCTCCCCGCAGCGCCCCCATCATGCGACGGAGACGTCCGCCCTTCATGCCCTTCAGCATCCGCTGCATCTCGAGAAACTGCTTGAGCAGCCGGTTCACGTCCTGCACGGCGACACCCGACCCCTTGGCGATGCGACGACGGCGCGAGCCGTCGATGATCCCCGGCTGGCGGCGCTCGCGGGGCGTCATGGAATTGATGATGGCGATCTGGTGGCGGATCTGCTTGTCCCCCTGCTCCGGAGCGACGCTTTGCTGCGCCGCGCCCGGGAGCTTGTCGAGCAGCGCCGTCACACCGCCCATCTTCTGCAGCTGCTCGAGCTGCCCGCGCAGGTCCGAGAGATCGAATCCCTTGCCGGTGACCACCTTGCGCGCGAGGCGCTCGGCCTCGTGCACGTCCACCTGGCGCTGGACCTGCTCGACGAGCGCGACGACGTCGCCCATGCCGAGAATTCGCGCGGCGATGCGCTCGGGGTCGAACGGCTCGAGCGCGTCCACCTTCTCGCCCATCCCGAGAAAGACGATCGGCCGACCCGTGATCTCGCGTACCGAGAGCGCGGCGCCACCGCGCGCATCTCCGTCGGCCTTGGTGAGAATGATTCCCGTCAGATCGAGGGCGGCGCCGAAGGCGCGGGCGGCGTTCACGGCGTCCTGCCCGGCCATGGCATCGACGACGAACAACCGCTCGTGGGGATGGAGGGCGGCGTCGATCTGGCGAACCTCCTCCATCATCTCCTCGTCCACGTGCAGGCGGCCGGCCGTATCCACGATCAACGCATCGAAGAGCCCGCGACGGGCGTGCTCCGTCGCGGCCCGGGCCATCGCGGGCGGCGCGGTCCGCGGATCGGCGGGGAAGTACTCCGCCCCCACCTGGCCCGCCAGCCGCTCGAGCTGCAGCATCGCGGCGGGACGCCTCACGTCCGTGCTGACGAGCAGCACGCGCTTCTTGCCCTGCAGCTCGATGAGCCAGCGCGCGAGCTTCGCCGCGGTGGTCGTTTTGCCGGCGCCCTGCAGGCCGGCCAGCATCACGATGAGCGGCGGCTGGGCGCGCAGGCTGAATCCCTCGCGGGCGCCGCCCATCACCGCGACGAGCTCCCGGTGCAGGATCCCGATGAACGCCTGCCCCGGGGTCAGGCTTCCCGAGACCTCGGTGCCGAGCGCCTGGGTCTTCACCGAATCGATGAAGCGCTTGACGACGGGCAGGGCCACGTCCGCCTCGAGCAAGGCCACCCGCACCTCGCGCAGGGCCTCGGCGACGTTCTCCTCGGTGATGCGCCCGCGGCCGCGCAGACCGTCGATGGTGCGCGTCAGGCGTTGCGTGAGGCCGTCGAACATCCGGCCATTATACGGGCCCCGTTTTCCTGCGCGGCGCCGCTCGCCCTATGCTAAGGGGCCGGCGACCCGTGACGGGCCCGATCCGGCCGCCGCCAACGCGAGGATCCAGGCCTTGAACGAAGCTCCGACTCCGCTGCTCCTGCTGCTGCTCCTTGTCCTGCTGCTCGTGATCGCGTTCTCTTCCGGAACCGAGGTCGCGATGCTGTCGGTGAATCGCTATCGGGTGCGCCACCGCGCCGAGCTCGGACAGCGCGCGGCGCAGACGCTCGAGCGGCTGCTCAAGCGCCCGGATGACTGGCTCGGCGCGAACCTGGCGATCCTCGCGGCCGCGAGCGTGTTCGCCTCGCAGGCGGCGACGCTCATCGCCCAGCGCACGCGCATCGCGTTCGCACTGACGCTGACCGGCGTTGTGCTCTCGATCATCATGATCGTGCTCGGCGAGCTCGTGCCCAAGATCTACGCGGCCATGCACGCCGAGGCGGTGGCGCTGCGCTCGGCCTACATCTATCGCACGCTCGTGCTCGTCGCGCGCCCCGTCCTGTGGCTCACGAGCAGCACCGCGTACGGGGTGCTGCGGCTCTTTGGGGCGGCGACCGCCGCGCGCGACAGCACGGTCCTCGGCGCCGAGGAGCTGCGCGCCGTCGTCGCCGAGGCGAGTCCCATGATCCCGGCGCGCCACCGGCAGATGCTGCTCTCGATCCTCGATCTCGGCGAAGTGACGGTCACCGACATCATGATCCCGCGGCAGGAGATCGACGGCATCGATGTCGGCGCGCAGTGGGAGGACATCCTCGACCGGCTGCGTCAAACGCCGCACACGCGCTTGCCGGTCTACGAGGGGGAGCTCGACAACCTCCTCGGCGTGCTGCACATGAAGCGCGTCGCGCAGGAGCTCGCGCGCGACTCGTTGACACGCGAGCGCCTGATCGAGCTCGCACGCAGCCGCGAGCCGTACTTCGTGCCCGAGGGCACCTCGCTCGCCGTGCAGCTCGCCCACTTCCAGCGTAACCGCCGGCGGCATGCGTTCGTCGTGAACGAGTACGGCGATATCGAGGGCCTGGTGACGCTCGAGGACATTCTGGAGGAGATCGTCGGGGAGTTCACGAGCGATCCGGCGAGCGTGCTGCACAAGGACGTCCACACCGAGAAGCCCGGTGTGTTCATCGTCAACGCGAGCGCGACGATCCGCGCGCTCAATCGAGCGCTGCAATGGCATCTGCCGACCGACGGCCCTAAAACCGTGAACGGCCTGCTGCTCGAGCATCTCGAGACGATTCCCGACCCGGGCGCGATGGTGCGCGTCGGCGACTACGTCTTCGAGGTGCTGCAGATCGCCGACAACGCCGTGAAGACGGTGCGCGTGAGCACGGGCGCCGCGGCCGCGTGACCGTCACGCGACGGCCGCCAGTGCCCGCGTGGCAGCCCTCGACCGCTACCAAGCGGCTGCGAGCGCCTCGGACACGCGAGCGACCGCCGTGATCTCGAGCCCCTCGAGCGGCCGCCGCGGCACGTTGTCGCTCGCGACGAGCGCCCGTTTGAAGCCTTGCTTGTGCGCCTCGCGCAATCGTTCCTCGCCGTAGGCGACCGGCCGCACCTCCCCGGTGAGCCCGATCTCGCCGAAGGCGACCAGGGCTCGGTCGAGCACGCGATCCTTGAGGCTCGAGACGAGCGCGAGGACCACCGGAAGGTCCCAGGCCGTCTCGCTGATCTCGATTCCCCCGACGACGTTGACGAACACATCGTGCTCCTGAAGGGAGGCCCCCGCGTGCCGGTGCAGCACGGCGAGCAGCATGGCGAGGCGGTTGGCATCGAGGCCTTGCGCGATACGCCGCGGCGCGCCGAAGCGCATCGGATCGACGAGCCCCTGCAGCTCGATCAGGAGGGCCCGACCGCCCTCGCGCGTGACCGTGACGATGCTCCCGGCCGCGGGCTGCGCGCCTCGCGCGAGAAACAGCGCCGCGGGGTTGCGCACCTCTTTCAGCCCCGTCTCGGACATCGCGAAGAACCCGAGCTCCCCTGCCGCGCCGAAGCGGTTCTTGGTGGCCCGCACCACGCGATAGCGGCTGCGGACCTCGCTTTCGAAGTACAGCACCGTGTCCACGAGATGCTCGAGCGCGCGCGGACCGGCCAGGGTACCTTCCTTCGTCACGTGTCCGACGATGACGACCGCGATACCGCTCGACTTGGCGAAACGCACGAGCTCGGCCGTGCACTCGCGCAGCTGCGAGACGGCGCCCGCGCTCGCGGGCACGCTCGCCCACTGCAGGGTCTGAATCGAATCGACGACGAGGAGTCCGGCCTTCTCGCGGGTGGCCTCGGCCGTGACGGTGTCGAGGTCGGTCTCGGAGAGCACCGCCAGGCGCTCCGCACTCACCCCGAGGCGGCGCGCCCGCAAGCTCAGCTGCGAGACGGACTCCTCGCCGCTCGCGTACAGCACGGGGCATCGATCGGCCACATGCGCGGCCACTTGCAGAAGCAGAGTCGACTTGCCGATCCCGGGATCCCCGCCGAGGAGACTCACCGAGCCTTTGACGATGCCCCCACCCAACACCCGGTCGAGCTCCGATCGCCCCGTCTCGAGGCGCTCAGCGACCTCCGCGAGGCCCTGCGCCCGAGGCGCGCCGGTGCGCGGGCGGGCCGACCGGGGAGCGGTCCGCTCGATGAGCGAGTTCCAGGCATCGCAGTGCGGGCAGCGTCCCTGCCACTTCGGCGACTGGCCGCCGCAAGCTTCACAGACGAAAATAGAGGCCGCGGAATGGGTTGCCATAAGGGCCGGCTCTGACCAGACTGGCGGTTTGTGACCAGACGCTCGGACACCTGCCGCGCCGACAATGCTAGCTTATGCAACCAAGAACGGGGGCACCGGCGATGAAAAGGCCCAGGCGCCCCCTTTTTTTGCAAGGGGAGCGCGGGTTCAGTGATGATCCGACTCGAGCGGCGCGGGATGCTGCCGAGCGCGCAATGCGCCGCTCGGCGGTGAGCACAGCGTGACGGCCGTCACACTTTCAGCGGGTCGCTTACCGCTCGCGGGCTACCGGGAGAGGCGGGAATGAGCCTGAGGGGCAAGGTGCGTCTGGTCGGCGAGACCGACATCGGCAAGGTGCGCGAGCACAACGAGGACACGATCGCCTTCGACCCGGAGATCGGACTGCTCGTCGTGGCCGATGGGATGGGCGGATACAACGCTGGCGAGGTGGCGAGCGGCATCGCCGTCAAGACGATCGTGAACCTGGTGCGGGAATCGGTCGAGCGCGAGGATCTGCGCGTTCACGATGCCGAGACCGGCATGTCCCGCTCCAGCATCATCCTGCGGGACGCGATTCACAGGGCCAACAAGATCATCTATCAGACCGCCCGGACCCAGCCGCAATGCGAAGGCATGGGTACGACCGTGGTCAGCGCCCTGTTCTTTGATAACAAGATGGCCGTCGCGCACGTGGGCGATTCGCGGCTCTACCGCTTGCGCAATGACAAGTTCGAGCAGGTCACCATGGACCACTCGTTGCTGCAGGAGCTCGTCGACCGCGGCTTTTACTCGGCCGAGGAGGCGCAGCGCGCCGCAAACAAGAACTACGTCACACGCGCCCTCGGCGTCGAGCCCAACGTGGAGGTCGAGGTGCAGGAGGTCCCCGTTCACAAAGGCGATTTCTACGTTTTGTGCTCGGATGGCCTCTCGGACATGGTAGAAGATGACGACATTCACTTAACGATCAGCACCTTTGGTGATAACCTGGATACGGTCGCTAAGCAATTGATTCAATTGTCGAACGACAACGGGGGGCGCGATAACATCTCCGTTGTCATGGCTCACGTGTTGGAGGCTTTCCCGGCCAACAAAGGCATTCTCGACAAGATCCTGGGCTGGCTGGGGTAGACAAAGAGGCGCGCATGGCAAGGTTGATACTGAGCCTGGATGGCCAGGTAATGGCCGAGTACAACATGAACAAGGAGCGCTACACGGTCGGGCGGCTGCCGGACAACGACATCCGCATCGACAACAACGCCGTGAGCGGCCATCACTCGCTCATCATCAACATCCTCAACGACTCGTTCCTCGAGGATTTGAACAGCACGAACGGCACGTACGTCAACGGCAAGCTCATCAAGAAGCATGCCTTGCAGCATGGGGACGTGATCACCGTCGGACATCACCAGCTGCGTTTCGTCGAAGACGACGAGGCCCAGGACGAATTCGAGAAGACCATGGTGATCCAGCCGTCCGCGCGTCCGCTCGAGAAGGTGCGCCACGCGCGCGAGACGGTCGACAAGACCGCCGCGCCGGCCACGGCGACCGGTCAGCACGCGATCGCCGACGGCCATGCCGCACTGAAGAAGGCGAAGTTGCAGGTGCTCTCCGGTGCCTTCGCGGGCCGCGAGCTCGAGCTCAGTAAGGCGTTGACGACCCTCGGACGGCCGGGCGTACAGGTCGCTGCCATCACGCGGCGCGCGGACGGCTATTTCATCGTGCACGTCGACAGTGAGAAGGACAACGACTTTCCGCTCGTGAACGGCGCGCCGATCGGCGCACAGGCCAAGCGCCTCGCCGACAACGATGTGATCCAGCTCGCCGGCGTGAAGATGGGGTTCTTCGAGGGCTAGTCCGCAGCTCGCGATCGCGGGCATCCCGCCGCGACGGCTCGCAGCGTCCCCGTGCCTCGATCAGAGCGTCTCGCGCGGCACGCGTGCGCGCACGCCGCAGATCAGCTCGTAGGCGATCGTGCCCGCGTGCGCGGCCACTTCGCTCACCTCGAGCCCGCGACCCCACAGCACGCAGCGTGTGCCGACCTCGACCTCGGGCAGGTGCGTCACGTCCGCCGCGATCATGTCCATCGCGACGCGGCCCACGAGCGGCGCACGCCGACCGTTCACGAGAATCGGCGATCCGTTCGCGAGACTGCGCAGCAGTCCATCGCCGTAGCCGCCCGCCACGATCGCGATGCGCGAATCGGCGGACGCGGTCCATGCCCCACCGTAACCGACGGTTTCGCCACGCGGCACCCGGCGTACCGCGATGACGGTCGAGGCGAGCGTCATGACGGGCGTCAGCCCGAATGTCGCGCCCGACTCACCTGCGAAAGGCGAGATGCCGTAGAGCGCGAGCCCCGGCCGGATCCAATCCCCGCAGCCCCCAGTCCAGCCGAGGATGCCCGCCGAGTTGCCGATGCTGCGCACGAGATCGAGACCGTGGGTGACGGCCGCGAAGCGCTCGAGCTGCTCGCGCGTCATCGGGCAGTCGCGCTCGTCGGCGCGCGCGAGATGCGTCATCAGTCGCAGCTCGGCGGGCGGCACGCGCAAGCGGCGCACGCGCTCGAGCACGGCGCCGAACTCCTCGGCGCGGAACCCCAAGCGATTCATACCGGTGTCGATCTTCAACCAAACGACGAGGTGGTGCGCGCCGGTGAAGCGCTCGAGGAGCGCGACCTGCAGCGGATCGTGCACGACGATCTCGAAGCGGTGCTCCGCGGCCTCGGCGAGCTGCTCCTTGCCGAACACGCCCTCCAGAAGGACGATCGTCTGGCGCACGCCCGCCTCGCGCAGCTGCAGGCCCTCATCCAAGCGCGCGACCGCGAAGGCGTCCGCCTCGGGGAGCGCCAGCGCCGTCGGCACGAGCCCGTGACCGTAGGCATTGGCCTTCACGACCGCCATCACGCGCGCGCCCGGCGCGCGGCTGCGAATCTGCCGGAGATTGCCCTGGAGCGCGCTCGTGTCGATGATGGCGCGGATCAGCTGCCTCAACGCAGGATGCCTTCCGCGTAGGAGTCGGGCGCGTAGTTCACGAAGCGCGTGTACTGGCCCTGGAAGGTGAGGAGGAAGTTGCCGATCTCGCCGTTGCGATGCTTGGCGAGGTCGATCTCGGCGATGCCCTTCTTCGTCGTGTCCTTGTTGTAGACCTCGTCCCGATAGATGAGCAGGATCATGTCTGCATCCTGCTCAATCGAGCCCGAGTTGTGGGATGCAATACCGTCGGCGAACCAGCATGCAGGGCCCGGAACAGTCAAATCAAATACATCCTCTTCACCATCGGAGGTTATCGACACGACACGATCCCAGAAAATATCGCGCTCGCTTGCCGCCAATGGAGACCGGTCGCCCGGAATGGAGGCGTAGCTCCTGATCAACTCGCGCGATGGAGCGAAGCGAGCGTTAGAGACACCAAACGATCGGCCGCGCAGAACCGCCATACGCTGATGAGTCATCCCGAAGAGAGCAGATAGAGCCTCGGCCTGAGCGACCTTCGATCCAAAGGTGCCGACCCTGTCGACAAAGCGCTGCTGAGCCTCGACCCCACTCACATCGACGGTATAACAGGGCCGGTACCGTGCGGAATGTACGACGCGAATCCGCGCAACGATTCCCAGCCGCAGGAGAAGAGCCGCAACGTCGTCCGCGAGTCTGCGACTACACGTCGAGAAATACACCCGCGGCGGGCCGCGCTTTCCGGGCTTGCGCAGTGAGATGCAACCGTCCGCGGCCCAGAGATGGCGCAACAACAGCCCGAGCTGATCGTCGGCTAGACCAAATACTGCCCCCGGGAGATGCTTCTCATGGGACCGCTGGCCAAAGATTCCCAGCTCCTTCAACCACGCCCCGACGCCTGCCGCATGCCAGCGGTTGCCGTTGCCGGAGATCAGCAGCTGATGCCAGGCCCCTCGACCCGCACAGCGCGTCACACGGCTACCGAGCGCTTCCGCCGCTTGCTTGACAGCTTCGCTGTTCGCCTCAGAGGCCGTCGTATACCGCAGTGGCTGATTGCTCAGATGGCTGCCATCGCCAACCAGGTGCCCGAGCAGAACGAGCCAGCATTCCGGCCACCGCGCCGGACGCGCGGGCTCGGGAATGCGGCGCGCGAGCGCCAAGCGGTCACCTAGCTTCAATCGAGCAACGGTGGTCCATCCGCAACCTGCGAGTAGGCGGTGCTCGGCCGTGGCGCGAATGCTTCTGCCGCTTGCAAGCTCGACCCGGAAGACCGCGCGTGCGCCAATCTTCCAAATCTTGTCAGAGCGTGCTTTGACGACCTTGTGGTCCTCATCGAGCGCCCAGACCTCCGGTTCGGACCCGACCAGCTCGCGGATCGGCACTCGCCGTCCATCCGCCAGGCACACGAGCGTGTCGCCCGTCACGCACTCACGAAGGTCCGACATCACCGGCTTCTTGTGCTCGCGCTGCTCGACGCTGCGGTTGAGCTGCGAAAGTGCGATGACCGGCAGCGCGAGCTCCTTGGCGAGCACCTTGAGTCCGCGCGAGATCTCTGCAATCTCGGTCGCGCGGTTCTCCTGCGTGCCCGGCACCTGCATGAGCTGCAGGTAGTCCACCACGATGAGACCCAGCCCGTGCTCGCGCTTGATCCGCCGGGCGCGCGCCCGGAGCTCCGTCGGCGTGAGGGCGGGCGTCTCATCGATGAAGATCTTCGCCTCCGAGAGCTGGGTCGTCGCGCCGGTGATTCGCACCCAGTCCTCATCCGAGATGCGCCCGCTGCGCAGGCTCCCGAGCGGCACGCTGCCGACCGACGAGAGCATGCGGGTGAGCACCTGCTCCGAGGGCATCTCCATGCTGAAGATGGCGACGGAGGCGCGGATGTGGGGATTGATCGCCGCGTACTCGGCCATGTTCACGGCGAGTGACGTCTTGCCCATCGAAGGACGCCCGGCGACGATGATCAAGTCCCCGGGCCGCAAGCCGCCGGTGAGCTTGTCGAAATCGGCAAATCCCGTCGCGAGACCCCGGAGCTTGTCCGGATTCGTGTGCCACTCGTCGATCTGATCGATGATCGCGGGCAGCAGCGTGCGCACGGCTACCGCGCCCTGGCGGCCGCGAGCGCCGGACTCGGCGATCTCGAACACACCCTGCTCGGCCCGATCGACGAGCTCGCGCGCGCTCGCGCCCTCACTGCTGAACACCGAGGCCGCAATATCGGTTCCGACGGCGATGAGGCTGCGCAGCAGCGAGCGCTCGCGCACGATGTCGGCGTAGGCACGCACGTTGGCCGCCGTCGGCGTGTCACGCGCCAGCGTGCCGAGGTAGGCGATTCCGCCCGCCTGCTCGAGCCGGCCGCTTCGCTCGAGTTGCTCCGAGACCGTGACGACGTCGCAGGGCTGGCTGGTTCCGGCGAGTGTCCCGATGCTCTCGAAGATGAGACGGTGATCGGGGCGGTAGAAATCCTCTGCGCGCACGACGTCGGCCACGTGATCCCACGCGCGCGCATCGATGAGGAGGCTTCCGAGCACCGCCTGCTCGGCCTCGATGGAGTGCGGAGGCGTGCGCACGCCGACCACGGAATCAACCGGACTGCGGCGCGCTTTGGCGGGACCGGCCACTTTCGCTTTCGGGCGGTGCTTCGCCGGCGACGAGGGTCCCGGCTACTCCTCGGCGATGATGACCACGGGCAGTCGTACGTTCACGTCGGCGTGAAAATGCAGGTCGACCGTGTGCTCCCCGACGCTACGCAGCGGCCCGTTCGGCAAGCGCACCTCGCTGCGCGTCACCGGATGACCGGCGCGGGTGGCTGCCTCGGCGATGTCGCTCGTGCCGATCGAGCCGAAGAGCTTTCCCTCGGTGCCCGCTTTCGCCGTGATCGTCAGCCGAAAGTCCGTGAGGCTCGCGGCACGCGCCTGGGCGGAGGTGAATTGGTCCTGCGCGTTACGCTCGAGCTCGGCGCGCCGTGCCTCGAACTTCGCGACGTTGGCCGGCGTCGCGAGCGTGGCCTTGCCCTGCGGGAGGAGGTAGTTGCGCCCAAAGCCGGAGCGCACCTTCACTCGATCGCCGATGTTGCCGACGTTCGCGACCTTCTCGAGCAGAATGACTTCCACGGCGGCGGCCCTCAGTGCTGGTCGGTGTAGGGCAGCAGCGCCAGAAAGCGCGCGCGCTTGATCGCGGTGGCGAGCTGTCGCTGGTAGAACGACTTCGTCCCCGTGATGCGGCTCGGGACGATCTTGCCCGTCTCGGTGATATAGCTCTTGAGCGTACCGAGATCCTTGTAATCGATGTACTTCACACCCTCGGCGGTGAAGCGGCAGAACTTCTTGCGGCGGGAAAAGCGGCTCATGGTGCGCTCTCCGATGCCGTGCTTTCCTCGTCGTCGGCCGGGACGATCTCTTCACGGACACGCTCGCGCCGCGGCCCACTGCCGTCGTCTTCCTCGGCCCTCGCCATCGGGGAGGGCTCGGTCACCGCGGCGTCCATCTTGACGACGAGGTGCCTCAGGACGGCGTCGCTGAAGCGGAAAGCGCCGGTCAACTCGTTCAGCGTCTTCTGATCGCACTCGATGTTCATGAGCACGTAGTGCGCCTTGTGCACCTTGGCGATCGGAAACGCGAGCTGCCGCCGCCCCCAGTCCTCGAGGCGATGCACGCGGCCGTTGCCGGTCGCGATCATGGACTTGTAGCGATCGATCATCGCCGGGACCTGCTCGCTCTGATCCGGATGGACCAGAAAGACGATCTCGTAATGCCTCATGTCACCTCCTCACGGACGATAGCCACCCGGTGCGAGGCGCGCCGGTGTGGCAAGGAGTGCTCGGTCGGCGATGCGATTCGCCGCGCCGCCCCCTTTGATCGGGGGCGCGCAGCATACTCAACCCGCGGCCGGACCGCAATGCCGGGAAATGCGTGCGTTCGTTGAGATTCAGAGGGTTACGAAGCCTCGGGGTCGCGGGAGGTTGACGGCCCGCGCGCAGCGCCTGCGGCCGGCTTGCGCGCCGCGCGCTGGCGCACCGCCTCGTAGAGCAGCATCCCGGCGGCGACCGAGACGTTGAGACTCTCGACCGCCCCGAGCTGGGGCAGACGGATCGTGAAGTCGCAGCGTTGGCGCGTCGACTGGCGCAGGCCCCCGCCCTCGGCGCCGAGCACCAGGACCGCCCCCCCGGTCAGGTCGACGTCGAAGGCCTGCTCGGGCGCCTCGGCCTCCGCGCCGAAGACCCACAGGCCCCCCCGCTTGAGCAGATCGAGCGTGCGCCCGAGATTGGTGCAGCTTACGAAGGGCGTGGACTCCGCGGCGCCCGCAGCCACCTTGCGGGCGGCGGGCGTCAACCGCGCGGCACGATCGCGCGGCGCGATCACGGCGAGCGCACCGCACGCATCGGCCGTGCGCAGGCAAGCGCCCAGGTTGTGTGGGTCCTGCACACCATCGAGCGCGAGGAGCAAGGGGTCGGTGACCTGCGCGAGCGCGCCGAGCAGGTCGTCCTCGGACCACGGCGCGAGCGGGACGATCTCGGCCACGACCCCCTGATGCGCGACCTCACCGACCCACTCCCGCAGGTGCGCGGCATCGGTGCGCTCCACCGGCCGGCCCTGCTGGCGCGCCAGCGCTTCGAGCGCGCGCGCACGCGGGTCCTCGCGCCGCTCCGCGATGCGCACCTGCAGGACGCGCTCCGGATGCCGTGTGAGAGCTGCGTGCACTGCGTGCAGGCCATAGACGACCTGCCGATCGCTCACGCATCGTCCTCCGCGAGATCGAGATCGATCAGGCCCTCGATCGCGTTGACCGCCGTGACCCTCACGCGCACGTGACCGCCGCCGCGCAGCCGCCGGCCGCGCAGGCGCCCCACCCAGGCATGGCCGCTCTCGTCCATCACGTACTCGTCGTCGCGCAGGTTGTCGAGGTGGAGGAGCCCGTCCACCATCACCTCCAGAATCTGCACGAAGCAGCCGAACTCCACGACCGTGGTGATCAGTCCGAGGAAAGTCTGGCCCGTGCGCTCCTGCAGGTAGGTGCATTTGAGGAAGGTCGAGACATAGCGATCCGCCTCATCCGCGCGCTTCTCGAGCCGTGACAGGCTCTCGCCGAGCGGCCCGAGCTCCTCCGTCGAATACGTCCTGCCGGTGCCATCGCGCGAATCGACCAGCGCCTTCAGCGTCCGGTGCACGACGAGATCCGGGTAGCGCCGGATGGGCGAGGTGAAATGTCCGTACTGCGTGAGCGCGAGACCGAAGTGGCCGATGTTGGTCGGCTGGTAGACCGCCTGGGGCATCGCGCGCACGATCAGCGATTCGACGAAGGGACGGTCGGGAGACTGGCCGACGCGCTGAGTCAAGGCCCGGAAGTCCCGCGGCGCGGGCGTCTCGGGAAGCTGCGCCTCGATCCCGAGCGCGCGCAGCGTCGCGACGAGCCGGTCGAGCTTCTCCGGCTCCGGCTGCCCGTGCACGCGATACAGCGTGGGAGCCCGCGTGCGCTCCAGCTCGCGCGCCACGGCGACGTTTGCGAGGATCATGCATTCCTCGATCAACCGGTGCGCATCGTTGCGGGCGCGCAGCTCGATCGACCGAATGCGCTCGCCGGCATCGATCTCGAACTCCGCTTCGGCGGCATCGAAGTCGAGCGCGCCGCGACGCGTGCGGGCGCGGTGCAGCGCACGATACAGATCGACGAGCGGCATGAGCCGCTCGACGAGCTCCGCTCCGAGCTCGCGCCGCGCATCCGGACGACCCTCGATGAGCGCGGCGTTGGCGAGCGTATAGGTCAGCCGCGCGGCGGAGCGCATCACGGCCGGGTAGAACCGCGCCGACTTGAGCGCGCCTCGGCTGGTGACGCTGAGGTCCGCGGCGAAGCACAGTCGATCGACCTGCGGTGCAAGTGAGCACAGATGATCCGACAGCGCCGTCGGCAGCATCGGGAGCACGCGCGTGGGGAAATAGACCGAAGTGCCGCGATCGACGGCGGCGACATCGAGCGCGGTGCCGGGACGGACGTAGTAGCTGACATCGGCAATCGCGACGATGAGCCGAAATCCGTCGGCGCTCGGCTCCGCATAGACCGCATCGTCGAAGTCGCGCGCATCCTCGCCGTCGATCGTGACGAGCGGCAGACCGCGCAGATCGATGCGGCGAGCGGCCTCCTCGGAATCGACGCGATCCCCGTAAGCCTGCGCCTCGCGCAGGACCGCGGCCGGAAACTCGCTCGGCAGATCGAAGCGCGCGATGGCCGACTCCGTCGCGAGCTCGACCGGCCGATCCGGATCCAGACGCTTCTGGATGCGCGCCCTCGCAGGCGCGGAGGAGCTGGCATGCTGCGTGATGCGTGCGATGACCCAATCGCCGCTGCGCGCACCGTCGAGCTCGGAGAGCGCCACGGAGCAGCGCAACTGCAGACGGCGATCGGCCGCGCTCACCCAGGCTTGCCGACCCTGAACCTCCACGGTTCCGAGAAACGCGTTGACGCCACGTCCGAGCACCTCTTCCACTTCGCCGAGCCAGCGATCCGTCGCATCGCGCGCGAGGCTCACCCGCACGCGATCTCCGTGCATGATGCCGCGCATCTGCCGAGGCGGCAGGAACACGCTGTCCTTGAGGCCCTCGACGCGGACGAAGCCGTAACCCGCGCGGTGTGCGCTCACGACACCTTCAGCCTTGCTTCCCGCGGCGAGCCGGTGTGCAGCGGGCCGTTTGGCGCGCGCGGCGTCGCGCGTGGGCTTCGGGGCCGGTGAGGCATTGCGCGCCGGCGGCGCGCTCCCTGGTGCGGAGCCACGCCCTACCGCGCCCGAGGCTTTGCCCGAGCCGTGGCTCCCTGAGCTGTGGCTCCCCGAGCTGTGGCTCCCCGAGCTGTGGCGCATCGGCTGTGCGCCGCTCCGGGTATCGCGCCGGTCACGGCGCCCAAATCGATTTCTTCTGGCCTTCAATCTCTCATCCCTTCAATTGACACTGCGCGACCCCCTGCGTACATTCGCCGCGCCTTGCGGGCTCGCGCTCGGGGCGAGCTTCGGCCTGCTGCCCAGGTGGCGGAATTGGTAGACGCACTAGTTTCAGGTACTAGCGGGTAACACCGTGGAGGTTCGAGTCCTCTCCTGGGCACCAATTCACCTGTCTCGCCGTGTCTCACCGCGTCCATCGTCGTCTATATTAGTATAATAAGTCATTGTTCATAAAATAATTTT
>Ga0335074_10001495_pt1 | contig 31717 bp, 25 predicted proteins | sample Lox_Sample_23_FD_206715 | JGI IMG/M metagenome (GOLD analysis project Ga0335074, IMG submission 206715) | Soil microbial communities from Loxahatchee National Wildlife Refuge, Florida, United States - Lox_Sample_2.3 | ecosystem: Environmental > Terrestrial > Soil > Wetlands | place: USA... | reverse complement strand
CCACGCAACGATCATGGAAGAACGCGGACGACAAGTGGACCTCGAAAACCGAATGGCATCGCGTCGTTGCCTGGAACAGCTTGGGCGAGCGCGTTGCGGCATCGCTTCACCAGGGTGATCACGTCTTGGTCGAAGGCACGCTTGTCACCAGTAGCTACGACCGCGAATACGGCAAAGGCAAAAAGGCCACGACCGTGAAGCACACGCTCTGGCAGATTCGCGCCGATTCGATTCGCAAGCTGAATCGCGGCGAAAAAGAGCCGGAGGCTATCGCTTCCGGCTCCGCCGCCGCGAACGAATCGCAAACTGCGGCGGCACAAGAAGTGCCGTTCTAAACCATCGCTCTTCATTGGGCCTCGGCTTCGCAGCCGGGGCCTTTTTACGTGCGTTGAAGTGCGTGCAGCCGCATCACGTGCGCTGCCCGTGTGATATATTTGCTGTCTCATTACAAGTTGTTGAATACAAGCAATTTTTCTCCTCCTGGCGGGACGGATGGCACGACTAGAAGATTTAACCCGAGGCGCGTCGATAAAGGGCATTCTTCCCGATTGTCTTGTCACGGTCGTTGACGTGAAGTGGCACGGGTCTGCCGTTGTGGAGCTTACCTATAAGGACCCGTCCGGTCGGTTGGGCAGCGAGTTGCTTTACCGCGATCGGGAAGCCACCATCGAGATTGTCTCTGCGGGCGCTCCCTGGAGCTTCGACGGTGATGGCGGAATGCTCCGTCTCGTTTCCGAAGCGTATCGAATCCGTCTCGCCTATCTCTTCGATCCGTATCTAGCCCTTCACACTTCCCAAGTTGAACCCCTTCCGCACCAAATAACTGCGGTATACGGCGAAATGCTTGCTCGCCAGCCGCTACGGTTCCTTTTGGCCGACGATCCGGGCGCTGGCAAGACCATCATGGCCGGTCTGCTAATAAAAGAGCTTTTGGTCCGGGGCGATCTGCGCCGCTGCATGGTGGTCGCGCCCGGAAATCTAGTCGAGCAGTGGCAGGATGAGTTGTACAGAAAATTCCAGCTTCCGTTCGAAATACTCACAAACGACAAACTGGAATCAGCAAGAACTGGAAACTGGTTTCAAGAAAATCCCCTCGTCATCTGTCGCCTTGACAAGCTCAGCCGCGACGAATCCGTTCAGGCGAAACTCAGTGTTACTGATTGGGATCTCGTCGTCTGCGACGAGGCTCACAAAATGTCGGCTTCCTTCTTCTCGGGCGAAGTGAAGGAGACGAAGCGGTACAAGCTTGGAAGATTGCTGTCGGGTATAACCCGCCATTTTCTGCTTCTGACGGCCACTCCGCATAACGGGAAGGAAGAAGATTTTCAGCTTTTCATGGCGCTGATCGACGGCGACCGATTCGAGGGCCGATTTCGCGATGGCGTTCATGTTACAGACGCAAGCGATTTGATGCGCCGCCTCGTAAAAGAGCAGATGCTCAAATTTGATGGACATCCGCTTTTCCCGGAACGCCTCGCGTATACCGTTCGCTACAAACTATCAGACCTCGAAGCTCAGCTCTACGAACGTGTCACAAATTATGTCCGCGACGAATTCAATCGTGCCGATGCCCTCGATAACGAAGGCCGCAAGGGTACCGTCGGCTTTGCTCTGACCATCCTCCAGCGCCGCCTTGCGTCATCGCCCGAAGCAATCTATCAATCATTGAGACGCCGGAAGGAACGTCTTGAAAAGCGTCTTCGAGAAGAAAAGCTTCTCAAGCGTGGCGCAGATGCCCGAATTGAAACCCCGTCAGATTTGCCAGGATTGACCTCCGATGATGTCGAAGACCTCGATGATGCCCCGGACGCTGAAGTCGAGCAGACTGAAGACCGCGTTGTCGATCAGGCGACAGCAGCCAGCACAATTGCTGAATTGGAAGCAGAGATCGCGATCCTCGACGATTTGCAGAAGCTCGCGTACAAAGTTCGCCACAGTGGAACCGACAAGAAGTGGGAAGAACTCAGCAATCTCTTGCAGAGCAACACGGAGATGTTCGATGCTCAGGGCCATCGCCTCAAGTTAGTCGTTTTTACAGAGCATCGCGACACGCTCAACTATCTTGCAGAACAGATTCGCAAAGTCCTCGGCAGACCAGAAGCTCTGGTGACGATCCACGGTGCAATGGGGCGCGAGGAACGTCGCAATGCGCAAGAATCTTTCACACAAGACAAACAAGTACAGATTCTCGTAGCCACGGATGCAGCGGGTGAAGGCATCAATCTTCAACGCGCACACCTTATGGTCAATTACGACCTTCCATGGAATCCGAACCGACTGGAACAACGTTTTGGCCGCATTCATCGCATAGGCCAAACGGAGGTCTGCCATCTCTGGAACCTTGTTGCGGAAGAGACCAGGGAAGGCGATGTATTTGTTCGCCTGTTTGAAAAGCTGGAGGAGCAAAGACGCACGCTCGGCGGCGGTGTATTCGACATCCTGGGCAAGATGTTTCGCGACCAGTCGCTTCGCCAGCTTCTCATCGAAGCAATTCGCTACGGGAACCGTCCTGAAGTGCGCGCTCGGCTTTTTACTACTGTGGACAATCTAGCCGATCAAAAGCGGTGCCGCGAACTTCTCGAAGAGCGTGCGCTTGCTCGCGACTCCATGAGCGCATCCAGAGTACGCGAAATCCGTGAAGAGATGGAACGTGCCGAAGCCCGACGCCTTCAGCCACATTTCATCTCCTCATTCTTCCTGGAAGCCTTCCGGCTTCTCGGCGGCTCAATTCACGAACGGGAACCCAAGCGATACGAGATTTCCCATGTCCCTGCTCTCATACGCAACCGCGACCGCATCATTGGAACCGGCGAAGCCGTCCTGTCTCGATATGAGCGGATTACATTCGAGCGTGAATTGATAAACCCGATGGGGCAGGTTCTCGCCGAATTCATCTGTCCCGGACACCCGCTGCTAGACGCGACGACGGACCTCATTCTGGAGCGCTATCGAGATTTGCTCAAACGCGGCGCGACCTTGGTTGCACCCGACGATTCGCGAGAGGAGTTGCGGGCACTCTTCTACTTGGAGCACTCGATCCAAGACGCGCGCACAGACCGATCCGGCAGCCGCCGCGTTGTTTCTCGACGGATGCAGTTCATCGAAATCGACGCCAACGGCAACGTTCGCAACGCTGGATATGCTCCATACCTCGACTACCGCGCGATCACCCCAGAGGAGAAGGCACTCATCGCGCCATCGCTCGAACCGGATTGGCTGAAAAAAGACCTGGAAGGCAAGGTGCTTGAGTATGCAGTCGAGAACGTAGTCCCTCAACACTTCGACGAGGTCAGGACTCGCAAGGAAGAACTCGTCGAGAAAACGATGGCTGCGGTCAAGGACCGCCTCACCAAGGAAATCACCTATTGGGATCATCGCGCCGAAGAACTCAAGGCTCAGGAACTGGCGGGACGCACACCTCGACTCAACTCCGGCAAGGCTCGCCAACGGGCGGACGACCTTCAGGCGCGGCTTCAGAAGAGGCTTGAGGAGCTTGAACAAGAGCGACGCCTCTCGCCAATGCCCCCCATAGTCATCGGTGGAGCTCTCGTTGTGCCGGCGGGCCTAATCGCTCGACTCCGTGGAGAACGCCACACGGAACCCACTCAGTTCGCCCTCGAGCGCGAGCGAGTGATGCAGCTTGCGATGACTGCCGTTATCGAGGCGGAGCGCCGGTTAGGTTTCTCGCCTCGCGACGTGAGCGCACAAAATCTTGGATACGATGTCGAATCCGAAGTAAGCGCAGATGGGCGATTGCGATTCATAGAAGTCAAAGGACGCGCAACCGGCGCGGACACAGTAACCGTCACGAAGAACGAGATCCTCACTGGCTTGAACAAACCGGATGATTTCATTCTTGCCCTTGTTGAAGTGGACGGTGAATCAGCAACCCCACGGTATGTTCGACGGCCGTTCCAGCGTGAACCCGATTTCGGCGTGACGAGCGTTACTTACGCTCTGAAAGAATTACACAAACGCTCTTCGGAGCCTTCGTGAGACACGCGGAACCAACGCCTGACGCAGTTAAAGAAAGAACGGAGAAACTCCGTCAAGAACTCGGGAACGCCATCTCTCGCACCGGCAATTCTCGCCTCTCGCACCTGTGGTCCGATTGGCAAGCACGCCTTTTGCATATTGCCGAAGAATCGCAGCGAAGACCCGAAGTGGTTACAGCGTTTGTCGGCGGAACTGGCGCAGGCAAAAGCACACTCTTAAACGCGATTCTTGGCGCACGGCTCTTGCCCGTCAATCAGATGCTGGCATGTACTGCTGCCATTTCCGAGGTCGCCTACACGGACAGCCCCTATTACTCCGCAGAGATCGAGTTCGTCAGCCCAGAGGACTGGGGGAAAGAAAAGGCAAATCTACTAGGCGATATCGCAGAAGCGTTAGGAACTGGCGATCCTCTTGACGACACGCAAGCAGATAGCGAAACGCCTGCCAAGCTAGTACGCGAGGCGCGCGAAAAACTATGGGCTGTCTATCGTCCGAGCGAGGATGCGGACCCCAATGACTTCGATTTTCGTGATCTGCAAGAGCCTCCCGAGATTGCAAAAGCCTTAAAGCGTGGCAAAGAACTCACCGAAACTACTGACCTTAAGGAATTCCGCAAATGGATCGCTGAGTACCTCGATTCCAGCCATCGTTACTGGCCGATTGTAAAGGTCGTCCGCGTTCGAGGCCGATTCCCCGCGTTGGCCTGTGGCGCGAAGTTGGTTGACTTGCCAGGTTTAAATGACCCTAACGAGGCTCGCGAGAGAATTACTCGCAACTATCTAAAGACCTGCAAGTTCGTTTGGATCATCTTCAACATCAAACGCCTATTCACACGGGATATTTGGAATTTGATGCTCTCTGAAGATTTCGTTCGACAGGTCGTGATGGATGGACGGGTGGGAGCACTGTCATTTGTGGGAACGGCGTCCGATGACATCGATTTGGACGCTGGGATTGAGCAATTTCATCTCTCCGACGATTCGACCGAAGCTGAAGTTGTCCGGGCACGGAACGTCGAAGTTCGTAAGGCCGTTGCAAGGCAACTGAAGGAAATTTCATCGCGACTGGTAGCAAACGCAGGCGAGAATGGAAGTCGAAACGAAGAACTTACTTCTGCATTCCTCAAGGCCGGGGTTTTCACGGTTTCGGCTAAAGAATACCTACGCATAGCTGGACTCTCCAAGACGCAGGCCGTCATCCTCAATAGCGAGCAAGACACCGAAATCCCCTCAGTTCGAGGACACCTCGAAAAAATATGTGCCGAGTATGGCGTCGAAGCGCATTCGGCTTCCCTTCACAGGCAAATCGACGTGGTGGAGGACGAGCTTCGTCGCGAATTAGCGTCACAGCGCTTGCGCCTCGAACAGCTGGCGGATACGTCAGTTGCTCAGCGGAAAGAGGTGCATGAGGCCGCGCAAGCGGCCCAGAAATTTCTCAGAACTGAAATCGCGGACCTCAACGAACGGTTTGTCCAGAATCTGGAATCAGATGAAGAAGTTTTTCGGGAGAGGCTCAAAGCGTCCACCCAGCGCGCTCGTCACGAGATAGGGCATGTCCTTAGCCGCTGGTCTCGAATGCATTGGGCTACCCTTCGCGCTGTGGTTCGTCGCAACGGAAGGTTTGTAGGGTCCACTGGCACCCACGATTTACCGGGCGATCTTGCTAGACCGATCCTTGACCCGATCGTGCTGGCCTGGGCCGAATTTTTTGGCGACCGCCTTACTGCTGCCCTCGATAAGTGGACTGACCGCCTCCTCCTTAAGGCGGATCAGTATTGCAACCAGGTCGCGACGATACTGGCCAAGACAGCTAGCCCTCACGGAACTGATAGTTCCGAGGCCGACCACATCAGTCAGACGACGGAGAAAATCTTGCGCGAACTGTTGAGCCAAACAAAAACGGAAATGCAGCAGAAAATAGATAGGGTTCGCCGCTCACTCTATGAAACAGTCCCTGAACGAATTCGCGCGGAAATGGTTCCGGCGTTCGACCGTGCGGCTAGCGAATCGGGTCCGGGAATGAAACAGCGCATCATCGAGACGCTCTCGAACCATGTGAACCACGTCTCGCAGGTAATGTTTGACGATTCGGAACAGATGATTTCCGAAGGCATTCGGCAATTGGTTGACGCGCTCTCACGAAGCTACAGAGAAATGACTGAAGCCGTCGATCGGCAGGTAGGAATAGTCGTCGAGAATGCAAAGCTATTCGCGGAAGGTTCTGAAACGTCGAGCGCCCAACAGCAGTTGGCTGTCCTCGACCTCGTCGCCAGTATAATTCTGGTGCCCAGCGAGCCTCAGGCAATATCTTCCCAGCCAGCGGCAGGTAATTTGTGAGTGCTCCTAGACGAAAGCTTATTGAAGTTGCCCTTCCGCTGGAATCGATTAATCGAGCCTGTGAGGAGGACAAAGACCGAAAAACAGGACATATTCGGAACCTTCACAAGTGGTTTGCTCCCATGCCCCTACCAGCCTGGCGCGCTGCGCTTTTTGCTAGCCTGGTCGATGACCCTTCGAACGACCTTCCAGAACAAGAGGCCAAACAAGAACGGGAGAAGCTGTTTGACTTGATTCGTCGGCTCGTTCCCTTCGAGGCCATGCGAGATCAAGGAGCGCTTCGCGAGGCCAATGCTGCGATACGCCAATCTACGCAAGGGAATCCACCCATAATCGTTGACCCTTTCTGTGGCGGAGGTTCAACTGTCATCGAGGCGCAGCGGTTGGGTCTTCAATCGATCGCTTCGGATCTCAACCCAATTCCAGTGCTCATCACTCTTATGTTGGGCACCGTTCCCCCGCTGTTTCAGAATAAAGCGCCTGCAAATCCCAACGATCGCGGCAACAAGCTCACTTCATGGCGCGGAATACGCGGCTTTGTAGCGGACGTTCAGCACTACGCTAAATGGATCAGGGACGAAGCTCGAAAGCAAATCGGCCACCTCTACCCGCCCGCCTCAAACAGCGAAACTGTCATCGCGTGGCGGTGGGCGACAACTGTGGCTACGCCGGACCCTGCATACCAAGGTGCTCAAACACCCCTTGTCAGCGATTGGTGGCTATCGAAGAGAAAAAACAAATCGGCCTGGATTTCGCCAGCAGTTGACAAGCCTAACAGGAAAATCAATTTTGAGATCCGTTCCGAAGGGGAGCCACCTCCGGGAACCACAAGCCGAACAGGTGCTCGATGCCTGTACTCAGGAACTCCCATATCCCTTTCTTACATCCGCTCTGAAGGTAAGGCTGGCCGTCTCGGACTTCGTTTGCTAGCAACCGTGACGAGTTCTGATAATGGACCCCACTACCTGTGCCCGGACACAGAACAAGAACAGATCGCAACCTCAGCACAACCGACTTGGAGACCGGAAGGCGAACTTCCTGCCCGTGCTCTCGGGTTCCGAATTCAAGAGTACGGCCTTACTGAATATGCCCAACTTTTCACGCGCCGTCAGACATGCGCTCTTTCAACTTTCGCCGCACTCGTGGCTAAGAGTCGTGAGCGAGTCTTGGCTGACGCATTGGCTGCCGGATTCTCATCCGATGAGCGCCGACTCCACGACGGGGGCACAGGAGCCGCAGCTTATGCCGACGCGGTAACAACAATGCTCGGCATCTGCATCGGTAAGCTCGCTCAAGCAAATAACATTCTGGTGAGATGGTTCATTGACCCACGCAATGGATCCTCAAAAGCGGTGCAGGCCTTTGACCGCCATGCAGTACCAATGGTTTGGGATTTTGCGGAAACCAACCCATTTGGAGGCTCCGTAGGAGACTGGATCAGCTCGGTTGTATCTACCGGACTCCGCGCATTGGACCTAGTTGAACCTACAGGTCCGCCAGTTCGGACATATCAGGTAGACGCGCGTGCGTTAGCAAGCATCGTTTCTGGCAACGCGATGGTTGCAACAGATCCGCCATATTACGGAAACATCGGCTATGCTGACCTCTCGGATTTCTTCTATGTGTGGCTGCGCCCGGCACTTCGATCTGTCCACCCTAGTCTATTCGCAACACTTCTGACGCCAAAAACGAACGAGCTCATCGCTACACCTTTTCGACACGGTGGAGACAAGACCGCTGCCGAACAATACTTCCGCGAAGGATTCACGGAAGTTTTCTCAAATCTTGCTAAGTTGAACCGGCCAGATGTTCCTCTAACCGTTGTCTACGCATTTAAGCAACAGGAAACTCGTGAAGCTGATACGGCGTCGACCGGCTGGGAGACTATGCTCGACGGTTTATTGGCAGCGAATCTGGGAATAGTTGGCACCTGGCCCATAAGGACAGCACGGGCCGCGAGAATGATCGGAGTTGGAACCAATGCCCTGGCTTCCGCCATCCTCATAGTATGCCGGCCACGCTCTAAGGACTCGCCCTTAGCAACTCGTCGTGAGTTCGTAACCGCTTTACAACGAGAGCTCCCAACTTCGGTTCGTAACCTGCAGCTTGGCAACATTGCGCCTGTTGATCTTGCCCAGGCTGCTATCGGTCCGGGTATGGCTATCTTCTCTCGGTACCTCAGAGTAGTCGAAGCAAATGGAGAGGCGATGTCAGTTAGGGCTGCACTCGCACAAATCAATCAGGTTCTCGACGAATGTCTCGCAGAACAAGAAAACGAGTTCGATACAAACACTCGCTGGGCACTCGCATGGTTCGAGCAGTTCGGAATGGATGAAGCATCGTTTGGCACTGCCGAAACTTTATCTAAGGCAAAGAACACGGCGGTTAACGCTCTAGTTGAATCGGGAATTCTCGCCGCCAAAGCAGGCAAGGTAAGACTTCTAAAGCGGAACGAGATGGGACCGAGATGGGATTTGGCTGCCGACCGGCGGCTTACAGTTTGGGAGGTAACGCAGCATCTGATTCGTACACTTGAAGAGGAAGGCGAGGTGGGTGCCGCAGCCCTACATCGTAGGCTGGGTAGTCTTGCTGAGGTTGCCAGAGATCTGGCCTATCGGCTGTATAGCATCTGCGAGCGAAACAAGTGGGCACAAGAAGCATTAGCGTATAACGGTCTTGTGACTGCGTGGCCTGAGATCGCCCGTCTCGCGCAATCGCCAGAACCAAGTGCGCAAGTGAAGCTTAACTTGTAGGGAGACTCCGAATGGCCCAGAGCAATCTCGAACGCGTCGGAAGCGCGATGGAATATCTCAAGAGTGGGCTTCGCCCATTCGTCGAACGCGAAATGCGCGCCGTCCTAGGTGATCGCTGGACCGATGCAGCCCGTCAAAGTTTCGGCCAGGGGCGTGTTCCAGCGACAAAGGGGGCAAATCTCAATTGGGACTCGCAGGCTCTTCTCACTGTGATGTGGGACCAATGGGAACCCGTCTTCAAGAAGATTCTGGGACGTGCAGAACGGACATTGATTAGCGAATTGCGCGAGGTTCGCAACAAATGGGCGCATCAAGAAGCATTCTCGACAGACGATGCGTACCGTGCGCTCGATAGCACTGTTCGGTTGCTCCAGGCAGTCTCTGCCCCAGAAGCAGACGAAGTAGAAAAACAGAAGCAGGAACTTCTCCGCGTACGATTTGAGGAGCAGGCGCGCCGCGAACGCAGGAAAGTGGCGATAGCGCCCGTCGAAGGCGCTCCAGCAGCAGGGCTGAAACCGTGGCGCGAAATCGTCACCCCTCATCCTGACGTAGCGTCAGGCCGTTATCAGCAAGCAGAATTTGCCGCAGACCTTTGGCAGGTCTACGTCAAAGAGGGCGTAAACGAATACCGCGATCCCGTCGAATTCTTCCGCCGCACCTATCTTACCGAGGGACTCCGTCGTCTTCTCGTGGGCGCGCTTCAACGAATTGCAGGCACAGGCGGCGATCCGGTCATTGAGCTACAGACGAACTTCGGTGGCGGCAAGACCCACTCCATGCTGGCGCTTTATCACCTGTTTTCAGGCACCGCACTCGGCGAATTAACAGGAGCGGATTTCTTGATCGCCGAATCTGGTGTTTCCAAGCTACCCGCTGTCAAGCGGGCTGTCCTAGTCGGCACGAAAATCCCTCCCGGGCAACCGCATCGCAAGCCAGACGGGACTGTAGTGAAGACCCTCTGGGGAGAGCTCGCTTGGCAGCTTGGCGGGAAGGAAGGATACGCATTCGTCAAGGAAGCCGATCAGACAGCCACGAACCCAGGCGATTCCTTGCGTACGCTCTTTCAACATTACGCGCCCTGCCTGATTCTCATCGACGAATGGGTTGCCTATGCCCGACAACTCTTCCACGTGAGCGACCTTCCTGCGGGCAGTTTTGATACGCACTTCACGTTCGCCCAAGCACTAACCGAAGCCGCAAAAGCCGCGCCGCGAACTCTCTTGGTAGTAAGCATCCCGGTCTCGGAAACCGAAGTCGGCGGGGAAGGCGGGAAGGCGGCACTGGAACGTCTCCGCAATGCCATCGGGCGAGTACACTCGCCTTGGCGTCCAGCAAGTACCGAAGAGGGCTTCGAGATCGTTCGCCGTCGCCTCTTCCAACCTATTTCAGACCCGAATCTTTTCGTTGCGAGGGATAACGTCGTCCGAGCATTTAGCGATCTTTATCGGACTCAACAGCAAGAGTTCCCTTCGGAGTGTCGCGAGGGTGATTATGACCGCCGGATGCAAGGCGCATATCCCATCCATCCCGAATTGTTTGACCGGCTGTACAAAGATTGGTCGAGCCTCGAACTGTTCCAGCAAACGCGCGGGGTCTTGCGTCTGATGGCGGCGGTGATCCATACGCTCTGGGAGCGCGAAGATCGAAGCCTCGTCATTCTGCCTGCCAACATTCCGGTAGATGAACCTGCAGTGCAGTCAGAGTTAACTCGCTACCTTGAAGACCCGTGGATGCCCGTAATTGAGAAAGATGTTGACGGACCACATTCACTTCCACTTCAGCTTGACCGTGAGAATCCAAATCTAGGCCGCTATTCGGCATGTCGCCGAGTGGCTCGGACAATTTATCTCGGCTCGGCCCCGACCTTGCGGGCCGCACATCGCGGTCTAGAAGACCGCCAAATAAAACTTGGCTGCGTGCAGCCAGGCGAGGCTGTTGCCACTTTTGGCGATGCGCTACGCCGCCTCTCGGACCGCGCCACACATCTCTACGTTGACGGAAGACGCTTCTGGTACTCAACGCAACCGACCGTCACCCGCATCGCGGAGGGCCGGGCTAACCAATACTCTTACGATGAGGTCGCAGAAGAGATTCGTAGGCGTCTCAGGGAAGTCGCTAAGATTCGAGGCGACTTCTTCTCTGGGGTTCACCCCTGCCCCAATTCGGGCGGCGACGTGCCAGACGAATTGGAAGCCCGCCTTGTCGTTCTTGGCCCCGAGTTTCCTCATTCGGCAAAAGATGACAAAAGTGCAGCAAGGCAAATGGCTTCATCCATACTAGATTCTCGCGGCGCTAGTCCGCGGACTTATCGCAACGCCATCGTGTTTGCATCTGCGGACAAGACACGCCTTGCCGATTTGGAGCAGGCAGTTCGTCAGCACTTAGCCTGGAAATCCATAGATGCAGATCGCGAGGCGTTGAACCTCGATGCGTTTCAACAGAACCAAGCCAAGAAAAAACTCGAAGACTCGGATGAAACTGTTCGATCCCGAATCCCCGAAACGTACCAATGGTTGCTCGTTCCATTCCAGCAACAACCCGACCAGCAAATGGAGTGGCAGGAGATTCGGCAACAAAGTGGCGACGCTCTGGCGGTTCGCGCGGGGAAGAAGCTAAAAGACAGCGAATTGTTGTTCGTCGATTTCTCAGGAATACGTCTTCGCATGGAGCTTGACCGCGTCCCCCTGTGGCGCGGCGATCATGTTGGCGTTAAGCAGTTGATAGAGGACTTCGCGCAATACCTCTACCTGCCACGCATAAAACAGCCAGACGTACTTCTTAAGGCGGTACAAGACGGCGTTGCGCGGCTCACCTGGCAGACGGAAACGTTTGCCTATGCCGACCGTTGGGATCAAGCTAAAAAACGCTATGCCGGTTTACAAGGCGGTCGTGAAATCCGCGCTTTAATGGACGGCCTCAGCGTTTTAGTCAAATCGGAAATCGCAGCAACGCAGTTGGATGCTGATAGAGCAGCACGTGAACCAGTGCCCACGACAAGCACCCCAACGAACGGCGGACAAGCACAACCAGTGCCACTGAGTACACCCACGGCTGGCAGTGCGCAACCGCATGCGGCTCCATCCGTCCCTGCTCGCCCACGCCGCTTTCACGGATCAGTTACGCTTGATGCCACGAGGCTGAGTCGCGATGCGGGAAAGGTCGCAGAAGAGATTGTCCAACATCTTATCGGGCAGATCGGAGCGACTGTAGATATTACGGTGGAGATAAACGCTCGCTCGACAACTGGATTCCCAGAAAACGTCGTTCGCACTGTGACGGAGAATTGCCGGACGCTTCGCTTCCTGAGCCAGGGCTTCGAGGATACTTAGTGCTGCGCGAAGGTTCTCACTTTGAACCTACCGATTCAATTCTTTCTGAATGACACGGTTATTGCGTCTCGCTTTGCGAATGGCCGAAGAATTCGACGATCTCCCGTGTGTGAGGTTTGCGTCAGTATTTCCCATCCGTCGCTCAGCATCTTTGCGATGTGATCATCCATCTTCTGGAGATTGAGCAAGCCGCGCTTGTAGTAGGTACCGAAGACATTTTTCTCGTATGTGAATGACTTCACCTGCATGGCCGACCTCCATTCCTTCAATCTAGCCGCCCAATTTTCCCACAATTTGGAGCGGCTTGACATTTCGCCTTTTCTTCGCCTATCATAACACAATCGGCGTTCGGAGAAAGACGGACCCGCCGTGATCGGTTATGAGCAAGCGTTCCAGTCCCGCAGTTGTTTTCCTTCAGACCCCTCAAAAAGAGCACTGTGTCCGCCAGAGTTTGTCCCGCGTGACCACCGCCGCGTCCGCAAGCGGAACTCCGTTCCAACCTAAGCTCAACGCCAAAAGTTTTCCATCGCGGGTGAATTTTCTACCGGGGGGCCTCTTTATCTATAGGAGCAGATTTTAGGAGCCAAATTTAAGGGGTGAGTTATGCGAGACAATCTTCGGTGCAATTGCCATATCTGCAAGATCGAACGCCATCTTTTCGTTTCATTGTCTGAGTCGCCCAGCGATGCACAGTTCGCGGCACTGACGGTAAATTCCGCGTCGCTCGCTCGTTTCACGACCGTCCCCGATCTGCTCGCGAATCTTCATGCGGCGCGAGACGGCGACGCTCCGGCAAGCATTCCCGGCGAGCTCCTCAGCACGCTCATTCAAACAGGAACCGCACGCGGCGAATTCGAGTTAATACAGTCCATTCTCGTTCTCGCGTTCATTCCAACGATTCATCGAACCTATCGCGAAGTGCGCGCCTGGTTCCGGGAACTCGAACCTGAGGACATCGCGCAGCAAGTCCTCACATTCTTCCTCGAACTTGCGGCATCTGCACCGGTCGAAACACTGAACGGCGTTCTCCCAATCATGCTTGCTCGAAGTTTGCGCAAACACTCTTTCCGCTGGGCTGACAGAGAAACTCGCATCCTGCTTCGACGCGAAATCGAAAAGCATGGACGCTCAGAGAACACTGAACCCGCCGCTAACGACAATTTCGAGAGCGTGTCACTGTTGAATGACTTCCTCGATTACTGTTGCCAAATTGGAATGCTCTCCTCATTCGAGCGCGATCTGCTCATCAAAATCAGAATCGAGGGCTTCCTCGTCAAAGAGATTCCTTCCGCTAATCCAGTACTCTCAGCACGCGCCGTTGAAAGTAGAATCCAAAGAATTCTTAAAAGACTCCAGAAAGTCGCCTCTCTGGACATCGCACCGCGTAGGGAATCCTCCGAAATTAGGCAACATGAAGAATCCAAAGACACAAAAAAGTTTTCGCAGAGTGCGCGTATTTTTTCTTTGCGTAGTTTTTCCGACTTCTTGCCCATTAGTAAGAGTAGAAGGCCACTCTCGCTGGACTCCTCGCCCTCGCAGAGCAAAACGAAAACGCAACAGTTCTCCACCATTCACCGGAACTTGCTGACGTTTTCAACTCTACCGAAGGCTATTCGGCGAAGCCGTGTGATTTCGGGAGCAGCCCGACAGCCGCTCGCTGCAAACCAAGCTTCAGTCTCCCCTGCCACACGTCCCGCCCCACGCAGTCCGGCGAGAGCTTGCCTTCGAATCCCGATGCGGGCCCGACTCGCATCATCCGAAAGGAACTTGCCGGCAATGAAGAAACTTCTTCGAAACAGATTTGCCTCCCGCTGGCTCCGGCCCGCACTCGTCACGTGCTCTTGGTCGCTGATTTTCGCATCGGCGGCATTTGCTCAGGCGGCAGGCGGCTCGCCGTGGGAGAACGCAGTCAACGTCTTGATGCAGGCGTTCACGACGACCATCGCTCGCGGGCTTTCGCTCGTTTCTATTGTGGTCGCAGGCTTGACGTTCGCTTTTGGTGAAGGCGGCTCGAAGCGAATCCTTGCTGGTGTGCTCTTCGGCGTCGGCATGGCCATCGCCGCCGTCAACTTCCTCGCGTGGCTTTTTCCTGGATCGTAATTCACGTCTCATCGCGACACGCCACGCACATGGCGAACGTAAGAAGAATCAACCCGGTTTACCGCACGCTTCATCGCCCACTCACGATGCTGGGAGTGGAGCGGAAGCTTTTCTTCTTCGCCATGTGCATGGGCGCGGCCACGTTCAACATGCTCTCCAGCTTGCTCGGCGGCATCTTAATGTTCCTGCTTCTTTACGTTTTTGCGCGTTGGGCCACCAACACGGACCCACAGATTCTCCGATTCATGCTGTCAGCCGCCAAGTTCAAGGCGCAGTACGACCCGGCCAAGTTCAGGGCCATTGCGATTCGCAGAGCTTCTAATGCTTAATCTCCGAAAGATCCTCAAGCCGTATACGGAAACTGGTGCACTCAACGAGCAGATGAACCTCTACGGTTTCGTTGATTCGCACGCGTTCCTCACGAAATCCGGCTCCCTTGGCGTCGTCCTTCGGGTTCACGGCGTTGATTACGAGTGCCTTGATGGGAGCGCGCTCGATACGCTTACGAAGCGCCTCGAATCCGCCTTTCGACTCTTCGATACCAACTTCCGTGTCTATCAGTACTTATTCAAACGGAATCACGAGGCGATCCCGCACAAGAAGTATGCGAATCCCATCGTCAACGCGGCCATCGAGAATCGCATCCGCTACTTCGAACAAAAAGCCGACAGCCTCTATTCACTCCAAGTGTTTTACGTGGTCCTCTTCGAAGGCTTTCTTCAGAAGCAAGCACTTTTGAAATCCATCGCTGCATTTCCCAAGAATCCAAAGAAAGCGCTCGAAGAACTCCGGGCCGCCCTGTCCTCTCGTAAACAGATCAATCTGCTCGGTACGGACCTCTCCAAAGCGCTCGCCACGCTCCACCAGAAGGTGAGGGGCTTCGTTTTGCAGGTTACCGACTTTGTTCGAGTCGATCTGCTTCCCAAGCAAGAAGCATTCCGAGTCTTAAAGCGAACAATCAATTTCGCGCCTCAGAAACTCCAGCTAGCCCGGCTCAAGCACGATACGTTTCTCGACTACTACCTGTGCGAATCCCACCTCGAATGCCATCGAGGGCATTTGCGCCTCGACGATTACTACGTGAAGGTTCTTACCCTCAAGGAGCCATCCGCGCAAAGCTTCCCACTCATTTTAAAAAGCCTTCTCGAAATTCAGACCAACTTCAACATCGTCACCGAGTGGAGGAAAGAGGACTCCGGCAAGACCCGCAAGGCCATCCAGTCGAAGCGCCGTCACTTCCACAACACGAAGCGCTCGCTCATGAGCCATCTCAATGTTTCCGATGCTCCACCCACAGACGTTCTTGTGGACGACTCCAAGGAAGCCCAGGTTCGAGAGCTGGGCGAGAGCATCAAGCAGCTCGAAATCGAAGGCAACTACTTCGGTCATTTTTCGTTGAGCGTCGTCATCTACGACCTTGATCCCGAAAAGGTCGAAACCGCTTGCGCCGAGTTCTACAAAGTCTTCAGCGTGCACGACGCGCAGCTTTATGAAGAAAAATACAACCTGCTTAACGCATTCCTCGCGACAGTGCCGGGCGGCTCCGCCTTCAATCTCCGGTCCATGTATCTGCTAAACACCAATTACGCGGATTATTCGTTCCTCTTCACGCTCCACTGTGGTGAGCCTGAAAACCGGCACCTGCGGCAGGAGTATCTCGCGGTCCTCGAAACGAACCACAATACGCCGTACTACCTGAACCTCCATCACCGCGACGTGGCGCACACGATGATTCTGGGACGCACAGGATCAGGCAAATCGTTCTTGCTGAACTTCCTCATCACCAACATGCAGAAGTATGACCCGTACACATTCATCTTCGACTTGGGTGGCAGCTTCGAGAGCCTCGCGCGTCTGTTTGGCGGGACGTATGTTCGCGTCGGGCTGAATTCGCCTGGATTCAAGATCAACCCCTTTTCGGCAGCGCCGACGAAGGAGAACCTCGATTTTCTCGCCCTGTTTCTAAGGGTCTTGATTCAAGGCACTTCGCCCTTGGAACTCACGCCCTCTGAGGAACGCGATCTTTATCACCAAATCGAAAATCTGTACGAGATCGAGCCAAGCCTTCGGACGCTCACCGTCCTATCGAATACGCTTGACCGTCGACTCGCCGACCGCCTTGCTAAATGGACCACAGGCGGGCAGTTCGATTTCGTCTTTGACAACGCTGAGGACACGATCACCTTCTCGCGATTCCAATGCTTCGATTTCCAAGGAATGAACCAATACCCCGAGGTGCTGGAGCCGCTGCTCTTCTACATCCTGCATCGCGCGAACGCCGTCATCTGCGATCCGAAGATCAGCCACATCTTTAAGGCTTTCTTCATTGACGAGGCTTGGCTGTTCCTCAAGAACCCGATCATCAAGAGCTACATCATCGAGGCCCTGAAGACCTGGCGGAAGCAGAATGCCGCAATGATTCTCTCGACGCAATCGCTCGACGAGCTCCGTAAGTCGGAAATCCTCGACATCATTATTGAAAGCTGCCCGACGAAAATTTTCCTGGCCAACCCCGACATGGACCGGGATCTGTACCGCCGTCAGTTCAATCTTAACGACAACGAGATCGAACTTATCTCAACACTCCGGCCCAAGCAGCAGCTCCTCATCAAGACGCCGGAACTGGCAAAGGTTGCGAACCTTGAAGTGGACGCGAAAAGCTATTGGCTCTACACGAACGATCCGTTCGACAACCGCAAGCGACGGGAAGCGTTCGAGAAATACGGGTTTGAGAGGGGCCTCGAAGTCTTGGCGGAGAACTCTTAATCTGCGGGTGCCACGATCTTCTGCCGTTTGCGCCGTAACCTTGCAATGACGAACGCGGCCGCGATGCACGCGATACCAGGAAAAATGAAGTTGACGATTTGAGACAAGCGATCCCAGGAGGTTGGAGGTAAATACCAATGGTAGCGGACTCGGGAGTCTACGACGTACAGAGTGGCCACAAGCAGCGCCCAAAGTTCGGATTTCCGACCGCTCACAACGAGTGTGACGAGCACACCGGCCAGAATAGCCGCCAACGTGCGACCAATCGAATCCATGATACCCATGCCAATCGCCGACAGCACGCCGTCACCATAGACGATTCTCAGTTTCATGAAGGGCCACTCAAGAGGTACAACAGCCCAAAATGAAAGCCAAAATACGCCGAGGCTAATCAGAAGGTTTCGGAACGTTGTCATTCACCCTCATGGAAACCGATGGACCGCTCACCATACAACACAGCTCAGCGACGAAACGCAGTGCAGAACTAATACGGGTCTCGCCAGGGGCCATTCCACTCTCCCTGCAGCACGATCTTCGCCGGTTCAGCTAGACGGATGCGGAAAGTTACCGCACCTGTTTCGCCAGGCTTCAATTCGGGATAAATCAGCCGGACATGAGGGCCTGCTTTATGACCGCGTTGATCGAATTCCGTGAAGAACACCTCGCTTGGTAGTGCGGCAGCGCCGTTGTAACGAATCCTGCATGTCAGGCCTGAGATGTACTCGCATTTATGGATTGAAAAGATTTTTGCCAGCTTACCGGTGAGCTGGAACACAGGAATTCGGAAGCCGTTCTCTTGGTTAGGTTTGTTCTCTTGAGCTCGACTCAAACTTGCCGCTAGACCGAGGCAAATCGCGAATACGAACAGAGTTCTTGCGATCTGCATTTTCGATGTCTCCGAATATCGCGACATTTCAGTCCCTTAAGCACAAACAGAATCTCAAATCTCTCCGAAGGAGCATAGGAATGAAGCCTAACGTTGTGATTAGAATGCACCCTGTACTTTTGTCCATTGCAGCCGGTTTATTGCTGTTCGTTACTTTTGGCCAAATCTCAGCGCACGCCGCGACGGATGCGGCCCGCGTCGTAAAGTACGGCCCGAATGACATCGTTCCAGTTAAGGCGAAACTGCGTTTTTCGACACTCATTATTCTGCCTGAAAAAGAAGAGATTCTCGACTTCACCACCGGCGACAAGGAATTCTGGATTATCAACGGGGCACACAATCTCTGCTATATCCACCCCGCCCAGGCCGGCATTCGCAGCAATCTGAATCTCATCACGGCCAGCGGCCACGTCTACTCGTTCTTGCTGACCGAGATCAGCAACGATCCCAACGCCGAACCCGACCTGAAAATCTTCATCGAACCAAAGGAGCAGTCCGGTATTGGCGGGAATGCGTTCGCTCAAGGTTATGTCCCCGCCAGCGAAGCCGATGCCTACAAGAACGAGATTCAATCCATCCGCGATCAAGCCAACGCGCAGGTTCAGACAGCACAGGCCAGCGCGCAGCAGCAGATTCAGAAATTCCGCTCTGAGTACGCAACCAAACTCCAATTCGATTACCACTTCGAAAGCAAAGGCGCGGGCCAGCCGTTCCTGGTTTCCGCGATCTTCCATGACGACCGCTTCACCTACATCAGATGTGCAGCTTCCGAGAAACCTGCTATCTACGAGGTCAAAGACGGCAAACCGAATCTCATAAATTTCGATTTGGTGAACGGTACGTACATCGTTCCCAAGATTCTCGACAGCGGCTATCTCGCCATCGGCAAAAAGAAGCTCACCTTTTCGCGGCAGCAGTAACACCACCTTGCCGACACAACAATCCCGCCAGAGAGGAAATAGACCATGACGGAACAGACCACTTCGCCAGCCGCTCAGCCGATTCAGGACAAAGCGCCGAAACCGCCCGGCCTCATGCCCAAAAACATCCAGGCATGGGTCATGCTCAGCCTCGCTGTTCTGATGGTCATCATCATGTGGCTCACGGGCGGGAAGAAACCTCAAACCGTTCCGAAGTCAGGAGCGCCAAGCGTCCAAACCTCCGCGCCCCTTGAAGTAAACCAAGCGAAGATCGCCGACCTTCAGGCTCGCATTCAGGAATTGCAGCGGGAACAGCAAGCTGCTCTGACTCAGCAGAACAAGTTCTTCGGCGCACTTCAGGGAGACACTCAAACCGCCGCTCCTGCTCAGGTTACAAACCCACAGCCGGGAGCTACACCACCGGACGATCCGATTCAGGCTGAACGGAAGAAGCGAGCGTATTTGTCGCTCTTTTCTTCGAATGTGGCGTTGAGCTACAGGAAGGACTTGTCGCAGTCAGAATCGGCTTCCACGAACAACCCACTTGGTTTGCAGAGTCAACCTGCCCAGATGCCCACATTCGACCAGCAACTTGCGCAGATCCTCCAGACCTTGCCGCCGATACCACAACCAGCGCCGCCCGTTTCCGACAGCGGACACCATGCAGGAACAGCTACCGCGGAGGAAGAGGAAAAGAAAGCACCCGAAATGGCCTCGAAGCAAATTCCACCAAATGCTTCCGCGCTCAACGCGGCGCAAGGCAAAAACTACGTCATCTTTGAAGGCACGATCCTTGAGACCGTACTTCTAAACCGTCTCAGCGGTGACTTCACAGGGCCGGTCGAATGCCTCATTACGAACGACATCTACTCTCACGACCGCCAGCACGTTCTCGTTCCGTCTGGCACGAAAGTCCTGGGCGAAGCAAAGCGCGTGGAAGCTTTTGGCCAGGCTCGTCTTGCCGTCGCCTTTCACCGGCTCATCATGCCGGACGGCTATTCCGTCAGCCTCGACCAGTTCAAAGGCATGAACCAGATCGGAGACACGGGTCTCCGCGATCAGGTCAACAACCACTACCTGAAAATCTTCGGTGCTTCGCTCGCTGTGGGCGCGATCGGCGGCATCGCTGAAGCAGGCTCAGGCGGCTTGCTTACGCAATCCGGCACGCAGAGCGTGCGGCAGGGGATCGGTGAGAGTCTCGGTCAAACCTCACAGCGGATTCTCGACAAATTCCTAAACATTCTGCCGACCATCACGATCCGCGAAGGCCATCGCGTCAAAATCTACCTCTCCGGCGATCTCGCCGTACCCGACTACACGAACCACAAGATGCCCTCCGATTTGTAGGAGACCTCTACTGTCCTGAAGCTTTCGCGCCTGCCGCGTCCTCTGTTTGGCAACAAGGGTCAAACGAATCCTTCTTTTGATTGTTGGCCAGGGGTAGCCGGGGACGGGTCGGTACGTACTCATCGCAGTTCGGACAGAAACTAAAAATATCCTTAACGAACCGTCCGCATCGACCGCATCGCTTGACGTTGCTCATCTCAGAAGGGAGAACGATGATGAAGAAGAGAATCTTATCAGTCTTACTAGTTGCCGGGCTGTGCGTCGGCACGGCTTCCGCCCAATTCTTCGGCGGAATCGTCTACGATCCCACGAACTACGCCAATGCTGTCCTCCGTTACAACCAACTCGTGCAGCAGCTCGCACAACTTCAGCGAACCTACACGCAAATCGTAAACCAGTACAACCTTGCGCTTCGCATGGCCCAAAACCTTCAAAACATGCCGGCCCGTTACCGCGCTCAGTTTTCACAATGGCGGAATGTGGTCGCGCCAAACACATACGGCAACACCGGAAGTTGGGTCAGCGGCATGAATACTGGCATCCCCGGAACCGTGAATGCTGGCTATCAACTCGCGACGACTCCGCTTCTCCAATACAACGGGCAATTCCTCTCCGGGATGACACCCGACGAACAGAACCGCGTGAAGTCGCAATATGCATCCGTGGAACTCTCCGATGGCTCGAATGTCACCGCGATGGCCACCATCGGCGCGATCCGCGACAACGCACAGATGATTCAGAACCAAATCAACAACCTCGAACAGGATTCACTTTCCGGCGATCCCGATCTAAACACTGAAGTCTCTGTGCTCAACAAGATTAACGCCACGAACGTTCTAACCCTTCGCACGCTTCAGGACTCGAACAAACTGTTGCTGTCTTTGCTCGAACAGAATGTTGTCGCAGCTAAGCAGCAGCGAGAAGCCACAGCGAACTCCATCAACTCCGACATCACCCGACAGGCCACTCTCGCCGGAAATTTGGCCCAGGTCACCGGCACCCTGAACAATTCGCTCCAAAACTTCCGAATGCCGTAGTCGGAACCCAATCCCATCCCCATCGTGTCGAAGGAGCAGCCCGATGCAGACTGACTTTCTGCAGTTCATCTATCAGGCGATCAATAATCTGCTTACGCAGAATCTCGGCTTCTTCGACGCGATGGGGCAGAACCTTTTCCGCATGTTTGCAACGATTCTTGTTGCTTGGTACGGCGTGAAATCTGCGCTCTCGGCAGCAAGTGGCAGGCATTACCTTCACTTCGAAAATTTTGCGGCTCTCATCCTGACAATCAGCTTCGGTTTCGGGATGGTCAACTATTACAGCAATCCGATCCCCGGTATCGGCACCAGTTTCCACAATCTCATCACCGATGAATCCCAATTCCTTGCAAACAGGATTACCCAACAGCAGTTACAGGCAGTCGTTGACGGCGTGAGCGACTTTGAACGCCGCCTCAATTCGCCGACATTCGGAGACTTTCTCGGGACCGCGATTTATGTTTTGGTCGTCATCATTCTGGCAGCAGCACAGGCCATCGCGATTGTTGTCATCGCGTTCGGCTTTATCGCTACCGCAGTCTGCGTCTTGGTAGGTCCGATCTTTATCCCGTTCTTCATTGTCCCGAAACTCGAATGGCTTTTCTGGGGCTGGCTGAAATGCTTTATCCAATATGCGTTCTACCAGGTCATCGCCGCCGCAGTCGTTTTCGTCATTGCAAACCTGATTTTGGGCGTGCTTCGTCTCGGTCCGCCAGGAACGGTTTCAACCTCTCAACTCATCGGATGGTTTCCTGTTCTCTTCATCACGTTCCTGGCCGCGATCTACGCTCTCTTGAAAATACCGATGCTTACCAACCACATTTTCAGCGGTAGTTCCGGCGGCTCTTCAGCCAGCATTTTCGGGGGGCTTCTGCCATGAACAATGATCCGAGTTTTCACGACGCGAAGAGGCTCTATTTAGAGCAATACGGAGATCCTATGGTGACGAACACCTATCTGAAGATTGCGCTGGTTCTGCTTGCGCTCGTTGCCGTGGCGCTCGGACTAATTGATTTGCGTACGATCCGCACTTTCCAGAACTTCCGGCCCCTTGTAATTCGCATTGACCAGCTGGGCCGGGCGGAAGCACTCGCCTACAGCAACTTCGAATACAAGCCTCAGGACGTGGAGGCGAAATACTTCCTGTCGCAGTTTTGCCAACTCTACTACCGCCGCAATCGCTACACAATCAACGACGACTTCTCGAAATCGCTCTATTTCCTCGACGGGAAACTGGCGGGCGAGATCATCGACGCCTACAAAAAGAATGATGTCATCAAGAGCTTCCTGACTGACCCCTCCAAACCGGAGATCGATATCGAGGTAAAGAACGTCGCTCTCGAAGGAATGCAGAACCCGCCGTACAAGGCCCGCGTGGATTTCTACATGGTGTACTACTCGCCCGCCGACCATAGCGAGCTAAAGCGCACGCTCTACACCGCCAATTTCGTTTTCGTGTTCAAAACCAACGTACCGAACGAGCTCATCCCCATCAATCCGCTTGGTCTGGCCATAACGTATTTCCGCGAAGACGAAGCGTTCAATTAGCGCACCGGAGGCTTAGCAAGAGCAGGCACACTCAGATAGCTAAACGAAACCCGAAGTGGTCCGCGAACACCTTCATCGCGTGTTTGAACGGGCGCGGACTGAGCTTATGGATCGTTTCTCGTAGAGAGTCCCGTTCGATAGCGGAGGCAAGCGTTGAGCGTGGGATCTTCTGATCGATAACTTGGATAGCTGCGGCGTGCTTGAAACACCACCAAGAGGACCCCTCATCGTAAAGGAAAGGTCCAATCACGCGCGCAATGCCGTACACGTGGACATCCACCCGCGACCCTGGTGGATACCCACGGCAGATCAGAACTAGATCATTCTCTTGCATCTCAACAAAGCTGCGAATCTTTCCCGCTATTCGACTTGCGGCACGCGGGCTGCCTTTGCGATACGACCGTTGTACCGCTTTCCTTAGCTCTTCATCGCTCACTCGTGCAGGATCAACATCAACGTCGGGCCAGCCAATCGCCACCACATTTTCTGCCTGGAACTCTTGCCAATGTGAAATCCCGTACGAACCTTCAGTGGTTTTGAGTGCCCAATAGCCTCGTGCCTCTACTGATTTAATTGTTTGCTGGGAGGCGGTTTCGCGGGGTTGCAGACGATACTTAGAGCGAGCTGCAAAGATGCGCTTCGCAATCTCGAAATCAATCTTCCGGGATTGCTCGAAAATCTGATCGAACCATGCCTCAATACCATCGACGATGTGGCTTTCTTTAGCATCCGTTGAGTCGAGGCAAATGCAGGCTTCTTGATTGTCCAGCAAGCCAGCGCCAGTCAAATTGGCGGAGCCGACCATAATCCAGCGACTTCCGTTCTTGCGATGGACAATAAAGACTTTCGCGTGAAGCTTACCAGCATCGCCCTCTGACGCGACGAAGTGTAAAGGGCCGGTATTTTTCAGCTTCTCCAGCTTGTGGGGATCGTTAATTTCGAAATTGTCGGACACAACGAGCTTGAGCTTGGGGACTGTTTTCAATACCTCCAAGGTGACCGAGTCGGGGTTGAAATACGCGACCGCGATACTGGCCCGGCGCGCGGACTTCAACTCACGAATTAGACGTTCCCCAAGCCGGGTACTCTCGAATCGCATGCTTCACCAATCACTACGAAATTTCAATGGTTGCAAACGCGCTTCTAATCACGATTGCTGTCATGCTCTCCGTCGCCTTCGCTCTGATGGGCGAACTCAGGTTTTTCGTCCCCTTCAAGATTCTGATATGGAAGTCCTACTCGGCATACATTCTCTCCTACTGCGGTCTCCTGTTCGCCAATGTCTTCGCAGCGGCCTTTGCACTCAACCGCAAATTCTTCCTTAAGGACACGGGCCGGAAGCTGGCCCACCTCGACAAGCAGTTCAACGTTGGCGACAGCGACGTACCGGTGGAAGTGTCTGACGAGGAATAAGCCTCCATGTCACGACGGTACGAGCCAAATGAAATCGACCCTCGTGTGGAGTCTACGGGGCAGCAGATCCAGGCCACCGAGCGGACGCGTGAACCTGATTCCCAAGACCAACGCAGTCGGGGCTCCAGCGCAGCGGCCGCAAAACCCACGCGAGATCAGCGGCACCTAAGCCCGGCCCAAGCGCGGTCCGCTGAACCCAGGACACCCTACCGGGATCGGCACTGGACGTATTCTTTGCGCGCCTCCGAAATCCAAACGCTCCGTGAGCTTGGGACTTTCAGAGCAGTCGATTCGGAGTCACTAGCTGAAATCGGTTACAGCGGTAACCGAGATCGTATGGAGCAGGACTTGCGCAATCTTATCCGGCAATCACTCATCACCCGGCGCGGCGTGGAAGGACCGGAGAAAGAGCGCATTCAAGTGCTCACTTTGACCAAGGCCGGTCAGCGTTTCCTCGCACGGCAGAAACTAATGCCAAAGGACCAGCCCATTTACCGGGGTTTAGTGAAGCCTAGAGAGGCGAGACACGACGCGACCCTTTACCGGCTCTATCACAAAGCCTCACTGCAGATCGAACGCGACGGCGGCAAGATACGAAGAGTCGCCCTCGACTACGAACTCAAAAAGCGGATCAACAAAGAAATCGCAGGGCTAGGGCCGGATAAGCAAGACCCAAATAAGAAAAACCAGATCGCCCAGGCCTACGGCGTGAGAGTCGTGAACGGCAGAGTTGTCGTCCCCGACCTCCAGATCGAATACGACAACGCAGAAGGTCAACTCGCCCGAGTCAACCTCGAGCTCGCTACCAAGCATTACCGGCCAGGCCAGCTTCAAGCCAAAGCTCAGGCCGGATTCACGCTCTACGCTGCCGCCCAAGATTCCGACCGTTTGCGCCGTGTTTTGAACGACCGGGAAATCACTGCGGAGATCCTTGCGCTATGAACATCAAAGACATCTATCTCGATTCGCTGAAAGAACTCGGCTACACCGAGATCGAAGCTCGCTTCATTTATATCGTAGCGACCCATTCAGGCTACTTTACCGTCCGACAGTTCCTCGATTTCGCCGACGCGAAACGCGGGAAGCGCTCCGACAAACTGGCTGACAAGCTCGTTAGGAATAAGCACGCTTCCACCGAAATGCTTCGAAAGAACGCCCGCGTCTATCACATCTTTTCCCGCAAGATTTACGCCCCCATCGGCAAAGAGAACATTCGCAATCGCCGCGACCATGAATTTGAGTTCATCAAGACGCGGCTTCTTGCGCTCGATTTCATTCTCGCTAATCAAGGCCACGACTACTTCGAAACCGAGGTCGATAAGGTTCAATACTTCTGTGGTGCTCTCGGGATCGAGAAGCACACATTGCCGACCAAGCTGTATTTGGGGACGCAGAACCCTTCAGTGACTCCTCGCTATTTCGTGGACAAATTCCCGATGTTTCTGCCCACGATCAGCGGCTCTCCGATCGTCACCTTTACCTATGTTGCGCCAGAGGCAGATAACCTCGTCGCGTTTCTGACCCACCTGCAAAACTATCTGCCGTTGTTTCGGAGCCTCAAGCAGTTCCGGTTCCTATTCGTTTCCCCTTGTGAGCCCCTGTTTCCGAAAGCCCGCGCGATTTTCTCCTCTGTTGTGAAAGGCCCCTTGGAAGTCCCATCCGTGACTGAAATCACCAGATATTTTCAGGTCCGCAAACTATGGGAGTCGAGGCAATTTGCAGCTCTGCGAAATGAGGACATCGAATTTCTTAACGAGGCCACCCGGAAGTTTGCGGCACCTCACATCCAAGGGATTTACAAGGAATGGAAAGCAGGCTCGCTTACCGAAGCTCACGTTGTGTCGCTGTTTCCGGCCTCAGACACGAATCGGAAGATCAGCTTCGAAACTTGCGCCGTTCCGTCGCATCGGCACCTTTATTCGCGTATAGCCGCGTAAAGGGTGAACACAGGAACACATGCAGTGTTCACCCCATTTCTCGCGCGTTCCGTTCACCCTACCGCCCACCGCAACCGCCGACCGTAGAATCAGCTACGAACGTCGGAGCGTGAGAAGAGGCCGCGGACAAAACACGCAAGTTGGGCGGGAGCGACCCCACCTTTCGGCTCGTTGAGCCGCCCAAAGGCTCGTGGGGTCGCTCCCGCCCAATGGCACAGATTCCGTGCCCAGTGTTTTGTCCGCGTCAAGAGAGTCCGAAATCAGCCCCGCAAGTACCCCGAAAGGAGAATCTCAATGTCCTTCATCAAGAAACCGCCCGAGACCGTCACACGCGAATTCCAATTGGAAGAGCCTCTCGCTCAAACCCTCGACAGCTACGCCAAATTCATCGGCAGCACCCCCGATCACGTCGTGGCTTCTGCCCTTCGATTCGTCTTCTGGAAGGACAAAGACTTTGACCGCCTGCAAAAGGAAGAAAAGAAAACTCGGAGAACGGCTCAAACCGACGAGGTCAAGAAGGCGTGATTCAGCGGCTCCTCAATTCGAAGAATTTTGTCGCCTTCCTGCTAACGGCAGGCACGGGAATGGCCCTCTACTTCTATTTGCCATTCCCGGAGGAGAACTTCTTCCTGCAACTGATGGCCATTCGCGCCCCTCTCGTTTTCCAGAGCGTGAAGTGGTCCTACACCGTGTTTCTTTTCTCGACGCCCTACATCGTTTATTCAATGCTTCTCTCGGGCCTTTACATCTTCGCGTTGAGAGCGCACCGAAAGATCACAGCCGGGCGCTTACCACGCTACCCCGATGCGCACCAGCGCCACGATGTGTTTCTCGTTCTCGGCGAGATTCACAACCCGCGTAAGCCAGTGCCATCGGAGACACCACGTTGGCTCATCATCCCGCAGCGCGGGCTTTTCACCGGGATCGCCATTGTCGGCGCGGTTGGAACCGGCAAGACGAGTTGCTGCATGTATCCCTTCGTTGAGCAGCTCGTCGCCTACAAGGCGCAAGACATCGAAAGGAAGGTCGGCGGCATAGTCCTCGAAGTCAAAGGCGATTTCTGCCACCAAGTGAAAGAGATTCTCACTCGACATGGCCGTGCCGAGGATTACATTGAGATCAGCCTGGATTCCGAGTACCGCTACAACCCATTGCACAACGACCTAGATGCATACGCGCTGGCGTATAGCATCGCATCCCTTCTCAACAACCTGTTTGGCAAAGGCAAAGAACCGTTCTGGCAGCAAGCGTACACAAACCTCGTGAAGTTCATCATTTTGCTCCACAAAATCACCTACGACTACGTGACCCTCTTCGATGTCTATCAATGCGCCATCTCGCCCGACAGACTGGAGAAGACGATCCACGAAGCGGAGCAAAAGATCGGCGGTCGCCGTTACGTCCTGATTTCGTCCGAGGCTTACCTTACTCATGTGACCGAACTCGGACCCTTCAAGTTCACGCTAGGCATAGCAGACTCAGGAATGTATCGCGCCGACGATTCCGAACACCTCCGCGTTTTCCTTCATAACAAAGGCATCGAATTCGAGGCGCTTACGGAGTCCTCACCCGACGATCCCGATTCGTTCAAACGCGAGCAGCTTGAAGCGGTCAAACGATGGTTCTATGACGATTGGCGCAGGATCGAGCCAAAACTCAGGACCTCCATTGTCGAAGGCATCTCAGTTTTCTTGTCTCTTTTTGACGACAACCCGCGCGTGAAGCGGACCTTCTGCCCACCAGCGAAATGCTACGACTCGGCTGCCAACCCGGACGGCAAATTTGGCAAACCATTGCCGTCGTTTCGATGGCTCATTGAAAACGGCAAGGTCTGTGCCCTGAATTTCCCTATCGGATTGAATCCCGGACTGGCGCGCGCCCTGGGCGTCATGATGAAGCTCGACTTCCAGCGGGCGGTGCTCAACCGCGTGCCGGATATGGCGCGCAATCCTAAGAAGCACTTCCGCGAGGTGTTCTTCGTCTGCGACGAATATCAGAACTTCGCGACGGTCGGCGAGAATGAACCCACCGGCGACGAGAAGTTTTTCAGCCTTTCGCGCCAGCCGAAATGCATCCCTATCGTGGCGACACAGAGCATCAGTTCCCTGAAGTCTGTGTTACCAGGCGAGACTTGGCGCACGCTCTTGCAGACCTTCCGCACCAAGATTTTCCTCGCACTCTCAGATGACTTCTCGGCCCGCACCGCAAGCGAACTCTGCGGGCGAGAGGATAAGCTGAAGGTTAGCTACAACATCTCTGAAAGCGGCCACGATGCCAGGGTCAGCTTGCTGACCGGCAAAGCCATCGCGCACCGAGCCAACGTCACAGCCTCGAAGAGCTACAACACGCAGACCGATTTCCGCTTCGACATGAAGACCTTTATGGAACTCAAGAACGCGCAGTCCATCACCATTGCTTACGACGGCCTGAACCCGATGCCGCCGACGTTCTGCTATCTGAAGCCCTACTACAACGATGTGAACAAGTCCTATTTTCGCCAGATTGTGGACGGTGAAGTATGACCCTCGGTTTTGAAACCATTCTGCCGTTCCTACGGCCAATTGAACACCTCATCCGCGACGATTCTGTCAGCGAAATTATGGTCAACGGCTCGAACGGCGTTTTTGTCGAACGTGCGGGCGTGCTTGAGCACCTTTCCGACATTGCCCTCTCTGAAAAGTCTTTGATGGTAGCCGTCAAGAACATAGCCCGGCGCTTGGGCGACGACATCTCCGAAGTCAAACCGATCCTCGATTCAAGGCTCCCGGACGGCAGCCGGGTTGCCGCCGTGATTCCGCCATGCAGCATTCACGGCGTGACTCTCACGATCCGCAAATTCAATAGCCGACATTTCACTGTCGAAGATCTCGTGCGATTGGGCACTCTCGACGGCGAGCTTGCAGCCCGGCTGCAAGGCTACGTTCGGAACCGCCAGAATATACTCGTTAGTGGCGGAACCGGATGCGGGAAGACGACCCTATTGAACGCCCTTGGCAAGTTCATTGCCGATGAGGACCGTATTCTCCTCATTGAGGACACATCTGAAATCCAGTTGGAAAAGCCTAATCTCGTGCGCTTCGAGGCACGTCAGGCACAGCCGGACTTGCCCGCGATCACCATCCGTGACTTGCTGAAGGCGTCTTTACGCCATCGGCCCGATCGAATCATCCTCGGGGAGATTCGCGGCGGCGAGGCGTTTGATCTACTCCAACTCCTCAACACCGGCCATTCTGGGACGCTCTCGACCGTTCACGCAAGCTCCGCTGCACAGGCCCTCGCGCGGTTTACAAGCTGTGTTCTCCAGAGCGGGATCGAACTGCCGTATCGCGCGATCAAAAGCAACATCGCCGATTCCCTGAACGTCCTTATCCAAGTGGAGCGCCGGCCAGGGAAGCGATTCATCGCCGAAGTTCTCGAAATTCGCGGCTACAACTCCGAAAGCGACAGGTACGACCTCTCCTCAATCCTTACAACCCAGTTTTAGTTCTTTTTTTCAGAGCGATCCCATGACGGATTCTCTTTCAGCGTCCGAGTACATTCTCGACAATTTCAAGCCGTCTGATCGAGTCGCGGTCCTGCTTCGGAACCGGACTACCGAGGAAGTCATTCAGCGCATCGCCTCGGCTGAAAAAATCGCAGCCCCCGACTTTCAACAGTGGCTCACGGAGAGGAATCGAGCGGGATACGACATCTACATCGGCATGAACACTTTAAAAGACGGCGCGTATAGCCGAACGAAGCGTGACATCCAGGAAATCAGGCACGTTTACCTTGACCTAGATCATCGCGGCTCTGAGACTCTCAAGGCGATTCACAATTCGGATGAGGTTCCCAAGCCAAATTTCGTTCTGGACACGTCGCCAGGCAAGCATCAAGTCGTTTGGAAAGTCGAAGGTGCCACGCCCCAAGATGCCGAAGACCTTCAGCAACGGATGGCCCATGAGTACGGAGCGGATTACGCCGCGACCGACGCCTCCCGCGTCCTCCGCCTTCCTGGATTTGAAAACAGAAAGTACGACGCGGAATGCCTTGTTCGGGTGACCAAGCATTCCGACAAGACGTACAACCTTCGAGACTTCAAAATCGCATCCGGTCCTGCCAAGGGTGAGCGAACACCGGAGCCAAAACAAACGGGCTTAGGCCGTGCGCCAGAAACGCTCACTCAATCCGAGCGCGATTGGGCCTACGCGAAGCGCGCCCTCGCGCGAGGAGACGACCCAGAAGAAATCATCCGCCGCATCGCGGATTACCGTGCAGATGAGAAGCACGACCCTGAATACTACGCCAGGCACACCGTCGCGAAGGCGCAAGCCGAACTGCAAAACCGGGATACGGCACACGGTTCCGAAGTAGTCGAAGTCAACCATAACGCAAGGGAAACGCCATGAGCCAAACCACAATCGACCTACCCGATCCGAAGACCGCGTCGCCCGAAGATGAGCTTCCGATGACGGTTCGCGAAGCGGCCAAATTTCTTGGCGTCAGTCAGCAGACTGTGTATCTTTGGGTGGAGCGAAGAGCCATTCCCCATTTCCGCGTAATGGGACGCAACATTCGATTTTTGAAATCGGATCTCGTTTCATTCCGCGCGTCGTTCCGACAGGAGATGGAGAATGCCTAGATCACGCGAACACGATGGAGTTGTTTTCCGTCGGAAAGAAAGCCGAGTCTGGTGGATGCGCTACCGCGACCGCAGTGGCACTCGCAAGCGAGAGTCCACACAGACCGAAGACTGGGATGAAGCCCAGAAGCGCCTCCGCGAAAGGCTTCAGGCCAGAGACAACAATGTCCTTGATGTCGTCAAGAAAGGGGAATCCTTGAGCTTCGGACAATGGGCTGACTGCTTCTTGGAAAATTACTCGAAGCCCCCGTTGCGAGCTGAGAGGACTCACGAGATAAACCAACGAGCCGCAAAGCACCTCAACTCTGCCTTTGGAGCAAGCAGATTGGTGGACATTACTGCCGACGGCATCGAGGTTTATCTCAGGGATCGCCTCCGACAGCGAATCCGAATCAAATCCTCACTCGGCATTAGGGAGGGAAAGCTTTGGGGAAGATCAATCGGCAAGCGAACGAAATGCCACTGATTTCAGGTCTGGATTCTGGCACAGTGGTGGTTCAGTGAAGTTATTTTGGCACAGTTTTGGCACAGTTGAGGGCCACATTGGCCTGTTGGAGCAGCATCCGCGTTGGCAAGTGCCGTATAATCAATACGCACTTAACGTCGGGGCGTAGCGCAGCCTGGTAGCGCGCCTGCCTTGGGCGCAGGAGGTCTGGAGTTCAAATCTCCACGCCCCGACCAATCCCCTCTTTATCGCCGCTTCCGGCTTGCTCTTGCTTCCCGCTTCA
>Ga0335074_10001494_pt1 | contig 31733 bp, 25 predicted proteins | sample Lox_Sample_23_FD_206715 | JGI IMG/M metagenome (GOLD analysis project Ga0335074, IMG submission 206715) | Soil microbial communities from Loxahatchee National Wildlife Refuge, Florida, United States - Lox_Sample_2.3 | ecosystem: Environmental > Terrestrial > Soil > Wetlands | place: USA... | reverse complement strand
AACAGCTGGGGGTCCTTCGGAGCGAAAGGGCGCGCCGCCACCGAGCCCAAAGCCGGTGGCGGCGCGGTGGGCCTCTCAGTTCTGGGTGACAGCCGCGTCGGTTGCCTGCGGCGAGCCGGAGTCGGTCTCGCCCGGTGTCTCGACGGCCGCCGGCTCAGGCGCGGGAGCCTGCGACTGCGCGTAAGCGTGGGCGCCCGCGGCGCCCACGGCGCCAGCGGCCAACGCGCCGAGTGCCCACAACGGCCCAAAGCGCTCCTTGCCCCGCAGCCCGTCGATCGATAGTGGTCCGGGCCCGACCTCGGCCAGGATGGTGGCAGCGGCGATGAGGACGACGTTGTACTCGTAGCCGCCCTTTGTGACCCACGGGCCGTTCTTCAGGTGGACGCGGTTGATGGCGGTCAGCATCGTCGCGATCAGCACCGAGGCGGCCGCAGGTGTCTCCAACCCGAGCAACAACCCAGCGCCGCCGCCCGCCTCGGCCAGGCCGGCCGCGGTCGCATGGACCTTGCCGGGCCGCATTCCCATGCTCTCGAAACCCTTGGCGGTGGCCTCCAGGCCGTTGCCGCCGAACCAACCGAACAGCTTCTGAGTCCCGTGACCGACGAAGAACCCTCCAACCGAGGCCCGCAATAGCAGACGCCCAACTTTCATTCGCTCACCTCACTTGTGTGGATTGCCTGTCCTGCCACGACCGGCTCGCCGCGAGCCAACTCCGAGCGCACGAGCGGCGCGACCTCGGTCCCGAACAGCTCGATCGAGCGCAGCACGTCACGGTGTGCCACAGCGCCGACGCTCATCTGAGCGACGTAGCGCTGGTGGTCGAAGAGCTCGTGCTCGAACAGGATCTTCTCGGCCACCTGCTCGGGAGACCCGACGGCGAGGGCGCCCTCGGGCGCAGCCAGCGCCTCGTACTGCGCGCGGCCCGATGGGGGCCACCCGCGCTCGCGACCGATGCGGTTCATCATCTCCAGATATGGGGCGGCGAACGCAGCGTCGGCCTGCTCCCGGGTCTCGCCGACGAACGCGTGCGTGTTGACGGCAATGCGGGCGTCAGCCGGATCGTGCCCGGCGGCGGCCCACGCCTGCCGGTAGAGATCCAGCAGCGGGGCGAAGCCGGCCGGCTGGCCGCCGATGATCGCGATCGTCAGGGGCAGCCCGAGCGCAGCCGCCCGGACCACCGACTGAGGCGTCCCGCCGACCGCCACCCACACGGGCAGCGGATCCTGCACCGGTCGAGGCCAGATCTGTGCCTGCGCCAGCGGGGCACGGTGCCGGCCCGACCACGTGACCGGACCTCCGTCCCGGATCGCGAGCAAAAGTTCGAGCTTCTCGGCGAAGAGATCGTCGTAGTCCTCGAGGTCGAAGCCGAACAGTGGGAAGGACTCGATGAACGAGCCGCGACCGGCCATGATCTCGGCGCGGCCGCCGGAGATGAGATCGAGTTCGGCGAACTCCTGGAAAACGCGCACCGGGTCATCGGAGCTGAGGACGGTCACGGCGCTGGACAGCCGGATGCGCTCAGTGCGCGCGGCGATCGCCGCCAGCGCCACAGCCGGCGCTGAGACGGCGAAATCCGGCCGGTGGTGCTCGCCGACGGCAAAGAGATCGAGACCGAGCTGGTCGGCGAGCTCGGCCTCCTCAAGCAGGTCGCGCAGCCGCTGCTGGGGGCTGACGCCAGAGGAAAGGTCTGCGAAGGTCGATAGTCCAAGTTCCATGAGAATCAAGATAGCAGAATAGTTGTGGACGCAACTAGTGTCCCCCGGCTCCTTGATCCCCCACCCGCCCCGCTCAGGCAGAGCCAGCCGCTCAGCGCTGGTTGGAGAGCTTGCCGAGCAGCAGCTCGACCGACCGCTCGAGCTCGGCCAGCGTCGCCTTCTCGACGCTAGCTATCCCGACGGTGCGGTTGACCCACGCGTTGACCTCGCGCTGGCTGGCGCCGTGGCGGCGGGTTACCTCGGAGACGAGCCGGTGGCGCTCATTGCGCAGCCGGGCTCGCCGCTCGTAGGCCGGGACGCCCGCCGCATGCGTCGAGGGCTCCGCGGTGGGCGCCGGCGCTGCCGACGGTGGCATCATCACGGTCGCTACGGGCACCGCGGGAGCGGGTCCGAACAGCGTCATCTGCGGAGCGACGTCGGCGCTCAGCGGCTCGAAGTCAAGGCCCGCGGCCGTCTCGGTGAGGCGCCGCTCGGGACGATCGAGCTCGCCCTCGGAACCCCCCTCCTCCCGGGCACGCCGGACGGCGCGCAGCTCCTGCTCGACGGTGGCGGCATGGTCGCGCAGGACGGGATCGGCGGGGATGTAGAGCCAGCTGGGCTCGAGCCCGCGTCCGGAGATGCTGCGCACGAACCGCCCCACGATCTGCCGGAAGACGAGCGGCGTCTTGGCGGCGGTCGCGTACACGCCTACACGCAAGCGCGGGATGTCGACCCCTTCGGAGACCATGTTCACCGCCACGATCCACGGAGCCCGTGAATCGGTGAACTCAGCCAGCTTGGTGGCCGCCCGGGGCTCGGCGTGGAGCACTACGACCGGTGGGCGGCCGGTCGCCTCGCGCAACAGCGCGGCGATCCGGCGAGCGTGGTGCGAATCAGCGGCGATGATGAGGCCGCCGGCGTCCGGATGGGCACCCGACCGCAGACCGCGCAGCTTCTCGTCGGCCTCCCGCAGGATCCGCGGCAGGCCGTCGGGCAGCTCGGTGGAGATGGCGGTCCGGTAGCGCCGGCTGGCCTCCCGCGTGCTCAGCACCGACTCGAAGCTCGACTCGATCACGTCGTCGCCGCTGCGCCACGACAGCGTCCCGTCGTAGGCGACAAAGCACACAGGCCGGCACACGCCGTCGGCCACCGCCTCCGCGTAGGTGTAGGAGATGTCCGGCTCGGCGACGCCGTCAGCGTCGTAGCTGACGCCCGGAATCGGCGTGGCGTCAGAACGAAATGGGGTGCCGGAGAGCAGCAGCCACCGCGAGGCGGACAGGAAGGCGGCCGCGAATGACTCACCCCAGGCCAGCTCTTCTCCGAGATGGTGCGCCTCGTCGGCGATGACCAGGATCCGCCCCCCGGCTCCGGTAGTCCAGCGGCGGGGAGACTTGGCGATCCGCGCGTAGGTCACGGCGACACCGTGGAAGCCGCCGGGCGGGCGCGGGGACTCTGCGTCGGGCACCAGCTCGATCCCCAGGCCGTGGGCGGCGCGCGCCCACTGCCGGGTCAGGGGAGCGGTGGGGCAGGCCACCACGACCGAATCGATCGCCCCGCGTCTCAGCTCCCGGCGGGCGAACTCCAGCGCGGGCCGGGTCTTTCCCGCGCCCGGAGCGGCGGAGATGAGAAAGGAGCCCTCGGTCCAGCCGTCCATGGCCGCCAGCGCGCGGCTCTGCCAGGCGCGGAGGGACACGGTCATCGATGCGGGACCGGACTGAGGCACGGGCCGGGCATGGTGGCGAACGCACCGGACGGCCGACAAAGCGCTGCAAGCGGACTACAGTGAGCCGATGACCCTCCAGCCGGATCCGCCAGACCAGGTCCTTCGCGGCCTATGGGGGTTCAGCGCGATCCACCCCGAGTGGGAGGATGACAACGACGGCTGGGAGCCGGAGGTCGCCTGGTGGGCGTTGGACACCGGCGACGGGGTGCTGCTGATCGATCCGCTCGTGGAGGACTGGGAGGGTCTGGATGCGCTGGTGACCGGGGGCGGCGGATGCTGCGGGATCATCCGGACCACCTACTGGCACGAACGCACGATTCCCCAGGCGCGAGCGCGCTACGGCACCGAGGTGTGGGCGCGACCGGGCTCCTCCCCGGATCAGCGCCACCCCTTCGATCGCCCGGCGCCGGACGGCACCGAGCTCCCCGGAGGCGTGCGTGCGATCGACGTGGTCCGCGATGACGAGATCGCCCTGTGGTTGCCTGATCAGAAGGCGCTCGTGTTCGGCGACGTGATGCTCCGCGACCCGTCCGGCAAGCTCAGCATCTGCCCTGAGTCGTGGATCGCGCGCTCGGGTGGGAGGGGGCGAGTGCGGCAGGCGCTGGAGCCGCTGCTCGAGCTCGATCCCGAGCACGTGCTCGTCTCTCATGGGCCGCTGGTCAAAGGCGATGGCCCATCCGCCCTCGCCGAAGCGCTGGCGACCGCGTGATCCCCCCCTTCGTCGGCGCCGAGTGGCTCGAGGCGCATCGCGACCAGGTGGTGGTGGCCGATGTCCGTTGGTATCTCGATGGCCGCTCCGGGCGCGATGCGTATGACGCGGGGCACCTCCCCGGGGCGGTGTTCGTCGACCTGGATCGAGTGCTCGCCGACCCTCCGGGCGACGCCGTCGGGCGACATCCGCTGCCCGAGCCAGAAGATTTTGCTCGCGAGCTGGGGGCGCTGGGGATCGGCGACGGCGACACGGTGGTGGGCTACGACGACGCCGACGGCCTGATCGCAGCTCGCCTGGTGTGGATGCTGCGGACGATCGACCACCCGGCCGCTCTCCTCGACGGCGGGCTCAGCGCCTGGCGCGGAGGACTCGAGAGCACGCCGACAGCTCGCCCGCCCGCCAGCTTTACCCCCAGGCCGTGGCCGCCCGGCGCCATCGCCTCGATCGACGAGGTCGCCGAGGTCGCGGGCGCCGACGGGATCGTGATCGACGGCCGCGACCGGTCCCGGTTTGCCGGTGGTCCAGACCCGGTCGATCCCCGCTCGGGCCACATACCGGGTGCGGTCAGCGTGCCGGCCCGAGAGAACGTCGACGCGAGCGGAAAACTGCTACCCGACCGCAAGCTGCGCCGGAGATTCGCCGAGGCCGGGGTCGAAACGGCCACCTCGGTGATCTCGTACTGCGGCTCGGGCGTGACCGCCTGTCACAACCTGCTCGCGCTCGAGCATGCCGGGCTGGGAACCGGCCGTCTCTACCCCGGGTCGTGGTCACAGTGGAGCCGGGATGTGACCCGGCCCATCGAGACCTGACACGCTCTCGGTCAGCGGGAAACCGCGGAGGTACGTTCAGCCGCGATCCGCTCCGCCGTCCACGCGCCCGCGGCAGATGACGACGTCCTGCCAGCCCGTCAGCGCCCTCGGCGCAATCCGCTCCACCTCCAACCACTTCGACCATCGCTCCGACAGATAACCGCCGCCGTGGAACGCCAAGCCGTAACCCGTTCCGACCCCGGGCAGCTCGCCGCGGTTCCAGCGCGAGCGCAGGTAGGGGACGAAGACCAGCTCGCCGTCCTGGAGCGGCGGACGGTCGAATGCTCCCGGAGGGCACCAGCTCGTGCGCACCTGCCCGGAGCGGAACTGCTCGAATGCGAACGGGCCGTGCACCGAGAGCAGGGCGATCCCGCCAGGGGCCAGCAGTCGCGCCAGCTCCGCGAGCCACGCGTCCTGGTGGGGCTCGTCGAGATGGCTGAACACCGAGATGGAGTAGACGAGATCGAAGGCGCTCGCCTCGAAGGGAAGGGGAGGCTCGTAGGAGCTGCGGGCAAAGCTCAGGCCCGGGTGGTGCGCACGCGCCCAAGCGATCGCGTCCGGATCCACGTCGGTACCGGCGCAGCGCGCCTGCGGCGCGCGCGCGGCCACGTGGGGCAGCACCCGTCCCGATCCGCAGCCGAAGTCGAGGATCGACTGCGCGCTGCTGAATCCCTGCGCCAGCAGGGCCGCGAGCTCGTCGGCCGCCTTCCGGCCGCCCTGCACCCAATCGCCCAGGCCGGGGGCGCCGGTGCGGGCGCGCAGCCGGCGCGGCGGCTCCGGCCCGGTCGATTGCAGGCGCCGAGGGCGCTCAGCCCAGTCCTGAAGATGGCGCCGCAGCCAGCCGGCGGCGGGCGCCACGCTCATCCCCGCCATCTGCCGCCGCCGGATCGTCATGGGTTAGAGGCCACCGGATGTTGCCTGAGGACGTAGTCAGCGAGTTGCGCGCCCTGTGCGGCGCGCTTCTGGACGAGAACTGGCGTCAGGGCGTTCGCCGAGGCGACGGCGTGCCCTACGGCTACACGTGCGCGAGCCCCGGTCATTATCCCTGGCAGTGGTACTGGGACTCGTGCTTCGCCGCGATGTCGTGGCGGCGCTTTGACCCGAGCCGAGCCCGCTTGGAGCTGGCGTCCCTGCTGGCTGCCGGGCGTCCCGACGGCTTCATCGGCCACACCATCTTCTGGAACACGCCGCTCAAGGGCGTGCGCCGCCACACCTACAACGTCGTCTCCCGGGACGCTCCGATGACCGCCAGCATCCAGCCGCCGGCGCTGGCGTGGGCATGGCGGGTGGCGGTGGGAGACCCGGCGCAGGAACCGCGGATCCTCGCCCATCACGACTGGCTGGAGGCGAACCGAGACCTAGACGGGGATGGGCTGATCTGGATCGTGCAGCCCGATGAGTCCGGGCTCGACGACTCCCCGCAGTTCGACCCGATCTGGAAGGGGCGCTGCCACGCGCTGCCCGGGTTCATCGCGCTCGTGCACCGCAACCGCAGGCTGCGCTACGACCTGCGGCGGATCGTGGCCGCGGGCGGTCCGGCGTGCTGCGAGGTCTCGATGAACGTCCTCTACTCGCTGTCCCGGGTGGCCGTCGGCCGGCGGTCGCTGACCCAGACGATCGTGGAGCGGATGTACGACGAGCGCACCGGGCTGTTCGCCCCGCTGGTCCGGCCCGCCCTCGGGGAACGACCACCCGTCACCTGGGCGGCGCTGTCTCCGCTGGCGCTCCCCGACCTCCCGGAGGAGATCGGCCGGCGTCTCGTCGAGGAGCACCTGCTCGATCCGCAGCGGTTCTGGCTGCCGGCGGGCCTGGCCTCCGTGGCGGCGGACGAGCCCTCCTTCCAGCGCGCCGACCTCGGGTCGTGGCGCCAGCACCGCTACTGGCGCGGGCCGATGTGGATCAACGCGGCGTGGCTGGTTTGGCTCGGCCTCGTGCGCCTCGGCTACCGGGAGCATGCCGATGAGCTCGTCCGGCGAACGGCGGCTGCCGTGCAGCGCGGCGGCCTGTGCGAGTACTACGAGCCCTACACGGGAGCGGGCATGGGCCAACCACAGTTCGCCTGGTCGACACTGATCCTGGAGATGATGCAACCGGACGAGCGCGCCGCCAGCAGCTACCTGACCTCGACGGCCGCGCTACCGTGAAGGCATGGACACCGACAGTCGTGACACCCAGAGCTCCAGCCTGGAGCTGACCGATGAGGAGTGGCGCGAGCGCCTGAGCCGGGAGCAGTACGAGGTGCTGCGCCATCAGGCCACCGAGCGCCCTTTCACCGGTCGCTTCGTGCACATGAAGGATGACGGCACCTATCACTGCGCCGGGTGCGGCGCCGAGCTGTTCACCTCGAACACCAAGTTCGACTCCGGCACCGGCTGGCCGAGCTTCTACGAGCCGGCCGTGGCCGAGAACGTCGAGACCCGCGTCGATCGCAGCCACGGCATGGCTCGCACCGAAGTCGTCTGCAAGCGCTGCGGCGGTCACCTCGGCCACGTATTCGACGACGGTCCCAACCCGACCGGCCTGCGCTACTGCATCAACTCCTGCGCCCTGGAGTTCGAGACCGACCAGTCCTGAGGACGCGGGCAGGGCTGGTCCACCAGACCTGCCCTGCCCGGGTCACCCCCCACCCGAGCCGGCACCGCTACGCCGTCCGCTGCGGAACTCCCGGACCTTGACCGTGAGGAAGGTGCCCACGAGGACTGCGGCGACCGCCACCGCCGCGACGACGCCGACGCTCTCGAACACACCGGCCACCGCACTGCCGGCGAAGTAGCCGACCAGGCCGTACGTGCAGGCCCAGGTGATCGCGCCGAACGCGTTCCAGGCGAAGAAGGTGATGAAGCGCATCTCGTTGATCCCGGCCAGCCATGCCGTCGCGAAGCGGATCAGCGCGATCCAGCGCCCGATGAACACCGTCTTGGCGCCATGGCGCTCGAAGTAGCGGTCACCGAGCGCGATCAGGCGCACCCGCCGGTGCCAGAACGGCCCGCGGGAGGCCAGCACCTCCCGGCCGAATCTCCGGCCCAGGAAGTAGCCGAGGTTGTCGCCGACGATCGCGGAGACGATCGCGATCGGGATCACGAGCCAGATGTGGAGCTTGCCCTGGCTGGCCAGGACCGCGGCCAGGACCAGCGCCGTCTCCCCCGGCGAAGGCAGCCCCATCGACTCCAGCCCGATGATCGCGGGCAGCAGGTAGCCGAGACTGCTCGAGACACCGATGATCGCCCCCAGGGCGATCATCAGCCGCCAGAGGCGTTGCGCATCACGGCCAGGAGTGACAGCCCGGCGGGCAGGCGGCTACCGCGGCTGAGCCACCGTGCCTCCATCAACAACGGCCACTCCAGACCCCGGTTCAGCCAGGCCGGCCCGAGGTGCAGGTCGGACTTGTAGCCGTCCTCGAGCGAACGCCCGCGCTGGGCAAGCCGAACGATCGCGGCCGGCGCCAGGAGCAGGCTGTTGAACGAGGTCATCCGTTCGACGTTCCACCCGGCCGCGGTCGCCGCGCGCCCGAGCATCCGGCGCGAATAGCGACGGTAGTGGTGGTTGGCGACATCGTGCCGAGACCAGAGGGCCTGGTAAGCCGGCACGGTCACCAGCAGCCTTGCGCCGGGCCGGCTGACGCGGCGTAGCTCGGCGAGCGCCACGACGTCGTTCGCCGTGTGCTCGATGACGTCCAGGCACGTGATCAGGTCGAAGGTCGCCTCCGGCCAGGGCAGCTCCTCCAGACGGCCGATGCGCACATCGAAGTCGCCGCGGCTCCGAGCCAGAGCGGCGGCGTCCTCGTGCAACTCGATTCCCGACACAGCGCCAAAGCGCGAGAGCTCGAGCAGCGTCCGTCCGGACCCGCAGCCCGCGTCGAGCACGTGCGCGTCCGGCGCAAGGGGAAGGCGGCCGAGCTCCTGCGCGATGATCGCCCGCCGGCCGCGATACCACCAATGATGCTCGTCGACATCGAGCATGGCGCTCATCAAACGCTCGTCCATGCCGTGGATGCAATCAGACCCGCGCCCCGTCGCGGATCGGGGCAGAGCCGCTAGACGCCGGCCACGCTCGTCACACGGTCCTCGGTGGGCGCATGCGTCGCAGGCAGCGTGAGCGTGAAGGTGGCTCCGGGGCGGCTTGCCTCGCGCAGGATGAGGTCACCATCCATCCGTTTGGCGAGCTCGCGTCCGATCGCCAGGCCAAGGCCAAAGCCGGCCTCCCGCCCGGTGTCCCGCCCGCGCTTGAAGCGCTCGAAGATCACGGTCTGCTCTTCCGCGGCGACGCCCGGACCGCAGTCGCTGACACTGAGCGCGGGCGTCGGCGTGGAGCTGAGGGTCACGGTCACCTGGCTGTCGCGGGGCGCCACCCGGAGCGCATTGTCGAGCAGGATGCGGAGGATCCGGGCCACGCTTCCGGGATCGGCGAGAGCCCAGGTGGGCTCTCCGTCATGGAGGGCGACCCGGACGCCGCGTTCGCGGCTGGCCAGCTCGAACTCGGCCAGCACCGCACGGCTCAGCTCGCCCAGCTCCACCGGCTCGGAGCGCAGGGCGACATCGGCGTCCAGGCGACTGAGGTCGAGCAGGTCGGCGGCCAGCCGACCGAGGCGGCGGGACTGCACGCGGGCGCGCTCGAGCAACTCTGTGGCGTCTTCGAGGTCCGGCGTCTCGTCCCGGAGATCCTCAGCCAGCAGCTCCAGCATCCCGTCCAGCGAAGCCAGGGGCGTGCGCAGCTCGTGCGACGCCGTCGCCACGAAGGCGCGGCGCGCCTCCTCCTGCTGGAGCAGGCGGTGCTGCATGATCGAGAAGGAGCGAGCCAGGTCCCCCACCTCGTCTCGCGCCCGGTCGACCGGTACCTCCGCCATCACGCCCTCGACGGCGATTCGCAGCGCGGCCTCGCGCAGGCGCTGCAAGCGACGCACCAGCGTCGCGGCCAGCGGGATCGCCAGGAGCAGCGTGAGGAACAGCCCGGCCAGGGCGGCCAGGGAGAAGGCGCGAGCCACCACGTGGACGGCACCCGGGATCTCGTCGATCGACTTGTAGACGGCCACGACCGCGTCGTCTTTGCGGACTGGGATGGCGGCGCGCACGTACTGCGTGCTGCCGATCGACCCGAAGCTGTAGAGCGTTTGTCTTGACAGATAAGCACGGGCGAGCTCGGGAAAGAACGCGGTGCCGTTCGCGCCGGAGGCGGTGTCCGGATCGGGGAAAACCACCCTCCCGTGACCGGTCTGGTCGACGTAGCCGAAGAGGATCACGAACGTGGCACCCAGCTGAGTGCCCAATGACCCCTCCGCGTCGTTGAGCGCGTTCTGCGCGAGATGGGCGGCATGATGCAGCGCAGGGACATTGAGGCTCGGAATGTCGGCGTAGTGAATGCCGGCAAAGCGCCGGATGTCCGCCTTGGCGACCGGCTTGCCCACGTCCCTCTTGAGCGTCGCCTTCGATGCCGTGCGCAGCTGGCTCTCGAGCTTGGGAAGGAGGCCGACTCCGGCGATGGCGAGCGTGACCACCGTGGTGACGAGGACCGCACCGACGATGCGGCCCCGCAGACCGAAGGCACTCCATCGCAGCTGCGTCAACATCAGGATCAGGGGAGCGGAGCGGGCATTTACGGGCCCCGCAGGCGGTAGCCCGCGCCGCGTACGGTGAGGATGTACCGGGGCTTCTCGGGCTCGGGCTCGAGCTTCTCCCGCAAGTGGCGGATGTGGACGTCGATGGCCCGTGGGTCGCGGTACGCGCTGTCTCCCCAGATGGCCCGCAGCAGCTCCTGGCGGTTCAGCAGGCGCCCGGGATCGGCCATGAGCGCGTCGAGCAGCTCGAACTCGCTGAAGGTGAGGCGCACCGGCTCGCCCTCCACGGCGACCTGGCGCTGAGAGCGGTCCAGCGTGATCGGGCCGACCGTGAGAATCTCGGCGCCCAGCGAGCGGGTGCCGGCGCGGCGCAGGACAGCGCGGATGCGGCTGCGCAGCTCGGCCAGGCCGAACGGCTTGGTCACATAATCGTCGCCGCCCGCCTCGAGCCCCAGGACCGCGTCGGCCTCGGAGTCAAGCGCGGTCAGCATGATGATCGGGACGACATTTCGGCGGCCGCGCAGCGTCCGGCACACTTCGTAGCCGTCCGGCCCGGGGCCAAGGGCGACGTCGAGGAGGATGATGTCGAAGTGCTCCGTGCTGGCGCGGTCGATCGCGGTTCGACCGTCGGCCACGGAAGTTACCCGGTGCCCCTCGCGACTGAACGAGCGCGTCAGCATCTCTCGCAGATCTGATTCGTCATCGACGACGAGGATGCTCAGCGAGGCCTCCGCGCCGACGCGCGACGCCTGAGGGGAGGCGGAACGCTCGGTGGCCATATTTGCGATCGTAGCGTCCGACCCGGTGCCGCCGTCCAATTCTACCGCCCGCGGAGACCGACCTGGGCCCTGGATAAAATCGCGGGGTGCCGGTGACTCGGATCGTGCAAGTCGTCGTTGTGCTGCTCGGGATCGGGGCCTGCCTCCCTGCCGGCGCAACCGCCGATACCTCGGCGACCACGGGCAACGCGACCTCGGTGACCGGCTCCAGCGCGGAGCTCCACGGCGTCGTCGACCCGGCATCCACCGATTCCCAGTGGGCGTTCGAGTACAGCACCTCTCCCCAGTTCAACTCCGCCACGCAGCTCACCACCGCCCAGACGGCCGGGCCCGGGGTCGAAGCCGTCTCGGCCACCGTCACCAACCTCCGGCCGGTCACGACCTATTACTACCGGGTGCTCGACTACCACCAGGCTGGCACGCCCTACGGCCCGGATTACGACGCGGGCAACACGGTCAGCTTCACCACGCTGTCCGCGCCGGTCGCGACGATCTCCGGACGCGCCCTGCTCGACCGCTCGACGTTCGCCGTGACGCAGGACGTCGCTCCGGTGAAGATGACCTGCTCGGGCAAGACCGGGGCCTTGTGCAAGGGCCGGCTTGCCCTGAGCACGAAGGCAGACCAGAAAACCGTGACCTGCGGCAGTGGGGAGTTCATCTCCGCCGTCCCCCACACCCATATCGTGCGAATCCGTCTGGGGAGCGGATGCGGTCGGCTTCTGAAGAGCGCCAAGGACCATCGCCTGGCGGCCACCTTGCAGGTGATCTTCTCCACCCAGCAGGCCAAGCTGACCCGCTCTGTGGCGCTGGTCAGCTAGGGCCGTGAAGCGGCCCGAAGCGGCGTGAAGCGTTAGTTCGGCGCCAGGGTCTCCAGCCGAGCAGCAGCCGGCTCGGGCTCCAGGCCCAGAACTCCCGCGGTGCGCGGAACCAGCCGCCCCTCGGTGGCCACCGCCCAGAGCGTGACGAGCCACGTGACCGTGGCCAGCCCGACGTGCACCCAGACCAGCTCGGCCGGGAGCTTCAGCTCGTACTGCACGCTGCCGACCAACCCCTGGGCAGCCAGGAGGATGCCGAGGACGGTGAGCGGCTCGAGAGGATCGAGCGGTATGCCACGGCGCCGTTTGAGCAGCCAGGCGCCGATGGTGGCCACGCCGAAGAGCGCGGCGATCGTCGCGTGCTGGTGTACCGCCCACTCCAGCGTGTTCGGGCCCTCGATGGTCAGGCGCTTGATGTGCTGTCCAACCGCCCCGCCTGAGTGCGGACCAGCGGCGGTGGCGGCGGTGCCGGCCACCAGCGTGAGCCCCGCGAGCGGGGCGAGCATCCGCACCGTCCAGGTCAGCAGCCGATCGTTTGAGCGGGGACGAGAGCCTGGCGGGTACGTGGCTCGCCAGGCCAGAGCCACCGCCCCGATCAAAATGACCATCGAAAGCAGGAAGTGGGACATCACGAACCCGGGGGCCAGCTTTTCCCGGACCGTGAAGCCCCCGAGCACCGCCTGGGCGACGACACCGAGCGGCAGGGAGACCGCGAGCCAGGCCAGGTCACGCCGGAACGGCCTACGGGTGAAGGCCAGAATCGTGACCACGGCTACCACCACTCCCACCAGGCCCGAGACGGCGCGGTTGCCGAACTCGATGAGGGCATGGGTCTGGAGGGGTGGATAGACCTTGCCATAGCACTTGGGCCAGGTCGGGCAGCCCAGACCGGAGGAGCTCAGGCGCACCGCCGCTCCGGTGAGGACGATCAGGGACAGCGCCCCGAGCGCCACATAGCTGGCGCGGCGGAACTGCTCAGGATTGACGGCGAGGCGCTCGCGCATCTGCCTTTACGATAATGCCGAATGAACAGTGCCGGAGGCGCCACGACGCCAGCGTCCTGGGGTCAGCGTGGCTGATTGCGGCACCCCCGAACGCCCTGGAGCCGGGGATCGCAGAACCGGCGATGGGCTGATGATGGCCGGCGTCCTCGGCGCCGGCCTCGCAGTCCGCGCTTGGTCGGTGGCCCGCTCCGGGGGTGCGCTGCTCGGATACCCGGACGCGGTGACCTATGTGATGGCGGCGCGCCGGTCATTGTTCTGGAACCCCTACCGACCGGCCGGCTACCCGATCCTGCTCCGAGGGCTTCACGGCGTGAGCCCCCGCCTGCGCGCGGTGGTGGCCGCCCAGCACGCGATGGCCGTGGCTGGGGCACTGGCGCTGCACGCCACGACCCGGCGTTGCCTGCGCCGCCGGGAGCTGGCGCTGCTGCCCCTGGCCACGATCCTCGGTGCTGGCTCGCAGCTTGAGCTGGAGCGCTCGGTCATGTCTGAGGCGCCGTACGCCGTGTTGCTGGCCGGCGCGCTGTGCGGCGCGGCCCGCAGTACCACTTCGGCGCGGCCGCGACGCTGGCTCGCGGGGGCGGGAGCCACGCTCGGCGTGTCGACGACGATGCGCAGCCTGGGCGGGGCGGCCGTGCCGGTGGTGGCGGGGTGGGCGGCGCTGCAACCGGGGGCGAGCCTGCGGGCGCGTCTGGGCGCGTCTGGCGCCGTGATCGGCGGGGCGACCGTCCCGCTCGCCCTCTACCTCGTCGCCCAGCGCTGGACGACGGGCACCTGGGGACTGACGCGGACTGTCGGTTTCACTCTGTACGCCCGGCTGGCACCCCTGGCCGACTGCCGGCGGTTCACACCACCCGAGGGAACCGAACGACTGTGCGAGAGCCGCCCCGCGGCAGCCCGGCCCGGTGCGACCGCCTACATGTTCTCCCTGGAGGAGTCGCCGGCGCTACGGGAGTTCGGGGTCCCGCCCTACCCGCTGCAAGCGGCCGATCATGATGCGTACCGGTGGCCGGCCGACCGACGCCTGCGCGCCTTCGCGCTGGCCGCGCTTCGCCACCAGCTGCTCGATTACCTACGGACCGTGGGCCTGGGCTTGGTCAACTTCGCCGCTCCCCATACCGGACCGCCCAGCGTGATGGGCTGGGACCACCGCCAGCTGATCGGCGAGCTGTCCAACCCTGACTTCGAGCGAGCCGCCGACCCCGAGGTGGCCGCTTACTACCGCGACGCCGGCTCGTGGCGAAACCGCCGTCCAGATGCCCTGCACCGCTACGCCAGGCTGGCCCGGTTGGAGGGCCCGCCGAGCGCCGCGCTGGCCGCGCTGGCGCTCGCTGGCGCCACGCACCCGGATCAGGCCGCGCGACGGACCGCCGCACTGCTGGGAGAGACGGGTGGCGCGCTGGCGGTGGCCACGGCGGCGCTGCTGTTCTATGACGCCCGCTACGCCACCCCCCTGTATGGGCCCGTGGCCGCCGGCGCTGCGCTGGGACTCGACGCGTTGCTGGCGCGCCTGGATCAGGCGCGGAACGGCAGGCGAGGGGCGATCTCGGCCAGGCGCGGCGCCCGGCGATCGCGCTCCGAGGCGCGCAGAGGCTGACCAGCGGGCCATTCGATTCCGACCTCCGGATCGTCGTAGGCGAAGCCCGCCTCCAGCTGCGGGTCGTAGTAGGCAGAGGTCTTGTACACCACGTCGGCGACCTCGCTGAGGACGGAGAAGCCGTGGGCGAAGCCGTCGGGGCAGAGCAACTGGCGGTGGTTCTCGTCGCTCAGCTCATAGCCCTCCCATTCACCGAAGGTGGGGGAGCCGATGCGGACATCCACCACGACGTCGAAGATCGCCCCCCGCGCGCAGCGCACGAGCTTGACCATGCCCGGCTGGAAGTGCATGCCCCGGACGATCCCCCGCTGCGATCGGGAGTGGTTGTCCTGGACCCAATCGTGCTCGATGCCGAGCTGGGCCAGCGCGCTGCGACGGTAGGTCTCGACGAAGAAGCCGCGGCTGTCGCCGTGGGCCAAGGCCTCGAGCAGCACCGGCCCGTCGAGCTGGGTGCGAAGCGCGCGCATCTACGGCGCGTAGAGTGCCAGCTTCTTGGTCACGGTCACCGCCTGCCCCGCGGGGCCGCGCACGCGCAGCTGGGCGTCGACCGTGACCTCGTGCAGGCTTGCCAGCAGCCCGCGCTCGGACGGCTCGATGATGATTCGGACGGCAGCGCTGCGCAGCGGAGCGAGCGCGAGCTTCCCGACGGCGAACTGCACGGTCCTGAGCGCGCCGCCGACGCGCAGGGTGCGCCGGAGGGCGGCCGAGCCACTGACCGCGAAGGGGTTGCCGTTTGTGACCGGCACCTCGACGCGCCAGCTCTCGTCGGTCCGCAGGGCGCCGCCGGCGCCGGACACGGCAATCGCCGGACGGCGCGCGCTGAGGGCGCCGCCGGAGGGGAGGAAGGCGGCCAGGCCGAACGGGGTGCCGAGGCCGGTCGGCCCGTTGTACCCCGGTCCGCCGCGACAGATCGCGCTCGTGCACCCGTGCTCGTCCTCGCCGGTGCGGACGTCGTGGAAAGCGCCCGGATCGCTGGCGGCGTGCGCGTAGAGCATCTGGGACTCGCCGAAGCCCTGGCTGCCCGCCAGCGCGATCACGCCGCCGATGATCGGCGCCGCGACGCTCGTCCCGGTCGCCTGGTACCACGGCCCGCCGGCTACGCCGATTCCGCTGATGCGAACAGAGACGCCGGGACTGGCCATCGCGGCGATGTCGGCGACAGAGCGAAGATTGCCGCAGCCGACCGCAGCCGCATCGCTGGCCTGCCAGGACGGAGCCGGCTCCAGGTAGCTGCAGCCGCTGACATCGTCACTCCACACCTGCTCACTGCGGTAGGCGCCGGCGGAGCTGACATTCAGCTGGGTACCCCCGACGGCAACTACCCCCGGAACGGATGACGGGAAGTTGACGGCCCCCGTGTACCCGTACCCGCCGTTAGGTGACTCGCCGGCAGCGGCGACCACCACCGCATGCTGATGCATGTAATCGCTTTGAAAGGAGGACCCAAGCGGGGACTCACCTGCCGTGAACGCTGTGACGATCACGTTCGCGCCTGCCTGCGCTGCCGAGTTGATTGCGGTCGAAAAGTCGGCATCGCTGCCGCTGCTCGCCTCGACCAAGATCAGGGAGCAGTCCTCGCACACACCGTGCGCAACTTCGAGCCCCAGCGCCGATTCGGTGACCCACATGCCTCCGGTCGGGTCGGCGGGCGGCAGCGGCTTCGGTTGGCCGGACTCGTTGAGGACCCGGAAGCAGTGACTCGCCGACGTGCAGGCAGGAAGGTGGAAGCGCTTTGAGAATGCGCTCAGGTCCGCCGCCGCCGCCGGAGCGTTGTAGGCGCTCACGATCGCGATCGTTTGCCTCTTCGCGCCGGTGGCTGGCAGTGCGTAAGCGGTGCGGATCTGCTGGGGGGTGAGCGGCTGATCAGACGCTGCGGCCGCACGGGCCAAGGCCGCGTGGGTCTCCCCTCGCAGCGCGGGCATCGCCGTCGGCCCACCGTCCAGCGAGGCCGAACCGGAGAGGCCGGGCGCATTCGGGACGGCGCCCCCCGCCGCCCCTCCGAGGGGAAGTGTCAACAGCACTGCGGCGAGCAGGGCGACCGCCGGCCGAGCGGCGCCCGAGCGTCGGGGGGACGTGGAGCTTGGCCGAATGTGAAGGCAGGTTCGGATCATCATCACCTTGAAACAGCCGCGGCCGCGGAAGGTTTCGGCGCAACACGCCAACTGAACTGCCTGCGCCCCCCGGGATAAGAAAACGGCCGCCGCGGAGTCCTCCGCGACGGCCGTTCCCCAGACTGGTGGCCGCTCGCTCCCACGAGGGAAGCGAGCGGGGCCACCACCACTTAGCGCTTGCTAGTGCGCTTGACCTTCTTCGTTGTCCGGTGACGCTTGGCCTCGCCCTTCAGGTGCGCGGCCGTCACAGTCGCCTCGACGATCTGCGGTTCGCTGCAGTCGTCGCCGTTCTCCAACGCGGTGTAGAACGCGCAGAACGAGTCGAGCTCGATCTGTACCGGACCCAGGCTGACGAGCGACGGATCGAACGACAACCCCACGGTTTCCTGTTCGGGTTGTGGGAATGCCGGGATCGTGATCGCCGTCGGTGACGCCAGCACGTTCCCGTGGTCGTCCAGGAATTCCACGTCGTCAAGCGAGTCGTAGTCGTAGACGCGCTGGTCGAACGTGATCGTCGCCGTATCGGTCGAATCGTTGATCGTGGCGCTCAATATGTCCGGGCCTGTGGTGAACCCGCGCGCAAACGCACCCGAGTTGCCACCGATCGGGACCGCCCCGGGGCTGTTGACGAAGTACGGACCGTCATTGGTGTATGTGTCGGTCGGATCGCACGAATCGTCGCCGAGGTCCGCATTGTCCTCCGTTCCGCAGACGGCATCGTCGCCCGGATTGAGCGTCTCGAGCGCGCCGTTGTCGACGCCGGCCTCAACTGCGTATTCGTCGACCGTATCGAGGTCACCGTCCTCCGAGGAGACGTCCCCGTTGAAGCTGACGATCACCTCGTCGGTACCCGAGCCGATCGCCGCGCTGGACCCAACGTAGCTGGTCCCATCGGACAGGTCGACCTGGAAGTCCGCCGCTTGGACCGTGGCCGCATCGATCGGGTGGTCGAAGAAGTAGTCCACCTCGTCGGCGTTGGTCGGGTCAAGCTGCGCCTTCACCAGGTCCTCGATCTCGGTCTGGCCGCCGTTGGCCGCGCCGCTGACCTCGGTCCCCTCGTTCACATTGGGCGTCTCGTCAGAATGGTCACCGTCGACCACGTTGAAGACCGAGTCGGCGTACACGCCGGCCCGGACCGCGTCCGCGACCGAGGCGGTGCCGTTGCTGGCATCGGCGCAGGTCGCGTCGGAGGTCTTCGGGAACGTCGCGATCACGATGTTCCCGTCGGCATACGCCGCCGTCGAGAAGCAGAAGTCGCCGTCGGTGTTCTCGTACCAGAAGGTGGTCGGGTCAACGTCCCCCGCGTCGACGTTCTTGTCGAAGTCGTATGCCAGCGAGTTCGCGGGGGCAGACGACGGCAACCCGGAGCCGGTCACGCCATCCGGCACCAGGTTCGGGCCGGTCGTGTGGCCGGTCGTGCCCTCGGTGCCGGTGGAGGAACCGATCGTCACGGAATCCTCCAGGTTCGGCTCGGCGCCCGAAACGGTGCCGACCACCGCGTCCGGTAGCGCCGTCGCGATTGAGAACTGGTTCAGGTCGAGGGTTCCGCCCTGAGTCGAGAAAGCTAGGTCGACGCAATCCGGGTTAGTGCTGTCCAGCGTGACGCCGGTCGGAGTCAGATCGGATGCGTCCGACGCGTACGGCGTGAGGTAGATCAGCGAGTAGTTGCTGAGGACGGGCGAACTCTGCGAAAGAGTCTGGTCGAAGCAGACCTGCTCGTCTGAAGTGGTGAGCGCGGTGGCGCTCCGGATGTCCGCGTGTAGGCCATTTGTGTTGGACGGGGTCGCGCCACCAATCGAGGCCTGAGCAGAGCCCACGGCGAAGAGCGGAAGCGCGAGCACGGCCGCTGCGACCAGCGCGCGTATATGCCACGCGCACTTCAGTCGTGAAGCCATCTGGGTTCCTCCTGTTGGAATTGGTTCTCCTAGCAGCCCAGGCCCCCTCCCACAGCGGGGATAGCCGACCGGACAGCAGATACATCTATCAGAAGCGGGCGTCGCTTGGGAGTTTTGCGGCCCTCCGCTTACGCATTGGATAACGGAAGCGGCTCAGGAAAGTTCCGCTCGGATCCGAAAATTGTCCGGAGCGGGGCGGATGCGGAGCGGCCCGCGGCGGCGCGCGGGGACCGGCCTGGTAAGCCAATTCGGCCCTTGCTACGCTTCCGCGCTTCGGTTCCGGCGTCAGTCAGCGGTCCCGATCCTTCCGCTGTTAACGTGTTCATAACCGTGGCCCGGGCGGTGCAACTTCTATTGCGAGGTGTCATGCGAGCCCAGCGACGTTTCCGCTTTCCGTACCGGCTGATTCTGGCCCGATCACTGTTCGCCGGAGGCCTGTCCGCCCTCGCGATCGCCGCCCCGGCGTCGGCAGCTTCCCCGGGCAGCCTCAATTCGGCGTTCGGGAGCGACGGTATCGTCAACCTCGGCACTCAGACGCAGCTGTTCGCCGACGCCGTGCAAAGCAATGGCGACGTCGTTGTCGTGGGCGAGAGCGGCGTCGGCTCCAGCGCCGATGTACTGCTGGAGCGGTTCACTCCCTCGGGCCAGCTCGATCCGTCCTTCGGCACCGGCGGCATCGTCGAGGGCCCGGCGGTCACGACCTCGCTCGGCACCGGCTCGCTGGCGAGGGCGGTGGCGATCCAGCCCGACGGCAAGATCGTCATCGTCGGCAAGGCCACGACCCCGAACGCCTCCGCCACCGACGGACTCCTGGTCGAGCGCTACGACGCCAATGGCACGCTCGACACGAGCTTCGGCTCGGGTGGCGTCGTCAACCTGATCAGCACGTCGTTCGGCGACGGTTACGGCGTCGCGATCCAGCCCAACGGCGACATCGTCGCAACCGGCTCGAGCGACATCTCCGGCGTGCCGTACGCGACCGTCGCGCGGCTGACGCCGACCGGCAGCCTTGACTCGAGCTTCGGCCACGACGGGACGGACGTGCTCGACTTGGGTGCGTACTCGTACGCGCTGGCGGTCGCGCTGCAAGCAAACGGCGACATCGTGCTCGCCGGCTCCCAATCGCCGGGACTGCAGACCACCAACACCCTCATCGCCCGGCTGACGCCGACCGGAGCGGCCGACCTGACGTTCGCGGGCACGGGCGCGGTCGCCAAGCAGTACGCCCCTGGGGGTGGCGCATTCTCGAGCTTCCAGGCCGTCACCGTACTGAGCGACGGCGAGATCGTCGCCGCCGGCGACGCGAGTGGCGGCAATGAGACGGCCGACGCCTTCGTGGTGCGCTTCACCTCGGCCGGCGCCCCGGACTCCTCCTTCGGTTCCGGCGGCGCCGCCTACGCGCTCGCGGCCGAGAACTGGTCCGAGCAGAACGACATCATCCCCGGCGCAGCCGGACTGACGATCGCCGCCAACGGCGACGCGATCGCAGGGGGTCAGTTCGTCGACGGGATCGCCAGTTACGGAACGCTGTGGGCGTTCACTACTGCCGGAAAGCTCGACACCACGTTCGGCAAGGATGGGGCCTCGGCGCTCAGCACGACGCCGACGCAGTTCTCCGGGCTAGCCCTGTCCCCGGCCACGGGGGACGTGATCGGTGCCGGCGCGACCTCATCCTTCGGCGGCGGCGAGACGGGACTTGTAGCCAACTTCGTCGGCTACGGCCCTCCGTCGACCACAACCACCGCCCTCAAGTTGACGGTCACCGGGGTCGCCTCCAGCTACAAGACCAAGACCGCCAGCAAGAGCGGGGTGAGTTTCACTGCCGGTTGCAATGAGGCCTGCGCACTCTCGGCCGCCTTGCATGTGAGCGCCGCAACGGCGAGCAAGCTGCACCTTCAGACAGCGGTCAAGGAGTGCAAGAAGGTTCACGGCAAGGAGAAGTGCTCCACGGTGAAGGTGTATCGCGCGCTGACCATCTCGCCTGAGAAGGCAACGCTCGCAACGGCCGGAAGCAAGGCGTTCACGCTCCACCTCAGTGGCTCGCTCGCGAAAGCACTCGGCAAGCAGAAGAAGCCGATCGGCCTGACGCTGACCGTGACGGCGACCTCGACTGCGACCCACAAGACACAGACGGTCACAAAGACGATCACCTTCACGCCATGAGCCCCCATCGCAAGATCGCGCTGGCGGTCGCCGTGGCGATGGCCATTTTCGACCTCGCTGCAGCTGGGCCCGCGTGGGCGCAGAGCTACGGCTCGCTCGATCCGGCGTTCAACGGCAGTGGAGTGATCACCACCTCTAGCTCGCAGCTGCTCGGGGTCGCCGTCCAGTCAAACGGCGATGTCGTCGTCGGTGGTCAGTCCGGCGGCGACGTGTTCGTCGAACGCTTCACCCCCGCCGGCGCGGCGGACGGCTCGTACACCGGCCCCGCCGGCGTCGCGCGCGCCGTCGCCGTACAGTCCGACGGCGACATTGTGCTCGCGGGTGCAACCGGCAGTGCGATGCTCGTCGAGCGCCTGACCCCTTCCCTGACCCCGGACACGAGCTTCGGCTCGGGCGGGATCGCGACGGCCTTCGCCGGCGACTCGGCGAGCGCCAACAGCGTTGCCATCGGTGCCGACGGGACGGTCGTCGCCGCCGGCCTCGAGGGCACCGGCGCAGCGCAGGCTGCGGCGTTTGCCGAGTTCACCTCAGGCGGTGCGCCCGACACCAGCTTCGCCGGCTCGGGCGCTGAGGCGCTCGGCTTCGGCGGCTATGGAGACGTCCAAGGGCTCGCCGTTCAGGGCGACGGGAAGATCGTCTTCGCCGGCAGCCAGAGCCCATCGCCTTACCAGGTCACCAACGCGGTCCTCGGGCGGCTGAACACCGATGGCGGCCTCGACACCTCGTTCGCGGGCGGCAGCGGCGTCCTCACCTACCACTACCCGGGGGGCGGGTACACCTCCTTCCAGGCGGTCGCGCTCCAGAACAACGGCGACATCGTCGTCGCCGGCGCTGAGTCCGGCGGCCCCAACGCCCTGTTCCTGCGCTACGACTCCAGCGGCGACCTGGATTCGAGCTTCGGGTCAAGCGGGGTCACCGCGGTACCCGCCGCGGGCTCGGGGCAGGGCAACACGGGCGCGCCCGCCGGCGCCCAGGGCGTGGGCATCGCCGGCGGTGGCCGGATCGTCGGTGCCGGACCCTACGAGAGCTCGGGCGTCGCCGTTGATGCGGCGGCGTGGGGGCTCACCGCGACCGGAGCGCCGGACAGCACGTTCGGAACCGACGGTGTGACGCTCGGACCGACATCCGGCGGGCTGACGGACAACTACGAGGCGTGTGCCCTCGCCATCGCACCGGACGGAACCATCGTCGCGGCGGGCGACATGCCGAAGGCGCCCGACGACCAGCCCTGTGCCACAGGCGTCGGCACCGGGGGGGGTTTCGTTGCCGAGTATGTCGGGGACGGCCCGCCGCCCTCACCGCTGCCCGCGAGCGCCGCACCGAGCGTGACCACCGGCACCGCGAGCACCGTGACCGAGACCTCCGCGACGCTCACGGGTCAGGTTAATCCGAACGGGTTGAGCACGAGCTACTTTTTCGACTACGGCACGAGTGAGATGTACGGCAGCACGACGGCAACTTTCAGTGCCGGCAGCGGGACGACTCAGACCCCCGTCTCGGCCGGACTGACCGGGCTCGAGCCCGGAACCACATACCACTACAGGCTCGTCGCTACGAACTCCGACGGGACGACAGATGGCGCCGACCAGACCCTGACGACCTCAGCGGCCACGACGGCCGTCAGCACCGGGGCAGCTTCGGGCGTGAGCGAGGTATCGGCCACCCTGAAGGGGGCCGTCGACACCGGCGGGCTGGCGACCACGTGGCACTTCGATTACGGCAAGAGCTCGAGCTACGGCTCCAGCACGCCGTCTGGGAGCCTTTCCGCGAGCGCCACCACGACCGTGTCCGCGCTACTCAAGAACCTGAAGCCCGGTACGACCTATCACTACCGGCTTGTCGCCAGCAACGCCAAAGGCACCGTGGACGGAGCCGATCACACGTTCAAGACGCTCCCGAAGCTCCGCTCGCAGCTGCATGGCGTAAAGAGCAGCTACGCGCTCGCCACCATCTCCAAGAGCGGGCTAACCGTGAAGATCGGCTGCACGCAACCATGCTCGATCAGCGGCACGCTGCTGATCTCGGCCGCCAGCGCCAAGGCGCTGAAGCTCGGGACCCACGAGACGGCGATCGCGACCGGCTCCGCCTCGCTCGCCGCGTCCGGCACGACCAGTCTCGTCCTGAAGCTGACCAAATCCGATAAATCGGCGGTCTCTAAGCAGACGCAGTTGACCGTCACGCTTCGCACCGTCTCCAAACCGACTGGCGGGGGCCCGTCGGTCACCAACACCAGGACGATCACGCTGACCAGCTAGGGAGGTAGCCCATGGCGGCAGGACGCCGCAATATCAGGCCGCTGGCCGCCGCCACCGCGGCGGTGCTGGCGCTCGGCATGGGCGCTGGCGCCGCCGCCGCCAGCTCGAGCTCTGGGTCGCCCGAGACGGCGTTCGGTCACCACGGCACCGTCGCGCTCGGATCCGGCACCCGTCTATTCGGAGTCGCATCCGAGAGCAACGGCAAGATCATCGCCGTCGGCGAGTCTGGCGCAGGTCGCAACGTGCGCCTGCTGCTGGCGCGGTTCAACGCATCCGGCTCGCTTGACCGCAGCTTCGGCCATGGCGGGCTGGTCCAAGGCCCAGCGGTCCCGACCCAGTTGGGCCGCGGGTCGCTCGGGCGCGCCGTCGCAGTCGAGCCGAACGGCAAGATCGTCGTCGTCGGCAAGGCGACCAGCGCCGACGGTTCAGCGCGAGACGGCCTTCTGGTGGAGCGCTTCGATGCAAACGGGACGCTCGATCGGAGCTTCGGGTCGGGGGGCGTGGTCAACCTGGAGGTCGCGTCGTTCGGCGATGGGTACGCGGTGGCGCTCGAACCGGGTGGCAGGATCGTGGCGACCGGCTCCGTGAACGCGGCCGGGACTGGCGGCGGGGTCTACCCGCGCGTCTTGGTCGCGGCCCTGAACTCGAACGGCAGCCTCGACCGCAGCTTCGCCGGGCACGGCATCGATGTGCTCGACCTCGGCCCGTTCTCCTACGCTCTGGCCGTCGCGGTGCAGCGGGGCGGCAAGATTGCGATCGCAGGATCGCAGTCGCCCAACCTGCAGGCGACCTACGGCCTTGTGGCCCGTCTCACCGCGTCCGGCGCCCTGGATCCCAGCTTCGACGGACGCGGGTACTACACGCGTCAGTACGCCCGCCAAGCGGCATTTTCGGGCTTCGATGCCATCGCGATCGAGCCCAACGGCGACATTCTGGCGGGCGGCTCTGCAACGTCCGGCACCTCGCAGGCCGACGCGATCGTCGCCCGCTTCACTGCCGCGGGCCGACCAGATGGATCGTGGGGATCTGGCGGCGTCGCTTACCTGCCTTCTGCCGTCGCCTACCTCTCCAACGGGAGCTCCCCGCCCGGCGTGACCGGACTCGTGCCCGGAGCGGGCGGAGAGCTCTTCGCCGGCGGCACGAGCTCGAACGGGTTGGCCTCGACTGCCACGCTGTGGGCGCTCACGTCGCGCGGGAAGCTCGAGGGCGGGTTCGGGTCTCGTGGTGGCGCCCATGTGGTGTCCGGGAGCGATACGGAAGCTGCGGCCGTGACTTCCGGCGCGAACGGGTCCGTGATCCTGGCTGGCGACTCGAGCCGGATCGGCGGTGCCTACGCCGGCCTGCTCGCCTCCTTCCGGGCGGGCTGAGCTCAGGCGTCGTAGCCGACGAAGACGACGTAGCAGGCGTCGGTGGCCTCTAGCGTGAAGCGCTGCGCCGGCGCATCGAGCGAAAACGACGTGAAGGCGTGGGCGCCCGCGCTGGCACGATGCTCGCTGCGCAGCGTTTGGCCGCTTCCCACCGGGCGCAGAAACAGCGACAACCAGCGCCCATCCAGAGTGGCTGAACCGACGATGACACGGGTCGTCGGCTGTGGGAGGTTGATCGCCAGCCGCGCCCCAGGCCTCGTCAGCAGCAGGCTCTCCGATTGCGTCCAGCCGACGCCGGAGCTTTCGATCGTGTCGGCTAGCCACGGCCGCACGAACGGGGGGCGGCGATCCACCGGCCGCGGCGACAGGATCACGTCAAGCCAGTAACGGGACCAGGCAGGCGCCAGATCGGGCCGCATCCGGGCGAGGTAGCGGCTGAGCAGCACGTCCTCCGGGTGTACAGGCCGCTCGCCGAACAGCAGCGGGTCATAGCTCGAGCCGATCACATGCCGGTCGAGGTCGTCGCCGAACACGGCTTCGAATTCGTGGAAGCTCACGCCCCTGCCCCATCTGGCGACAGCGTCCAGGCCGGCGCCGCGACCGCCGACGAGCGCCGCGTCGATCGCCTCGACAAACTCCGGCCGCAGCGATCGCCGGTACACCTCCAAGGCCAGCTCGTCCGGCAGCAGGTGGAAGAACGGCATCTGCGCGGTGTGGTGGTCGAAGTAGATCAGCCGGTTCGGGGTCTCGCAGACGACGATCGCGCCGTCCGGCTTGACCATGTCTCGTGCCAGGCGTAGCAGAGTCAGGCGTTCGGACACGGTCATGTGCTCGAGCACGGCGTAGAGCAGGAACACGTCCACCTCGCCCTGACGCGCCGCCGTGGCCTCGAGAATCTCCTCGAGCGGATGGGCCTCCAGCTCGACGTTATCCAGGCTGCGCTCCTCCAGGTGGCGGCGACCCTCTTCGATGGCGCTCGCGTCGACGTCCAACCCGATCACCCGACCGGCGCGCTCAGCGACGGCGCAGCTGACCGGCGCGCTGCCGCATCCGTATTCCAAGACCGTCTTGGCGGCGAGCGGAACGGTCTGCTCGACCCACGGGAGCAGCACCTCGGCGGCGCGGCGACGGCGCTGCTCCCAGCTGTTGGGGTTACCGTCTTCGCCCAGCTCGAGGGGGCGAGCCTCCACGGCATCGAAGCTCGTCCACGCCGCCGGCGGCGGCGATTGCGGCGCTCGTCCGTTTCCGGCGGCGAGCGTGGCCTCCAGCTCGACCACCCGCGCCTCGGCCAACCGGCAACGCTCCTCGAGGGCCGCGTTGCGCGCCTCGCGCTCGGCGACTGAGTTCAGCGCCGAGGCCGCCGCCGAGCTCGCCTTGCCGAGCGCAGCTCGAGCCAGGCGGGCGTTCTCCCGCCGCAGGGCCCACGCGGCCTGCTTGAGCTCCTCCGACCAGCGGTTGAAGATCGGACTGGTGTTGAGCTGAATCTTGCCGTGGTGGACGCGCGCGATCTCCTCTGGCGCGAAGCCGACGCAGAAGATGAAGTGGTTGGCGTACTCGGGTTCGTCGCGATCCTCGAGGCTGACCTCCACCTCGGCCTCGGTGGCTCCCGCGGGAACGATCAGCGATCCCTCGGCCAGGAACTGGGGGACCAGACGGGCGGACGGGAAACGGGCGAACGCCTGCTTTGCCTCGTCGTAGCCGAAGTCCGTCCGATGAAACGGATTGCGAACCCCGGTCAGCTTGTCGTTGGGCACCGAGGCCACGAGCCGCACGCCGCGCTCGACATGACCCTGGAGGAGCGCGAGGGCGCCGTCGAGGTCGTCGAGGTGCTCGAGCCCCTCGAAGCACACCACGACGTCAAACCGCTTGGCGATGTCCGTATGGAGAAAATCGATGGCCTCGGCCGCCTCGAAGCTGACATTGGGCAGCCGCTGGCCAACGGTGATCCGCGCCATCTCGACGGTGGCGACATCGTTGTCCACCCCTGTGACCTCCTCGGCGGGGGCGGAGAGAATCGCCGCTCCATAGCCGCTGCCACAGCAGAGGTCGAGCACACGCCGGCCCGAGACGAGCGCCGCCGCGAACTCGTAGCGGTGCCGGTGCTCGCAAGCGATCATAGTGTCGGCCTGAGCGGCCTCCAGCGTCAGGCGCTCGACGACGTCCACCGGATCGCATTCTCCTTGATGTGGGCTTCGATCTCTCCAAGCAGCCGGGCGCGGTGAGGCTGGGCGATCTGCGCCTGCATCGAGTCTTCGCGTACTCGGTAGCGCAGCAAGCGCTCCGGGATCACGGCACCGAAATGACCGGCTTCCTTGAGCCGCCGGTAGAACGCCCAGTCCTCGTAGCTGGTCAGCTCCTCGCTGTAACGGAACCCGGCATCGAACAGCCGCCGGCGGATCAGCGCCGCTGCGTCACCGGCGACGTTGTCCTCCTCGACGAGATGAGCCTGGTTGCCGAGCGGCTGGTATCCCAGGTTGGGCGCCGCCCGCGGGGTGCCGTCCTCCTCGATGTAGCGCGACCATGAGGTCACGTAGGCGACCTCGGGACGGCGCTCGAGGATCTCCACACACCGCCCGACGAACTCCGGCTCGACGATGTTGTCGGAGTCAAGCGGGAACACATAGCGACCCCGGCTCTGTAACACGCCGAAGTTGCGGGCCGCGCCCAGTCCCTGATTCATCTGCGTCACCGCCACGACAGGCAGGCGGGCGGCCAGCTCGGCGACCACCCAATCGCCGACCTCGAAGGAGCCGTCGTTGACCAGGACGACCTCCAGCCGGGGGTAGGACTGAGCCAGGAGGGACTCCACGGCGTCGCGCACGTACCGGGAGGCCCGGTAATACGGCACGATGGCGGAGACGAGCGGAAGGGTGGGATCGGATTTCGCTGCCCGGCCCGCTCTCGTGGCGCGAGCCGCACTCCGCGCCACCGGGCGCGACAGCTCCGCGCGCACGAGGGACTCATAGCCATCGAGGATCTCCCGCTCGTCGGTGAGCTCCTGGGCCCGCGTCACCGGGGCGCCCGTCCGAATCAGGTCCTCCACACTGTGGCGTGCCGACAGAAGCGCCTCCAGCGCATCCTCGATGGACGCTGCGTCCGTTCCGCCCGCCAGCCACCCGCTCCGTCCAGAAGCGATCATCTCGACCAGTCCCCCCACCGGGCTGCCCAGCACCGGCCGGTTGAGATGAAGCGGCTCGAGCGCGGCGTAAGGCCAGCACTCCCACAGGGAGGGGATCACTACAACATCGTGCGCCCGGATCAGATCTCCAAGCGCGTCGCGCTCAAGTGGATCGAGCAGCCGGATTCTGGGATCGTCGGCGATCGCCAGCTCGAGCTGGGCGCGGACCGAGCCCCCCATCGGTCCGTTGCCGGTGTCGCCGCCGACCAGGGTCAACCGGAAGTCGTCGCGGACCATGCCGGTCATGGCACGGACCAGGTTGGTGACGCCCTTGCGCCGCTCGAGCCGGCCGGCGTAGAGCAGCTCGAGAGGACGGCCATCGAGTGCGAAGTCCGGCTCGGCGGACGCCAGCGGACCGGCATACGGATAGCGGATCCGCGACGCCGGGGCCAGGGCATCCGGTCCGTAGAACCGCTGATAGGTGGCGAGGATGTCGCCGCCCTGCCAGATCAGCCGATCCGCCAATGTCAAGACCCCGCGCTCCAGGGCGTGCACGATCCGTGAGGGAAAGTCTGGCTTGCAATGGCCGTTGAGCAGTTCACAGAGCTCGGCTGAGGTATGGACGCGGACGCAGATCCGCGTGTCGGCCAGGAACGGATCAAGGGCCTGGGCAGCCTGCACCGTGACGAACCCCTCCCCCAGGTAGTCGGCGAACTCGATCAGATCCGGCCCTCGGTCTCCGTAGACCTCCCTTAGGGACTCGAGGACTCGTGAGCTGTAGAGGTGCATGATGTGGTACCAGGGCGCCTCTTCCTCGGGCGAGGGCTCAGGCACAAACACGATCCGGACTTCGTCACCCGGCAGCCGAGGATCGTCCGCGGCGCGCAGCTCCTCGTAGCGCGCCTGCAGCCGGGCGGTGACGAACACCGTCACCTCGGCGACCTGGGCGAGCAGCCGGGCCGCGGCGTTTACGAAGTGACCGATCCCACCCCCATGGAGGGGGTAGACCTCGTCGCGGGAAACCAGGGCGATGCGCATCCGATCCGACTAGGCGTCGCCGGCCCGCCGGCGGGGGGCCTTGGCTCGCCGCTTACCCGCCCGCAGGGGCTGGGTGAGCTTCCAGCTGGGCGAGGACATCACGTCTTCCAGCACTCGGTCCGCCCGCTCACGGCGCTCCTCGGAGAGCCGCAGTGCCCCTTGAACGTTCGACAACTCGGCCTCCAGCTCGCGCTCGTGGGTACGGGCGACCGCGAGCTCCAGCGAGAGAACCCGGCTACGCTCGCGCAAGGTGTCAAACGGGTCCAGGTCGCGTCCGGTCAGCGACGCCCGCTCCCGCGCCAGGATCAGTTCACGCACGTCCGCCAGCAGCGGCCCCCAAGCCTGATAGCGCTGCTCGTAGACCGAGCCATTCCGGTAGGCGGACGATGCGGCGTCCACCGTCACCAGACCAAGGCCATACCACAGTTCATTGCGAAGCGCCGGCTCGGCGAACAGCTTCCCGGAGATCCAGTCGAGCTCGACGTGAACCACTTTCGGCCAGGCAGCAAACCTGACGGAGTCGACGCCACTTCGGACCCGCTCGTTGGCGGTGTCGTGAATCAGGATCACGGTTCGGGCCAGGGCGCGCGAGTCGAGCAGATCCTCGACGTCCTGCCGGACCCCGTCTGGGGTGTGATCGCCGTCCACCATGACGAAATCGACGTTGCGACCCTGGCCGGCGATTTCGGCGAGGAACGCCGGGAGCAACTCGTGGGAGTCGCCGGTGTGGAGCCGGACGTTGTCGGGTTGGGGCAGGCTCGGAGCCAACAGGTCGAACGAATGCACCTCCTCGGAATGTGCAGCGATTCGGCGCAGGGCCGCACCCTCGGCGGAGCCGATCTCGATGGCCAGCTTCGGCCGCAACTGCGCCAGCACCCCCTCGATCGCCGCTCGCTCGCCCAGCGACATCTGCCAGACGTTGTCCTCGAAGATCTCCAGCAGCACCGGCCGCCATGTTAGAGGCGGGCAGTGGTCTATCCTCGTCCCGTCTCATGGAATACGCGCTCCAGCAGGAGGGAGCGACGCACGAGTCCGGTTCTGCGCAGCAGTCCCCCAAGATCGGGATCCTCGTCGTCGCGTACAACGCCGCCTCCACCTTGGCGCAGGTCCTGGACCGCCTGCCGAAGGATTTCCGTCCCCGGATCAGTCGTGTCTTCGTGTGCGATGACGCCAGCGACGACTCGACCTACCTGGTCGGTCTCGGTTATCAGCAGATCACCGACGACCTGCCGCTCTCGGTGATCCGGCACCCGGGCAATCTCGGCTACGGCGGCAACCAGAAGGCCGGCTACCGGATGGCGATCGAGGAGGACCTCGACATCGTCGTGATGCTGCACGGCGACGGGCAGTACGCGCCGGAGTGCATCGCCGACATCGTCGCGCCGCTGGAGCGGGGAGAGTGCGATGCCGTGATGGGCTCCCGGATGATGGTCAAGGGAGCCGCCCGCCGCGGCGGGATGCCGCTCTACAAGTACGTCGGCAACAAGATCCTCACCGGGGTGGAAAATCGGCTCCTGGGCACGGAGCTCAGCGAATTCCACTCGGGCTACCGCGCCTACAGCGTCAGGGCGCTGTCCTCGATCCCGTTCGAGCGCAACTCCGACGGATTCGACTTCGACACGCAGATCATCATTCAGCTCGTCGACGCCGGAAAGCGGATTGTCGAGGTGCCGATCCCCACCTACTACGGCGACGAGATCTGCTACGTAAACGGGTTGAAGTACGCCAAGGACGTGACGGCGGACGTCGTGCGCTACCGCCTCTCCAAGCTCGGCTTCAGCTCGGGCTGGGACTCCGGCTCGGACTCGGGCTCGCTGGCCATGGTGGGCGACGAGTACGGCCTCAAGGAGGGGCGGGACTCCTCCCACGCGGTGATCCTGCGATGGCTCTCACAGATGCCACCGTCGAGGGTCCTGGACCTCGGCTGCTCCAGCGGGCTTCTGTCGGCTCGAGTGCGAGCCCTCGGCCACCACGTGACGGGCGTCGACGTCCTGGAGCTCGGCGGGATCGAGCACCGGGTCGACCGCTTCATCCGCGCCGACCTGGACCGCGGTCTGCCGGCAGCGGTGAGCGACGTGGGGCCCTACGACGTCGTCCTGGCCGCCGACGTCCTCGAGCACGTGCGTGAACCGGAGCGCCTGCTCGGCGAACTGCGCCGCGAGCTCGTTCCACGCGGCGCGCTGATCGCCTCGGTGCCCAACTTCGGACACTGGTACGCGCGGGGGCGAACGCTTCTTGGGCTGTTCGACTACGACCAGCGGGGCATCCTCGACCGGGGCCACGTCCGGTTCTTCACGCGGCGGGGAATCCGGCGCCGGCTGCAGGAGGCCGGCTTCTCGGTCATGCGCACGGAGGCGACCGGTCTACCGCTGGAGGTGCTGACGGACAAGCCGGGCCGCGCCGCGCGGGCCGCCGCCGTCCTGGACCGCGCAGCCGTGGCCACGCGTCCGACACTGTTCGGCTACCAGTTCGTCTCCCTGTGCGAGGCAACCCCACCGGCGGCGGCTGCGGATGCCGGCCGCTGATGGCGCGGTTGCGTCTGCGGACGCACCGGCTGTCGTAGTCCTGCCGCCGGTCCGCCGCGCCCGGGGGCTGGCTCAACCCCCGGAGTGGCTGTGGCCGCTGATGGTGGTCCTCCAGGTGATCAGCGCCGCCGCGCTGACCGCCTACACGTACTTCTTCGTCGATGACTGGCTGTTCATCGCGCAGGCGCGGCGCATCCCGCTGAGCGTCGGCTACCTGCGGCTGGCCCTGTTCGAGCACTTCTCGCCCGTCTCCCGAATCCTCGACAAGCTGCTGATCCACAACTCGACCGGCAGCTTCACCCTGGCCCACAGCCTCCAGCTGCTGATGTACGCCGCCGCGATCGGCGCCTTCGCGCTGCTCATGCGCACGATCCTCGGCAACCGCTGGTCGGCGTTCGGCCTCACGATCCTGTTCGGGCAGTCGCTGTTTCTGATGCGGCTGCTCAACTGGTGGACGGCCACGGCCAACATCCTGCCGGCCACGGTCTTCGGGCTGCTCACCTTCACCGCCTACCTGCGGTGGCGGTCAGGACGGTCGCGGTGGTGGCTCGCGGCCGCTCTGGTGGCCTTCGCCGGCGCT